>Ga0308160_10005153_pt1 | contig 13747 bp, 9 predicted proteins | sample PhyFR1_FD_201036 | JGI IMG/M metagenome (GOLD analysis project Ga0308160, IMG submission 201036) | Phyllosphere microbial communities from UC Gill Tract Community Farm, Albany, California, United States - DLSLF.R1 | ecosystem: Host-associated > Plants > Phyllosphere > Unclassified | place: USA...
CACTCACCTTCGATGACGTGCTGCTCGTCCCGGCCTACTCCAACGTTCTTCCGGCCCAAACTTCCCTGCGCACCAAGCTCACCCGCAATATCACGCTGAACATTCCGCTGCTGTCCGCCGCGATGGACACCGTGACCGAAGCGAACCTGGCGATCGCCATGGCGCAAGAGGGCGGTATCGGTATTATCCACAAGAATCTCCGTCCAGCCGACCAGGCGCGCGAAGTCGCGCGGGTCAAGCGCTTCGAAGCGGGCGTGCTGCGCGATCCGATCACGATTCCACCGACCATGAAGATCCGCGAAGTGCTGGCGCTGTCGCAACAGCACGGCATCAGCGGCTTCCCGGTGGTCGAGGGCAATCAGGTGGTCGGCATCATCACCAACCGCGACCTGCGTTTCGAGGAAGACCTCGAAGCGGAAGCGCGCGCGAAAATGACGCCACGCGACAAGCTCGTCACGGTAAAGGAAGACGCGGACACGGCCGAAGCCAAGCGCCTGATGAACAAGCACCGCCTCGAGCGCGTGCTGGTCATCAACGACGACTTCGAGCTGCGCGGCCTGATCACCGTCAAGGATATCCAGAAGTCGCACGAACACCCGCTGGCCTCGAAAGATTCGCAGGGCAAGCTGCTCGTGGGCGCCGCTGTTGGCGTCGGCGAGCGTGACGAAGAGCGCATCGAACTGCTGGTCGCTGCTGGCGTCGACGTGCTGGTGGTCGACACTGCCCACGGTCACTCCCAGGGCATTCTGGATCGCGTACGTTGGATCAAGGACCGTTACCCGCATGTTGACGTCATCGGCGGCAATATCGCTACCGCATCGGCTGCGCTGGCGCTGGTCGAAGCGGGCGCTGATGCAGTCAAGGTCGGCATCGGACCTGGCTCGATCTGCACCACCCGCATCGTCGCTGGCGTGGGCGTGCCGCAGATCACCGCGATCTCCAATGTCTCCGAAGCACTCGAAGGCACGGGCGTGCCATGCATCGCCGACGGCGGCATCCGCTTCTCGGGCGACATCTCGAAAGCACTGGCGGCTGGCGCGCACACCGTCATGATGGGCAGCATGTTCGCCGGCACCGAAGAAGCACCGGGCGAAGTGATCCTGTACCAGGGCCGCAGCTACAAATCGTACCGTGGCATGGGCAGCCTGGGCGCGATGGCCGACGGTTCGGCCGACCGCTACTTCCAGGAAGCGTCGAGCAAGGCCGACAAGTTCGTCCCTGAAGGTATCGAGGGCCGCGTGGCCTATAAAGGCAGCGTGCTGGCGATCATCTTCCAGCTGATCGGCGGCGTGCGCCAGTCGATGGGTTACTGCGGTTGCAGTACCATCGAAGAGCTGCGCTCGAAAGCCGAATTCGTCGAGATCACGTCGGCCGGCATGCGCGAATCGCACGTGCACGATGTGCAGATCACGAAAGAAGCGCCGAACTACCGTTCGGAATAAACGATCCCTGACGCGGCCGATACTGGCCGCGTTTTCGTAGGGTGGACGGCTTCGCCGTCCACGCGTCGATGGTTGGCATCACGTTCATCCGGCGCGAAATCGGCGCCGTCAACCATCACCGCGTGGACGGCCGAGCCGTCCACCCTACCCAGACTACTCAGACTCTTCTCTCATGCATTCGAAAATCCTCATCCTCGATTTCGGTTCCCAGGTCACCCAGCTGATCGCCCGCCGCGTGCGCGATGCCGGCGTCTTCTCCGAAGTCTTCCCCTACGACGTCAGCGACGAGTTCGTCCGCAACTACGGCGCCTCGGGCATCATCCTGTCGGGCAGCCACAATTCGACGCTCGAAGGCGACTCGCCACGCGCGCCGCAGGCAGTGTTCGAAGCCGGCGTGCCGGTGCTCGGCATCTGCTATGGCATGCAGACGATGGCAGCCCAGCTGGGCGGTAAGGTCGAAAACGGCCTGAAGCGTGAATTCGGCTACGCCGAAGTGCGCGCGCGCAGCCACACGGCGCTGCTCAACGGCATCAACGACTTCGTCACCGACGAAGGCCACGGCATGCTCAAGGTCTGGATGAGCCACGGCGACAAGGTCCTCGAAATGCCGGACGGCTTCAAGCTGATGGGTTCGACCGACAGCTGCCCGATCGCCGCAATGGCCGACGAAGAGCGCCGTTTCTACGCGCTGCAGTTCCACCCGGAGGTCACGCACACGACACAGGGCGAAGCCATCATCGGCCGCTTCGTGCACGAGATCTGCGGTTGCAAGTCGGATTGGAACATGCCGGATTACATCGGCGAAGCGGTGGAGAAGATCCGCGCACAGGTCGGTACCGACGACGTGATCCTGGGCCTGTCTGGCGGCGTCGACTCGAGCGTGGCCGCTGCGCTGATCCACCGCGCGATCGGCGACCAGCTGACATGCGTGTTCGTCGATCACGGCTTGCTGCGCAAGGACGAAGGCAAGATGGTCATGGACATGTTTGCCAAGAACCTGGGCGTGAAAGTGATCCGCGTTGATGCCGAAGACCAGTTCATGGGCCACCTGGCCGGCGTGAACGATCCCGAGCAGAAGCGCAAGATCATCGGCCGCGAGTTCGTCGAAGTGTTCCAGGTCGAAGCGGGCAAGCTGACCAATGCCAAGTGGCTGGCACAGGGCACGATCTATCCGGACGTGATCGAGTCGGCTGGTAAAGGTAAGAAGGGCCAGACGATCAAGAGCCACCACAACGTGGGCGGCCTGCCAGAGACGCTGAACCTGCAACTGCTCGAGCCGCTGCGCGAACTGTTCAAGGATGAAGTGCGCAAACTCGGCGTCGCGCTCGGCCTGCCGCATGACATGGTCTACCGTCACCCGTTCCCGGGCCCGGGCCTGGGCGTGCGCATCCTGGGCGAAGTCAAGAAGGAGTTCGCTGACCTCTTGCGTGAGGCCGATGCGATTTTCATCGAAGAACTGCGGAATACGCCGTTCGAAGTGCCGCACGTGCCGGGTATCGATGCGGGCAAGGCGCCACTGAACTGGTATGAAGCGACCAGCCAGGCGTTTGCCGTGTTCCTGCCGGTGAAATCGGTGGGCGTGATGGGCGATGGCCGCACGTATGAATATGTTGTGGCGCTGCGCGCGGTGCAGACGCTGGACTTCATGACGGCGCAGTGGGCGCATCTGCCGCATGCGTTGATGGGCAAGGTGTCGAACCGCATCATCAATGAGGTGCGGGGGATTAACCGCGTTGTGTATGATATTTCGGGGAAGCCGCCGGCGACGATTGAGTGGGAGTGATGTTTCTTCCTCCACATCGCTTTTTGTAAGATCTTGAAAAGGCTCGCTTCGGCGAGCTTTTTTTTGTTACGCCGGTCACCTAGCTAGTTCTGCTGCACTGAAAGAATCGTGGGCGGGGCCTGTGACTCAGGACCTGCTGTCATATCTGATCCCGAGCCGGTGATTTCGGCCAGTGACCCTGGCCCGAGGTGCGCTGATGCCGATCGTCGCTATGGCGACTCAAGACACGCCCGCGCGTTCTGCCGTCGTTGGCGGCTGCAGGTCGGCGTCATGCTCATGGTCTTCCTGTGTAGCCAAAGCTGACGAGATTGAGCGACGGCAGCACGCCGCCGGGGAACTGGGACAGGCGCCCGCCGCCGTCCAGCGTGCCGAGATCGATGCCAGAAAAGCCCAGGCGTTCGATCAGTTGCAATACAGTCGTCTTGGCCGCAGCATCATCGCCGGCGACGAACAGCACGCGCCGGCCGCCTTCGGCCTTCGGATCGCCGGCCAAAACGGACGGCTGCAGGTGATTGAACGCCTTCACGACGCGCGCGCCCGGCACCAGCTGCGCCACGACGGCGCTCGATGGCCGTCCGTGCAGCTCGACGGGGAGAAAGGCGGGTGCTTCGATGGGGTTGTTGGCGTCGATGACAATCCGGCCATCCCATGGGCCGAGTCCTTGCGTGGCGAGGGGAATCTTCGACCAGTTCACGGCGACAAAGACGATATCTGCCGCACCGGCTTCCTGCACGGCGGCAGCGCGGATATGTGGGCCCAGTTCTGCCTCGAGATGCGCCAGCGACGCCGGACCGCGACTGTTGGCGATGACGGCGTCGATGCCGGCCCGATGCAGCGTGCGCGCAATGGCTTGTCCAATAGCGCCCGCGCCGATAATGCCTATCTTCATGGTGTGCTCCTTCAGTGGGAAATAAAATCAGGCGGTGAAGCCGCCGTCGACCAGCAGTTCGGCCCCGGTGACAAAGGACGCCTCTGCAGAGGCGAGCCAGGCTACTGCCGCGGCAATGTCCGCGCCTTCCCCATAGCGGCCCATGGCGATGCCGGGGCGAACGAAGTCGGCTACTGCGCCGTCGGCAGGGTTCATGTCGCTGTCGGTCGGACCCGGGTGAACGGTGTTGACCGTGATCCCTTTCGGCCCCAGATCACGGACCAGGCCTTTTGAAAACCCGGCGACCGCGCCTTTCGTCAGCGTGTAGGCCGATGCGGTCGGGAAGGCGGCGTACTGCACCATCGAGCTGCCGATGTGGATGATGCGGCCGCCCTGACCCATGTGGCGCAGGGCTTCCTGGGTTGCCACGAAGACCCCGGTCACATTCACGGCTAGAATGCGCTCGAAATCGGCGAATGCAATCTCGGTGGGCGCACCCAGTACGCTGATGCCGGCGTTGTTGACGAGGATGTCGATGCTGCCGAATTGCTCCGCCACGCGATTGACGGCGTCACGGACCGCAGCCGGATCGCCGGCGTCGGCCTGCACCGCGATGGCCCTGCCACCGCTGGACATGATGGCAGCCACGAGGGCGTCGGCTTTTTCCGGCGAGGCGTGGTAGGTGATGGCAACGGTGGCGCCATCGGCGGCAAGGCGCCGGGCAATCTCTGCGCCGATCGAGCGGCTGCCACCGGTGACGATAGCGACTTTGCCGTGCAGGTTAGGAGAGATAGTCATGATGTTGTCCTTGAATGGGTTGGTTGATGAAAGAAGTATGGCCATTCGCGCCTTCAAGTGGTACTGGGCTCCAGCTATAATCACCTTCAAGTAAACATTGCAGCTAACCCCGTGGAAACACTCTCCAATCTCGAAACGTTCGTCCGCAGTGCCGAGTTGGGCAGCTTCTCGGCTGCGGCCCGCCGTCTGTCTTTGACACCTGCAGCAGTGAGCCGCAATGTGGCTCAGCTCGAACGCAACCTGGGCATCCGTCTGTTCCAGCGCAGCACACGCGGCCTGACGTTGACGGAGGCGGGTGAGCGTTTCCTGCAGTCCGTGTCTGGCAGTCTGGACAATATCCAGAGTGCGATCGTTGACATCACTTCCAGCGCGGGCGAGCCGGCCGGCGTGTTGAAACTCAATGCGGCGCACAGATTCGGCATCGACTTCCTGCTGCCGATGATGCCGGCGTTCGTGAAACGCTATCCGGCAGTGATGCCGGACTGGCATTTCGACAACCGGCAGGTCGACCTGATCCGGGAAGGCTTCGACGCGGCGATCGGTGGCGGTTTTGACCTGTCTCCCGGCGTCGTGGCGCGCGAGCTGGCACGCGTGCACATCGTGGCAGTCGCCACACCGCAATTTCTTCGTGGCCGCAAAGTGCCCGGGCATCCCTCAGAACTCATCGAACACGATGGCGTGGTAATGCGCTCGGTGTTCAGCGGCCGGCTGGCCCGCCGCACGCTGCGCAATCGCGCCGGAGACAGCGAACCATGTGACCAGCGGGCCGTCATGTCAGTCGACGATCCCGAGGCACTGGTTCAAGGCGTGCTGATGCACATGGGCATCGGCCTCGTCGCCATGCCGCACGTGGTCGCGCACCTGGAGCAGGGCACCCTGGTACGCGTATTGCCCGACTGGTACGAAGATGCTGGCGCGATCTCGCTGTATTTCACCAGCCAGAAACTGATGCCGGGGAAAACCCGAGCGTTTGTCGACTTCGTTACCACGCAGTTCAGGGGGCAGCATCTGGCGCAGCGCTTCCTGGCCGCGTGAGCGATCGGATCAACCGGCGGCAGGCGCCTTGATAAGCATCAGCTGGCGGTCAAAGTCGGCTGGATCGAAATAATCGCGCCATACCGTAATTTTGCCGTTCTCGACCGTGACCGTGCCCATCACCGGCAGCGTGATCTCGCCGCCATCCTTGTGCCGGAACACGTCGATGCGTTCATTCAGCACCACGTTTCCGGCCGCAGCAATGTGAACAATTTTCCAGTCGAGCAGGAAGTCAGTGCCTACGCCGAAGCCGCGATGAAATTTCTCGACCTCAGCGCGGCCGACGATATCGGGAAAGGGCACATTGTCATACAAAACGTCTTCAGACAACATGGCAAGCGGATCGTCGATGCGGTTGTGGCTCCAGTGCCTAAAGAAGAGTTCGGCAAGCTCGAGGGGCGCGAGATCGGTCATGAAAGCTCCTTCTGGGTTGGGAAAGACAGCGGCGATCCAGTCACGTTTCGGGTTTCGGCATCAAATGGGAATCGTGCCGGCGTCGCCGCTGGCCGGTGCCAGGTCGGACCCCTGGACACGGGGTGTGGTCCATCCAAATATTGGACCTTTCTCGATGGGTGAGTAAAGCAGTTTCCTGCACAATCTCTGCGGTAACGGGACGACCCAGCTACCGATTATCTGGAATTTCGTCAGTAGAGCCACTCGGTCTTACAAAAGAGTCATTTGCCCAGTTGACGAATCTTCTGGCTACCTCATTCGCTACAGGGGACACGAAAATTGATGGGAGCGTGCAGACAACCGCTTTGAGTCGGCATAATACGTAACTAACCAACTAGATCGCCAGGAAAAACAATTAATTTCAGCGCCAACAACAACCAGGACATCCTGATTTATCAACAGGCATATCAGGATGGGGCGTCGGCCGTGAACGATTTCGCACGACGCCGGTGCTCCTGGCGCGCGATCAGAAATTGCCGCGGCCGCCACCCTTTGACGACGATGGTAGTCAAGCCCTGAAATGGCTGTGATCAACGCCCGACATTGCCAACATCCTGGTTTTAATCACACGTCTGCGCCAGTGGGTCGAGCGCGGCGTGACGGCCGCCGTCACCGCAGCAATGTCACTGCGCTGCCGCCCGCGCCTGCGCAATCCAGCCATCAAATTCCTTCTGATGAAACTTGATCCAGCCCGACACATGGCGCGCAATATCGGCCTGGGAATTCTCACCGCTGCGCATGCGCGCATTCTGCGCATCGATATCGGCAATCGGCAAGCGCATCACCTGGAACAGCTTCACGGCTGCCGGGTTTTTCTCGGCCCAGGCGCGGTTCACGACAAAGCGCGTCGTGTTGATGGCAAAGCCGTAGTCGCTGCCATCGGGCAGGCGGGTATCGGGCTTGCCGGGATACGGCGTCTGCGGGGCCTGCAGCCACACGACATCCTTGCCAGGGATCAGCACGCCGTTGACCCAGTAGGGCGTCCAGGCGTAGTACAGGATCGGGGCGCCGCGCTTGAAGCGGCCGATGGTATCGGCGATCAGTGCGGAATAGTTGCCCTGTACGTGTGTGACCGTGCTGCGCAGCTTGAAGCCGTCCATGTGCTGTTCGATCATTGCTTCGCAGCCCCAGCCCGGATTGCAACCGGCCATGTCTGCCTTGCCATCGCCATCGTTGTCAAACAGCTTGGCCAGGCGCGGCTCGCGCAGTTGGCCGATATTGGTGATGCCGTATTTGTCGGCCGTGACCTTGTCGATCAGGTAGCCCTGAGCAGCCGGTCCGGCGTACTCGCCCATCCGCAGCAGTTTGGCGTCGCCGCCGGCGTTGTCATAGAAGTCCTTGTGCAAGGGATCCCAGTGCACCGCCAGGAACGTGGCGTCGCCGTTGGCAATGGCGATGTGGGCCGTGGGGTATTCCACTTCCTTGATCGGTTGCGGTGCATAGCCCAGTGCTGCCAGAGCACGGTCGACCAGCATGGTCTGGAACGTCTCTTCGGCCACCGGGCTTTGCAGCGCTTGCACCTTGATCCCCTTGCCGGGAAGTGTGTCTGCCGGCGTCTGCGCCATGGCCAGGTGGGTCGTCAGCGCCAGGGCGCCAAGCGCGATGGTGGCGATCCAGCGAAACATGCGTCGTGACTGGTGTTTGATCGTAAATTTTTTCATGCGATGCATTCGTGGTCCTTTTTATGATGGTTGCTTGCCGCGCGTCAGGCGCAGGATGAGGCCGGCCGGGCCAGTCTGGTACCAGTGGCGTACGCCACGACGCGGCTGTCCCATCGATTGCGTCAAGCGGTCCAGCGTGATGGCCAGCAGCACGATGCCCAGGCCGCCCACCGTTGCCAGACCCATGTCCAGGCGGCCGATGCCGCGCAAGACCATCTGGCCGAGGCCGCCGACGGCGATCATCGAAGCGATCACGACCATCGACAGCGACAGCATCAGCGACTGATTGATACCAGCCATGATCGATGGCATCGCCAGCGGAAACTGGACCCGGCTCAGCAACTGCCACGGCGAGGCGCCGTAGGCGCGCGCCGCCTCGATCAGGTCGGGCCGCACCTGGCGAATGCCGAGATTGGTCAGGCGCACCAGCGGCGGCAGCGCAAAGATGATGGTCACGATCACGCCCGGCGCATTACCGATACCAAACAGCATCACCACCGGCACCAGGTAGACAAAGGCCGGCGTCGTCTGCATCGCGTCAAGCACCGGACGCAGGAGGTTCTGGGCGCGGTCGCTGCTGGCCAGGAAAATTCCCAGCGGCAGACCGATCACCATGCAGAAAGCGAGCGACGTCAGCACCAGCGACAGCGTGATCATGGCGTCGGACCAGATGCCCAGCATCGATACGATCAACAGCGCCACCACAGTGCCGATGGCGAGCGTCCGGGTAGTGAATTGCCAGGCCAGCAGGCCGATGACGGCGATCACTGCGAGCGCTGGCGCAGCCAGCAACAGCGCGCTGACGGCGTCGAGCGTGGCGTCGATGGGGGCGCGCACGAGCTGGAAGAATGGACGGAAGTGTTCGACCACCCAGCCCAGCGCGTCATTGATCCCGGACTGGAGCGACAGCGAGCCGTTCAGCAGATCGGACAACCCGGCGCCAGCCTGATTGGGCGAGGCAGCTGGCGCGGCATCGAGCCATGAGGTATCGCGCGGCGGGGTCGGCAGCCATGGATTGATCTGCTCAGCTTGTGGGGCGACCGGTTGGGTCGCGGTCGCGATAGCGGTGCCGGAATTCATGCTTGTCCTTTCGGGTTGTTTGGTGCGGCGACGGGCGGCGTATCGCGGTCGAGAAACTTCAGCAGGGTGGTCTTGCTGATCGCCCCGCGGTACTTGCCATCGTTTGTCACCACAGGCACGCCATACGGCATCTGCGCGACCTGGCCGAACAGGCCTGCGACCGGTTCATCGGCGTCGATGGTCGTGACATCGGGCAGGTAGGCATGCGCGAGGCCCAGTGGACCGACGTGGCCGTCGAGCGCGCTGCGCAGCGAGTCGGCCGAGACCACGCCCAGGAATTTCTGCTGCGGGTCGACGACGTAGGCGTAGGCCCGATCCTGTTCTTCCAGCATCGACAGCGCGGCGCGCGAACCGCGTGCGGGCGACTCCGATACGACGATCTGGCTTTTACGGGCAATATCGCCCGCCTTGAACACGGCCGCGGCATCGACGCCGCGCACGAAGTTGCGCACGTAGTCGTTGGCAGGCTGACGCAGGATGTCTTCGGGCGTACCCACTTGCACCACATGGCCATCCTTCATGATGGCGACCCGGTCGCCGATGCGCATCGCTTCGTCGAGATCGTGCGAGATGAACACGATCGTGCGACGCTTGATCTGCTGCAGGCGCAGCAGCTCCGATTGCATCTCGGTGCGCATGATCGGATCGAGCGCCGAAAACGCTTCGTCCATCAGCAGGATGGCGGGATCGCACGCCAGCGCGCGGGCCAGGCCCACGCGTTGCTGCATGCCGCCCGATAACTCGTCCGGATAGCTGGCGCCATACCCGGCCAGGCCCACCTGGTCCAGCGCCTGCAAGGCCAGCGCATGGCGCTCGGCCTTCGGTGTGCCGGCCAGCTCCATGCCGAAGGCTGTGTTGTCGAGCACGGTAAGTTGCGGCAGCAGCGCGAACGACTGGAACACCATGCTGATGTCCTTGCGGCGCAGCGCGCGCAACTGGGCGTCGGGCAGGGTGTTGATGTCATTGCCGTCGATCAGGATGCGCCCGGCGGTCGGCTCGATCAGACGATTGAGCATGCGCACCATGGTCGATTTGCCCGACCCGGACAAACCCATGATGACGAAAATTTCGCCGGCTTCAATCGTGAAGCTGGCGTCGAACACGCCGATGGTGCAGGCGGTCTGGGCCAAGATATCCTGCTTGCTGGCGCCCTGGCGAACCAGGTCCAGGGCGGCTTCCGGCTGATCGCCGAAGACTTTGAAGACCTGGTCGATGATGATTTGTTTTGCCACGGTGTGGTTCTCCCTCGATCTGTCGAATGAAATGAAATCGCCGCAGGCATCGAGGCCCGCGGCGGAGATCGCGACATGGTGATGATGCAGACAGCGCGTGCCTGGCCCGTCGACGTGGCGACAATGCCAAAGGCGTGCCGGCGCTTGTGGTGTGCGCAATGCGTGCCGGGTGCTGTGTGCGTGTTAATGACGCTGAGTGCCGTTCAACCGCCATGCGGCAAACGTTGCTTGATGCGGGCGGTAGGCCCAAGGTTCGGTCCCCATGCACGGCATGGAAAGCGATCGATAGCAGATGTGCTACCGGGGGTTTTGTTGTAAAAGGGCCGCAATTATAGCAGCAATCATGTCAAAGGACAATTGCTTTTTGCGATAAAACATGGTTGCTATATCGGTCACAAGCCGGGGTCAGGTCTGACATTCGGACACGGACCCGGCTGTGAACACAAACGCGCTGCCGATCTCGTTCCCTTCGAACGACAAATCGAACCAGCTCGACAGCATGCCCGCAAACTACCAACCCCCGTAAATTGCCACCAGCACCGCAAAAATCACCACCGATCCAACCGCAAAACCGCGATCAACGCGGAACATCGACCGGTCGATCACCATGCGCTTGTGGCTGCCGTCGCGCTGCGCCGTTGTGCTCAAGACAACCATGCCAATGACCACCATGACAAACACGATCAGCATCCGGTCGAGGAAAGGAATCTCGTACACGCCAGCCCCGTTATTGACCGCAAAACCGATCGGCGCCAGAAACCCCAGGTCCATCACCAGCGGCAAGAACTTGAGAAACACCGAAAACACCAGCCCGCCAATCGTGGCAAACATGGCCGCCGCAGCGGTCGTCTTGCGCCAGTAAAAGCCCAGCAAGAACATCGCCAGGATGCCGGGCGAGACGAAGCCGGTGTATTCCTGGATGTACTGGAAGCCGCCTTTCTTGTCGATCCCCAGCAAGGGTGCGAGCAGCACGGCGATGGCCATTGCTGCCACCACCGAGATTCGGCCGATCCACACCATGCGCTGCTCGCTGGCCCCGCGATTCACGTGCTTGTTGTAGACGTCGAGCGTGAAGATCGTCGCGACGCTGTTGGCCTTGCCGGCCAGCGACGCGACGACTGCCGCAACGAGGGCGGCGAATGCCAGCCCCTTGAGCCCGGCCGGCAGCAGGGCCAGCAGGGTGGGATAGGCGCGGTCGGGATTGAGTTCGCCACCCGGTCGCATCGCGTCGCCAAGCGTGCCGGATTTGTCGAGCGCATAGGCGGCGATGCCGGGCAAGACCACGATCACCGGCATCAGCAGCTTGAGGAAGGCAGCGAACAGCAGCCCCTTGCGCGCCGTGTGCAGGTTGGCACCCAGGGCGCGCTGGACGATGTACTGGTTGCAGCCCCAGTAATTCAGATTCACGATCAGCATGCCGCCGATGATGGTCGACATGCCGGGCAGATCCATGTAGTTGGGATCGTCGCGCGTGAGCACCATATTGAAATGCTCGCCGGCGCGCAGATACAGTTCGCTCAGCCCACGTACCGCACCCTGACCGCCGGCCAGCGCCGCCACCAGGTCGAGTGCAATCCAAGTGGTAACGAGTCCGCCAATGACCAGGCACAGCACCTGGATCACGTCGGTATAGCCGATCACCTTCATGCCGCCCAGCGTGATCACGGTCGCGAACACCGCCAGGAACAGCATGCAGGCCAGCACGTTCAGACCGGCGATGCTGCTGATCGCCAGTGCGCCCAGATACAGGATGGCGGTGAGGTTGACCACCACGTACAGGCCGAGCCAGAACACCGCCATCGTTGCCGCCACCGCCGGGCCATAGCGCTGCTCGAGAAATTGCGGCATCGTATAGATGCGGTTCTTCAGATAGATCGGCATGAAGAACACGGCGACGATGACCAGGGTCGCCGCAGCCATCAGCTCATATACCGCGATCGCCATCCCGATGCGAAAGCCTGCCCCGCTCATGCCGATGAACTGCTCGGCCGAGATGTTCGATGCGATCAGCGAGGCGCCGATGGCCCACCACGTGAGCGACCCTTCGGCCAGAAAGAAGTCGTGGGTGGCCTTGCCCGATGAGCGCTTCTTGCTCCAGTAGATCCAGATGCCGTAGGCCGAAATGGCCACGAAGTAGATGAGGAAGACGAGGGTGTCGAGGCCGGTGAATGAGGTCATGGTGGTGTCGTGTCCCGGTGCTCAGATGCGGTCGCTGCTCGACGTTCGCGGACCAGGCACAGCGGCAGCAGCCTGCGTCAGCTGCACGTCGCCCCAGGTCGCCACGACAGGCACCGCGTTGCCGGTTTTGGCCTCCCGAACCACCAGCTCAATGACCTTCACGCCGCGCACATCGGCGGTCAATGCCTGGACTTTCGATCCGAACCGTGCCGGCGCGCTTTCAGCCAGCAGTTTGCCATCGCCATACACGTAAAAACGCACCAGTTCGGCCGTGTTTTCAGTCGAATCATCCACGCCAACCGACGCTCTCAAGCGCGCGTAGCCGGCATCGTTCTTCACCTGAAGGCGCGAATTGGACAGCACGCCAAGTCCCGACGAAAACACCTGGCCGGCCACCTGCAGGCTCTGGCCAAACGGCGTTGCATCCGGCTGCGCGCCGCCCCAGCCCGCGTACTGGGGCCGTGAGCCGCCGGAGCGTGTGCTCGACCACGGATCGATCATGCGATGGACGGTCGGATCGAGTTGCGGCTGGCGCGTTCCGTCGACGGCGACATTGATCGATCCCGGGATTTCCGACAGATACACGCCGTTTTCGAGCTGGCGCTTGCCGTGCACTTCGAACACGAGCGTCTCGTGCGGCGCAAGCGTGAAGGCCTTCTCGCCGGTGAAGGTCAAGGTTTCCTTCGTCCACAGGTTGCGCAGCGTGACCGGCGCGCCATCCACCAGTTTCAGGTGCATCGCCAGCAGCGTCACCGGTGCGGGCGATGCGCCACGGTTGAACAGTGCCACTGCCTTGCGCTGCCCGTCGCCCAGCGTCTTGACGATGATCTGCGCATCGTCGGAATCGTAGGCGACGATGCCCTGGTGGCCGGCCTTGTCCTGGTTCAGGCGAATCACGTCCGCATTGCCCAGGACACTGAGAAACGACGCCGGACCATGCTGCAAGTCATAGCTGACCAGCAGCGGCGCATTGATCATCGCCCACAGCGAAAAATGCGAGCGCACTTCGACCGGGTTGCTGGCATCGAAGTCGCCATGGCCGATGTGCAGGATATCGGGATCGTTCCAGTGGCCGGGGCCTGCGTACAGTGCGCGTTTGGCCGCGCTGTCGAAGTTGTGCAGCATGCTGGTCCAGCTCGGCGTGATGTCGGCGCTGGTGCGCCACAGGTTGCCGACATCCTTGCCCCAGCTGCGCACGTTGGCCATGCCCCAGGCGC
>Ga0308160_10005154_pt1 | contig 13745 bp, 12 predicted proteins | sample PhyFR1_FD_201036 | JGI IMG/M metagenome (GOLD analysis project Ga0308160, IMG submission 201036) | Phyllosphere microbial communities from UC Gill Tract Community Farm, Albany, California, United States - DLSLF.R1 | ecosystem: Host-associated > Plants > Phyllosphere > Unclassified | place: USA...
CTCCCCCTTGCCGAGACCATTCCTCCCGCCAACCCGTTCCTCACGAAGGCGCCGGACCAGGTGGACGGCACGCGCCCTGGTTGTTCCGTACCCTGCCATCCAGGCCGGCGCGTACCGAGGAAGGGACCCGGTGGGGCACATTAGCACTTAGTTCTCACGCGACTGGTGATGGTGGCAGAGATTGGACCTTGCTTGCACGCGCGTCCGGCGGATACCGGGAGTTACTGAGTGTACGGAGTGAAAGACAGGTAGCCGGCACTCATGGCGCGCTACGTTAACAAAGATATTTTTGAGGTGTCGGGCCGCCGGAGACTGGGGCGGCAGACAACGAAACGCCCGTTCCGGTTTCGATCGGGCCATTTCCGGGTTTAGGGGTGGGCCGGCAAACCGCAGTTGTGAATCGAGATAATCGCATGGATTGTTCGATGCAGTGCGGCCCGAAAGGCCAGGTTCCACAAAAAGCCCCTCCGGCGGGCACAGGCCGTTGGCCCGTCCCCACGTTTGCTGGGCGCCGCCAACCGCGGACGATTCTCGAGATCAGCAAGACTGCTGCTACCGCAATGGGAGCAGCTTTACTAGTCCTGGCTACAACAATGAGCGCAGTCGTGGTGGCGCCGGCAGCCAATGCGGCAGAACTGGTCACCGTTTCACTGACCTTCGACGACGCCCACCTGGACCAAGTCGCCGCCGCGGCCTACATGAACTCCAAGGGCCTGAAGGGTACGTTCAATGTCCCCTCGGGCTACCTGAATGCAGACAAATCCCACATGACGACAGCACAGGCCATCTCCTTGCAGTCTGCGGGAAACGAGATCGGCGGGCACAGCGTCACGCACGCCGACCTGGCCTTCGCCGACACTGGTGAGGCCACCCGGCAGATATGCAACGACCGCAGCAGCCTGACAAGCCTTGGCTTCCGTGTGACGAGCTTCGCCTATCCGTACGCCTCGTCAACCCCGGCCATTGAGAACATCGCCAGCAGCTGCGGCTACAACAGCGCCCGAGGACTGGGCGATATTTCCAGCCACGTGCCGGGCACCACGGGTCTCCCCCTTGCCGAGACCATTCCTCCCGCCAACCCGTTCCTCACGAAGGCGCCGGACCAGGTGGACGGCACGTGGACACTCCAGAACCTGAAAGACCTGACCATCAACGCTCAGCCGGGCGGTGGCTGGATCCAGTACACGTTCCACCACATCAATGTCCCGGGCGAGCCACTCTCCGTGAGCACGGCGAATTTCAATGCCCTCGTAGACTTCCTGGCTGCCGAGCAGAGCGCGGGCCGGATTGTCGTCAAGACCGTGGACCAGGTGATCGGCGGGACGGTCAAGCCCAACGCCGCCGGACCACAGCCGCCGGCACCGCTCACAAGCGGGAACCTCATCCGTAATCCCGGTTTTGAAACACCGGGTCCCATTACGGGAGATGCTCCCTCGTGCTGGGTTCCGGGTGGGTACGGGATCAACACCTACTCGTACGATACGGTGACGGCTGCACACACGGGGACCGCCGCACAACAACTGGTCATGTCGGCGTACCAGAGTGGCAATGCCAAGATTCTGCCGCCGCTCGATACAGGTCAATGTTCCCCGACAGTAACGCCAGGACAGCGATATACGATGTCGGCGTGGTATACGTCAACGGCCAACACGCAATTCGAGCTCTACTACAGGGTGGGCCAGGGCAACTGGCAGTACTGGACATCGAGCCCCCATTTTGCGCCGTCCGCTAACTACACCCAGGTCTCCTACACTTCTCCGCCGGTCCCGGCAGGTGCCACCGCGATGACCATGGCCCTGACGTTGTTCAGTGCGGGAACCCTTGTAACGGACGACTACAGCCTGACTAAGACGGCCCTTGACCCGGGCGCCTTCCAGCCCATCACACCAGTGCGGTTGCTGGACACCAGGACCAGCAGCGGTTCTGTGGCTCCGCGCGGGACAGTTTCATTCCAGGTAGGGGGAATCAACGGGATACCGGCAAACGTTGCAGCCGTGACATTCAACCTGACCGTCACGAACCCTACGTCTTTCGGGTTCGTCTCGGCCTATGCCTCCAACACGGGAAGGCCCACCGCGTCCAATCTGAACTATGAAACCGGACAAACAGTTGCGAACAGCGTCACAGTTCCAGTGGGCGCCGATGGCAAGGTGACGCTGTACAGCGAGTCAGCCGGCACGGCCCAACTGATCGCCGATGTCTCCGGATACTACGTGGCGGGAGCCGCCACTGCGGCTGGAGCATTCAAGGCGGTCGCACCGACCAGGTTTCTGGATACAAGGAACAATCCGACGCCCGTGGCGCCAAAGGGAACAATATCGGTCCAGATTGGCGGGGCCAGCGGAATTCCAGCCAATGTTTCGGCGGTTACCTTCAACCTGACCGTTGCGAATTCAACATCCTTCGGCTTCGTCACGGCGTTCGCCTCCGGCGCGGCTATCCCCAATGCATCGAACCTGAACTACGGGATGGGACAAATCGTCCCGAACAGGGTTACGGTTCCGGTTGGGGCCGACGGCATGATCAGGTTGTACAACGAGTCCGCTGGTACTGCCCAACTGATCGTCGACGTATCGGGGTACTACCTCCCGGGAGCCGCGACGCTACCGGGCACCTTCCAGGCAATGACGCCTGCGCGCTTCCTTGACACCAGGGACGGCAACACGCCGGCGCCGGTGCCGGTGGACGGAACCATCTCGTTCCAGGTGGGTGGATTCGGCGGGGTGCCGACCTCGGCCGCTGCAGCAATCTTCAACCTCACCGTCGCAAATCCAACATCCTTCGGATTCGTGACGGCGTATCCCTCCGGAGCCCCACTGCCAAATGCCTCCAACGTGAATTACACCACCGGCCAGATAGTCCCTAACAGCGTCACTATCCCGGTAGGCGGCGATGGCAAGATCAATCTTTTCAATCGTTCGGCTGGCACCGCGCATCTGGTCGCCGACGTTTCTGGCTATTTCCTCTAACCGGATCCGGCAAGTGCTAACCGTTTGCAACAAGTGAACTGCTCCCCTGAAGTTGGACTTAGAAATCAGTTCGACTCCCGGGGAGCAGTTTCCACGAATGAATAAGGGGCATATGTGCAGACCAAGGTTACGGCCGGGGCAGTCCCTTACCTCCTGGCCGTAAATCGGTTTCGACGTGCCTTTGCAGCGGATCCTGGCGCCGCGGAAAAGTTGCGGACCCCCACCTTTCGGGCCGCTGAACCAGCAGCGAGCTGATGGCAGGCAGAGGATCTGTAGGCGCGCGGCTAGGCTGGATGTGTGCTCCGACGATTCCCGCGCCCCAGCCCAGACGGACTGCCGCTGCCACGACGCCCGTCTATCGGCGTTCCGGCCGCGTCAGGATCTCTGAAGGATTCCAACTCGCGGCGGTTGCGGCCATGACCTACCGGTTCCTGCTGACGAGGCGCTGGCTGGGTTTCCTGATCCTTGCCGCTGTAGTTGCGGCCGCCTGCGCGGGACTCAGTAAATGGCAGATGGATCGCCGCAATCAGGCGGTGGCTGAGATCCGGCGTGTCCAGCAAAACTACGGAAGATCCCCTGTGCCGTTCGAGCAGGTGAAGCAGTATTTCTCCGTGGCTGATCCGGACATGAAATGGGCAACGGTGTCGCTTGCTGGTCACTATCTGGTGCAGGATCAACGGATTGTCAGGAACAGGCCAAACAATTCCGCGCCCGGTTATGAGGTTCTTGTTCCCTTTCGGCTCGGCACCGGCGAGACCGTGGTCGTGAACCGGGGGTGGCTGCCAATTGGCAACGTGAAGCCGGGGTACCCGGATGTTGTCCCCTCCCCGCCGGCGGGAAACGTCGAGGTGGTGGTCCGGATCAAACCGTCCGAACAGACACTGGACGGCAGGACCGCGCCCGAGGGCCAATTGCCAAGCATCGCCCTGTCCGACTATGCCCGGCAGCTGGGGTACCCGCTGCTGACCGGAAGCTACGGCCTGATGGCCTCCGAATCGCCCGCTCCGGACTCAGCGCCTGAACAGCTCGCCATGCCCGCTGTTCAGGAAGGATCGAATCTGTCCTACGCGATGCAGTGGCTTACCTTTGGAATACTTGCCTTCGTTGGCTTCGGATACACCGCCCGGCAGCAGGCCCGCATCGCCCGGGAGGAACGCGAAGACCAGACGCACGGCGACCCGCGCGACCCGGCCCCGCACGTCCGGCGCGAAGAAAAGGCCCGCAAGCGCAACAGCTCTGATGACGAAGAGGACGCCCTGCTGGACCGAATGGGGCTTTGAAGGATTTCACGCTTGGTGCCGGTATGAACCGGGATTTTTACATTGATACATTCTGGAATGTACTCTGGGGGTTATGGAAACCCTCACGAATGCTCCTGTTCTGGCACGGTTTGGGTATGCGGTCTCGGATCCTACCCGGGCGAAGATCTTGCTGGCCCTGGCTGACGGGCCCGGGTACCCGTCTGAGCTTGCCGAATCCCTCGGTGTTTCGCGGCAGAGCATGTCCAATCATCTGACCTGCCTGCGTGGCTGTGGTCTGGTGGTGGCTGTTCCGGATGGCCGGCGAACCCGGTATGAGCTCGCCGACACCCGGCTTGGTCACGCGATCAGGGATCTTCTGGGTGTGGTGCTGGCCGTTGATCCGGCCTGCTGCGCTGCTGACGGGACGTGCGTGGCATGAGCGCGGCACTCCAGCTCACTGCTGATACGGGACGCCGCGCAGTATTGAGCCGCCGGATCCGTTTTTTCGCCGCCGCGACCATCACGTATAACGTGGTCGAAGCCGTCGTCGCGCTTTGGGCCGGTAACCTGGCGGACTCCTCTGCGCTCATCGGCTTTGGTCTGGATTCGGTGATCGAGGTGGCCTCGGCGGTTGCTTTGTCCTGGCAGTTCTCCGCGAAGGACCCGGAACGGCGCGAACACGTGACGCTGCGGATCATCGCGGTGTCCTTTTTCGCGCTGGCCCTGTTCGTTACCGTGGATTCGGTCCGTTCCCTGACCGGCGGCAGTGAGGCGCAGCACTCCACGGCGGGCATCGTGATCGCCGCGCTGTCCTTGGCGATCATGCCTGTCCTGTCCTGGCTGCAGCGTCGCGCGGGCCGGGAATTGGGCTCCCGCACGGCTGTCGCTGATTCCAAACAGACCCTGCTGTGCACCTATCTTTCCGCTGTTCTGCTGGTGGGCTTGGTGTTGAACAGCACCCTGGGCTGGTGGTGGGCAGATGCCGGGGCCGCCCTGGTCATCGCTGCGATCGCCGTCCGGGAGGGCATCAACGCCTGGAAAGGCGATGTCTGCTGCACGGTCCCGCACACCACCGCCGAGCACGGCGAGGCAGCTGAGGGCGCCTGCTGCGCACCGTCCGGACCGGACAAGGGCTCCGAAGACGACGCCGGCGCCCCCCTCCCCCACCCCGGCAGTTCTCCCGCCGCTGCGGCGGCACCGTGTTGCGAAGGCTGCGGAACAGCGGCTGCACCGCAACCCGAACCCCGCAGCCTTGCCCTGCCGCTGGCACTCCGGGGCGAGTAAGGCATGTCCTACGAAGTGCGCACCATACCTGGCTGCCCCAACTCCGGACCTGCACTGGAGTTCTTCAGGCAAGTACTGCATGCTGAGGGCCTTGACCCTGAACTGGTGACTGTTCGTGAGATCAGTTCCGAATCCGAGGCCACCGGGATGCTGTTCCGCGGCTCCCCGTCATTCATGGCCGGAGGGAAGGACCTGTTTCCTTCCACGGCGGACGCCGGATTAAGCTGCCGGCTCTATCCCGCGGGCACCGGTCTTGCCGGGCTGCCTTCCGCTGAATCCTTGCGGGCCGCAGTGCGCGGCACCGCCGCCTCGAGCCCGTGAGCGTACCGGGCTCTGGGCACTCCAGTGCGGCCAGATCGGTCCTGGTCTTTTCTGCCGCCGCCCTGGCTGTGACCGCTCTATTGGTCAAGTCCGCCCTGGTCCAGGCCCTCAGCCACGACAGACACGACACGGACTTCGGATTCTTTACTGTGCGGCTGGCCTACAACACCGGCGCCGGTTTCAGTCCCCCGTCCTGGCTTCCCCCCGGGGCCATGGTTCTGGCTGCTGTGGCGCTTGTTGCTGTGCTGGCCGCCGTCCTGGTCCGGTCTGCCCCGCGGTTGAGGAAACTTCCGCTGTCCGGGGCGGCGCTCCTGCTCGGTGGTGCACTGGGAAATCTTGTGGACCTGTTGGATGGGGCCGGGGTGGTGGATTACCTGCACACCGGGTGGTTGCCGAGTTCGAATCTTGCCGGCGTTTTCGTTGTGGCCGGGGCAGGGCTGCTGGTTCTGGGAACGGTACGCGGCTCAGTCAGGAAGGGACGCTAAGCGTGGACATCGGAGAGTTTTTTGCCTCAAGTGTGACGTCCGGTGCGCTGGTGCTGGCACTGCCGCTGGCCGCGGTCGCGGGTCTGGTCTCGTTCCTCTCGCCCTGCATCCTTCCACTGGTCCCGGGGTATCTGGGGTTCGTCTCCGGGCTGACCGATCCAGGCCAGCCCGGGAACCGGCGGCGTGTCCTGACCGGGGTGGCCTTGTTCATTCTCGGCTTCGGGGCGGTATTTACCCTCTATGGTGCGGCCTTCGGTGCCATCGGGTCGTGGCTGGTGCGGTGGCAGGATCCACTGATGCGGGTCCTGGGCGTCGTCGTCATCCTGATGGGCCTGGTCCTGCTGGGCGGTTTCTCCTGGCTGCAGCAGACCAGGAAATTCCGTGCCCCGGGCAGGAAAGGATTGGCCGGCGCCCCGTTGCTGGGCGTGGTGTTTGGGCTCGGCTGGACCCCGTGCATGGGTCCGACCCTCAGTGCCGTGCTCAGCCTGAGCGTCACGGCCGCCAGCGCCTGGCGCGGTGCGCTGCTGGCGTTCGTCTATTGTCTGGGCCTGGGGATCCCTTTTGTGCTGGTCGCTTTCGGCCTGAACTGGGTTTCCCGGGTCCTGGTGGTTGTCCGGGCCCATATCCGTGCGGTCAACATCGCCGGGGCGGCAATGTTGATCATCCTTGGCGTCCTGATGGTCTCCGGGCTGTGGGTGAAGTGGATTTATCAGCTGCAGAACCTGGCAGGGACCTTCCTCATGCCCGTCTAGATATTTGGCAGGGACGTCTCAGCCAGCAGTGAGCACACCCGGCGGCCGGGTTTCAGCCCTGGATCCCGCCGGTGCAGACGGCTCCCGGTTCGGGAGTCTGCGGGCCCTGACGGTACTTCTTAATGAACGGGGCGAGGCGTTCATCGCCGCTGGTCTCCAGGGCCAGCTGCTTGCCCCATGCCGTGGCCACGATCGGAGCCTCCTGGTCGGGGACCGGACTGAGCAGGAGATACGGCTGCCCCTCGGCAGCAGCGGTCAGTTCCGCGATCTGGTCCTTCGCGAGGTCAGGACGGTAGGAGAGCCACACAGCGCCGTGCTCCAGGGAGTGCACTGCCCGTGTCTGCTGAACGGGGGCGGTGTAGATTCCGCAGTTGGTCCAGACCGGGGCGTGGTCCCCTCCGGTAGCAGGGGTCCGAGGGTAGCTGACCGGTTCCCTCGTATGGTTCCTGGACTGGTCCGGGAAGTCCTGCTCACCCTCTATCGGCCGGGAAGCCGCCGCGGTGGCTTCCTCGCGTTGGCGTACCTCGCCGACTACGACAAACGCCACCGAACCTATGATCGCGGCGACGACGACCGCCGCCGCACCGTAGAGCAGCCAGGCTTTACGGCGCGCCTTGGCCCGCTGTTTTGCCTGCAGGGCCTTCAGGATCGCCTGTCGTTCCTCGTGGGAGGGCCGGGGCTGGGGCATCAGTGGGCTCGCTTTCGTCGCTGGTGTGGCCGGAATGGGCTGCGGGTGGTCAAAGTCGGGCGCGCAGGTCCTGCAAAGCCAGTATTTCAGCGTTTTGGGCTTCGACCAGGCCGGCAGCGAAGTCGCGGACGCGGGCGGTCTCGGCGAGGTTCACGGCCGCGGTGGCCATCGCGACCCCGCCCTGGTGGTGGCGGATCATCAGATCAGTGAAAAGCCGGTCCGCCTCTGTCCCCGAAGCGGTCCGGAGGGACTGCATCTGTTCCGGGGTTGCCATGCCCTCCATCTGTGTCTGCGGTGCCGCGGCAGCAGAGGCCTCGTGGGATTGTCCGTGCTCCCCGGCCTGCATCCAGGCCATGGGCGCCGCGGTGCCTGCCTGGGACAGGCCCCATCCCTGCAGCCAGGCGAACATCTGACCCTTCTGGTGCTGCTGGGTGGTCGCGATGTCATAGGCGACAGCGCGGATTTCTTCGTTGGTGGACGTATCCCTGATGATCAGGGCCATCTCCACGGCCTGGGCGTGATGGACCTGCATGTCGCGGGCAAATCCGGCATCAGGTCCGTCATCGGAGATCTGCTGCGGCGCGCCGGAGAGCCGGCCGATGGCGAAGAAGGCCAGCGCGGTGAGGATGACCACGGTGACGAAGACGGCCCACAGCAGGCCGCGGCGCGGGACCGGCCGCGGTGGGTGGCCTGCCGCGTCGGCAGTGTGGTTCGCTGCGGTCACAGCCAGCCTTGGGGATCAACGGTCTGGCCGTTGAAGAGCACCTCGAAATGCAGGTGGCAGCCGGTGGAGTTTCCCGTCGTTCCGGCAGCGGCCAGGCGCTGCCCGGCGGCGACGGGGGCGCCGACACTCGTCTCGATCGAGGCCAGGTGGTTGTAGGTACTTTTCAGGCCGTTGCCGTGGTCGACCACAATGCGGTTTCCCCCGCCGTACGCGGACCATCCTGCCTCGACCACCGTTCCGGCTCCGGCCGCGAACACGGCTGTCTGGCAGGACGCCACCAGGTCCAGGCCGGTGTGAAGCTCCCCGGAGCCCCCGGTAATCGGACTGGTTCGGAAGCCGAACGGCGATGCCACGGACATGCTGGCCAACGGTGCGGCGAGTCCCGACGAAGCCGCCGGGCTGGCGGGAACAGCTGCCGCGGGGGCCAGCTGAGCTGAAGCCGCGGCGGACCCGGCCGCGGGGGCTTCGGGTACGGCGGGGGCCGGCACAGTGGTCACCGGGGACCGGTCAAACGAGATGGTGGCGCCCGGGGAAGCCTGCGCGGGAACCTCGGCCGCGGCCACCTGTTCCACGCCTGGCGCCGCGGGCCGGTCAGCGCCCGTGCCGGCATTGGCCGCGGTGATCGTTGCACCGACCAGCATTGCTGCGGTGATGGTGGCTGCTGCCGGAAGGTTGCGTCGAAGGACGGCGAAGTCCCGGCTGGTGGGCTGGCGCCGACTGCGCCGCGGAGCGGCAGAAGCGGCGCGCGAGGCACGGGCGGGCACCGGGCTACGGTGCCGGCCGCGGGCAGGGGAAGACGGCATGGGGTCCTTTCAGCGCCTGCGAAGTTAGCTGTCGGGTTCGGGCCAAGGATTAAGCCCGGCCGGGGATTCAGACCGCTCGATGCAGTCTTCACCTCCGGCTTCACCCCAAGGCAGCGCAGCTGCCAGAAGATGGGTTCTCCGCCCCCGCCTGGGAAGTTCGGCGTTTCGGGGCCCCGGCGGGGTTGGGCGTGCGGCCTCGAAAGGCACTAATACACAAATGCCTGTATCAACGTTACAGGCAGGTGCCGGGATCGTTATAACCCTGTGATTTAGCTGATAGTTGCCTGCCAGTCCCCGCGGCTTCCTTTTTCTACTCGGGATAGAATCGACAACTGTGGATCTGTTCAAACGTGCAGGAGGAGGAAAGTTCCCCCGTCGCCGGGCTGTTCTGGGGTTCGGTGCCGCGGCGCTGGCCCTGTCCGGTTGCGGGGCGCGGGAGGATTCGCTGGCCGCGCAGGCGCGCGCCGGGGATGAGAAGAACTACATCGCCGGTGATGGTTCGGTCAACGAGTACCGTCCCGAGGCGCGCGGTCCGAAGGTTTCCGTGGCCGGGACGCTGTTCCGTGGTGAAGAGGTTTCCTCGGACGACTGGGCGGGCAACGTGGTGGTCATGAATTTCTGGTACGCGGGCTGTGCTCCGTGCCGGAAGGAAGCACCGGACCTGGTTGAGCTGGATAATGAATTCCGGGCCCAGGGCGTGCTGTTTTATGGCGTGAACGTCCGGGATGATGCGCCGACTGCGGCCGCGTTTGAACGCACGTTCGGGGTGGGGTATCCGAGTTTTGATGACAGTGACGGCGGGATCCTGCTGGCCATGACCACCTATGTGCCGCCGCGGGCCGTTCCCACCACCCTTGTCCTGGACCGGGAAGGCCGGGTGAGCGCGAGGATTCTGGGGATCTCCGAGAAGGGGACCCTGAAGGCGCTCATCGTTTCAGCCCTGGCCGGGCAATAGGGCAACACAACCTAAGGTGGAGCGGCGGCAGGGCCGGATTCAGCGCCGCCGTTCGGGCCTGGCCGCCAGTTGCTGCAGGTACTGGTTGTAGGCATCCATGTCCGCGTCGTTGCCGGCGCTGGCCACCGCGCGTTCTGACCGCACCCACCCCCGTGCTTCGTCCCGCTGCCACCGGACCAGGATGAACATCAGCAGCAGCACCCCCGGCAGCTCCCCGTAGGACCATGCCAGGCCGCCGGCAACTCCCTGGTCCTGCATTGGGTTGATGTTCCAGCTTTCGGGCGGGGCGGCGAAGAATTTCACCATCGGATCGGTTGCCATCATGATGACCACCCCGAAGAAGGCGTGCAGTGGCATTTCGGCGAAGATATCGATCATCCGCCCGAAGTGGGTCTGCCGGGTGGGCAACGGGTCGGCCGAGATCAGTGGCACCGTGAAGAGGATCCCGGCGACCAGGAACAGCAGTTCCAGTCCGACGTGCCCGTACCAGCTCGGCAGCAGCAGGTCGGCCAGCCCGGAGAAGTACACGCCGTAAAAGCTCAGCAGGAACAGCGGAACCATGAATGCCGGATGGATGGCCAGCCGGCCCCATCCGGAGCGCAGGCCCCAGATGGCCGCCCGAAGCACTGGCCGGCCCAGCCGGTTGTGCGGTGTTGCCCGCAGCAGCAGGGTGCCGGGTGAGCCGACCACCAGCAGGGGCGGAACGGCCATCATCAGTGTCAGTTGCTGGAACATGAAAATGGAGAACATCCGCAGCCCGTAGCCTTCGATCCCGGCGCCCATGACCACAACGATGGCGGCGCAGCCGGTCAGGAACGAGGCCGTGCGTATCGGCGACCACCCCCTGCCCCGGCGCCAGAGGCTAATGGCCCCGGCCAGGTAAAGGGCGGCTGCAGTCAGGGCCAGCGCCGGGATGAGCGGGACCGGCTGCAGGTTCGGGGCCAGGTATTCCCCCAGCGACGGGGGCAGTGACGGCAGCCAGACAGGTCCGCCGATAGTGGGATCATCGGCCACGCCCGACCCCCGCTTTCCTCCGCCTCAGGGTCATTCGGGTCAGCCGCTGGCGGCTACCTGCAGACGGTCCTGCCCGGTGTGTCCGACATGGGTCAGGCCAAGATCCAGGAGTAAACGGACGTGCGAATCGGCCAGCGAGTAATAGGCCATCCGGCCCGAACGCCGGACCGTGACCACCTTTGGCCCGCGCAGCAGGCGCAGGGCGTGCGAAACGCCGGATTCGCTCAGACCCGTTGTCGCAGCCAGGTCGCAGACACACATCTCCCCTTCGAGCAGCGCGATGAGGATCCTCACCCGGCCGGGATCGGCCAGCAGCCCAAAAATCACGGCAAGGTCGGCGACGTCGGCCTCCTGCGGCATTCTGGCGCGGACGGCGCGGACCCGGTCGGCGTCCACCACCCGGACAGCACAATCGCTGCCGCGGGCTGCCGCTGGCGGCGTAGAGGTCATTGTCATTCATCAAGATTACCTTCGCCTGCTAATGCTTCGCATTTGCTTCAGTCCCTGCCCGGGGTCGGCCACAAGGATCGGAAACCGTCCAAATTATCGTCTGAATAACCTTACAGATAATCTGGTTTGGTGCCGGTCCTGATGGCACGCGCCCCGGTCTCCGGCCGGCGGCAGGCCTACCATGCAAAGGATTTCCTGTGGCTGTGAAGCTCCCGACCGGGATACCGGCGACAGCGCCGAGGACCTGGTGGTTCGCCGTTGCAGGGCTTCTGGCCATCGCCGTGGTTCTTGCCGCTACTGCTTATGGCCGGGGGACCCTGCCGGCCGAAACCCGTGACCCTGGGGCTGTGGTGCGCTGGGGCTACGGCGTTGTGCAGACGGTCCATAATGTGTCCGCGGCCGCCACGATCGGCGCGTTGGTTTTCGCAGCCTTTATTGTTCCGCCGTCCACGTCGCCGCCGCGGAGAAATAGGCAGCAGGATGCCGGGGCCCCCGTCCCGGAGCATCCCGCTTTTGGCCGAATCATGAAACTGGCCTGTGCTGCGAGCATCGTGTGGACGCTCTCGGCCCTGGCAGTCATAGTGTTCAGCTTCGCTGACATCGTCGGGGTACCGATCTCGGGCAGCCCGGAATTCGCCTCGCAGCTGGCGTTCTACGTCACGGAACTCCCGAACGGCACCGCCTGGTTGTGGGTGGTGGTCATCGCAGCGACGGTGGCGACGGCGACCTTCGGGCTCCGCTCCCCCGGCTGGGTAGCCGTGACTGCTGTGCTGGCCCTGGGCGGGCTGGTGCCGATGATCCTGATCGGCCACGCCGCCGGGGGCGATGACCACGAGCAGGCCATCAACTCGCTGGGCCTGCACCTTGTTGGCGTCTGTCTTTGGTTCGGCGGGCTCATCGCCCTGGCCGCAGCCGGGACCGCGCTGGGCAAAGACACCGCCGCCGTCGTGAAACGATTCTCCACCCTCGCCGGGTTCGCCTTCATCCTCGTCGTGGCTTCGGGGCTGATCAACGCGGCCATTCGCGTGGACTTCCCCGCCGGCCTCGCCTCACCCTATGGGGTCCTGCTGATGGGAAAGACGGCCGGCGCCGTAGTCCTGGGCGGTGTAGGGCTCCTTCACCGCAGACGTCTCATCCCGGCCCTGTCTGCCACCGCCGGTACGATGCGGGCCGCGGTGCTGTTCTGGCGGCTCATCATTGTCGAAGTGCTCATCATGGGCGCGGTCAGCGGACTTGCTGCCGCATTAAGCCGCACTCCCCCTCCGGGCGGGCAGGAAATCGAGCCGGCACTGACGCCGGCGCAAATCCTCACCGGCTACCTCCTGCCACCGGAGCTGACCCCCGAACGCTGGTTTACCGTCTGGCGTCCGGACTGGCTCTGGATCGCTGTGGCAGTGATCGCCGCGTACCTCTACCTTCGGGCCGCGCTGCTACTGAACCGCCGTGGGGACAATTGGCCCTGGGTGCGGGGCCTGATGTGGCTGGTGGGCCTGGCTGCCCTGGTCTTCTTCACCTCCGGCGGACCTTCGGTCTACGGGCGGGTCCTCTTCAGTGCCCACATGCTCGACCACATGGCGCTGACCATGATCGTTCCGGTGTTCCTCGTCCTCGGCGCCCCTGTCACCCTGGCCCTGCGGGCCCTGGCGCCCCGGCATGACGGGACACGCGGGCCGCGTGAGTGGGTCATGATCCTGGTGCACTCCCGCCCGGCCGCCGTGGTGACACACCCGCTTTTCGTCGCGGCGAACTTCGCCGGCTCGATCGTGCTGTTCTACTACTCCGACGCCTTCGGGTTTGCCCTGCGTGAGCACGCCGGCCATGAACTAATGACCGTGCACTTCGTCATCACCGGCTACCTGTTCATCCTGTCCATGATCGGCACCGACCCGGTCCCCCGGAGGGCGCCGTACCCGCTGCGGCTGCTGCTGCTGCTCGCCACGATGGCCTTCCACGCTTTCTTCGGCGTCACCCTGATGGGCGCCACCACTCTCCTGCAGCCGGAATGGTTCACCGGGCTGGGCCGGGACTGGGGGCTTTCCCCGCTGGCTGATCAGCAGAT
>Ga0308160_10005155_pt1 | contig 13740 bp, 16 predicted proteins | sample PhyFR1_FD_201036 | JGI IMG/M metagenome (GOLD analysis project Ga0308160, IMG submission 201036) | Phyllosphere microbial communities from UC Gill Tract Community Farm, Albany, California, United States - DLSLF.R1 | ecosystem: Host-associated > Plants > Phyllosphere > Unclassified | place: USA...
TTCCTTCTTACTCAGTAAACCTCCTACGAACGCGTGGAACGCCGGGGCTTGAGCGGGCGTCGACAGTCGGTAAAGCGGGACGGCGGTACGCAACGTCGCTTTCTGCATCTCCTCTGGATTGTCAGCTCGCCTCATTATATGCGGCAAGTAGCAAGAGCAGCGAGGGGGCATTATGAGTATCAAGAGGGACGAGGGTAGGGAGCGCAACAAAAGGCAAAAACTCACCTTTTCGCTCCAAATCCTGCTTCACCGTATCGTCCTTGACCTCCACATCCCGCATGATCGCCTTGAGACTCTCTGTCACCTCATCGAGACGCGGCACAATTGAGGTGGGTGATAATTGGCCTAAGCGGAGCAGAAGCATGAGACCGAGAATCTTGACCTCGTTGACATCTTGCAAAGCGGCCATGACGCGTTCGGTGAAGGCGGGCAAATCGATCTTGCTAAAACATGTGCCGAGCTGAAGTTAGTGGTGACCATCTCCCTGCGTCCGCCTGGAGCTTACAAGTGTGTACATCGTCTCGTACGCCGTCTTCCTGTTCTCCAATCCGTCGTCCTCGATGACTTGTTGTTAGCCCTGGTTCAGTCAGTCGAGATCCCCGACTCACCCTTCCATGGACCCATCTGAACTTCCCTCTGCAGCTCCTTGTTGACCTTCGTCTCAGAATACAACAACGGCTGAAGCGTCGCCAGCCTATCAATGACCAAATGCGGTTTGTTCTGAATAGCAGCATTGAGCGACGCGAGGGAAAGTCTTCTGACGATCTAATGATCAGTGACTGAGTAGACCACGGTCAGTATCGACATACCAAGTTCTCGTCGTGCATGAGCGACAGGAAGTCGACAATCAACGGCGCGATTATTTCGTCATACGAAGACGATGTGTCGATGAAAGTGTACCGGACGGCTGCGGCGACAATAGCTTTGTTGCGCGAGGATGAACCGATCATTTGCTGCACGTCAGAGTTTGACTCGAATAAGTCGAGCTCCACATACCTGCAGTTGAGGGAGATACTTTCCGGGAGCAGTCATCGTGAGCTTGCCTATGCAGGCCGCTTTGACATTCCTGATTCCATCATCACCGATGTCCGCGCCGCCAGCAGTTGATGCGGTCCTCTTAGCCTTGCCAGTGTCGGCACCGTCGCTCTCGTCAAACAAGGGGTTCCAGAGCTGATCCGCAAGCTTTTCGAGCTGCTCAGAGGGGAGATGCAGAATGACCTCTTTAAGGGCGTGCAGCATGAGAAGACGATCAGTCGCGGTAGTCGACTGAATCTGCCGGAGGATAGCAGGCAGGAAGACGTCTGGGGATCCGACAGCGAGATTACCTGAACGTTAGCTCCTGAAGGTACCTGAGTAGCTCACCGGCTGCGAAGGCGGCAGCTGACCGGACCTCTTCGCTCTCGTGCTCGAAGAAGCGAAGAACCTGCTCGAAAAGATCCTGGTGACCGCTCAGATCGCTGTCGTTAGATCTGATACTAGCGCATAGACCTACACAAGGCGGCCGACCTCGCCAATGCAAAGCAGCGAAAGGTACATCTCCGCCTCTTTGGTGTTCTTGCCCTTGTCATTAGCTTGATAACCTCCCTTAGTTGCATTATACCTTGAGGGCTGTTTGAAATGGCCCAAGGACGTCCCCGGCATTCCCACCCTGCCCCGCAACGACACCGACGCATCTCGCAGTAGCGCCGTAGATCGATGTTCCACCTTGAGTGGCGTCTGGCAAGGCGCCTTGAGCTTTCGCGCCCAGGTTTTCCGTCAGATTGGTAACCAAACCGCTGACGATGTCCACGTCACCGCTGACGTACGCTCCGAAGAACGACGCCAGGGCATCCACTGCGGCTGGGTGAAGTGACGGGGTCTTGATCAGATCCATGACCTCGGGAAGGATCTGTTGTTCCACGAGTCGGCGGGATTGCGGTTGAAGCGACAGGATGAGAAAGATGGTAGACAAGGCCAATGGTGCGTCAATGAACTGCTTCAGCTCGGTGATGAGAGCTTCGGCAGTGTCAGACGGAAGAGAATCGCCAACACGGGTGAGAACAGCCTGCAAGCAGGCCAGTTCAGCGTTCTTCGACGACGATCGACGCGTCTTGCGCAGAGCCACAACAACCTCGGGCAGGATTTGAAGCAGCCAGGCATTGAACTCTGCACCTTTGCACAACGGTGATTCGGCGATACGTCCGATGACATGGACGGCAGTCAGCGTTGTAGACTCCGTCGCAAGTCGAGCCGAGATCAAGGGGAAGCAGCTGGCGTATGATTTCGCAAGAGCATCGCCCTCATGCACAAGAAGGTTTCCAAGCGTATCGAGCGCCCGCTCCCGGACCTCACCGTCGACCGAAGTATCGCCAAGGACGCCGGTGGTGGCATCGAACAGATCTTGGATCGGCCCCGAGTAATTGACAGCTAATGGCGAGGCGGATGCCTGAGGTCGTAGAGACTGCGCCAGAGAAGACGCCGCGGCGAACGCCTCGAAATTGACACGCTGTAGCTTGTCCTTCATGCAGCGGATTATGGCTGGAACGAGCTCCCCTAGATGACTAGCGTAGATGCGACCGGAGTGGTGAGCGAAAAATGTGGCAAGGAATGACAGGGCGGCCATGGCAAGCGATGAAGATGTGGCCGTATCGACTGACTTGACCGCCGAGGTTGCAGCAGTGCAGATAGCGTTGGCTTCACCCTCAAGACCGCCATTGAGCGCTTCGTCCGTCTGCTTGAGCAGGACGAAACATTGTTGGCGGGTTGGCACCGATTTGGACGACAATTGCTTCAAGGTGGCTCGAAGCAGCTGATTATGAATCTGTCCCAGAAGCGTGATCGCGCTGCATGTCAGCTTAGTCTCACTCAGGCTCACCTCTCCTCCGTGTCGTCCTGATCCATCTCGTGCGACCTTTTTCTTTTGTTTCTGCCATTCGCTGCGGCGTCGGCAGCTCGAACTTGCGCCGTCTGTTTGAGGAGCGCTTCAACTGCGCCGAGTATCTCCAATCGAACACTCTCCTCCCGTTCGCTGAATCGGCCTATAAGCGTCGGTGCGGCGACCTTGTAAAATTCGACCAGCAGCTCGTTTCGGGTTCCGATCAAAGCGTAAATCACTTTCGCTGCTGACCTTCGAATCTTCCACGACACATCCTCTTCGTCTGAGTATCTGCGGGTCAGCAAGAGCACGTGCGCCTGAGCAGCAGTCTCACGCGTCGTCTTCAAAGTCGTCGTCGTCCTCGTCGTCTTCTCCAACCATATCGACGTCATCATCTTCGTCCAGTTCGACGTAATTCTGAGATCAGCACATGAAGCCGGAGGGAAGGCTCACTGGGTCGTATTTGACGAGATCAAGCGATCTCTTCAAAATCCTCTCAATGTACGGCGTCACCTCGCTGGGACAGCGGAGTACCAGAGCCTCGACAGTCTGTACCGTCAGCAGGGCATCTCAATTTAGCGCCAGAACTCACTACTAGCGCAGCTTCGACAGCTTCAACCTTCTCGGGATCCTCTGTATGCTCCAGCATACGCTCAATGACCTTGCCCTCGGCGACCATCCCTCCCATACTGCTGACCAGGCTCTGCTCTTTCGCCAATGCCGCGACGAGACCGACCCAGGCATTCCCCACATCTCCCTTCTGCTTCAGACCGCTTTCCAATTGGTCTTTGAACTTGTCGTCGAAGACTTTCGGGTTGCTGCAGAGTAGAGCGGGCACAGCCTCAGTAGCTCGTTTGCGGATGGAATGATTCCGCGAGGTAGAGAGAATAGATGTAAGGGACGCGAGGGAGTTGGATTGGGCGTCGGGCGAAGCGGAGAGCCGATCAGGGAATCGAAGATAGATGTCCTTCAACACTTGCAGCAGTTCGGCGGCGACCTGTGGGTCGGGTGCAGGAGTCTAGAGGTTAGATTGAATCGGTCACCCAAGGATTTGTAGCTCACTTTAGTCAGAATGGCAAAGACCTTGTTCAGGATAAGGTCGATATTTTGGGTGAGTTGAGCGGTGTCTCGTGGGATAGCCTGCACGACCTTTTTCAACGCTAGCATGAGCTCCTTCTTTCGAATTCCCGGCTAACCAACCTGGAGGCGAGATGTTCCGTGTCTCCTCTTCGCTCGAGACCAAGCCGTCGAGTAGGGACCTGACGATGATACCGATGGTTCCCGCCCGTGACTTTGCCGTCATCGTCTCCAAGCTGCCATCAGCGTCTGCCGATCAGGCGACAAGGTAACCTACCACTTAACCGCGTCATTCTTCACTTCCGAGTTGGAATCGCTCAGCACAAGACGAATCACTTCGGAAGTGAACTGCTTCTCGACATGCTCATCGGCGTAAGTGGTAGCCTCTTCCTTCTTCTTGCTCGAGCTGGCGGAAAGAACGACGCTGTTGATGTCTTTTGCTAGGTCGATCAACGCTTGTTGCCTAGGATGTCAGTTTGAGTTCCAGGAGAAATCCAGAATGGGCCACAAGACTGGGGTCCAAAGTCTGAAAGCTGGGCAGATACTCACCTAATGTCCGCATCTATATTGTTGAACTACCATCAGCTCTGATCCGCCGCAAGGACAGCCAAACCGCTAATGAGCTCACCTTTTCCCTATAGTCATTGAAGCTCGTACTGAGCTTCGAGCGCGTTAACGCGGTGGACATGGCTGCCTAGCTGACTGGGTTTGGGGAAGGGAGGATCGTTGGCTGACGAGCTGGTTCAACGCTCGCGAGCCGGTCGACCAGAGATGAGGTGTGAGAGTGACGGCATCGGCACGTGGTTTGAAAAGACGTGGCATTTTGGTGCCGTCACTTCGAGCTGATACGATATTTCGAAGGGTCACTTCGACCTTGCTTGTGATCGCATCAACGCATACATATCCTCATCGCCCTTCATCTTTCCGTCTCTCTAAGCATTCAAATCATCAGCACACAGGAACCGCAATAGATCTCGAACCGACATGTCCACCGCCGTCCGCATTCGCCTGTCCCGGCACGGTATGCGAAACGCACCGTTATACCACATTGTAGCGATCCCTGCTGGTAAAGCCCGCGAGGGTCGGCCGTTGGAGAAACTTGGGGAGTACGACCCTATACCGAAGACGCGAGACACCACATTCATCCCACAAAGCAATCGAGTGTTCGGAAGCGCCAAACATGTTGAACAGCCCAAAGAGAAGAATGTGCAGTGGGATATCGGGAGGATAAAGTGGTGGTTGAGTCAAGGAGCGGAACCGACTGGATCGGTCGTCAAGCTGTTGTCTAGAGTAAGTGAAATTCCAGCAGGAAGCGCTCGTCGTGTTACCAGAGACGAAGGGGTCGATCCGGCGGGCTGGACTGAAGCCATGTACACAGTGCATCTGCTAACCCGCAGGCCGGAATCATAGACGCTTCATCATATACCAAGAAGATTGCCAAAACAATCCGATCAGAGGCTGCTACCCAAACGACGTCACCAGCTCACATCCGGATAGCAAAGAACAAGAAGGCGAAAGAGGGTGGAGACGATGCGTTCTTGCAAGCACAGTTCGCAAAGGCGGAGCAACGGATGGAGAAGTCGAAAGAAGGCAGCGCATAAGTAGGAGCTGGGTGTACAACTTTCGGACATGCAATTTTACGACATCCGGTTGTTGGACTGGGTCAGAGCTGGGAGAGGAGGGATTTGAGGCGAAGTCCAGTCCACTAGATTTTTGCACGAGATCTCTGTCCCTATGTCGCAATGTTGCATATATCTCCTGACGCTCTACTCCAGTGCTATCTGATACCTATCGTAGTCAATCTCTGTGCTCCATGCATGAGGCTTAGCCGCTGACAACGGTTAAACGTCATTTTCCCAGCCAACGGTGAAGTTGACGCGCGTGCCTTGAAATTATCGCTCTCAACTTTTCTCAACCTTGCTCTTACCATCATGTCCGACCCGAACGCGCACGCCTCGTCATCGAAGCACCACTCGAAAAGCTCGAAAAAGAAACACACCAGTTCGAAAGAGAAGGAGTCATCCAAGCACAAACACTCGTCGCATAGCAAGCACAAATCCAGCAAAGACAAGGATGACAAGAAGGACAAATCTTCCTCGTCCAAGTCTTCTCCATTCGAGCACCGCTCATGTCGGATGAGACTGTCTATCCCGCCGAAGTACGCTGCGGAATGGATCACGGGAGTGCGAGAGATGTTGGATGCGATGCTCATGCGGTGAGTCGCTGGAGGACTGTTATGTGCAGTCGATGGGGCTGACGGAAGATATGTTCCGGAGCTGCAAGGTGTCCTGCTGGCTCATTGGGAGCACGAGTTCATGGATGATACTGTCAAAATCATCGACGAATGTCCTCATGGGGTCTGCGACGTCATGTTCTACTCCGTGATCTGGGCGCCAAAGGTCGGCACCAAGTTGTGTAAGTGGACGTCTTTTACGTTCGTCGCACATGTCGCTGCATGCCTTTCGAGTCGCGAGACACTCTGCTGAGGCACTGTTTGCAGCTGGTTTACGTGCGAAGTTCTCAATGCTGACTCTACAGACGGAACGCATTCATTGTCCTCACCATCCCACCTGTCTCTACTTTTCGCGAAAACCTTCAACATCTCCATCCCACTCCAGCACATTCCGCAAGACTTGTACAAATTCGAGCACACCGATGAGCAGGACGACTCGGACTCTGAAGCGGAGAGCGACGATGGAGGGGTTGAAGAAGTTGGTCGTTGGAGGAACACCCAGACGGGTCTGCTAGTAGGCGAGGAAGGGAAGAAAGGAATCAAGTTTACCGTCATTGGGTTAGTTGAACGAATGCTACTTGTCGACTTCGCTGACAAGCAGAATGCAAGTGAACAACAACGTCCTCAGTTTGACAGGTTCATTGCTTGACGACCCCACGAACCCACCGGCCCCTCCCACGCCCATTTTGCCCACACGACTTCCGTCTGGCTCTCCTTCTCCAGAACCGGAGCCTGTTCGCCCAGCCAAACAGGCCCGCCCGGCGCCAGCGAAAGCGGCGGCCCGCCCGTCGGCCTCTGCCGCTCAGCCCGATGCGGTGGACGTCGTTGACGACCGATTCCTCAGTGCCCGAGAGCTCAAGGCCAAGCGAAAGGCGGAAGAGAAGGCCAAGCGAGATGCCCGAAAGGCGAGGAAAGAGGAGAACCAGATTGAAGAAGTGGAGGAGGCCGCGGCCGGTGATTTGGTCAAGACCAATGTTTACCCAAAACCAGATGTCAACTTGCTCGAGCCACAACAGAAAGTTGGAAAGGAGAAGGACATTGAGCGCGATGGGCTAGGAAAGAGAAAGGCCAAGGGCGACGAGGCAGGGGAAGGATCGAAAAAGAGAAAGGTCGCTCAGGTTTAGTCGAGCCAAGCATGTATTCTTTGGGATTTGCGCGGTAAACACAGTGACGAGGTAGTGAAGGCAGCCAGGGTCTGACCCATCATCGCCTCTGTGAAGATGATCAAGCTGTTTCCGCTCGTTCGACTTCCATTCTCGCTTTCACTTTGCATCCCCAGCATGTCACATCCTGTGCATAACGAGAGCAATCATCTTCGAACGGTCCGAGGTCTCACCTTTGGGAAACCGTTTGATCGCAGGTCTTCCTTTCCTCAAAGCATCGCCAGCATGCTGGGTTTCCGCGATATTTTCGACGCCTCTTTCCGATCCCTCAACGAGAGCGTAGCAATCCTGAAGAAGCAGCCTCCGCCGGCAGGATGGAAGGGCATTTACCCCTCATTTCTCTTCTGGTGGGTGGGGCGTAGCGCATGATGGCTAATACGAGGCACCCACTGGTATGTTGCGAAGATTGTCAGCTCGACGATGATATTCCCCGCCTCGAGGGACTGAATCATATGGACGAGCTGCAGGATCACCGACATCAATGCTTGTTCGACTACATTGAGCCCCTTGCAAACGGGTGTTTTCGGCTGGGCCAGTGTTGGCGACATTACTCGGCGATGTGTCCCCTTGGCGAAACATTCTTCACCTTGGACCCCTTACCGGACAAAGAGACCGAATGGGAAGTGTGGAAGACCACCATGGACTTTCCTTCCGAGCCAAGAGGGTACCGGCTCGTACTTTTGACCAGCGCGTACGAATTTTGGGTGCAGTCGGACGGCGTAATCTCCGCGCACAAGCCGGGCGAACTGGGGAGGGCGATGGAGCCAGCACAAGGGAGGCGCAAACGAGCGAGGGTATGTGGGCCGCATGAAATAGCAAATCAGAAAGCAGCTGATGCGACAGTTGTCGGGAACGCCGTCAGGCTCGCGATGCGGAAGCCATGCTCCACCTACCAACCATCCTCCGCTCTTTCCTACCGGTGTCGTCAGCGTCGTCAGCGGCATCGTTACCGTTGTACCCAGCTCGCCTCTTTCCGTTCTATCTGATCCGCCTCCCGGTACACCGGTCTCAGCTTTTCCATCGGCTCGAGCCAACGCCTCGTCCGAGGAACAGATAGACAAGTTTATAATGACAGATGACGTGAGCGGACTACCTCGGATCAGCTGACTGACAGGACGACGAGAAAGGGGACGCTGGGATTGTGGCTGGGCCGCAATTGCCTTGTCTTACATCGGATACATCGGAGAGGTCAACGATGAATCTCTTCACGACCCCGCCACCGCCTCGGGAAGCACGTATTGCCCGTCTACTCGACAACGCGCAAGCCAAAATCAGCCGAAGGAATCGGACGATCCGTAAGATGAGAGAGACCAATGCCCGCCTGCGAGATGAACTGGCACGGACTCACGAGGCGAATGCTGCACTACCAATTCAACAGGCACTCGTTAACTGCGAGACGGTTAACTCGACTGCGGATCGCGAATCTTCGCCATTTGATCAGACCGATTCGGTGGCTCACTCGGAGGTGGATGCAGAGGTGCTGTCCAATTTCGATGCATACGCTAGGCAGCTGCGAGATGCCCAGGCGGACGACAAAACTTTTATGGGAACCACCATCGCGATTGGTCGCGAGGTGTGCGAGATCGCCCCGTCAGTAATGGACAACATCGGCAAGCTGTCAGTAGCTCTTTCCGCGAGCAGCGAGCGCCTCGCGGCCTCGACACAACAGAACGTGGCATTGTCCGAGGAATTAGCAGACCAGCGCGAGGCGACAAAGTCGGCGCTCCACGAATTGGGAGAGGAGAAGGCCGCTCACGCTCGAGTAGAAGAAGAGCTACTCGTTGTCTCCGCCACAGCCAAGTCTAGGATCAATCCGGGCGACGTCCCGCATCTGTTCGATCCTCTCCGACAGCTACATGACCGGTACGTGATGCTTCATCAGCGGCTGGAGCGTTTCGGAAGCGGTACCTCGAAATCCATCGAGGAAGTAAAAGCGATGGACCAGGCTTATATCGATTTTACGTCGGCCGCGAGGAGAAGACGTAGCGGGGGCGCGCGAGCCTCTGGGAAACTTACTGTGCTGGGAAAGACAGCGAAGGATATGTCAGAGACGCTTGATGAACAATCCGTCGCGCTTCGGGAGTTACGAGAGATCACTAAGGATCTGGAGCTTTTCTGGGAAGAAGCTAGCGTGATAGAAATATAGCCACGAAGCGAGCTGTTAGTTGATCTCCTGCCCAGCGCGGTCAGGAGCGTCAACGAGTAGACGAGATGCACAATCATCCTGCGCCGTAGACCAAGACGGGATTACGATAACACGTCGAGCGCGTCAGCCGGAACGACATTACCGGCACTTTTCCTCTCTGACAGATTCAACACTCTCACCCAGCGACCTCGCGCCGCATCACCGCTGCAAATCGTGTGGAGCGTGCGTGCGGTGCGCGGCTCTGCATAATGGCTGATTCTTGCTTCCGCTCGGAAAGTTTACTCCCAACGACAATACGGTCCCCGGGCCAATACCTAGATGAAGACGATTATCTCTACGGCGACGGTGCGCTGTATGTCGAAACAAACGGCGAGGACAAAAGCATAACAGCGGCATCGAAAGGCAATACAGGCGAGGAGCTCGTCGATGACTGGACCGTACCTCGAGCGGACGATGGAGAAGACATGGACGTAAGTTATCTGAGCTTGGCACGTACTGATCTACCGATCGACAGCGAGACGAGCAGTGCCATTGGCGACAGCGACATCCAAACGAAGTCGGGAAACCGACTCTCTGTCTCCATTAGTCGAAGCTCTGTCGGTCTAGGCATCGCATATGCCGGACAAAAGAGCCCACGGCTCTCGGTGCCTTCGCCCCGGAAACCATCTGCGCCCGGTCTGCGGAATTCTCTTCCGCACGGTTTCCGCGTGGACTCGTACATCCCCTCACGTCCGCAGCAAATCTTTCCCAGCCCCAAGCCACTCAAGAAAAGCTGTCTTATCGGCCCGTCGGTCTCTCCTGTCCGGCCAGGTGTCGGGCTACCCGTGATTACCGCCCCGCTGGTAGAGGATGCCGATCCGATGGAAGACCGCGCGTCCACGACCGACACGTTCGCTCGGTTCCAGCGCATCGTCGAGGCTACGATGTCCACGACCGTTTCGGGGCCGGCGACATCGACATTGGCGCTTCTTACGGATATGTGCCACATTGCGCCCCAGGTCCTGGAGGCCTGGAAGACGGCATCACGGGAACGAGATGGAGCCAATCATCAATTGACTCAGGAGCGAGGGGCATCGCAGACTTTGGCTGCCGAGAACAACGCACAAATCCGGGCGCTATATGGGCGACTGTCGGCTGTGGTCTCTACGCAGAAAAAGACTATGCAGACAACCGACAGCCATTTGACAATTGCGGAGCAGCGACAAATCGATAGACTCGAGCTCGTCGAAGCGGAGAAGGTCCACTTACAGTCGAGTGTAGCGGGTCTGACCCAAGATCTTCGCAAAGCGCGGGAAGATCTGGTCAGTGTCAAAGCGATATCTTTGGACTGGAGGGAGAAGTTTGTCGAGCTGGATCGAGATCGGGAGCGGATAGACCAAGTTCGCTGTCCGGACAGACGGCAGTCGTTCGTCTCCAAACCGCTCCCGATCGACCATCTCGACCTCGCTAGGGAACTGGAAGAGGTGAAAAAGCGCCTACGGGCCAAGGAGCACGTCAGCGACAAGTGGAAGGAGGATTTCGAGAAAGCCGCAATCGACCGGGAGCACCTTCAGATGGATCTCAGGTCGGTTCAGACTGAGCTCGACGCGGTACGTCGGGATGCCGAGACGAGCCATGCGGCCAACTGGGAGCTATTGACGAAGAACTCGTCATTGCTATCGGATCGCTCTGAGCTGCAAGCACGGCAAATCCGGCTTGCAGACGAAATTCGCCAGATGATCGAGGATCACTCCGCCTCGATATTCCACCTGGAGGAGTCACTTCGCGAGGAACAGGAGAAGAACGAGCATCTGCAGAGGACGAGTGAGGAAGGGGCGTTACAATGGGCCAGAGCGAGAGACAACGAGTTGGTGCTCTCTGGGACGATCGGGAAATTGCAACTTGACAACGAGTCACGACTGGATATCTGCAAGCGTACCGCTCGGTACCGTGCCGAAAGAGACACGGCTAAGGCCGCGCTCAAGTCTGCCCAAGGAGAGACGTTGAGACTCAAAGAATTGCTTCGAGTGCGAGAGCCGGAGCTGCAGGCGACGAAGCAAGCGTTGGAGGGTAAAGAGGGAGAGTGTGGCCAGCTGGGTGACGAGGCCGGCAAGCTCGAGGCGGAGTTGAACGACCTTCGGAAGAGCTACGCGGTCGTGGAGAGGCTTTGTGACACCGCCGATCGGGTCGCTGAGGGCAGGACAAAGGAGGCTGAGAAGGCGAGACTAGAGGCAACGGTCGCCCTCGCGGAAGCGGAGAGTTTGGCGAGCAGACTCGACGTGGAAATCGATCTGAAGCGCGATCTCGAAACAACGAACAGGGAATTGGAGGCGACCATTGCGCAGCTCCAGGTCGAGGTAACCCGGTCGAAGCAAGAAAGGCATGCGGCTACAATCGCTCACTCTGCGCTTGAACAGAAGTTCGTCTCTCTCCGCGCCAAGCTGGAGATTTTCGCTTCGGCAGCGACGCAATTCGCAGTCGCCCCCGTGAACACGATGGTTAACGATTTGGCCGCAGTGGACACTGCAATCTCGGGCCAGCGCGGTCTCAGCCAAGAGACCGACTCTGAAGCTATCACCTTCGTTTCGGCAGATCTCGACGTATCGGGCGTTCTTGAGACTCCCGCGGAGCCTTTCACCGGCGACTTCGTCCCTCCACCCGAGGCGTCGCAGCAAGAAGCGACCAATCGACGGCTTGCGCGTAGGAAGAAACGGCTCGAGAGCGATATCGCACGGCTCGAAGGTGTCAAGATCGCTGACGCAGAGACGATGGACGTCTACGCCTTGCTGCGGAGCTACGAATCGGCGTGGCGGAAGTCCGAGATGGCGTTGGCGGCGACGAGGAAGGAAAACGCCGCGCTGGAAGCTCAGCTCAAGGGTACGGGCATGTCCATGAGGAGGAAACGGAAGTTGGACGCTATTACCGACATGGACCCTACGGAAGAGGTCGCAGGGTTGAGAAGGCTGTTGAAGCGCTTGCAAAGAGAGCTGAAGCCGAACTGCCCGGCGTGCATCAGTCTTCACGAACCCGACACTGAATTGGAGCACGATCTCGGCTTGACAGCGATCTTGAACCCCGGCGAAGGGGGGAACGGGCAGATCGAACAGCCTGTCAGCGAAACGCTGCCGTCTTGACGCCAATACGCCTGAGCACAAATGGACAGCACCAGCGTCAGTCCGAGCAGCCAGTCAGGCTTGGCTGTATGTGGACAGCGACAACGGCCACTGGATCCAGCTGGAAAAGCCATCTCGTTGTAAACGTCTTGGACAGAGGTTCACGTCATTGTATCACATATTACAGTTGTATGCACTAGACACGAAGTGTTTGAGAGTGATTCGTGAGAGTGTGAAGACAAATCCGCCAGGAAAAGGGTTCGATGCCACTGATCGACAATGGATTGATGGGTGAAGGGTTGGCTGATGTGCCCGACCACTCTCCATCACGTCGCCTCTCCTTCCTTCAACCTACGCAAAACGACATGGATGACCAGACCGAGAACTATTCGTCTAGTATACACGACGAAAGCGATCGCTTGTCCTTGGAAGCGACCAGTTGGGACCAAGAAGCCACATCGGAGTGCTCGGATCAGCCTATTCTACAGGAGGAACCTGAGTTGGCGAAGGATTCAGAGTCCAGGCGAGACGAGCTCGATCCAGGAGGCGCCGAGCAAGATACTCTGCTTGCGGACAATCCGGTCGACGCTTTGGCGACGGCGCCTCGCGAACGGATGGCGAGGCCGGTCGAAGACAGCGCGAACACTTGCAACACCGACCCCGCAGAAGCGATTGGTCCACATACCCGAGGGCCGGCAGAAGATATCAGCCGAACGCAGCTTGAGGACGGAGATACGAGTGACGATGGGACTTTGTCGGTGGAGCAGGTGACAGTCGACAAGCCCATGGTCCCGACAGACGAGCTGCGCGGGAACAGATCGGGGAGAAGCGGATTGACGGCATCGCGAATCCGTCACATCAAAGAACAGATGGACCTGCACCTGAAGGAAACTGCGCGACCTCAAGAGCGAGGAAAGGTCGCAAAGCGATCGGCTGTGAAAAGTTTTAACGCGCTTAGTACGGCACTGGCAGGACTTCAAGAGACAGGCGATTACGATCGGGACCAGGCGGAGAGCTTGGAGGTGTATAGACGTTTTTGGGGGTTCGATCCGCAAGAGGGGAAGGCTAGTTCTTTCGACATAGCGATAGAATGGGAATATGCCAATACCGGCAGGTTCCATTTAGCGCTGCAGGCGTTCGGAGAATTGGAGGCGGCCGAAATCGAAATGCGAGGC
>Ga0308160_10005156_pt1 | contig 13740 bp, 12 predicted proteins | sample PhyFR1_FD_201036 | JGI IMG/M metagenome (GOLD analysis project Ga0308160, IMG submission 201036) | Phyllosphere microbial communities from UC Gill Tract Community Farm, Albany, California, United States - DLSLF.R1 | ecosystem: Host-associated > Plants > Phyllosphere > Unclassified | place: USA...
GTGATTCGAAGGTTTCAGTAAAGTGAGGCGGTGTTTTCAGTTTGTGAAAGTTTTGAGGGAACCTCACGAATTCAACAGGACCAACGATACCGGTAGTATTCTGTGCACCCGCAATCTCCCGATCAGTTCCTTCGCATCAGAACGGATCGAGAGTAGAAGTGTAGACGCACCCGATATTTAGTACAAGCGCCCCATGCTCCAACTTTGACGCTAGTGTTCAAAGCCTTTCCCTCGATAGTATAGAAGTTCTGCCTATAAACCACTCCATAATGATCAGTACAGGGTAATCGAAGGAGGATGTATGCAGAAGCGCGGGTCGCGAGTTATTTCAAGAAGGAGGTGGCATCGATTGAACCGAAAGGGAAGGAGTTTGGCTTACCAGAAAGGTTCAGAGAAGAGTGATACTAGCCTATTCACACGCACAGGGATGGTCAGTAAGAGATAGAGAAGAGGTTTGTGATGCCGAGAGTTAGAAAGGGAGAGAGAAACAAACTCACATCAATGCAGCTCCTAAAACCATAGGACCTCCAAATGAGGGGACTCGTGGTGAAGTGTTTAATCTGAGTGATACCATTCTGTAGGTTTGAAGAGAGTGTTTGAGGAGTGATGGGAACGAGTAGTTGACCCGTTGAAAGTTTCGCTATCTGTTTAAAAACACCTCCTATTCCTCTCTTTCTTTTGCAAAAATACATACGCGTTCATACTGAGAGTTCTACAGCTTATCAAGTGGAACTGCACGTTTAGAATCCCGCCGTGTGAGAGAGACCTGGTCGATGATCGACATCTAGTTTGACTTCTTTGAATCTTGACCTCTCGCTTACTCACCCAACCAACTCCTAACGACTCCTGGCTACTCTCAAGCAATCTAGAGTCACCTCAGTATGGCGACTGAGCGTGCTGAAACTCCTCTAGACTCTTACCTCGTCTCTATCGAACCCTCTCCTTCTTCTCAGCGCGATATCAAGCCCTCAACCCGTCCAAACCCAAAGACCATCACTCTCCAAGATGTAGTAAAAGATATTAAAGAGAAACCTGCAATCGAAGGAGGAATCTCAGAGTATAATCGAGCGATAAAGAGAACTTTAGGCAAAGAAGATAATCCAGTCACAAATTCGACGAGTTATTCAAGGACTATGCATGTACAGGTTAGTATCCTATTCCTCTCTATCGTCGAGGTAGAGGAACTGACGAAAAGGGGAAGAGAACAGAGTTGTGCGACTGGACATCAAGGGGGAGGAGGTGCGGGTGGGAAATGGACGCTACATAGGAACGCAAAGTTGAGATTACAAGCTGCAGAGAAACAGTCAGAATCGCTGAAAGGTGTCATTGGATACATAAGTGGTTATACAGGTGAGTTCAGACTTTGAATTGTATCATTCGCAGTTTTCTGATTGTTTGCGAAATCTCTACGTTTTGTTAGGTAATGAAGTAACGAATACTCAATTGAAAGCGTGTGTGGAACGTCAAGGAGGTCAAATGGTGTACATTCCACTTCCTTCGTCTCTTTCTCTATATCTCGACTGACAAGAAGAGAATCGAAAACAGCACAATGGCGAATGGTCGATGTACTCACATCTTCATCACCTCGAACCTATCTGGCTCGAAAGCTGAAAAGTACTTGGAGAGTAACAAGAAGAACAAGTTTAAGCTGGTCTTACCGAGTTGGGCATTCGAATGCGAGAAGTTGGGAAAGAGGGTTAGTGAGAGTCGTTTCATCGCTCCTATCAAACATGAGGTACGTTTCTCGCTTTCTCTTCACTATCTTTACTATCTATAAGATCCGCTCGTACTGATAATAGGAAGCGAGGCGTACAGGCTCAGACTTCAGCATTCGAAATCTACGCTTCAAAACAAACTCCCTCAACCTCCCTTACCGCTTCGACTTCAGCTTCAAACCTCCTCTCCGCTCCACCCACCATCGCCTCCCCTCGCAAACGCTCCAAGCTACCTCGAACAGATTCCTCCGCTTCATCCTCCGAAGAACTCATCATCCTCTCACCTTCTCCCTCTCCAAACACGAAATCCCATCGATCAGCTAAGAAATCGCCAATCAAGAAGAAGATGAAAGTGTCGCTTGTTAAGGAGAGGGAGAAAAAGGAGAAAGGGAAAGAGAAGAAAGTAGAAGAATTGTTGGTGTTGGGAAGTTCGGATGTTAAATTAGAGGATCCCTCAATGGTAGGGAAAGCGAGGAGACCCGAGAAGAAGGGAGGGGAGAAGAGAGCGGAAAAGAAGGAGAGTGAAGAAGAAGAAGAATTGGATGAGTTTGGAATGCCTCCCTCTGGTCAACGACGCTAGTCTTTCTTTCTCTCCCTCCCTCCGCTTTCAATCCTGTGTATACGTAGCTGGTTCTACTCTCTCCTTTTAGTGATATCTGTGCTTTTGTTGTTGATAAGTTTCTTGCTGCTTTGCAATTTCTTCGTTTTCACTTCGTCGGGCAAGGGGAAGAGGAGGAGAGTCTCTTCGTAAGTTGACTGATTCATCTACCTTTCCTCTCATTCGCTTCCTCATCTTCATCAATACCAACTCTGCGAACAGCTCCCTCTATGCGACTTCGAATGCTCTGAGATCAATTCGAGAAAGGGTCTCGTCCTCATCTCAGCTCCAACTCCAATTCACAAGCTCCCTCCATCATCGCACTCACTCTCTCAGCTTGATAGACTGATCTCGAGGGGATGGTCAACCTCCAACCTCGAACGGCAAAAGCTCGATCTTCCGCCTACTCTCTCAATCAACCGATTCCATCTCCTCTTCACGGTAGATTCCCTCACTCATCTCCATCATCCCCTCGTCCCCTAATCGCCGCGCCTTCTCCAGCTAGCCGACCACCTCTATCTCCCAAATCGCAAGCTACACGCTTTACAACCGCTGAAAATGAACAAGGAAGCGAATCAATCACTCAACTCTCTTTCCCGCCTCCTTTGAAACGACATGCTCGATCTCTCCTTCCTTCAGCCGCCAATCCTTCGAACGAGAGTGAGAGTGAGGATGAGACAGAATGGCAAATGAGGGAGGAGGTATTCGTTGGAGAATGGAAAATTGGTCAAAGTTTAGGACAAGGAACTTCAGGTTCGTTTCTCCTCTCACTATCTCTCGCTCCTCTTACGACTGATGGAGTTGGTTCGTCTTTGAACAGGCACGGTCAAGCTAGGGAGAAGTGTCAAGAGTGGAGTGTTTGCAGCGATCAAAAAAATGAAAAGATTACCTCAAGGACACAAAGTGCGTCTCGCTCTCTCATTCACATCACTTTCGGGTCCGAGTGAGCTGACGAGATGAAAGAGAGGATCACAGGAGGCGTCGTTAGTCCACCGAGAGATTGCATTGATGAAATTGGACGCTCCTCATCCTCATTTGGTCGAATTGTTCGATGTTTACGAAACGAGCGATGATCTGTCAGTCAACGCTTTTGCTCGCTACTTCATCTCCTTATACTGATGTAGCGCAATCTTGGTCGCTGACAGGTATCTCATCACTGAATATTGTCCTCGAGGAGAACTCTTTCAATACGTTCAAACTCACGTCCTCTCTCCTTTCGAAGTCCATCGATTCTACTCTCAGCTCATCAGTGCAGTCAGTTCACACTCTTACTCTGCTCGCCGCTCCAATACTGACTCTCCCTCATTGTTTAGCTCCTTCACCTCTCGAATCTATCGATTTCGCACCGAGACATCAAATTCGAGAACCTTCTCCTCTTCCTCGATTCCGACAATCACCTCTCAATCAAACTTGCCGATATGGGTATGGCTACTCTTCAGCTCTCTTCCTCCCTCCTAACGACAAGTTGTGGATCACCTCATTATGCAGCTCCAGAAGTCATCGAAGTTAGTCTCTCCTTTCTCTCATCCTCTAACAACTCGAGCTGACGATGAAGTGTACAGGGCGAGCCGTATGATGGGAGTCTTGCGGATGTTTGGTCGAGTGGAGTTTGTTTATTCGCGATGATTGCGAGACGACTACCTTTCGATCATGAGCATATTCCGACGTTACTCAAGATGATCAAGCTGGGAGAGTATGAGATGGATTCGGAGATACAGAGATGGGAGGAAGAGATTGTGAGGGGGAGCTTGAAGAGAGATGTCAAGGTGAGGTGGACAGTGAGTCGATACTCAAGATTTCTAGTCTTTCATCCAGGTGACTGACTAGATTTTCTTGATTTCGGATCACAGCTCGAGGAGATCACAAGACATCCTTACCTCGCATCGAATCCGAAGCCTCCTTTAATACAGCTTTTCGATAAGGAGGAGGAAGGAAGAGCAACTTCGAAGGACGAGGACTTTGTCGATTTTGAGAATCTCGATTTGGCTATCTTGGCGAGTCTGGGAGCAGTACTCAAGGTATCGACGCTGGATGAAGTGAAGGGAATGTTGAGAAATGATCGGTGAGCGACGGCCTTCGATCGAATCCAAAGGGAAAGTTTCGCTGATTCCATAGAGTCTTCCTCACAGCAATCACGCTCGTTTCTTCTACTCCAAGCTTCTTCATTTTCGACGATCAGCTCCTCCTGTACCTCCGACAGTCACTTCCTCAACGACACTGGACGAGATGGACGATGATTCGACAGAGCTCTACGGATCAGTTCTTCCCTCGATCAGTCCCTCACATTTCCCATCTCCACCTCCGGTCCTGACCCCTACCTTTGCTGATTTCGACTACTGGAATCCTCGCTGCGAGATTGAAGAAACGACACCTTTGAAATGGGATCCCTCGCTCAATCCGCCTCAAGCTCCTCTCCTCAGCAGCGAGATAGTCCAATCTCTCGCTCACTCTTACTCCGAGCAAAGTCATATTCGTCACTCCGCACCTCCACAACCTCGACCCCTCCCTTTCGACCTGAAGTGCCTTCATGAATTTGGACCCATCGCCTCTGCACCTCCTCAAATCGAATCATTCCCTTTCGAACCATTTCCGAATTCGCCTCGTGTCGTTCAAGATCCTCCTCGAAAGAACAGTGCCGCGTCGACTGAATCAAACAAGCCCTTCCTCGATCTCGGACAAAGCGATTCAGCTTCCCTCCAATCCGAGTACTCTTACAGCGTACTCAACCGCTCTTCTCTCGACTTGCCGCGATCAAGCATCAATCATTATGAACGTATTCCTCGCAAGAAACCCTCGATGCATCAACGGATTCGCTCAATGCTCTCAGCTCCCTCGGCTCCTCGTCCTGGTCCCCTCCCTGTTCCTCTCCCTGCCTCTCCTCGAATCAGCACCAGTCAAGCACTCCGCAATCGACCTTCCTCTCCTACTCCTTCAACAGCAACTACCTCATCTCGACTCACTCGATCGAACGCTTATCGTTCACTCGGTCGAGCTCTCCTCGACAAAGATCCCAAATCACCTGTCCTCGAATCCTCCTTCCCTCGGTCCGAGATCTCTTACGCTCAACGAGTAGTCCTCGAGACACTGTCACCCTCGACCGCTTCTCCTGTTCCTTCTTCGACTCTCTCCCTCAACTCTCGTCGCAAGGAAAAGATCGGAGACGACCTTCGATTCCTCGCTTCCACTTCTTCCTCCTCATCTCCCGCTCTCCTCTTACAGCCGAAAGAAGGAACGAAGATAAATCGAAAATCATTGATCAAGAAAAAATTGAGTTCGAGGATGTTGGAATTCTTTCACGACAACGACGATTCCACTCCCTTTTCTTCTGCATCGACGACTACGACTAAGGCAGAATTCACGAAAAAGAAACGACGACCTCAAGCTCTCTCTCTCGCATCTAGTAACCTCCTCGCCGTCAACGCCAAAATCGAATCTCGACCTCCTTCTCTCGTCAAAAAGCTCTCCTCGTTCGGAATCGGTTCAAGTCGATCTTCTCACCCTCTCCCTCTTCCATCTCCACTCACTCTAAACTCGCCAACTCCGACAAACTTGAACTTTCACAAAAAGGCTATAGACCCTCGCTCTTCGACTATCTCTTCTCTTCACTCTCCTTCACTTCGCTCTCCGCCTCACTCCGCGAAGAGTCCTCTCTCTGAACCTTTGATCATCCCTGTTCATCCTAACCTATCAACTTACCGAAGATCGACTCTTTCGACCACTCTTTCTCCTCTCGCCTCTCACTGGTCTCCCGACACTTCGACTTCCTCCTCTTCTGAGTTGTCAACCCTTCAAGCAGAGAACTCAAGGCTACTATTGGACAACAAGCTACTCCGCTCCACTCTCGAATCGAAAGAAGAGGAAATCGAGCTGTTGAAACGAAGAGAGGAAACGACGAGGAGATTGATTGAAGAAGCTTTGACGGGTCAAGTGACGATGAGGAGAGAAGGATCAAAGACTAGCTTAGCGGATGAGGAGCGTGTCAAAGGGACAGAAGAAGAATGGGTGAAAAGTTTGAAGAGCTTGGAGAGGGGAATCTTTGCAGAGTAGAGTTGCGCTTTTCATGCTTAGACTTATCTCATCCGCTGTTGCTATATCTATCACTTGCATTGCTCTTCTCTTTCTCGTGCCCCGTCAGAAGACGAGAAGTAGAGACAAAAAAGCTATCGAGTCGAGATGAGAAAAATAGTTCGAACTCTTCGGTTAGCTTGCCTGCGATCAGCTATCAGTCGAGCATCTCTCGAAGCGACTGTCCATGGTGGCGAGGCAAGCGAGACTGATAGCGCTCGACGACCTGCCGATCAACAAGCGAATCTTTTCTCGAATTTCAGGTTCTCATCGTTGGAGCTTCTCGATCACCTCCCCTGCTCTAGCCTTTCTCTTTTCTTGGTTTCACTAAGGTTCCACTTCCTCGCCTACCCGACCTCCTATTATCTCTCTGTCTAGAAGAACTCGCAACTGATTCCGAATCGTTCGCAAGTCGGAGCGAAATCGTGGATCGCTTCGAATGGAGATTCGGGCATCTGGACGAAGCTGAAGGGTGGCTCATGAGGAGGGTAGATGCCGACGTGCTTTAATTGATGAAGTCGACGATGGCCGGCGAGGGGGAGAATCGAAAGCCACTGACCGTGAGTGAGAAATTGCGATTGAATGAGCAAATTTTGGATCGAGGTGGGTATTGCTGCTATCAGTCGTTCAGAGGAAGGAAGATATAGTACAGGAGGAGCGCTTGAGGTAATCTTGAGAGTCTTGATCGAAAGAGTACCGGCGGAGAGGAGGAGGTATTCTGAATGATCGATAACGAGTGGAAAGACATGGGGGGACCAGCGAGAGTTCCATGCATCGAGATAGAGATCGAGGTGGAGATACTCAAGATTGGGTAGATTAGCTAGGTCGATAGTGAGCGGTTCGTGACTGACGACAAGAGAAATGGAGGTGAGAGAATCGCAAGAGGTTGAAAGGCTGAGATCGAAAGTCTTGTGATCGATAGGAGCCGTAAGTACTACTCGTTGTAGTCTGTGTGGTACCTTGAGAACGTATGAAGCATCGATCGCAACGCCATGTGGAGCTAAACGCTTCGGACCGAGGAATTTCAAGTCGAAAGAAGCGATGAGGCATTCGAGTCGTGGGAAAGTAAGAATTATAATGGTGTAGTCGAAGGTATCGAGGAGTCGCTTGGTGACTTCGATGGTTCTGATATTCAGGCGTTCAATCGCGAGTCTGATGAAGAAATCCGACAAGTGTGAAGTCTTGCCGTTGGTGAACCAATTTCCTATGTCGTGTACCGAAATAGCTTGTAGCTGCCACATTCCCGGAAGAAACCTCGTGAACCTTGTCCAATCACTCATATCCAATCCCAACGAAATATCGACGTGCTTGACTAATCCAATCAACTCCGATTTCTCTTCGAAGGTCTTGATCAGACTCATGAGCTGTTGACCGTAGCCTCGTTTGGCGTCGTATCTGACTAGATCGAAAGGAACTCGTTCGTAAAGCAGAGGGCGAGCGATCCGCCAGAGGAAGCGATTGACGAGGGAAACATTGACGAGAGCTGCACGGCGTGGTCGCTGACGGTGCTCCTCCTCCGGTATACAGTAGATGATTTCATGGAGTAGCTCGACAGGAAGGGAGAGAAGGGAAGCCAAGGGGTAGTGAGAGTGAGAGTGAGGGGAAGAAATGAGGCTGCAAACGCAATGAACGGGGTCAGCAACTAGCGCACAGTATCAGACAGGCAGATACTCACCTCTGTGTAGCTTCTGTGCCTCCTGCTTGTCCGTCTCGAGTCGCAGTCTTCATTCTTTCGAAACCGAATTGATGAGGTTGTATCTTGACTTTGAAGGTGCTGGAGGTCGAGCTGAGGAGTCGTAGTAGTCGCCTGAGGTACCAGTGGTATGCTATTGGTGTTTCGAGTCGTTCTGAGAGAGTAGAGTGAAAGTGAGGACATAAACCCTTTTCGTTCGTTTTCGCAAAATCACCAAGTCGAGAATCTGAACTTTCGCAATCGTCTCGCCCGATCCCTCAATCAGAGGACGTTCTCGATCAGACAACGAATAGCTCATAGACGGGGATCAAAAGATCTCGCTGGAGGAAATAGCTCTTTATAGCAAGGGACGGTGCAGATTTCGCAAATCAAAGTCAGAAGGACGATAGCGTTTGACATAGATTGCTTGCACTGGGCTACATCGAAGTGATGAGGAGGGATCAGAAGGCCAACGTAGGGAGGACCCAGCCACGAGAGCCAAGCTGCAGTCTGTTTCCAGAATGAGTCGATTTCCCTTCTTTGCGATATCTCCCTTTCCTCCACTACCCTCCTGCCTCCTTCTCTCCCTAGTTGCTCTGAGCTAGTCCAATTCGATTATCTGTCGCCTCCCGAATGCAGTCCTTCCTCCCTTCATAGCGATCCCGATCCTGGCTTGTAGAGACTTCTTCCCAGGAAGCACTGCATCCCACCTCCAGCGCTGGTAAGCCGAGAGCTGAGGGCGATACAGAGTGATCGTGGATTGCAGTCGCCTCCTCCTAGTGAGCACTGGGAGATCGTACGTTTCGAGCAGGAAAGAAAGTGATTCGAGATTGTTGAGGCAGCGAAGGGGAAGGGATAAGACTAGGTCGAGAACAGTGGTTGCAAGAGATCTGGGGTGATCTGTTGAGATTGCGAGAGTGATGCGGGGAAGTAAACGGGGAGAAGATGAAGCTGGGCGAGGCGTTCGAGCGATGAAAGGGGTTTCGAATCTGAACTTGATAAAACCATCGATGTCGGTCCTTCATCATAGTCACTTCATCCCGGTAGCAACAGTGATCTTTCACCATTCCCCCGCCTCCTAACAGTATTCATCATCACCGAATGAACCCCAATCTTCCCTATCTCCATCACGTCTCTTCCGAGTCGTCCTCACTCTCGAATATCGCGAATTCATCTACTGCGTCCCCATCTGACACTTCTGTTTCGCTATCCGCCTCGTGGAGATCCAGCGCCATCCTAGGATGCGGCCAGAGCCGCTGCCCTCCAACCGTTTCCACTCGAACTCCCAATTCTGCGCAGCTTTCCATCAACTCATCATACGCAGCCTCGTATTGCAACGTTCCAGGCTCGGATATTTCAGGACCCCAATAACCTTCCGGAAGAATCGAAATGAGTTTTAAGCGAGGATAAGATCGACCACGAATTTGCTCAAGAAGCTGATTCGAGCCGAGTCGGGACTGACTGAACACTTGAGGAATGGCAGTGAAGTGTACGATCGAAGGAGGAAGTGCGTCGAGGAACGAGCAGAACTTGAGTGCTAATTGAAGTTCGGCGGATTGGGCTGAGATCGAAAGAGTTTGAATGGGGAGATTTCGAAGAGAAAGCAGAGTCTGCGGAAGGGTCTTCGAGAAGAAGTCTTTGAGATCTTCGAGGAGCGGATCCGAGACTGGGAGTAGTCGAATTTTCCGTTGGGAGGAATGGGATATGTTGATTCGTAAGAGGGAGAGATGGGTGTACGATGAGAAATCGAGGGGGTCGTGGGAAGTCGTCAGCCCGATAGCGAGACTTGTCAGGCTAGTATGCGACTGTTCGGTGATCTGCTGAAAGAGGGGAGAGTCGAAAGGGGTGGTGCTAACGAGTCGACGAAGATGACAGAGTGGCTTGATCGATTCGGCTTGATCCGAAAGTGGTGGGAAGTTGCCAATGAACGTTTCGAGGTCAGGTAGAGCTGAGAAGATGGAAGAGAAGGTGGTCGAGTCGATGCAATGAACCTTGGGAATCTCGAGCCGTTTCAATCCTTTTTGATATTGAAGGATCGCCTGGATGAACTCGGGAGCGTAATCGAATCCCCTATCGTACCACCAGCTCGTTCTGATCGATTCGAGTGGCCCTATTGTCGAGAGAACGAAGGCAAAGACCGCCATGTCGATACTGTTTGTTCCCCCTCCTTGAAACGAAACCCTCAAATCCTTCACTTCCTTCGAGATCGAATGACCACTGGTCAATATTCGTACGAGTTTTCGATATCGTGAGAAATCGGCATCGTAATTTTGATCGAGATTGAGGTGAATGTTGCGAAAGAGTCGGGGTTGAGCGATAGAGAGGAAGAATTTGCTGACAAGGCAGACTCGAGCGAGAGAATTGGTTCGCTCCGAGGCAGGATGATGAGGGAAGTAGTCGAGAATATAAGTGAGAAGTTCGGTGGGAAGGGAGGAGAGAGAAGCGGGAGGAAAGGGAGGAAGAGAGGAGGGGAGAGTTGAAGGAGCTGTAGACCTGTAGAGAGGTGAGATATCAGTCAGGGAGATCATCAAGGCTCTAGACATCTCACTGACCCGCTTTCTGCATGTCTGCTAGCCTCTTCGTCCTTGTTGAGGGATCATTGGGTCGAAAGTTCATCTTTTGAAGCGATTTGAAGGGCGACTCCCTCGTTAAGAGAGCTGAAGAGCTACTGAGCGAGTTGATCGAGGCTGCCTGGTACTGCTCGATGAGTCTCGGACAGAGCGGGTGTGATGAGGTGAAGGAATAAAGGGAAGCGACTCACTCCTCGTTTCGCAGAAAGTTAGGGCTACGGAAAGGTCGACTCGCTCCGACTCGAAGCCAAGTCAGCAAGAATCAAACCTCCACGAAGCCGAAAAAGACAGAAGAACGGATTCTATTTCGTACAGACCATGAGACAAGTACTGATCGAGTTTCCACAGTATCAAGCCGTCCAGACACTTCCTTACCCCGATCCGCAAGCTGCACATACTGAAGCCCCATTGCCGTCCGCCTTGCCCCTTTTTCAAATCCTTCCCAAGAGCCCAACGCCATTTTCGTTCTCCTCCAATTCTCAAAGCATTCATTTCCTCTCCTCCACTCAAGCAGTTATCACCGGCTTCTCTTCTAATCACAAGCTCCAATCTCGCTGCGACCTCGACCAAATGCGAAAACATCTGCGTGATCGAATCCTTGTTCATCCTCGACTCCTACATCGACCTGAACTTGTATGCCGTTCTTCCTGAACATCTCGGAGAGTCGTTTGAACGTCACGACCAAGTCGTCGTACTCGTCGATTCCGATAACGTGATAGAAGGTTGGAGGAAGAATCGAGAGGCGTTTGAGGGAGGGGCAAGGTGAGGATCGGTTCTTTGGGAAGAGGGAAGCGAGATCGACGTCCGTGAGAAGCTGTGGTACGGTGCCGAGTGAAAGAAGGGTTAGCGGAAGAGAGCTGAGAATCGAACGAGCGGAAAGCGCTTTGGCGAGTTCGACTGAATCGAGGGTGAGGGAGAGAGTTTTGATAGGTAAGGATCGAGCCGATTTGAGCACATCTTCTGTGGCTGAGATAAAGACTCCGAATGGCGAAGCGGACGAGATCGCTAGCAAGCGGCGGTCGCTAAGGATGAGGTTGAGAGTGGATAAATTCGGGAACATGTCGACCTTGACTGGATTCGGATAGTTCATCACGAGGGAGAGGCTTGTAAGAGTGTCTTGAGAGGATGAAAGCCAAAACGTGAGCGAGTCTTGCGACACAGGGCTTCGGAAGAAGACGCGATTGAGTTTGAACCTTGGAGTTGCTCCCGTATGGACTCCGAAGGGCATGATCGCGAGCGTCTTGAGTTCGTCCATCTTTGAGATGATGAAAGAAGATTGTGGGTAGACGAGCCCAATGTTCGGAATCTCGAGATGCTTGATAGAACTCGCTTCGACTTCGATCGCCGCTGAGAGATCTCTAATGTCCGTCTCCTTCTTGTTCCAACCGTTCCATTCGGTACTGATCTTCTGCAAACCCGTGAGTCGTCTCAAGAGACACCTCAATAAACCTAGATCGAGAGGTTCTGGTTCAGTGCCGAGGAATACAGTCAAAGTCTTGACCAGTCCGGCGCAATGTTGCTCGAAGAGTAGAGTTTCGACGAGCTTCGAGACCAAACTGGATCTATCGAAGAGGTCGAGCTTCAGATTGAGGCGGATGCTTCGGTAGAGGAGCGGGCGGGCAAGATCGAGGAAAAGGCGATTGACGAGGCAAAGGGACGCGAGAGGAGCTGTGTATTCAGAGTAGAAGTATCGACGAGATGGAAGTGAGTTGAAGATGTGGCCGATGACTTCAGGAGGAAGGGAGGTGAAGGTAGGTGCGTGAGATGTATCGGGAGAAATGGAAGTGGGCGAAGGTACAGGGAAGCTGCAGACAGCGAGAGGTTAGCTGAGGTCAGTCTATCATACCATCTGAGGTTACTCACAGTTCATTGGCGTCTCCTAGGCTCATCTGTCCGAGTTGTAGAGTCGAAGAGAGTTCCATCTTGAAAGACTTGTTGTGACTGTTTGAGGGTTCGAGAAGGGCTGAAGTTGCTGTGATAGTGTTCTTGAGAGTGATTTGCGTCGATAGGGCGAGTTTCAAGCAAATCGCGAGAGTGAAGTGAAAGGCAAGAAGGAAACCTTTCGAATCGCTGGACAAGTCCAAATTCTGTCTTTCTCCCAAAAATCCTGACTCTCGGCCCTATAGCACCGCAGTATCTATGAGCACGCTCTTCGGCGTGAGTACGGTCAGAGGCGCGAGTGAATGTCGATTTTACATTCGCAAGACTATCGAATTCCGTTACTCTCGACGACTAACCTCCGTTCCCCTCGCCATCCACCGCGTCTACTATACGTCTCCACACACCACTACCTCTTCACGTTCTGAACTACTGCATGACTGTACTTTGAAGTCGATCCAGAACAAACATCTTTCATCGTTCCCATGCCTTTCCAGGTCCCTCGTCGCCGATACCACACCTCCGACCAACCGAACGTTCACTAATACATCTCATGCATATCGCTCCCACCAGGAGAAGCGTTCAAAGCCTCAGCAGCACCGTATTCATCTCCCAGGTTAACTCGCAACACCACCTCGATTGACAATTTCTGCTCCTCGCATAACTCGGAAAGACGAGTCTGGGTAGTTGCCATCTCATCGATATCCCATTCATCGAGATCGTCGGTGTAAATAGATGGCAAGATCGTGATTCGGCTGAGGGAGGGACAAGGATAAGGTTTCCTCTTGCGGTTGGGAAAGAGGAGGGGAATGCTTTCTTCTCGTAGGAGCTCGGGTACGGCGGAAAGATGTTGCAGAGCCGGAGGAAGGAGGTTGAGAATCGGATAGTCGGAAAGTGAAGCAGCGGTTGAGTCTAGTTTGGTCGCGAGGGAGAGCGTTCTGAGAGTGAGGGAGTGCGTGGAGAGGATCAATGCCTGCACTGTTTCGATGCACTGTCGCTCATGTTCGATGAGCAGATCAGGTTCAGGATCGTGAGAGTGAAAGTCGCCCAAAACGAGGTGAAGGGTTGAGAGGTTCGGGAAGTTTGAAAGATCAAGCACACTCGAGTCGTTATACTTGACCTGGAACGACAGGCTTGTAAGTGTATCGTGAGCAGAGGCGAGGTAGAGCTCGATCGCTGCACGGGGAATCCGAGTCGAGAAAACAACGTGCCGAAGTTTGCAATTTGAAGCATGATCGAAGA
>Ga0308160_10005158_pt1 | contig 13735 bp, 14 predicted proteins | sample PhyFR1_FD_201036 | JGI IMG/M metagenome (GOLD analysis project Ga0308160, IMG submission 201036) | Phyllosphere microbial communities from UC Gill Tract Community Farm, Albany, California, United States - DLSLF.R1 | ecosystem: Host-associated > Plants > Phyllosphere > Unclassified | place: USA...
GCGCCGGGGTCGGCATCATCGCCCGCGTGCCCCTGGCCAGCGGCCTGCTCTCGGGCAAGTACACGACCGAGACGACCTTCGCCGAGAACGACCACCGCAGCTTCAACCGCCACGGCGAGGCCTTCGATCAGGGCGAGACCTTCAGCGGCGTCGACTTCGAGCAGGGCGTCGCCGCCGCTCGCGAGTTCGCCGAGTCGGTGCCCGAGGGCGTCACGGTGCCGCAGGCGGCCCTGGCCTGGATCGTCGACCAGCCCGGCGTCAGCACGGTCATCCCGGGCGCCCGCAACGTCGAGCAGGCCCGCGCCAACGCGGCCGCCGGCGACGTCGAGCTGGAGGAGGGCCTCGACTCCGAGGTCGTCCGCATCTACGACCAGTACTTCCGCGACCAGGTGCACCCCCGCTGGTGACCGCGGTGTCGGGCGATCACGACGCGGTCGTCGGCGGGTACGCCGGCCGCGTACCGTGACCGCCCGGCGGCACGCCCGTCAGTCGTGCCGGGTGCCCTCGCCCGCCAGCACCGCGCGGTAGCCCTCGCGGTAGGTCGGGTAGGTGAACGAGAACCCGGTCGCGCGCAGCAGCGCGTTCGACAGGCGCTTGTCGCCGCCGGCCTGGCGACCGCGGGGAGGCGCGGGCGCGGGGGCGGCGACGCCCAGCTCCTCGGCGAGGAAGGTGAGCACGTCGTCGAGCCGCACCGGCTCGTCGTCGGTGACGAGGTAGACCGGACCGATCATCGCGAGGCCCGCCAGGTGGACGATGGCGGCCGCGGCGTCGTCACGGTGCACGCGGTTCGTGTGCGGCGACGTGCCCGGCTGCTCGGCAAGGGTCGCGTCGCCCCCGCGCACCTGCTCGATCAGGCGCTCGCGGCCGGGGCCGTAGATGCCCGAGAGCCGCAGCAGGGTCGCGTGAGGTGCGCGCTCCCGGAGCAGCGCCTCCGCCTCCACCAGCACCGCCGCCGTCGGGCTCGCGCCCGTCGCGGGGGTCTCCTCGGTCACGACGCTGCCGTCGTCGACGTCGTAGACGGCGGTCGACGAGACCACGAGGAGTCGCGGGTCGGCCGCCGAGGCCTCGATCGCGTCGAGCACCCGCCGCAGCCCGTCGACGTAGGTCGCCCGGTACTCGTCCGGGTCGCGGCTGCCCGCGGCCAGGGCGACGACGACCACCGTGGCGTCGTCGTCGATGACGGGGGTCTCCGTGCGGAGGTCGACGGCACGGCCCTCGAGGGGCGCGGGCACGAGCTCGGCACGGCGCCGCAGGCCCACCACCCGGTGCCCGGCGGCGGCGAACCGCAGCCCTGCCTCGGTGCCCAGGTCTCCGCAGCCGGCGATGTAGACGCTCATCCGCCGAGGCTAGCGGCGGCGGCTGGGCGTACCGCGCGTGCTGGGCGTGCCGGTCGTGCGCCGGCGGCGCGCGGAGCGCCCGCGCTCAGAGGTGCTCGAGCGTCGCCGGGTCGAGCTGCCCGTCGAAGAACTTCGCGAGCGCGTCGGAGAAGCGCCGCTCGGACGGGTCCGCCTGGGCGAAGAGGGTGAGCGACGAGCGCAGCTTCGTCGCATCGACGTCGCCGAGCACCGCGACGGCGTCGTCGCCGGGCAGGTCGAGCAGGGCGTCGACGCTGTCGAGCAGGCGCGGGCCGAGCAGCGGGTGCGCCAGGTAGGCACGGGCCTCGCCGATCGAGCCGATCGCGTAGCGGCGCGACGTCTCGCTCGTGCCGAGGCCGGCCGCCTGCGGGAAGACGAACCACATCCAGTGGGTGCGCTTGTTCCCGTTCCGCAGCTCGCGGAGGGCGCGGTCGAAGGTGCCGTCCGCCTCCTGGGCGTCGACGAAGCGCTCGAGGTCGTGGCGGGCGAGGAGCTCGGAGTGGTCGGTCATCGCTCCGGTCTACCCCTGCGGCGGGTCGCTGTCCTCCTGGGCGGGCGGGCGCTGGCCAGCCCGGGAGGACGCCGACCCGCCGACCACGACCGCGCCCTCGACTCCGCGCACCGGACGCGTTAGTCTGGTCGGCTGCCCACCGGGCGGCGCGCACGCCGCACGCCCCTGCGGCCGAGGGCCGACATGACCCCCAGCACCAGCACCCCCGAGCCGACCGAGCCCCGCGCCGGCGGCACCGGCACCCCCACCGGCAGCGCCGGCACCGCCGGCACCGCCGCGGCGACCGTCCGCACCACGCACCCCCGCACCGGCGCCGTCGTCGAGCAGGTCGTCGTCCCGGCGACGATCGACGCGCCCGACGCCGCCGACTTCGTCGAGTCGGTCGAGGTCGAGAACGCCGTCCGGCGCGCCGCGGTCGGCAGCGACGAGCTGTCGTGGAGCCCCGCCGAGCTGCTCACCGGCTACCTCGACACGACCTGGTCCGACCGCCGCCGGTTCGTCCTCCGCGAGAACGGCGTCGTCGTCGCGGTCGGCGACTACGAGACGCGGCGCTCGGGCGACGCCGCCGGCACCGCGTGGCTCGACCTCTGCGTGCTGCCCGAGGTCGGCCGTCGCGGCTTCGGCACCGTGCTCGCCGACCACCTCGAGGCGCTCGCCACCGCCGAGGGGCGCACCCAGCTGATCGCCTACGTGCGGTCGCGGGGCGACGGCGAGCCCCGGCTGACCCCGCCGACCGGTGCCGGCTCGGTGCCCGCGACGAACGTCGAGGTGCGGTTCCTGCGCGGCCGGGGGTGGCAGCTCGGCCAGGTGATGCGCTGCAGCCGCCTCGCGCTGCCGCCCGACGAGGTGGCGCTGGGCGAGATCCGCGACCGGGCCCGCGCCTCCGCCGGTGACGACTACCGGCTGCACTCGTGGGTCGGGCGCTCGCCCGAGCGCTGGCTCGCCGACCTGGCCCTGCTCGAGACGCGCATGAGCACCGACGCCCCCGCGGGCGGTGTGCCCGAGCCCGAGGACGTCTGGACGGCCGAGCGCTTCCGCGACGAGGAGGAGCTCGCGCTCGCCGGCCCCCGCACGCGCTTCACGGCCGTCGTCGAGCACGTGCCGTCGGGGCACCTGGTCGGCTTCAGCCAGCTGGCGGCGCCGGCCGACCTCGCGTCGCCCGCCTTCCAGCAGGACACGCTGGTGCTGCGCGAGCACCGCGGGCACCGGCTCGGCTGGCTGCTCAAGGTCGCGACCACCGACCTGCTCACCGCCGAGCGCCCGGGGCACCCCGCCGTCATCACCTTCAACGCGGAGGAGAACCGCCCGATGCTCGACGTGAACGAGGCCGTCGGCTTCGTCCCGCTCGAGCACGAGGGAGTCTGGAGCAAGCAGCTCCCTGCCCGGTAGGAGGGGCGGCGCGGGCGGTGCGCACCGCCCCGCACCCCGGGGAGGCGCGGTGCCGGCCCCGGGGTCGCGACCGTTGGCCGGTGCCCGCGCTGCCCCCTCGGGGAGGCGGCTGTCAAGGCCCGACCCGACCCGCGACTCCGGCCTAGCGTCACAGGAGCCGGCGGGAGGGGCAGCCTCCCGTCGGCACCTCACCGCCACCGACGTCGAGAGGACCGCCGTGCCCCCCTTCACCCCGCAGCACGCCATCGTCACCGGATCCGACTCGGGCATCGGCCGGGCGACCGCCGTCGCCCTCGCCGTCGCCGGGCTCGACGTCGGCGTCACCTGGCTCGACGACGAGGCCGGGGCCGAGGCCACGGCCGAGGAGGTCCGCTCGCACGGGCGCACCGCCCACGTCGCGCAGCTCGACACGACCGACCTCGAGCGCTGCGGCGACGTGGTCGATGAGCTGGCCGACCGGCTCGGCGGCCTCGACGTCTTCGTGGCCAACGCCGGCACCGGCGCCTCCGAGCTCGTCGTCGACATGTCGGTGGCCGAGTGGCGACGGGTCGTCTCCGCCGACCTCGACGGCGCCTTCGTCTGCCTGCAGCGGGCCGCGCGCCGCATGGTCGCCGCGGGCCGGGGCGGCCGCCTGATCGGCGTGACGAGCGTGCACGAGCACCAGCCGCGGGTCGGGTCGGCGGCCTACGACGCCGCCAAGCACGGCCTCGGCGGGCTGCTCAAGACCATGGCGCTGGAGCTCGGCCGGGAGGGGATCACGGTCAACGCCGTCGCCCCGGGCGAGATCGCGACGCCGATGACCGGCCAGACCGACGTCGACCCGACGGGGGTCGACCGGCCGGGCATCCCGCTCGGGCGCCCCGGCGACGCGTGGGAGATCGCGTCGGTGATCACCTTCCTGGCGTCGCCCGCCGCCGGGTACGTGACGGGCGCCTCCTGGGCCGTCGACGGCGGCATGCTGCAGATGGGCCCGCAGGCGGGGTCGCACCTGCAGAGCGACAGCTGGAGGAGCGTGTAGCGGGCGGGGGCCTCAGCCCTCCGCGACGAAGTCCGCGCTGACCTCGGCGTGCACCTCGACGTCGGCGGGCACGAGCGCGAACGCCAGCGAGCCGTCGTCGGCCGAGGACGGGGTCGCGGCGCGCGCGAACAGGGCCGGTCCGCCGGCCGCGCCCGCGCCTCCGGCACCGGGGCGCAGCCCCGGCTCCCAGAGCGACCGCAGGGTCGGCGTGCCGAGGCCGAGGGCGTCGGCGTAGTCGACCGCGCGCACGACGGCGTCGGCGACCGCGGCGACCCGTGCCGCCCGGTCGACCTCGGGCCGACGGTCGTGGCTCAGCGACCACTCGACGCCCTCGACGGCGACGCCCTCGAGGGCCGCGACCCCCGCGACCCAGCGGGCGAGCACGGCGACGTCGGAGAACCGCACGGCGACCGTCGAGCGCGAGCGGACCAGCCCGGTGGAGGCGCGGGTGCCGTCCTCCTGCCAGGCACCGGGCACGGGGCCCACGGTCACGTCGTCGGCGCTCCACCAGGTCGCGGCGCCCTGACGGCGGTGCACGGTGGCCTCGGCGGTGACCCGGTCGTGCAGGGCCACGCTGTCGCGGAGCACCTGCTCGCGGTCGGTGCCCTCCCTCGCCAGGCCGAGGCGCACGGTGCCGCGCTCGGCCCGGTGCCGGTGCGTCGCTGTGCCGGTGACGGAGATCGTGACCACGGGGCGCTCCCGCCTAGCGGACGGCGGGGTCGTCGACGGTGCCGATGCGCCGGCCGGCGTCGACGGCGAGGGTGTCGGCGTCGGCGGTCGTGGTGGCGTCGGGGGCCGTCTCGGGCGCTGCGGCCGCGGGGGCCGCGGTTGCGGCCGCGCGGTCGGGTGCGTCGCGGTCGGTCACCGCGACGTCGCTGTCCCTGTCGCCGTCGAGAGTGTCCGGGTCGAGGCCGGCCAACGGGTTGGTCACGCGCGAGATGAAGGCGTTGAGGTCGTCGAGCTCCTCCTGGCTGATGCCGTGGGCGAGGCCGGGGTAGACGGTCTCCTCGACGTCGGCGTGGGCGGCGAGCCAGTCGGCGGTGCGCTGCACGGCGTCGAGCGGGATGACCGCGTCGACGTCGCCGCGGCCCCAGAAGACGTCGGGGCGGACCCGCGCGAGCTCGGCGTCACGACGCGACGTGGCCTCCGAGTCGTCGGGCACGACGAAGCCCGCGAGCACGGCCGCCCAGGCGAAGCGCTCGGGGGCGTGGCGCAGCAGCTGCAGCGTCAGCGAACCGCCCTGCGAGAAGCCGAGCAGGGCCACCGACGGGTGCGCGTCGCCGAGCGAGTCGACCCACGCGAGCACCGCCTCCGCGGCCTCGTCGACCGGGCCGGGCTCGGGCGAGCCGGGCAGCGCGAGCGGGTACCAGGAGTGCCCGTCGCCGTGCGGCAGCGGAGCCCGGAGGGAGGCGATCGCCAGGTCGCGGGGCAGGTACGGAGCCAGCCCGATCAGGTCGCCCTCGTGCGACCCGACGCCGTGCAGCAGCACGAGCAACGGGCGGCCGGCACGCTCGGCCTCGTCGGTGGACCAGCGGACGAGGGCGGCATCGATGGTGACCATGGGCCGAGCCTAGCCAGCGGGGCGTCGCGGGGCGCGCCTCCTCGTGCTCCGCTCGCCGTGCCTCGCCCTGTCTTGCCTCGCCTCATGGGGTCGCTCCGCGCCGTCTCGGCGCACTCGCCTCGGGGCGTGCCCGCCCGGCGCCCGACGGTCGCTGGCGTGTTCGCCCCTAGCGTTTCGTCGCCCGGGCGCCGCGCGCTGCCTGTAGACATGGGCCATGAGCTCCGTGCAGACCCCCGACCCCAATCCCGGCTGGCTGTCCGAGGAGGAGCTGCACTCGATCCGCCAGCGGCTGCCCATCCTCTACGTCGAGGCCGTGCCGGTGCGGGTCGACGGCATGGGCATCGTCACCGAGGTCGGCGTGCTGCTGCGGGCGTCGCCGGAGGGCGAGATGTCGCGCATGCTCGTGTCGGGCCGCGTGATGTACGGCGAGAGCCTGCGCACCGCGCTGTTCCGTCACCTCGAGAAGGACCTCGGGCCGATGGCGTTCCCGCAGCTGCCGCCGTCGCCGGTGCCGTTCCAGGTCGCCGAGTACTTCCCGCTGCCGGGCTCGTCGGTGTACACCGACGCCCGCCAGCACGCGGTGTCGCTCGCCTACGTCGTGCCGGTGACGGGCACCTGCGAGCCGCGCCAGGACGCGCTCGAGCTCACCTGGCTGACGCCGCACCAGGCCGCGAGCCCCGAGGTCGCCGACGAGATGGAGGGCGGCCGCGGCGCGCTGCTCCGCTCCGCCCTCGCCTCGGTCGGCGCCCTGCACTAGCGCCCCCCGGTCGGTCGGTCGGTCGCACCACTTCTTCGCACAGGAACCACGCCGCGGCCTGGTTCGGCTGCGAGAACGTGGTGCCCCCGTCGGGGGTGTGACGCGATCGTCGCCGTCCTCCACAGGGGGAGTCGCGGGTCGGGCGTCCACAGACGGCTTCGCCTCCAGCCCTGACCGTGCGCAGTCGGCGACACTCTCGTCGGCATGACTCCTGCTCCTCCGCTCCTGCGGCCCTCGCCCGTCGCCACCCCGCCCGAGCCGCTCGTCGGCACGTTCATCCACCGCTCGTCGGTCGTCTCGGCGGGCCGTGACGATCGAGCGCTCCGGAGAGCCGCCGAGCGGGGCGAGCTGGTGCGGATCGCTCCGGGCACGTACGTCGCCGCCGCGGCGTGGTCCCGTGCGTCGCCGGAGCAGCGGCACGCCGTCGTCGTGCGCGCGACGGTCGCGCGGTCGAGCGCCGACCTCGTCGTGTCGCATCGATCAGCGCTCGCCGTTCACGGGTTCCCGTTGCTCGCTCCCTTGCCGTCGCGCACGCACGTCATCCACCGTGCACGTCGTACGACCCAGACGACCTCGCTGGTCGTCCGCCACGGCGCCCCGCTCGCAGACGAGGAGGTCGGCTCGGTCGACGGGCTGCGGGTCGTAAGGCCTCTCCGGGCCGCCACGGACACCGCTCGTCTCGACGACCTCCGCTCCTCCGTGGTCGCGCTCGACCACGGTCTGCGTCAGGGTGCCTTCGACGACGCCGCGCTCCGGGCCGCCGTGGAGGGCGCGCCTCGGGTCGGACGGCGCAGAGCGCTGCTCGCCCTCGACCTGGCAGACGCTTCGTCCGAGTCGCCGGGCGAGTCGCTGAGCCGGGTCGTCATGGTCGAGATCGGGGTTCCTCTCCCTCAACTGCAGAAGGAGTTCTGGGACAGGCGCGGATTCATCGGCCGGGTGGACTTCTGGTGGCCGGGACTCGGGGTCGTCGGCGAGTTCGACGGGGCGATGAAGTACTTCGAGCTGGCCCGGCGCTCCGGGCGCAGCCTGGATCAGGTCAAGATCGAGGAGAAGAAACGCGAGGACCGCATCCGCGCGTTGCCCGAGGTCTCGGGCTTCGCCCGTTGGGACTGGTCGACCGCCAACGACCCGCGCCAGCTGGCGCTCACCCTCGCCGACGCAGGCGTCATGTCCGTCGCCGGCAGGCGGTGATGAACTAGGTCTTCGCACCCGAACCAGGCCGCGGCGTGGTTCGAGGGCGAGAACGTGGTTTGTCAGCGGTCGCGCGCGTCGTGCCCGCCGTGTGCTTCGCGGTGATGAACCAGGTCTTCGCACCGGAACCAGGCCGCGGCGTGGTTCGAGGGCGAGAACGTGGTTCGTCATCCGCCGCGCGCGGAGCGGCGACGACGAAGCCCCGCCCTGGGCGCGGCACCCGGGGAGGGTGCGCGCCCGGAGCGGGGCCCGAGGTGGTGCGGGTGCGTCAGCGAGACGAGAGTCGAGCTGGTGGCTCAGCGACCGCCGCGCTGGCCGCCGCCGCTGCGCGGCTTGCCGCCGACGAGGCCGCCGACCTTGAGGCCGCCGGGGCGACCGCCGTCGGAGGAGGCACGGCGCGAGCCGCCGCCGGCGCCGGAGCGCTGGCCCTGCGAGGCGGCGAAGTCGGCCTGGTCGTTGCGCACCGCGTTGGTGCGGCTCTGGCCGCCGTCGCTCTGCGCACGGCGCCCGGGCTGGCGGGTGCCGCGAGCCTCGTCGCGCGAGTCCTCGCGCACGGGCGTCACGGCGCCGCGGCCGGACTCGGTCGAGTAGAAGGTCGAGGCGCCGCCCCGGGGCGCGGCGTCGCGGCGCGAGCCGCCGTCGCGCGAGCCCTGGCCGGAGCCCTGACGCGAGCCGCCGGAGCGACCCGCACCGGCACCGCCGCGACCGGCCTCGGAGCCGCGACCCGCGCCTCCGGACCGTCCGCCGCCGGCACCGGCCGCCGCGGGGCGACCCGAGCGGTCGGCGCGGGCGATCGGGTTGCCCTGGCTGTCCTGTCGGGCGGCACGCTTGCGCTGGGCGTTGGCGCCCTGCGAGCGACCGCCGCCACCGCTGCCCTGCTGCTGCACGGCGGCACGGGGGGCCGGCTTCACGTACGCGGCGACCTCGCCGACGAGCGCGGCGACCTCGGGCGACGACGGGGTGACCGACGTGATGGTGGGGCGGATGTCGGCCTTCTTCATCAGCTGGGCGACGTCGCGCTTCTGGCTGGGGATGACGAGGGTGACGACGTCGCCCTCGGCGCCGGCGCGGGCGGTGCGGCCCGAGCGGTGCAGGTACGCCTTGTGCTCGGTCGGCGGGTCGACGTGGATCACGAGCTCGATGTCGTCGACGTGCACGCCGCGGGCGGCGACGTCGGTGGCGACGAGCACGCGGGCCGAGCCGTCCTGGAAGGCGGCGAGGTTGCGGTCGCGCTGCGGCTGCGAGAGGTTGCCGTGCAGGTCGACGGCGGGGATGCCCGAGTCGGTGAGCTGCTTGGCGAGCTTCTTCGCGTGGTGCTTGGTGCGCATGAAGAGGATGCGGCGGCCCTTGCCCGAGGCGAGCTTCTCGACGAGCGCCTTCTTGGTGTCGAGCGACTCGGTCTCGAAGACGTGGTGGGTCATCTTGGCGACGGGCGAGTTCGCCTCGTCGACCGAGTGCAGCACCTCGTCGTGGAGGAACTGCTTGACCAGCTTGTCGACGCCGTTGTCGAGGGTCGCGCTGAAGAGCAGACGCTGGCCGTCGTTCGGGGTGGCCTTCATGATGCGGGTGACGCCGGGCAGGAAGCCGAGGTCGGCCATGTGGTCGGCCTCGTCGAGCACGGTGACCTCGACGGCGTCGAGCTTGATGAAGCCCTGCTTCATGAGGTCCTCGAGGCGGCCGGGGCAGGCGATGACGATGTCGACGCCGGCCTTGAGGGCCTGCACCTGGCGGTTCTGCGAGACGCCGCCGAAGATCGTGGTGGTGCGCATGCCGTAGGCCGCGGCGAGCGGGGCCAGCACGGCGTCGATCTGGGTGGCGAGCTCGCGGGTCGGGGCGAGCACGAGGCCGAGGGGGCGACCGGCACGACGGGCGCCGCCGGCCAGCGCGCCGCCGAGGCGCGCGGCCATCGGGATGGAGAAGGCGAGGGTCTTGCCCGAGCCGGTCTTGCCGCGGCCGAGCACGTCACGGCCGCCGAGGGTGTCGGGCAGCGTGTCGATCTGGATCGGGAAGGCGTTCTCCTTGCCGTCCTTCGCGAGGGCGGCGACGATCGGGGCCGGGACGCCGAGCGAGGCGAAGGAGGCGGTGGGGGCGTCGGCGACGTCGGTGGCGTCGGTGACGGGGAGCGTGTTGGACATGCGTGCCTTTCAGGGGCAGGGTGTCGAGCCGGGCCGGGCTGCGGACGGCCGCGACGTCTGCGCGGGGCGCGGACGGCAGGGCGGTGCAGAGCCGGAGAGCGGCTGTCGTAGCCGGGCTCGAGGTGTGGCGACGGTGCAGGTGTGCACGATCGTTTCGCCGCAGAGTGAGCTTCGCGCGCCTGCTGGGTGCCTGGGTGTGTGCCAGGTCGGGAGGCGGGGAGGGGCGTGCTACGACGCAGGGGACCGAACGGATCGATCCACAAGTGGCCACAGTCTAGCGGCTGAGGCCGCCGAGCGCGACAGGCGTCGGACGAACGGTCAGGAGAAGAGGCCGCCGAGGGCCTTGCCGAGGGCCGACCGGCGTCGGTGCCAGCCGTGGGCCTCGAGGGTCTCCTTGACCGGGCCGACGACCTTGGCCGAGCTGAAGGTGTACGTCCCGCTGACCGTCCCGGCGCTGCTCTCGGTGTTCAGCTCGGAGCGCTTGTACTCGTGCGTCTCGGGCAGCAGCGTGATGCGGAGGGCGTAGCTGCTCCTCGCGCTGCCGACCATGCCCTGCGCGTCTTTCCAGACCCACCGGGCGACGATGCGCTCGCCCTCGACGGCGACGGTGAACGGGTGCTGCGGGTCGCGGCCCAGGTCGAGCAGGGCCTGGGTCACGGCCTCCGGGCTGGAGGCGGCTGCGGGCGGCGTCGTCGAGGTCACGAGGTCACGGTAGCGGACCGACCGTCCTGCCGCGAGGTGCACCGTGGTTGACTGGCCGGGGGGCGCGAGGGTCGTGTCCCGTCACTCGGAAGGCCCGGAACCCATGCGCGCATCCATCGCCGCCTCGTCCCTGCTCACCGCGGTGGTGCTCACCGGAGCACTCGCCGGCTGCACTGCCTCCGCCTCCGCCAACCGCACGGTCTCGGCCGACAAGTTCGCGACCTCGGTGGCGGACGCCCTCGAGGAGCAGGTCGGCACCCGCCCCGACGTCGACTGCGGCGACGACGCGATCGACGTCGTCGACGGTGAAGAGGTCCACTGCGACGTCAACACCCCGGGCTACGACGTCGTCTACGACTCCGTCTCGGTCGTGAACACCGACGACGGCGAGGACTACACGGTGTCGGTCACGGTCGACTCCGAGCCGAAGAGCTGACCGCGGCACGTCTCGACGACGCCGAGAGCCCCGCACCCGTCGACCGGGTGCGGGGCTCTCGGCGTCGTGGCCGGGCGGACCCTCAGAGGAGTTCGTGCTGCAGGGCCGCGCTGCCGATCACCTGGCGCAGCACGGGCACCAGGTCGAGCGCCTGGGCGGAGTTGCACGTGCCGGCGATCTCGAGCACGTCCGTGAAGGCGCCGCGTGGCAGGACCGCGACGTGGGCAGCCTGGAAGAGCGTGCCCGCGTAGTCAGTGGCGAAGCCCGCCTCGACGCGGAAGGCGTCCAGGCCGAACGTCGTGGTGCGCTCGCGGCCGAGCTCCTCGTACTCGGGCGCGGCCTCGAGCCGGGCTGCGGTCGCGGCCGCCGCCTCCTCGAGCGAGACCTCGCCGGCGACGCGGGTGACCGTGACGCAGACGTTGGGGCGGTAGCCCGCCGTGGGGGCGTCCGCGGCGACCGCGACGAGCGCCTCGGGCAGGAGCAGGGGGCCCCAGCCCTCCGGGGCCTCGAGGGAGACGCTGGGGCGTGCCGGGAACTCGGCGCTGGGGTGGGAGATGGTGGTCATGCCTGCCGTCCGTTCGTGGTCGTCCATGGTCTCAGAAACCGAAGTTCTTCTTGATGTCGGAGATCATCTCCTTGGGGCTGAACGAGACGCCCAGCTCGCCGCCTCCGCCGCCGCCCAGGGCTCCGCCGCCCTTGAGGTGGAGGCTGACGTCGTCCCAGGTGAACGACGTCTCGGCCTTGGCCTCCACGCCCACCCCGGCCCGCACGTCCGCGCCCACCTCCGCGGAGATGCCGAAGAACTCCGCCTCGGCCTTGGCTCCGGCCTTCGCGCCCGCGAACGCCTCCACGCCCGCCTTGGCCGAGATGCCGTCCGGGCCTGCGCTGGCGGCCGCCGACGCGTCGGCCTTCGCCCCGGCGAAGGCGTCGGCGGAGCCGCCGACCGACCCCGGGCCGACCTCGTACTTGCCCTTCGCCGCCGCGGACGCCCCCGCCACCGCGGTGGCCGCCGCCGACAACTCGACGCCGTCGGTGCCGTTGATCTTCGCCTCGGCGTCCGCCCCGGCCTTCGCGCCCGCGAACGCGTCGGCGTCGCCGCTCATCTCGCCGAGGTCGCCCAGGTCGACCTTGCCCTCCGCGTGGGCCTCGCCCCCCGCCATCGCGTGGGCGCCCGCCTTGGCCGAGAGGCCCTCGGGGCCCACGGCGTACGAGGCCGACGAGTCGGCCTTCGTGCCCGCGAAGACGTCGGTCGAGCCCTCCATCGAGCCGAGGCTGCCCCAGTCGAGCCGTCCCTCGGCCTCGGCCCCCGCGCCCCACGAGCTCTCGGCCTCGGCCGAGCCCGACGTGCCGTCGGCGGAGGAGGTCGCCGACGAGGTCGCCGTCGTGCCGGTCCAGGCGTCGGCGGAGCCCGACACGATCGGTCGGCCGCCCTCGATGCCCGAGATCGCGGCCGCCGCGGCGGCCTCGGCGTCGTCGAGCTCAGCGACCAGGCCGTCGATCTCGGTGGCCAGGGCGTCGTTGCGGCCGGCGAGCCCGTCGTCGTCGCCCCAGTCCTCGCCGTCGTCCACCGCGGCGACGTCGGAGCCGAGCGCCGACACCTCGCTCTTGAGCGTCGCCAGCTTGGCCTTCGCGGCCTCGACCGCGTCGGCGTAGGTCTCGAGGGCCCCGGCCACGGAGTCGAGGGCGGCGTCGTACGCCTCCGCCGCGGTCGGGACCCCCAGCATCGCCGTCACGAGCTGGCCGACCTCGGGGGCGTCGTAGGCGAGGCCGAGGCTCTGCCAGCTGGCCTGCATGCGGCCGGCGGCCGCGGAGACCTCGCCCCCGCTCGACCGGAGCGTGGCGGCCGCTCCGCGCAGCGCCTCGGGGTCGGCGTCGATCGTGGGCAGCGACCCGGCCCCCACCAGGGAGCTCACAGTCCGAACCTCCGGAAGCCCTGGGCCGCCGACGAGCCGGCCTCGGCCACCAGGGCCATCGCCAGGTCGGCCGCGACGTACGCGGCCGTCGCCGTGGTGGCGGCCGTGGTGCAGGCCCCGGCCTGTCGGGCCAGCGCGGGGAGGCTGTCGAACCGCTCGGCGAAGAACGTCGTGAGTGCTGCGCTGACCGCTCCCGTCCCCGACGCCGCGACGGCGCTCTCGCCGGCGCCCTGGATCGCCGCGTGGAGGTCGGGCAGCGCCTCGACCTCGGCCGCGACGCTCGACGTCACGCTCGACACCCCGCCTGGAGAGATGCTGTACCTGCTCATGGAAGAGACCCCCTCGGTCCACACGCCCCCGCGCGCACCCGCCGGCGGCAACAGGGACGACCTGTACGTGCACGCGAGCATAGCCGAGGCACGGTCACCTCGTGCGAGAGGGGGCCGGCCAGCGCGGCAGGCCCGCACGCCCCGCCGGTGCGCCCGGTCAGTGCGCCCCGTGGTACCTCTCGCCCACCGGGATCTCCACGGCGACGCGGTTGCCCGGCTGCGCGAGCGGGCAGGCCCAGGCCGGGTCGTACGCGCAGCTCGGGTTGTAGGCGAAGTTGAAGTCGAGCACGATCGAGCCGGGCTCCGAGCCGGGGCCGAGGTCGGCGCCCTTGACGGTGTCGACGAGGTAGCGGCCGCCGCCGTAGGTGCCGCCGGGCTTCCCGGCCAGGGCGTCGCCGACGGGCACGAAGAGGCCGCCGCCGTACGAGCGCAGGCGCC
>Ga0308160_10005159_pt1 | contig 13734 bp, 17 predicted proteins | sample PhyFR1_FD_201036 | JGI IMG/M metagenome (GOLD analysis project Ga0308160, IMG submission 201036) | Phyllosphere microbial communities from UC Gill Tract Community Farm, Albany, California, United States - DLSLF.R1 | ecosystem: Host-associated > Plants > Phyllosphere > Unclassified | place: USA...
ACCTCGTACCCAGAGCCGCTCGTCGAATCGACCAGGATCCAGGACAAGTTTCCAAGATCGAGGCACACCAATTGGCTCGAGGCAGGATTCGGGAGATGTCATGTCGCCAGCCTCGGCGGATGATAGGGAATATTACGATCGGATGAGTTTTAGCTCGAACGTTACCAATAAATCGAAATTGCCCACTGGACCTGGTGGATGGAATGATGACATGGAGCAAAAGATTCGCTCCGAGTATGAGCTCAAGATTGCCGGATTAGAGAGGAGGATACAGGCTGCCGAGAGGGACCGGGATGAGGCAAGGCGTCAAGAGGCGTTTGAAGCGGAGCGCCGTCGAGAGATGGAAGATGAGATCAGGGGATTGAAAGAGGTGAGCAATGATGAGAAGATCTAGCTGACAAGTAGCGAGCTACAACACATGCGTCCTCACTTCGCTCACTGCAACACGAGTTGGATATCGCAAGAGACGCTGCTGAAGCTGCTCGAGCACACGGCGAGCAGAACTCGAGAGGCGCAGAGGAAGAGGTGGAGCACTGGCGACACCGATGTGAATCACTCGAGGATGAGCTACGCCGTCTGGAACAGGACAAGTCCGGCGGTCAAGGAGTGAGTTGGACATATCCATCATACACAAATGCTGATGAGCAGCACGATGACGGTCTACCCGGTTTGAAAGCGGAAATGCGATCCCTAGTCGATGAGCTGAACTCGCTATCCATGAAGAATGACGAGTTGATGGCTCAACGTGAACAGGATGCAGAGGGAATGGACGAGATGGAAGCGAAAGTTCTAGAGTACAAGAAGAAATACGATGCCATCCGGATTGAACTTAGGAATCTCAAGGGTAAGTCGAAACGACGGCATGGAGCTGACGATCAGCCACGTCGACAATGTTTATATCGAAGCCATTCTCTGATGATCATCTGCCTGCTTCCGCCGATGGGAATATCGAAGATATTCACGTTTCTGCTTTCCAGACTGCCATTGACGGTTTGCTCTCTGCTGCTCGGTACGTCCCTCAGAAGAGAGATGTACTGATGATAGATCATCCGCTCCATCTGGTGTTCTACCGGCAATGAAGGCTATAGTCGAAGCCGTGACAGAAGTCGGCGAGGACGTCAAGGCATTTGAAGCACATCCAAATATCGATGTCGACGTGTCCCGCCTGGAATCACTCAAACACGAATCAACCACACGCCTCAACACTCTCATGCAAGCTGCCCGGAACCACGCCATGGCATCTGGTCTCTCGCCAGTCTCACTATTAGATGCAGCTGCCGGCCATCTCACCTCGAACGTCATTGAAATCATCAAATTGCTAAAGATCAAGCGAAGTGACAAGAACCGAGAGTTGAGGAGGAGCAGGAGTAGTCTGAGTATCAAGGATATGGTGAACCGAAGCAATTCTTATTCTGCCGCCCCTCCACCTAGGGACGTGACCAAGGCGAATGGGGATTGGGATAGAGAGTATGGAATGAGTAACGGGTCCGGGCAGGGTGAAGAGAGACTACGAGAATCTCCAATTGTCGTTCACCGACCCACCGACGAGAGACCAACGCCTGCGCCAATCAACACTCAGACATACCCCGTCTCGACACCTACCGAACTCACACCAGCGTCCGCTTCCGGGTACATGGCTCGCTCCCTGAGCTCATCGACCGATGGGCAAAGACAACAGCCCCTTCGAATAAACTCGTATCAATCCGCCAGTTCTCAGAAGAGCGATTCATTCGATTTGGAACGTAAAGCCTCTGTTTCGTCAAATGTTGCCGAATCTCGACCGATGGTGGAACGTAATGGCTCACAAGGGCCCTCTTCTTATAGTTATGGAAACGGTAGAGGATCACATATGTCGCCGGTGAATGAACCAATGAGTCCGCAGGGTATGCCTTATGAGCAAGAGAGTGGGAACTTTGGATACGGGGACTCGTCTCAGCCACAGGATAATCATGCCAACGATGGTGCGGACGAGCGTGAATGGGAGGATCTAAAGGTATGTTCTGACTTGTTCCATCGTGCGCAAAGCTGACGAATAGCCCTACCTCAACACCCAATCATCCGCACTGGTGAACTCGATTCAGAACCTCCTAGCGGCTATCCGAACCTCATCACCACCTTCAGTGCTGAACGAACACTTGTCAGAGGTCGTCGCAATAGCATCCTCAATAGTAGCAGTATCCTCAAACGCCCTCCCAGCCTCATTACGCCAAGAAGGAGATGGTCTATTGAAGGAACTGATCAGGGATACAGATCGATTAAGTGAAGCTCAAGGGACTGGGGTCAATACGGGTGAGAAAGGTGTCAGGCAACAGATTGCAAGTGCTAGTTTTGGGGTTGCAAAGAGTTTAAAGGCTTTGATGAAGTTGGGGAGCGATTAGGTGTTTTCGGGTTAAATGTCATATTGCTTGCTGGTGTTTAGATATTATTTGTAGCTATTATGAAGGGTTACTGCACATCTCCTGGGCGCCGGCATTATCTCTGAATTTAACGATAATCCCGTTGCATTAGCTTGCGACCTGGGACTACAAACTCTACCAACTGAGCCAACCAGGTACCGGCATTATCTCTCAATTAATCGATATTCCCGTTGTATCGAGTGGTAACTAGTGTCGCGCTGGAAGCTACCGACTGAGCCGGGTGCCGTTCAGCCCAGTTTTGCAAACCTCCATGCATTTGTGGTATACGAGTCAGCGTCAGATAGAGATGAGGAACCGTACACGACAGAACAGACCGAGATGTGACCGTACATGCAGCAGACAGAGATGTGCTGGTACATGCAGCATCAGCAAGATCGTGTATGACTGCATGCCCAATTTCCCTATTCGAACCTATTTACAGCTAAAATATTGTGGTACCAATTTACAGGAGGCCCGATTCCATGTCTTCTCTTCTTGGGCATCAATTTACAGGAGCATGCCTTCCATGTCTTTTCGTTTATCCACTAGTGCACTAGTAGACGGGGTCATAGTACCATGTGACTAGGGCGATCGAGACCCATGCCATCATCATACAGAATCCTTCGAGGTAGTTTGTTCGACCGTCCGAGATTGCAAAGTTGACAATTAGGATAGCGATAACCAATGTGATCCTGAGGGTTAGCTGAAGCTAAGTGAAGAGAAGAGGGACGTACGTTTCAAAGGTATCGAAGAATAGCATCATGGGTTGACCAATGGCCCATCCGATGAGAACCAGGATCGGAAGGAGACAAAGCGATACTTGAATCGATGAACCGACAGCGATAGACATGGACAGATTGAGCTTGTCCTTGACTGAGACCGTGACGGCAGTGACGTGCTCGACGGCGTTACCGATGACAGGTAATAGGATGAGACCGACAAACTCTCGCGAGACGTTGGTCTGTTGGGTCAATCCGTCGATGGAAGAGACGAGGTACTCGGCAGTGACACCGGCCAAACCGGCCATGGCGACAAGCATACCCATTGCCCAGAGAAATCGGACCTTGGGTTCATCGCCGGTGGGAGCCCGAATAATACGTCGAGCCTCGGCGTTGTCGGCAGGACCACCGGTGGGGACAAAGCGGACGTGGACCGGTAGCTGAGCCTGACGCTCGAGGTCGAGGACGTATGGCTGAGCAGGAGCCTCGGGGATCGGCGAGGGCACTCGAGGAGGTGTGGGTGGGCCTGCGGCAACGTCGACATTGGCCTCGTCCTTGGAGGTCGACCTCATTGACCATCGTCGAAGTCGCCTCATGGGTCCAGTGTTGCTGTCTGACGAGGCCGAGGAGCCGCTAGAAGAGCTTCCCATCGATGGGACCCAGTTGGGTCGGGGGAAGACGGTAGCGTGATGAGGCGTCGGTCCATCGGGTAGAGGATGCATCTGCTTGTGCTTGGGCAATCGGAACATGTACGCGTGGGCTGCTGGTCAGCTATGGGCCAAGAGAAGACACGAAAGACCTACTCCACAACTGGAAAGTGAGGAACATTCCGTATGCCGCGAGTAGGATGAAGCTGAGACCTCGACTCATGGAGAGGAGATCATCGAGCTCAGGACCGGTAGGTACGCCCTGTCGCCTTGCATTGTTGACGACGGTGGATGTCATTGGGTAGGCGTAGTGGAAAGCAGCGGGAAGGACAATCGCCGCGATCTGACATTAGCAATTGATCAGGAGGGTGAGGAGAGGACGTACCGAAAGGCCAAGGAGGGAGATGTGCATCTGGGCACCGGCGAGAGCGTAGAGCTGCTCGTGGAATCGGAGACCACCAGCAAAGTAACTCATACCGAGTACGAGTAGGATGTTGGAGAGGATAGATCCGATCATACTGGCTTGTACGATATCGATATCTCCCTTGACCAGTGCTAGGATGGCAATTAACAGCTCGATGACATTACTATTAGTCAGCATAAGCCCCAAGTCAATGCTCCAAGTCAAGGGAAGCACATACCCAAAGGTGGCGTTCAAGAGACCTCCCCATGCTTCTCCCAATCGGAGAGCTACCTCCTCAGTGGCAAACGCCAGACCTCCTGCGAGTGGCAACACACTCAACAGGCAGGCAACAAAGACGACCACATCGGACTGTCCTGTGTTGGCGAGTGCCCATGCGATCGGCAACAGTACCGGGGCGGCACAGATGATTGGACATCCTTTGACCGTGTTCTGTCATCAGCAAACGTCACGAGAATGAGGGTGGTACTTACAATGGCCGAGGTCTTCCACGATATGAATGGGAACGCGGGCTCCTGGTCTTCGTCATCGGGATGATGAGAAGAGTAGATTGAAGTTGTATCCTGTCCGATAGGCGATGGATTCAATGTGGTTTCCATCGTTCCATGCCCGGTACTCGCAGTACCGGGGGTGGCGTAATCCTTTTCATTGATCGTTGCATCGCGAGTAGCGATGGGTGCGAGCGGTACTGGCTCACTGCTGACAAACGAGAGTGGCTCGGGTTGAGTGGTTGAGGTGATTCCTCGATTTACTTGATGATTACTTTGGGAGTAACCTCGTATATCAGGCTCGAGATCGGGTTCAGGATCGGGTTCTGTATTGAAAGTATTGACCATAGATGTAGTGGTGTGAGTATGAGATAGAGTTGATAGATGAGAGTGATTGATACAGTAGAGTGGATAGCGAATGCGGGGACTGCTACATTAGCCGGGGTGACGATGCGCGACTGTATTAAAGGATACCACCGTCATCCAGTGCAATCTGTGAAACACGCGGTATACCCCCACTTAGCACGACATGATCGGCACAAGACCAGAGGGATGCACAGCTCACTAAACTTCTTTCAGCTTCCTTTCGTATAGCCCCTTAAATACTCCTTTGAGTGTAAATCGCGCATCTTGGCATTATCGGTCATCTCCGGATAGTGTGGGGAAATGTGGCAAAACGTGCGGCAACGGACACGTCGAGATAAGCTATCAATGACTAGCATGTGGGCTGGATGTCAGCGGCAGGACTCTGTGTCCAGGCAGAGTGACACCAGGCAGATGGGCAAAGCTACCGGAAAGGTGCTATCTTGGACTTCCGGCGCTAAATGGACACTATCTGCTCGGCCGTCCGTTTGGCGAGACCGGCTTCTTACGGCTGATCCGAAGCCGGACTATCAATAGCTTCTCGGCCTCCTTCTGACCGTCATTTGGGAGACTAATCGACAAGCTCAGAAGCATCCCTCACAGACCTTCATTTGATATGGTCCCGAGCTGGGTAATAGGGCGACCATGCTGTCTCATACCACTCGACGTCCCTTTGTCGACTTGGGTGGGGTGTAGACATATCTGTCGGGATACAAGGGATCTCGAGTATCGTCAGTGTCTATCATGGGGTAAGCCAATGATGCGCTCCCTTATCTATTCGAGACGGGCGAGGATGAAGCGGAAAGATAAAGGCATTGAAGGATCTGGGATCTGCAGAATACGCGAGCCGCAAACGAAGAGAAGTTGAAGAGGATAAACACTAGCCGCAAATAATACATACATTATTGACTTTGCAATGTATACGCGCTCTTTTCTTCGCCTACGAATCGGTTCCGCTACTTCGTGCTACTTGCGGACTAAAAGAAAGGATCAGAACTATTCGCCAACTTGTTGTCAAGAGGAGACTCACCTCTGGCGAGATCTTCGGTAACCTTGGCTCCTGCAGATTCTGCCGTCTGGCTGTTGAGATAGTGGTAGAGGAGCTGATCAAGATTAGCACAGTGTCCTAGTATTGTCCACTTACTTCTTGAATCCTCCCTCGTCCTTTCGCATCGGTGGGCATAGAATCGATGATGTGAACTTTCTTTTCCTTGATGTTGACGACAATAGCGAAAAAGTGGTTATCGACAAGACCAAAACCGTAGATGTGATTGTATTGGTAGATATCTAATATCAGATGTCGAAGCATCCGATGACGTTTTTCAGTGTGCTTCTTGACTTCTGCCTGGGTGAACACCGGTCTTGGGAGCGTTTCGAGCGGTTTTGGGGATATGGTAGTCGACAAGTGAGATGTGGCTGACCAGGTGTTTTCCTGTCTTGGGCCTTCTTGCGATCATACCGACCAAGAGCGAGACTAATTCACAGCTCCATGGCTGTTTGCCCAGGAGCTGCTGGTTCAAGGTCGTCCGTGGCCGAATTCAGTCCTACATCGAATTTGTGCTTGGCCGAGACGAGACTGAATTGAGGCTGTCAAGCAATCCGGTCTTTCCACTCGTAGCGCCGAAGCTCGCCCAGGTTGTCATAAGGCCCAACTTGTTCAGCCTTGTCGGGTCGAAGGTATCGAGATGTGGCAAGATTGCGCCTTTCCTCCATACCAAGTGATTCAGAGAATGCAGGCAGCGCCTCCAGATATTCTCTCTCGAACGTCTTGAGCCAATCTCTTTGGAGCCCATCCAACAGGGCAGGATGCACCTTGACAGTAGACCCCTTTTGTACCTTTCTGAAGCTTTCAGATCGGTTGGCTTTGTAAGCTTGCGGGAGATCTGGTAGGCCGGTCCAACTGGATGACAGCCCAGTTTCGATCCTCTATACGTCAGTCTTGAGACGCGCGCACCAAGCTGAATACTTGCCTCCTCTCGCTGATCAACACCACCTTGCTCACTTCTTCTGGTTCTTGATCGTTTTGGGAGGAGCGGTCGGTTTTCTCAATTTCGTCACCGAGGTGGCTGGGGGACTAGCCATGAAGCGAGCGGATGGCGCTGGAGGAGAGAGAGAAGAGTTGTCGATGTCCCTGAGCTGGGGAGCAGGCTGGGTCGAAGAGGACGGGCCACCGGCACTTTGCTCGGTATCGATGGTCCTGGAACTCGAGGTAGAGATGTTCGGGTGGTTGAACAAAGGTGGTGGAGTCGCCATTGCTAGAGACGACGACGACGACTGGCCTTGAGCGAAGAGAGAGACTGGAGCCATGCCAGATGGGGTAGCCCCGAGGGGAGGAGGTCGACGGGTGCCGGTAAACGGAGAGGGGGAGGAGTGTTGCCCAAAGGTGGGGAGGGGTGCTGGGGCGGCACCGAGAGCGCCAGTAGGTCGAGCCTGCAAGCCAAATCCGGCAGGACTGGAGGCAAGGGAATTACCAGCGAGGAAGCCGGGACCAGAGGCGGGGAAGAGAGGGGGAGGGGCGAAGAGAGGATTGGGAGCAGGAGAGGGAAAGACTGGACCTCGAGAGGTAGGTCGTTGGCCAAACATGGAGGCAGAGGGGTGGTACTCGGCTTGATAGCCTTGAGCGGTGGACTTTGGCGTGGCGAATGCCGAGGGCTGGTCCATACCACCGATAGAGTATTCAGACCTAGGCTTCAAGGCTCGTCTTTGGCCAGACTCATCTTGAACACTTGCCCTCTTCCTGGAGCCGGCTGTCGAGTTGAGCGAGGCAGCGTCATCGGTCATGTCGACATCTTGGATCTGCTCCTCAACCGGGGCGATGATCTGGCTCTTGGTCCTGCTGCTCTTGGATCCCTATCACGTCAGCTGGGATCACTTGTGATTATGAGAGATTACTCACAAGACGGGTGGTCACGGCGTCTTTCACCTGCTTGGCCCTCCTGGAGAACTGAGCTTTAATAGATGTCGTGGTCCTATCAGTGTCGTTGGATTCCTGGCTCGAAGGTGGTACATGCGACAAGCCGACCATATGTCGGAACGACTTGGCATTGTACCTCGTTGCCGTGGTGATGTCGGACTGGGAAGAAGTACCGAACACAGATCGGAGAGGCGGAGCGTCCTCCCACTCGTTGAGGAATCTGAGAGGGTGCTGTAAGTCAGCTTGGACAATCATCTCGTTCAAACTGGAGACCTACACTCTGAGCAGGATAAATCATCGACGGTTGAACCAGGACGTCGTGAGCGGCGATCCTGTGAACACCGTCTTCAGCATGGAAGTCATGGAATCCACCATTTACGAGGTCGCTCAAGACCTGCTTGACATGGGCCGAGGGCCAGACCACATTTACCTCGATCGGTTGGGGCGCAAATGGAGCGTCAATTCGCTTTATCAACAACCCGAACAGTCGACATTGACCAAGCGGAACCTTGGCTCGATGACATCGGGTGCAGGTCATGACCAGCCCTTCACCAGAGGCTTCGATGATAGCGATGTGGTCTGCTCGGATCTGGACCGGTGGCATGCCCATGTCGATTTGTTTTTCGGACTCGATCGCACTACCCAAGCAAGTGGTCCCTTTGATCCTAGTATGTCAGCTCAAGTCCCGTAACATGCCCCAGCTCCCCTGTATGCTCCTGCTTATCCCCCTCGACCACTACACAAATAATGAACACTTACGAGACCATGTTTACGAGCGGGTATCATCATCCGGTCATGGCAAGCAATGCTTAGATTTCCTCTCTGCGTTGACCTGCCCCCGTTGGACCGTGTCGAGGGGAACACCAGGTTGATACGGCAAGACAATGTTGGCATACAGGAACAAAAGCCTACAAAGAGCTGGTGAAATCTGCCAGTCAGCTTGCTTGACGAGATGATCAACTTGCCTTTGAACCAGCCATTTAATCCTCCACTTGGCAGTGTTGAGCTCGTCTTGAGGTTGCTCGTTTGCGTGTCGAGCGACGTCTCGCTGGACAGTGACATCGTTGAGATTAACTCGAAGATCAGCGGCCTCGAGCCTGGCGAGATCTCGTTCTTTGATGGTTTGCGAAGCGCCGGCGTTGGGCGCCTGCTGTTGAAGGGCCGCGATGGTCTGCAGCGCCTTGGTGTATCCGTCGACCAAAGCTCGCTCGGCACGAGTGAGGGGTTCTTTCTCGCGTTGGCACACATCCTGGTATCAGCTCGGTTTGTGTAATGGTGAGGAACGATCTGGCTCACCTCGAGGTTGATAGGACACTCGGGGACAAAGGTTGGGAGCACGCCATCACCAGGAGCTGCTGTAGGGTTATCCATACCCGTCAAGGTGGGGTCTACCTAAGGCATCTCGGAGCCTTCCGGGATGGGAATACTCCCAACAGGATGCCTCTGCATCGTCAGTGCTGATGGTTCCAAGACGATGATGACCTACCTCACCTGGACACCACAAACCGCTCTTATCCTTGTTCATACAACGAGCCTTGACTGCGTTCTTGAACTCGATTGTTGGTGGCCGTGATTGGAGCGTGTACGGTAGCACATGCAGGGTTGGTGCAGATTGGAAGGATGGTGAAGGTGACACTCGGGCATAGGGTGGTGCTGTTGTGGTGGTGCTTCCAACACTCTACCACCATGATCGCCCCGTCTGGGCAGAACCGGATCGGATTGATCGGGATCGACTCGAAACCACACTTGTTGCAATCTTCGAGCTCCGGGTGACTACACTGTCAGCCGTCTGGCCCGATGGAGCTTGTTCAAGACCTACCGGAATGTACTTGACGAGATGGGCTTGGAAGTGTTGGGCTTCTTGGTGCCCTGCTCCATGGGCACTCCGTCCTTCAACATCTCCAGACCTCTGATCAAGCTGACTCCCCATACCTGTCGCTTGGTGAAGCCCAGCCAGTTGACCGAGGCAAGCCAATCCGCGAGGGATTTCACGCTGTCACCGGACCATTTGAAGTTCTCGATCTCGTCGAGGTAATCGCCCCGAACATCCCGCGCCATCTCCTGCTTTTTCATCCTTTGATGTCGGCTCTTCCTATCATACCGAATCATAATTCGGTAAGCGTTGGATGGTTCACACATAGGGAACGATCTCCTCTAGCGATTCAACTGCAACAGGGAGTTGGAAATCGCCTGTATCGGTGAAGATTCTCTGCCGCGTCACGGTGAGACCGTCCTTGGAGAGGATATCGACGGTGCACCCGTTTCGTTTGCCTTGGAGTTCGTGGTTCCGCGCATGTCGAGCGGCTGCCTGTTTGTCGCTGAGCGCTGACAGCTGACAGTGTGGTATGAAGGATGATGAGATGTATGACGGATTAATCGCGAAGCGAGTTGACTGAACGGAAGTATAGTCTTCTGAGATTGGGGGGATATTGAATGAAAGGATATCTCGATTGCCGAGGTCGGGTAGAAGTTGAATGAACGGAAATTTTTAATGACCGGAGAGGAAGGCTGCATCTAGGCAAGAGCCGGCTATCACATCAGCTTATATTATCCTGCATGAAGAGGAAAGCCCATACCATCAATCGGAGCGGGAATGGAATGCAGGCGGTACACAAAAAGAGAGACTGAAGCTTTGAAGATCACGTTCGCGGCAATACTTCCAACCGGGGTCAGTAGGTGATCCCACCACCTCGGTCTTCAGCTCTCTAGCCTCTGCTTCATTGCTCTCTTTACCGACAAGCACTCTACAGCGGCGATTATTTCACGCGAGTCTTTAGTCCAAGTCTCCAAGACGCCTTGTAATGGTACTGATTGACTTGGTGGAAGGTTGGCCGCCCCACAACAAGTATCTGACTGCGGAGGATCCATCTATCCCCACTTACGCCCCCACCTTGAAGCTGTTTGCGATCGTAGATCTTGGCAAGTGTCCGAATATCGGCCCTCTCCGTAGCGCTAAGGGGGTGGTGAAACATGTCAGCTCTCGGAGGAGAATAATCCGTCCTCGAGATCGAGGTGGCTGACAATCATATCGTCGTCCGCCAAGTCTTATTCTGGGGAGAGACCGGCTCTGGCAGTGCTAGACCTTCGGCATACCAACAAGGGCATTTGACAGCTGAGACCAGTGGTGGTGAGTGGTGGTCCCTTCAGACTTGGGCTTGGAACGAGACCGGTGCCGTTTGGCAGATAGGCTTGAGAGGGATCCACCAGAAAAGGTGTCATTTTGTTGCTTGTCCGCTTGGGTAGTCGCGATGTTCAGCTGTGTCGGAACATATTCATCGTTTCGGACTGAAGACTCCCAATCCAGCGATCCATACCGGGGGGTTTCAGGTTAGACCTTCCCTATAGCTTCATTTAGGCAGAGGCCGTACAGGACGGGCATCTCGTTACTGAATGCTGAGACCAGTCCGTTGCTTGTCGTACGGCGCCGAGCAAGTTGGTTCGCCATTCCTCCGGCCAGCGTCCCCTTCTCTCCACATGTACCATCCACAACACGGATTTCGTTAAACCACCTCGATGACAAGGAGAAAGGCTGTAAGACCGCTACGACTGCTTTCCAGTCGGCAACCGGATCCTCCCCGCTCCTCCCGCCAAGAATGCAATGTCTCGGCGTGGCGGTGCCATCTATATCTTTATGGCTGAGTATAGATCAATGCAGACATCTCTAGGCTGGCAAATCACGACAGACGTCGTCATCACCCATCTGTCGCCATCGCTCTGGTGTCTAAATGCAGCTCCCCAATAAAATGGTGGCAGATCCTCAGTTTGCAAAAACCAAGAGCTTGCGCGTCATTTTGGCAAATCGGTAGAAGGTTCCCGGTATCCCGGATGAATGTGTATGCGTCCGGTGCCCGGTCCGCCATTAAAAGTCTGGATTGCCCTGGTGCCAAGTGCTTGGGATATTGGAGTGTTGCTGTTCTTCCTTTTTGAGGTAATAAATCTGTGGCGTTGGACGATCTCTTGTTGTCGCAATAGCCCGGGGAGACTGGGAGTTAATTTGGGAATCCAGGTACAGACAAAGGACTGGGATTGTCTTGTCAGGGTCCCATTCTCTTGGGCGCAGTCATAAGTATATCCTCGTAATCACTCTACCATCCATGTAGATGAGGTCTCAGAAGTCCTAGACATGAGGTAGATGCATCGACAATTCTCAGGCCTCGATTCACCCTTGAATGTATCCCCGAAGCATCGCGAAATGCAGTGTGCTAAGTGTGTAACAGCCCTAATCTATATACAGGCACACGTTCTATCTTGGCATTGCCCAAGTATTTTGAGCCTTGCCAAGAACACCTTTCCAGAACGATTCTTGGCTTACTTGGAACCATGAATCCCATTATAAAGGAGACTCCCCCCGTACTCTACGCCCCTTCTTCACATTCACACTCACCGCTACTATCGACCATATCATTCACAGTCGCTTATACCGATCTATTCGATCGTACAAGTCACTCTCGCCAACTGCCGATCACTTGACCATCCCCGCTAGCCCGGATTAAAATAACGCGACCGACGCACTCCTTCCAGCGCATTCCCCAACACCAAACTCTAACACAATGACCACTGCGTTCCCCCCTTCCTCCCGCCAATCCACCTCCGCACATGCATACCGACATCACCCTTATGCAGCACCTCCCTCTCAATCCAGTTCGCGTCCCAAATGGGCGTCTGCTGAAAAGGAAAAGTTGGCTACCCGAAGCGAGCTACCCCCTTCACCTCCTCGTTCACGTCGCGATGAATCCGAAACCCCTTCCCTTGGTATGCCATTAGGGATGGCTTTCGGTGCCAACGGAGGCGGTAAATGGTGGGATGAAGAACTCGTAAGTCTCTTTTCAAAATTCCCTCATCAATGCTGACAATCAGCCTGCACCCCCAGCATCACTCAGCTCTATCCTGGAATCATTCCGCAAATCGGGAGAAGGGGACCGAGACCTATTACTCTCTATTCTTGGAGCCAAGAAAGCCGAGGAAGAGGTAAGCTTACCCTGAACTACCAAGAAAACAGTCCTAACTTTATAGCGTCTTACTGCCCTCATTCAAACACGCTTGACAATCCTTCAAGCCCGCTTATCTCTCCATTCCGCCGCAGCCTCTGTCGCCGCCAACACCCCTCCCCCACCCATGCCCGTCGCTCTCGAACCAAGGGGATCTGCCTCTTCTTCTGCACCCTCTCCCCCACTCATGACCCCTACCGAAGAGCGTTCGGACGACTCCTTCCCCATCAAGAAGCCCGCTGGCTACTGGAGTCGTCTGTCCGACAACAGGCTACCGCCCATCAGAAGTCATGACGGTAGTGTCTCGCCAAAGAGCGAGGGCCGTAGATCCCAGAACGGCTTAGATATGTTATTAGACGCCGGCATGGCAAGGTCATAATTGTAGTTGAAAAATAGAAACGTTGTCAATATATTGTATATGTCATGAATTGTACATCCCCGTTCCTGCTCTGCTGCTGTGAGGTCCATGTTTCTGAGGTCTGTCGGTGTGCATATCTCTGGGTGTAAATACGTACATTCCGCACTACACCTCTACAGCATCTAGTCCCTGGACCAAGCGCTCCAATCCGGCTTTGCCCATCGGAACCCATACCCACCGCCCGCCCCGACCCTCCCCATCCACCGTAGCCTCGACAACAAGTCCATGATCCCGATATTCTCCAATAAGCGCATTATACCTCTCTTCCTCTCGAGCAATAAACTTTTCCCTAGCAATCTTTTGCAAGATATCGTTGTCGACTCCGAATATCGGCGCTATAGCCCCGGCACCACCAGCATGGGCGGTATGGAATTTCGGAT
>Ga0308160_10005160_pt1 | contig 13733 bp, 13 predicted proteins | sample PhyFR1_FD_201036 | JGI IMG/M metagenome (GOLD analysis project Ga0308160, IMG submission 201036) | Phyllosphere microbial communities from UC Gill Tract Community Farm, Albany, California, United States - DLSLF.R1 | ecosystem: Host-associated > Plants > Phyllosphere > Unclassified | place: USA...
CTTACCGGCATACTGGTCTCAGAACGGTCTACTTCGGTCAACCCAGGTACGAGGGAAGCATCCTGCAGGGTATGTACGCTTCTAAGGCATTGTCGGAAGAGACTTCCAAAACCATCTGACATTTTCGCCAGGATCCAATGAGAAGGAAGAGCAGGTATGTCTTCCGGCTGAACCCGTTTTTCAGCGAGTGACTGCGCCAATTCGAGTAGAGATTGCTCTCTACCTTTAGGGGGGATGTCGATGTTGGCGGCATCTCCTTCGAGATAAGCACAGTGAAGTAATGCTTCCATTCGTTTGACCGTCTTTGTGTCCGATTGGGTTTGAGTGCGCATAGGGCACACGAGAGCCGCGAAAATCTTCAAAGCCTCGATTTTGATCCAATCGACCGCCCTGACCAGAACCATGCTCTCGAGCACTGGACCGATAGACTTCCAAAGCTGATCAATCCTGGTATGGATAGCGGTGCGCTCGGTCGCGGACTCTCTGTCCAGTTCGTGCGACTCGTTCCCCAAGATGGCAACGAGAGCCCCATATATGATACCCACGACTTCGGAGCCACAAGCCTTCAGATAGGTTTGACTAGAATCGCTGTCAAGCCGTCTCCAACTTTGCTGCATCGTACCATCCGGCAAAGAGGAAGTCACCATCGATGCGTCTTCCTTCGTCCGTATCAGATTGTATTCCCGTTTCCAGGCTTCGGACACTAGCGACATGGATGCGCCGAGCATCTTCTCCCCGAGTGAATAGTCAAGATCGAACGAAACGGTGGGGAGACCGCCGGCGGAAATCTTGTGTTGCTTCTTGTAATTGAAAATCGCATAGACTGTATGATCGTAGGCAAATCGTGAAAGCCAAACTCTACCTGGGGAGGGTTGTGGACCGTCGATTTTGCTCAAAGGCGACTGTCCAGGTATCTCTCAGCGCTATCCGATCGTCTCTGCGTAGAACACGACTTACCAGGATGATATGCTGCATAGATTTGTATCGCTGAGAGTCATTTATGTACCCGTCTCCAAGCATGACGACCAAGCACGACCAAGTCGCACACGCCCAGTGAGGATCATTGATCATCGTTTGTGATAGCATTTTCTCGACTTCGTCCCAAACGAGCATGCGACGATGTCCCTCTTGTCCATAAGGTGTCTTGGAGACACGTTTCAGTTGTTGCTAAATATACCGATTCGCACCATGTCAGCCGAAAACGGCATAATGAGTAAATCAACGTATTCGTTTCAACATACCACTGCTGTAGCTTCTGATTCCGCAGAGGCATCTTTGGCGGCTTTCCAACGTCGCTCAGCCTCAAGCTTCCTTGCATCCCAATGATCGTCAGTCTCATCATCTCCTTTTCCAGCCTGGACGATACTCCGGAATTCATTCTGCGTGTCGCATAGCCATGTGAGCTTCCCCTTGGCCAATCCGCCTGCTGCGGCGGAAGCCCGTGATCGAATTTGAGGATTGGGATTCGTGATTCCCTTGATGATTTCTGGTACTAAATCTTTGTGAAAAGATAAAAAAATCGATGGGTACCTCAGGCAGACGTTCCAAATGGCTGAATATCCTTCAATTTTGGCTTTCGCGTTGCCATTGATAGCGCCTTCTTGTTTTGCCTGACTGCCTCGCCAGAATTGAGCACTGAATTCCCCGGTGGCATTGAGTAACGCCCGAACTACTTTGTCTTGTATTGGGACCAGGCAAGCCAAGGGTACTCGGAGCAGTGATAAGACATAGATCGCAAACGCATAAGTGCGCTTGGAATTAGGCGTGTTTAGCTTCGCTGTGGCGGGTATCACTAGCGTGGTAGATAGAAGGCTGGCGAGATCAGCCTCAGAAAAGTGTCCGTGTAAGTCCGCGTGATATCCGATGAAAGAAAGTACTTTAAGAGCGGCCTGTCCAACTCCCGCAGCCGCTCGTCTTTGTCGGACTTCAGCTTCTGAGTAGCCTTGTCGACGAGGTTTAGGTGTCTCTTCTTGATCAGATTCGCCAGCGTTTTGAGGAGATGGCGAAGGGGTTGCCAATGGGTCTTCTGCTCTCGAGATCGGCGAAGAAGAACCCAAGAATCGAGTATCACAAGTTGCCGGCTGAACTAGGCGCTTGATGTCACGGGTAAGCGCTCGAAAGAGGTCCGAAGTGTTCGCACCGAAAGCCTTCAGTACAGCCTGTCTCTCATCTTCGTGCTCCGGAGTCCTGTCCGTACGCTCAGATTCCTCGTTGAGCAAGAACGACTTTTTCAGTCTCGCAAAGAGCAGCAAGTAAGCGTCCTCGACGGCCAACAGATCGTCGATCTCGTGGAAGATTATGTCGAGGAGTGAATCAATTGATGACGGGGTAGAAATAAGCTCGACCATTTCGACACATAGTGAATGACTGTTGCCTTTGCCATTATCGTCTGACTCGTTCACGTTGCGGCCATTCCCAGAATGCCCCGGGACGTTCTGGTTTGGACCTCGCTCCCCATAATCCGATGCGCTGATGTTATCAGAACTGGGAACCTCTGCTTCTCGAAACCCCCCGGTACCGCCTCTCGTCCCGCTTGACCCCTCAGCTTGAAGTACAGCACCGAGAGGATTACTGCGGTCTTTATTGATGGTGAAAGAATCTCGAACCTGCAACACAGGTCGCTCTGTGGCTCGTCCCGATTGACGGAGTTCTTCAGCGTTGCCTCTAGTTCCCTCTTCTACACTGGCCGCAACTCGGATGGGTGCGAGCCGATTTCGCTTGAGAATTGATTTAGGCGTCGCTGCCGAGGACATCATATCTTCATTTGCTCTGGGTGTTGTTGGGGATTCTGGGTCCGTACTTGTCTCGAACCGGTCCTGATTTGGTCCCTTTGGGGTATAGACGTATGAGCCCTGTCGTGATACGGTTCTAAGTGAAGTTGATACCCTCGCATCAGACTTGTAAGGATGATGCCGTGCGTGGGGACTGAAAGTGACGGTTGGCTTGGTGGATCTACCTGTGGGGTCTCACTACGTCAGCAGGTCGCACTGTCAACAGTCCAGTTTCGCAGTCCGCTAACCATTTGACGCTTGCTCGAGACCCTCGGAAGCTCGTTCTTTCCCCTTGCCTGAGGTGCGCATGAACAAGGTCGTCGATTGTGGTCCATTTGTCTGAGGGCGGTTTTCGCTGAATACGTCTTCCTCCAATGGAGTGGTAGGCCGTATTGTCATGGTCATGGCGTAGTCGATGCGTCTACGGAGTTTCGTCAAGGTAAGCAAATGCGTGTGTCGTGGGTTCTGGTTTCGTAAATGTAGGTCGTGATAGGTCGAGTTTCAAGATTGGTATGCAAGAGAGAGACAGCAGTCAGATGATGGAGTATAAGATGGCCGGGCAATTATAGGTAATAAAAAGCACGCACGATGACAAGAATTGAATGCAACTATGGGAACAAACAAAGATATCGATCTTCGCTAGCTTGAGGCCTTGAGGAGATGGCGACGGGGATCACTAAGACGCGTCGCGTTTGACGCGATCTCATTTAAATCACGTGACTTCGAATCGTCAAGCTCTTGTCATTTGTTACAATGTAGCGGTCATTTCCCAAACCATACAACGATTCACAGCATACAATTGTATGTATACAGATCATATCAATCAATGGGTCGGAGATGATTTGTCCGGCCGCACGGCGTTCAGTACGTGATTATATATAGCGTCCGTGAGGGGAATGACGCCTTCTACTTCATACCATGTTGTTCTCCTTGCGCATGTCACTTTCAGTCCCGGAAATCTACCAGGGCCGCCAGGTTGTCATTCAGCAATTGTTCCGTCATCGTGGAGTCGTCTTGTCCGGCCGCAAGCGGCGACTGAAGATGCTTGCTAAGCTGAACAGCGTGGTTCCCGTTGAGACCGCGAATGTCAAGCTCACTGATCGATCGCAGGTCCTCGTTGCCCATATCTGCGATTCCACCGAAGGGGTTGTCGATGTGATTCACACCGTACACGGACGCATCCATCAATCCGGGAGGCACTCCCAACTGGGATTGAAGGGCTTGGACTTGCATCATCAACTGCTGTTCGCGTGCTGACTTCACATGCAGCATCTCTTGCAATTGTCTGACAAGGCGATCGGTCAGCCATGGAGATCGGTGCGAAAGATTGCCATGCTTGTTCACTCACTTGACCAAGTCGACCGTCAAGCACAGTACAGTGCCCTTACAGAGCTTGTCTGGGACCTGAGCTTTCTTGATCACCTTGCGGTTCCTCGGCTTGATCTTCTTGCCCTTGCCGTTAATGAGCTCGGTCGGTTTACAGTCGAGCTGATCCTCATCTTCTTCCTTTATGGACTCTACTTCCCGGGCGGCGATGGCACCAGCAACGACGTTTGGCGGCAGCAATGTCTCAAGCTCCTGGATCTTCTCGTTGATGGTCTCACGCCGCTTCCGCTCGACTTCGTTGTGCGAGAGCCGTCTTCGGGATATTCTGGCTTTCGCCAGCTCTTCCACGCTTAAGCTGTTACTGTGAACAGTCGTGTCAGTATCAGTCGGTGATCGATGCAAGATGTACCAGTGAAGCATACATTTGGGGGCTGTCTTCAGCATCGCCGTCTTCAATCACAGCTTCATCGACGGTGGCCATCCCATCACCTGAAATTCCCGTGGAAGCGAAGCTCATCAGATCCGGTCGGACCGCGTCGTTCATGGAGTGTCTCCGCCAGAGACCTTCCTCGACCTGCACAGGCGGGAACATGCTTAAAGTCGCACTTGTTGGCGTTCTTGCAATGCCTGTCCTCCTCTGATGAGCCATCGACATCATTTGGGCAGCCGAATGCTGACCGGGAGTTGGATCATTGGCCTGACCACGAAGAGAGGGTAGTTCAATATTGGCTCTATCAACCGTCATAGCCGCGGAGTCAGAAAGCTTTCTGATGCTGTCAGGTCGCGGCGAGATAAAGGTAGCATCCAGGGATGGTAACGCATAGTCAAAAGTCATCGGTGAAACGGTACCGTTTCCAGAGGCCAGGCCAGAGGAGGACGGCGAAGTCGGCCCTGGCACAGAGACATTGGGTACTCTGGAGGTGTTCGAGCCAGTGCGTCTGTGGCCAGGCCTCGTCTTGCTGGGTGCGCGAGGTGCCTTGCCGACTCCGCTAGCCGAAGCAAGACCAAGCGTTGTCTCGTTGCGAACAACGCTGCCGCCTGAGGCTGCCGCAGCGATGGAGGAACTTCTCCGGGCCAGTTTGGGTTTAAGTTTCGTCTGCCGTTCTCCCTGAGCGCTGTCCATCTTGCTCGTACTTTTCGTTCGACCCCGTGCGACAGGAATCTTGCTGTCGGCTCCGTCTTTCATCCGTACGTCGCCGTCTCGATCGTCGTCCATAAAAGAGTCTGGGCTCCTCCCGCTTGCCCCCGAACCATCGCCTTGACTCATCACGCTAACGCCTGCGAAGACCGTGAATATCAGTCAACATGTATTGATGGACCCCTTGACGACGGGAGCTTACCATCGTGAGTTTGACCTGCCTGGCCGATTCCGTCTTGCTGATAAGATGCCCGGTAGGGCTCATTGCTTCCCCATTTACCACCCATGATGCTCGAAAACAGGGATGCGTCTCCGACCGAAGAGAAGGAACCATCAACCAGGCTAGGTGTGCCTCTGGTCAACCTTCTCGACAGGGAATCGATCGGATGGGGAACCGCTTGAGAGGACTGGGGATTGATAACCGGTAGACCTCTCAATGCGGTGCTCATACCGGAAGCTTCTTGAGGGCCTTGTGGTTGATAACTGTACCCGCCGTAGCCCATCGATGCCGTAGCGCCTAGACCTCCATAGAAACCGTCCTGAAACGCTGCCGGAGCAGAAGCAGGCAAGCCGCCCAACGGCCCCGCCTGCAGATGATGATGATGCTGTTGTAGCCCTGAATCGAGCTGCCCACCATAATTCGCGCTTCCGACAGGAACATAAGATCCTCTTCTGTCTGGTTGTTCCTGCTGACCGACTGAGAATGATTTGTTCGTCCCGTCAACGACGTCCGAGTTGAGATGATGTTGATGCATATCGCTCATCATCTGCCTGAATTCGCCGCTCGGAATGGTCTCCGCCCTGCCCGTATTCGGTTCGTCAGGGGACTGATCGTGGGCATTCGGGCCGCCGGTCATAAGCGCCAACAGATCTTCGTCATCAAATCTCGCCGAGCTTGTCTGGTAGCCTCCCCAGCTCGCCCCCGTTGAGCCCGATCGAACCCCTCCGAGATTGTTCATCATCCCGTTCTGATTTATCGTGTTCGAGCCGGACGAGACGGATCCCATAGCAGCCTGATGAAACTGCTGTGCTGTCATGCTCTGCAGATGCTGCAAGAACTGGCGATGTGTTTGATGCAGACTATCGCCCGAATTGGTCTCGAGCTCACCCGGACCACCGGCTCCGTTCGAACCGATACCTGCTCCACCCGATATCGGCGAATCTTCGTCAGAGTCGGTCATATTCATCCCGGTTGCCAATCTCGGACCATTGTCATTGACCAGATCCGCAGCGAATCTGAAGCCGCCAGATCGTGCATTCTGTTGCTGTTGCTGAAATGTCCCGACGTATTTCTCGAGCAACCCCTTGGGCTCTCCGTTCTTCTCTTTGTGATGCCCATGTTTGCTATCCTTGTTCCCGTTCGCGTCGATGTCCCCAAGGGAAGGAGACCCAAGCATCCCCATGTCAAGGATATCATTGGCAAAGTCCATCCCATTAGGATTGGTAAATTGGTTGAAGAACGAAGACGAATCGATCATTCCCTGACGCCCAAGGGATTGGTTCTGTCCCAACTGGCTATTACGAAAGCCTCCTCGTGGGGATGAAGGGTCGTGAGCGGAGGAGTAATCTGGCGAGAATGTCTGGTGCAAGGGAGTTTGCGGTGCAGGAGATGGTTGACCGAAGGAAGAGAAACCGAGGGAGGTGTTGGAAGTGTTCGAGGTGGAGGTCATAACCGGAGAAGGCGAGATTCTATGTATGCGAACGTTGTACACGAACGTTGGTTATGGAGAAAGGATATGGTTGAACGGAATCGATGAAAGGAGATCAGTACCTTTAACGTGAGAGCGTGGGACGCCTGGCTGGGCCTGGGACTCACTCAAAGCCTTCCCTCTTGATTCTGGGCTGCAACGGCGAATCGTCATGTATGCCGACTTCGAGTGATGAGACGAGGACCCAAGAGCGATATCGAATTCAGACATCGGTCAGCATCAAGTCAATCTGGCGATTGCTGTCTTCGAAGGAAGCGTTTGCTCACCCATCATCTGGGCAGCACCAGGCTTTAGCAAGACCTCGAGAGACGACGGCCTTGAGATCTGAATTATCCAATGAGCTGTGTTGGCTGTTGGCTACGAGCTGATAAACGCAGCTAACCAGATGGCGGATGAGAGGCGGGGCTTCGGATGTAACGGTAGTTGCAGCGCAATGCTATCCCTAGGCCGAAAGTTGACTCGATAAGTTTATGAGTGGCGGTTGTAATAGCTATCAGTGGGTGATGGTGCGTGGCTGTTTCTTTGCAAGTCGTGCTAGTCTTCTCGAATATGCTTTGCGATTCCGTCTGAACGTGTTCGAGGCTGAGCAAGTCGAATCAAAATGAGTGATTACACACACGAACACACACACGGGGGGAAGGATGAAGGACGAAGATACGCATACAAGGGAGGTTGCAGCCGAATTCCCTCTCCTTCCCCGCGTTGCCCCGACCTGGAGACTCCCCGACCCATCACGACTTTGACAACGCTTTCTTGCCCAAAGAAGTAATCCTTTCACACTCGCTCCCTTTTACACTTGCTTCCGCGCGCGCTTGTTGCCTCGCCTGTCATTGCATCTGCATCATCATCGCCGAGAACCGAAACGCGCAAGCGAAGCGATCTTCACGTCCCGGGCGCCTGGCCCAAACGTTCTTTCCAAACGAAGATCGTCATATTCAGGATCCAAAACACACGAATGGCTCCTTCCTTCAACCGGTCGTTCTCGAATCACTGCTCGGAACTGCGAGTACTGATCGACGGATCTTCAGCCTGATGAAAGGTTTTCGCGGGCTTATCAGGGTCATGGCTCGTTGGGCAATCATTTGCATGCGAATCCAATTTCTGCCCGCCTCTGCAATTACATCATGATCGTTTGATTTACCTGTCTAGCCCAAGTTCATACCCACCGTCTTCCAAAAAATCATCTCTCCATCCCTCAACTCGCTCTCTTCCAACACGACCTCCTCAACGTATCGCTCGACGTCTGTTTTCCCAATGCTCCGATCTGCGGAGCGTTGACCAACAGACTTGATCTTCTCGTTTACCTTTTCAGCCTTGCTTTGATATTCCGCCTTGAGTGCAGGCGCCAAGTCCGGACTCTCGGAAGCGATCCAAAGTGATCTCAAGAGTGTCAGACTCGCCGTCCTCGCTAGCCTTTCGTGATCCCAACCTTGTGTAGGAGGGACGCCAGAACTCGCTGCGCCGCTACCCAGTCCAATGCTCAGTGTTCCACCACTTCCTGCACCTCCCATTCCGCTCTGTTCGGAGGCCATCCAACCCCATCCAAGGGCTACTAGACATTGGTTCGTGTACGTCTCCGCATTCTTCAACAGAGTCATTCGGTTTTTGTTTGCCGCTGGTAGATCCAGTCCGCCGCGTCGGACAGACACTTTGGATAGCTCCAGCGAGAGGGACGCGCGAGATAATGGATTCGTTACGATGGAGAATGGGAGCTCTAGAGCCGATCGAGCGACTGCGACCGATTTGCCGAGATCCTCCCACGACAATGGCGGATTCGCTTTGGCGTTCAATCGAGCGGATGCCTTGTAGAGCTCAATCAAGGTATCCGAGAATGATAGCTTTATCTCAACCTCCAAGGTGGGATATACCGAGGAAGTCTGTATCGAGATCAATTTGTCTAGACACTGTCGGATCAGACCGGCTTGAGTGGTCAAGGAGGGCTCCACTAGGTTTCCGGCTGTCAAGTCTATAGCCAGGCCAAGGCCCACGAGAACAAGGACAAGCTCGCTCTCTTTCACTTCAGGCGTAACGGAGGTTGCGCCTCCAACGCTGATCTTCCTAGCGGCATTCAAAGCTTGCCATGCGTGTGATAAAGTCTCCACTGTGAATACGCTCGATAAGACTTCCGGTGAGATGTCGGGATCCAGCGCTCCGAGTAACGAGATATCAACATCGGCGATCGAAAGCAGCGCATCGATGAGTGTAGAAGGTGTAGGGATATGAGTCTCGTAAGACGCTTGGTCGTTTTCCCCGCCATTCTCCGTAGGAGCCGACATGTCTTCATCCCCTTCGATCCCGATGTCGTCGCCAAGGACGTCAGACTCGAAAGCTTGAGCCCCACCTTGTGATGTGATGTATCCGTCTTGCACTCGAACTACGTCTTCCATCAATGATCTTGCTTCCAGCCGGATCTCCCTAACCCGTGCTTCATCAAGGAAGATCGGGCTTGCTGGGGTAATGGTAGAGCAGCTTGGGAGTTGGAAGTCTTCTGCCAGGTCGGCCAGTTCGATCAAACCGACGGCTAAATTATATGCGCAATCTGATTCAAGCAGAGTATCTGGCGTGAGAGCCAGTGCCTGTCGATACGTCTCAATTGACTGGGACAGCAGGTTGTATTGAGTCGCGCTTGGTGGTAAATGGTGGTTTGTCCCCAGAATATAGAGCACTCGAGCGCTGTCGTGGTGAAGAGCAAGTTAGTCAAATGACAGTCATGAGTGTAGTCAGCCAGAGGTGACTTACTGGTTGTATACAGCATCGTAAGTCTGTTCGAGAGCTATGGCTCGCTGATAGAGGTCCAGAGCCTGTTCATAGAACCTCCTTGCCTTATCTCCGGTCCGGAATTTCTCGCCCTTTTCCTCCGCATCGACCGCCGCTATAGTACGATAGTTCAGGGGCGTGTTCGAATCATGCGAATTTCGGGTGTCTTCAACATGCTCTATTGGCTCACCTTCCATGATATCATCGTAATCGTTCAGTGTAGGCGCTTGAGGCTGTCGCCGTTTCTTTCCTCGTCCGCCCTCGTCCGCATCTTCCCGCTGCCGCCGATTCTTGGGTGGCCTTTTGAATGTGGACATAGACCGAAGTGGGCCCTGTTATCAAGACTCGAATGCTTGAAGATTGGATGTCGACTTCTGCTGTACAGTGCTGCGTGAGTGTATTTCTGTATGTAAACCGGTTCACTGGCTACAAGAAAACGCAATCGTTAGTACCAGCTTACTGTCAACACCCCTGCTGCCAGACTGCACTTTCCCTTGAAGCTTGCTTCATTTAGATTTCGCTTCCGCACGCAACGATGATGATGAATCTCGATCGCGCCGAAAGTCGGCGGGAGGCTTCACTTGGAATACTCTTAGCGATCAGGGTCAACTCAGCGTATACCGATGAGCTGATGGCCCGGTAAAGCAAGGTTTCATGGACCTGTCGAAGAATTCTCCCCAAAAGCATACACGCCATCCACTTGACGTATCGCTGATTAGGTGTGCACGTTGATTGTGGCAATACGGGTGAGCTGCTCGCATGCTCGACCGAAGCTCAGCGCTTACTAATCACTGCTACGACTCGTTCAAATTCCTTTGAGCAGCTCAATTGACGGTCATAATCGCCACACATACATGCATTCAGCTAGCTCCTAATCTTGTTAGATTCTTCAGTATCTCTTGATCCCCATTCTTCTACTTCAGCCCGGATTGACGGCCGCAACTCATGCCGCTGTTCACCCAGTTCTCCGGAAAGGCTAAAACTCGTCAGATCAACCTCTCGGGCCGGCCGTCATCAGATCAGGCATCTAGTTCCGAGGCATTACTGGCAAAAGCAAGATATGAAAGAAAGGCAAGAGAGCGATCCCGCTTGGAGGCTGCCAGCGTCTTGACGATCCAGAGGGTGTGGCGAGGCAGGAGAGTCGCCAGGCGAGTCAAGAAGGAGCTGCTACGCGAGATCGAAGTTCGTCTTGACAAATCAGAGCTATCGGAGACGGATTGGGTGATTATTGCCCGTACGCTCATGGTCACTGGCTGGAAACAGGACCGAAGACCAGAAGATGGCGAGCAGGAAGCTGTGCTTCTCAGGTGCTGCGAGCGGGGCATCGAGCCTCTTGCAGGTAAGCCATACATCCTAGCAAGATTTCGAATCGGCTAACTTAGAGAAACGAATGACATCAGACGGGACCATACAACTCCTCGCTCCTCTCAAGCATAACCCGGATTATCTCGTATCTCTTTCGCTCTTACTGAGTCAAAGCGTCGGCTATGTCTTCGCTTGCAGACCGTAAGTCGATCCCATTCCTAATCGACAGTCGAATTCACACTGATCGACATATGGGGGAAATGAGCAGCGGTCAGGATACCGTCCGGCTTGCGCAAGCTTCGCTCCGTCTGCTCGAATTATCATCCTGGAAGTTTCTAGGCAATCGTCCAGCAGCTATCAGCCCTCAGACATATATCCGTCAACAAAGTACCGAAACCTACAGTTCAGCTTGTAGGAGATGGTTGATCTTGACATTAGTGGCCACTCAACGGGATGGGTGGGTTGGAGCTATCGCGACGGCGATCCAAAACGTTGTAAGTTCAGTGGTTACCAGGATCGTACTCAGCAGCTTTGACATCTAATCACGGCCGTCTTGCGTCTAGCCCAATGGACAGAAGAATCATCCTGCTTTGCCATACCTTGTACAGTTGCTTGTCCTCCCGTCGAATGCGTACCCGGACAATATCTTGGTGGAGAGGGATATATACCCTGCGTTTTTGCATACACTGCTAGCCATACCCAATCTTACGGGTCGACTGCCCTTGGCTAGCTTGAGCACGATGATCTCAGGCCTGCGCCTTTGGGACAAACTTATTCCCCTGGCCGCTAGTACGTCCGGCTTTTCATTACTCGCGGGAACCAACCTAGCAACGGAAATCGGCAAGACAAACCTTCTGGCAAACCTCTCAACAATTGCTGTCCGCACTGGCATGGTCGCGAAAAAGGACACCGATAGCATCGCTCAGTGGATGCATCTGTTGTCTTTTATCCTGGGGGAAGTCGGGCCTGGATGGGGCATTTGGATACAACGCCAAGGAGCCTGGTCGGACGAGGAGGAAGTCCAGTCGCTTCCTGAAACAGGACGATCGGACGCAGATGTTCAGATGGACGGCGACAGTGACGATGACCGCGACAATGAACTGGCTGGAGGCAACAGGCGACTTCAAGAGGCGCGGAATGTTGCCAGAAACAAAAGCCGTGTCAGGGGAAGAGTCGACCCCGCCACTACGAGCAAGCTCCTGCACTTGTTCAGCACCCAACATCTGAACATCCTCGTCGGAAAGTCTCTCGAAACAGACGCAACTATCCAGGAGTTCACAAAGCTTATTACCACCATGCTACAAGTGTTTCGAGGCAGTGCACGGTGGGAGGAGATCCTTGACTGTATTCTTGAGAGCGGTAACGGAGTTCAATTACAACGTCAGCTTTGGCTCAAGGTCAGGAATACTTGGACGAACACCTCGAGATCCACGTGGGAAAATCTATACACGACATCGCCAGCCGCAAAGACATCTCAACTACCAACCTTGCAGCTTTTCTCTGTACTGTATCTCCAAAACTTGCTTACGCTCCCGGACGACGAGTTCTTCCAACCTGTCCGCAAAGATGGCAGCAGAAGTGCCCTGACGGTGGACGAAGTCGCCGATCTCGCAGGAATATGGAGGGATCTAGCCTTCTGGGGTTACACAGTTGGATTTGGAAATGGGCCTGAAACAACTTTGACCAAGAGAAAAGAAGAATTCAGGAGTTTGATGACCCAAGGTGTCTTGGCTGTTAGTGCTAGAAAGTAAGTCGTCCTTTTTGGCCGGATTGATTGCTGCGGACTGATGAGCAATTCACGCAGCGCACGGCGGAAATTCCTTGCGGCCGGTTTCTGGATCATGGTGAAGGATACGGAGATGAGCAACTTCATCGACACAGTGTGCGAAGAAGAACAGCAACTGGAGAGAGACGACGAAGAAGATGATGGTATGGGTGATGAACCGATACCAGACGAGCAACTTCGTGTTATGCCGGCTTGGCCAAGAGCTCGAAGATTCTTGAGCAAGCGTCAGATGGCAAAGATCAGTCCGAGATTAGGTCTCCTCAACAACCTTCCGATGACATTACCTTTTGGTTCGAGGGTCCAGATCATGGGAGGATTCATCGAGTATGTACATGCTCCTTGTGCGTATCAATCATTGACTGCTGACTCCCTCTTGGCTGTACTGCAGAAACGATCACCGCAAGCTGATGCGATATATGAGACGTCGACGCCTTCGTCACTCTGCCACAATCCGTCGCACGCACCTCAGCACAGACTCCTTCAGAGAGTTCAACAAACTCGGTCCAGCGCTGAAGGGAAGCATCCAGATTGTGTTTCTGGACGAGTGAGTGAGATGAGCTTCTGTTTTGTACGGGTATTGACTCGGAGCCATTGAATATCTATAGATTTGGGCAAGAAGAGCAAGGAATCGACGGAGGAGGATTGTTCAAGGAATGGCTCACCAGTCTCTCGAAGGAGGTTTTCGATACCAACAGGGGACTTTGGCTGGCCACAGATCAGAACGAACTCTATCCCAACCCACACGCGTATGCCAAAGAGCCCGATCAACTGGAGTGGTACACTTTCATCGGTCGCATGCTTGGAAAGGCGCTTTATGAGGGTCTGCTCATGAATGTATCCTTTGCCGGATTCTTCTTAGCAAAGTGGCTAGGCAGACAAAGTTACCTGGATGATTTGGCGTCGCTGGATTATGATCTCTACAAGGGCTTGATCGCTCTGAA
>Ga0308160_10005162_pt1 | contig 13730 bp, 16 predicted proteins | sample PhyFR1_FD_201036 | JGI IMG/M metagenome (GOLD analysis project Ga0308160, IMG submission 201036) | Phyllosphere microbial communities from UC Gill Tract Community Farm, Albany, California, United States - DLSLF.R1 | ecosystem: Host-associated > Plants > Phyllosphere > Unclassified | place: USA...
TTTCGCATTCCATGTCGCCAACTTTGCACAATGCTGGCTTCAAGGCACTGGGATACCCTCATCTATATGAACGACTCGAATTCGCCGAGGTCGAACAAGGCTTGTTGGACACCTACAATGCACCCGATTTTGGAGGGGCATCCGTCACTATGCCTCTGAAACTCAAAATCATCCCTCACCTCCATAAAGTTTCGGAGAACGCCAAAATGCTAGGAGCAGTCAACACCGTAGTCCCATACTTGAACGACAAAGGAGAGAGGGAATTCTTTGGTGACAACACCGATTGGCAAGCTATCCACGAAGCTGCCAAAATCAACCTTGACTCCTCGGCGACTGTTGGTGGGAAATTGGAAGTCCTGGTAATCGGTGCTGGAGGAACATGTCGAGCTGCCCTTTTCGCCATGCACAAACTCGGAGCTACGACCATCTACCTATACAACCGAACCAAAGTCAACGCTGAAGCTGTCAAATCCTCCTTCCCCGAGAACTTCAATATCAACGTTATCGACTCTCTCGAGCTGAGTCTCGTGCCTTCGGTGGTAGTCTCTACTGTACCAGGAGAATCTTTGACACTCGACAAATCAGGTATTCACCTCGATGGTGATGTTGTTTTGAAGGGCGAAAAGGGAGTTGCGATTGACCTAGCGTACAAACCCAGGAAGACTGCTTTGATGCAATTGGCCAAGAAGAAGAATGGATGGAAAGCTGTTTCTGGATTGGAGATTCTATGCTTGCAGGGATTCAGGCAGTTCCAGATGTGGACTGGCAAAGTTGCGCCCAAGGATCAGATCAGGGAAGCCGTCTATGGGCAGTACAACCGGGAACATCCCGAGTAGATGGGTCGCGAAAGATCATTAGATTGCATGCATTAATCATAGTTTTGAATCCTTTTTCTCGCAGACTATGCAGTCTCATATCCCTTTCTCCCAGCCTTTAAGATCGACAAATTGCCTCAAGGCCATTTCCATAGCTCCACTCTTCTTGTCTCTTTTCGCCTTTGATCCCTCCTTTCCCGCTTTCTTGCTCTTACTCTCTACTACCACTCCTCCTTGCGCAGCAATATCTCCAGCAGTAGCTGGACTGTTTGACCAAGCTTGTATCCGAGCTAGACATTCATGAGGAGCTACCCACTCTCGTATCCGCTCATGTGCCTCAGGCCTGCTCATTAGCTTAGCTAGGAGGGCGGGCGATGGCACACCATTCAGTCTGAGCAGAGACGGCTTTTTCCGATGTCTCGATAATGTGTATGTGCCAGACTGCTGCTCTCTTCTGGCCCTCCCCAGCTTCAAGCGTGAGCATCATCAAGCGATCTTCGTCGCTTGGTGCTGTGAGACTTCTCGGTGTTCCGGCTATATCTCAGCTTCAAAGCAAGCATGTGATACACATACCCTCCTCAAATGACTCCCTGACTGCCGCTTGACCCGAAGTCTCGCCTCGCTCGATTCCGCCTTTCGGTACTGTGGTTGGAAGTCAGAGCAGATTGTCATTGAGGTGAAGTGGAAACAGGAAAAGGATATCGTGAGCGACGTTCTAGCTCAGACTTCAGGGCTCACGAATCCACATCCCCGGATGAGCCCGACTGGATACCATGAGTAGCTGATGTGCATCTCTGTCGAACACGAGAGCCACAGCTACATGCCTAGGTGATTTGTCTGTGCCCATTCCAGATACCAAACTGAGCAAAGGAGTGAAAGAGAAGTAGGCCGTACAAGACCGGTTATCTTGATATCGATTTCGGATCTACTCAAAGTAGTAACTCCCCTTACGTCCTTCGGGGGACCACTGCCCAGTCCGACCTCGCAGCGAGGTAGTTAGTTATTTTACACCTGTAACAACACTTTGTAATCTGTAGGATTCTCAGTCTGATCTGATCAGGCGAACCAAGCCACTCCGTTACAATCGGAGCGACATAATCAATCGAAGTTTGAGTACCCGGGCGCCCTTTACCCGATTCCAGCTGGAACTCAAACCCTATGCCCACTTCGCTACCTTTGCGAAGAATAGAGGCAAATCCATGCTGAACATCGACCCGACCTTCGATACAACTCAGAGATAAGGCGATACTTCTCAGCTAAGCCACATCTGGAATCCCCTGGACTCAATCGTGATCAAGCTCAAGACGACGGGAAAGCAACGGTAGTCGCCAGACTTACGTCCTCCAATCTCCCAATTCGAAATGATCGACCATATTCTGGGTCGACCGTCAGCGTCGATTCGTCGATCACAGATATTCCTGGTCCTATTCTTCTGGATCTGGAGGTTATACAAAGGCGATGGTGCTCCTCTACCGACACGGACAATCACAGGACTGCCAGCTGGGCCGAGCGGTGCAAGTGGCGGAAGACCTAGCAAGGGCGGACAAGGCAAGAAGACTTGGTGGTGGAGACTATGGGTCGGACTAGTTGGCAGGAGTAGATTCGGGACGGAGTGGATGAATAGGGTCAACGAACGGCTAAGTAAGCTGACTTGCCCCTCGGTGTAGGAGAGCGCTGATAGGTAGAACACTTTACACCGTATCAGTTGATACTTGGGACTTTCACGATATTATATGCACTTAGGCATCTGGATGATCTATTTGGACTAGGAGGTGAGTCAGGTCTTTTTTGGCTGAGTAATCGCTTATATCGCAGCGCCGGAACCTCTGGCAAGATTGGTATGTCCGCATCAACCTACCAATGATGGCTGACCACCAGTACTCTCGCTCATATTACCGTGCAACATACGTCAATACAGCATTCGATGCGGGCTTTGCATCAGCCATGGCTATACGTCCAAAATGGCTCAAGGATATCTGCAGTGTCCTCTTCTCCGGCTACTACCTCATATGGGCATCTGATGGGGATGAAGTTGTAAGTCACCATCTGTAATCTAGCTGACAGGTCAGCTGCGACGATTCAGAGCACTATGTACCGTCGAGATGCTCCGGGTTACATGGGAGAAGACGCGAAACCCATATGTAAGTCATCGTAAATGACATAGCTGACGACAAGGTCCGCCTCTTGACGACATTCCATCGACCGCGCGTCCCGCTCGTGAGGGAGGTCATCATCCCTCGACCCGCTTCGTCATCGCGCGCAAATCTACCTCCAGTCAAGGGGCTGCTGTTCTTTGATGGATCCGAGAAACAGCTGGCGTCAGCTACGGAGCTCGTTGTCGACTTCCCAGGTGGAGGTTTCATAGCGATGGGACCGGATTGTCATGAAGAGAGATTGAGGCTATGGGCCAAGCGGACGGGAAAGCCGGTCTTGGGAATCGATTATGGGAAAGCACCTGAATGTAAGTCTGGTTGTGGAGTCTGGGACTAGGCTGATCCCAGACCCGTACCCTTGGGCGATTGAGGAGGGGTTTGACGCATATCGGACGATACAGGAGACCAAGGGTCGATGTATAGGTATGAAGTCTGGTCGACTGGGAGTAGTACTCACTGGAGATTCTGCGTGATTAGTTCCAACTCACAAATGGTACTGGCTGACGAGCAGGGGCGGCAACATCTGCACAACAATCATCATCCGTATCCTCGAACATCATACCGCCATTCCTCGACCAGTCTCTATCATCCTCGCCTATCCAGCTCTAGATTTCAATTTCACATCATGGATGTCCCCCGCGAATCTGCGAGTTCTCAGAACAGAACACTCAGAGAATCATATCCCAGGATTAAAGCAGGGTAAAGATCACATGTCGCACAAATCACCATTATCAGTCGTCGACGATGTCAAAAGGCCACATCGCACCCAAACGCAGTCAAGACAGAAGAGTTGGGGAGAAGCCATATCATCGAAACTACCCGGACTTGCAATGTCGCCCACAGACGAGAAGAGTGCTTTTGGTGGATCCAAGACGCCCAAAGGTACTAGTCCAGCCATACCTTGGTCCGCGGTACTTCCCCGGGTACTTTCGGAAAAGTTAACTTCTACGGATCAAAGGCGAGGTTCAAATGAGGTCAGTTCCGAAGACTCGGGCTCTTCCGATGACGACGACGATACCCGGACTGTGCGGGCTTTCGATATGCGCAGAGAGGCCGATAAATCGTTGAGAGAACGAGTCAAGACTCCAAAGGAAGAACGCCATTTCGACCTCAAATTCGGGTCTCCTGAAAAGATAGTGCCAGTCGAGAAGAGGAAACGGAGAAAAGCCCCGATTGGTACTCGAATGACCATGACGAGTCGTGTAGGATATTTCCAGGATCGTATCATCTCTCCAAGTATGGTGAGTCCGGTCCCGTCTCCCTTGGTCAGGAGTGAGCTGACGATAGATGCGAGCCATGGCTATCCTCTATATCGGCCCTCGACTGAATCCCGATTTTGAGACGGATTACTACATTTCACCAGTTCTCGCCCCCGCTCACTTGTTGGCTCATTTCCCGCCAGTCTACCTCATTTGCGGAGAACGAGATCCATTCGTGGACGACACTGTCATCTTCTCAGGCCGAGTCCGAGAGGCCAAACGCGCCCGACGGGCCGAGGCTGAATCGAAAGCTCAAGGTGTATCTACGAAATTCGGAGAAGGTCTACGAATGTCATCATCGGCTAAACCCAGTGAACCCGATCATATCCTTCGCGAAACAGATGATGATTGGGTGCAAATGCGGATTATTGAGGGATGGGGACATGGGTTCATGCAGATGGCTAGTCTCATGAAGGAGATCGACCCAGTGCTAACGGAAATGGCGGATTGGATCGACGAGTCGTTTGAAAAAGAGCTAGAAATTCAGAGGGATGTGGAGGAAGTAGCCGCCGCCCACGCTGCTGCCAAGGCTGCTTTCAGACCCGATGCGCCTGTCCTCATGTCTCCCCAGGATACGGTAGTTCAGCCACCTTCGACATATGTCAAACCAGTCAAACATTATTCGGAATCGCCCCGACGGTCTCTTGGTGGTGCGGACCTCGGTGCCGCTGTCGCTTCATTAATGACAATGGCAGCTGAGGAAGAAGAGCAGGAAGAAGGAATGATCTCATTCTCGGCCAAGACCAAGAGGACTCCTCCACCATCTAAATTCTTCCCTGTCCCCCGTCGAGCATCAAAGGAACATCTGGCTCTATACCGGTCCTCATCCGCAGTCAAGTTCGATCAAGAACAATCTGGTTCTTCCGGCGAGACTGTTTCCGTTGCAACTCCGCCGACGGACTTTGGGGTGTTTGAGCCAGAGGAGGAAGCGAAAGGTTCAGGAGCATTCGCTTTCTTTGGTGCAGGATCCAGGGCTGGACCATCAAAAGCACCAGCTGCAGCTCGACCTATACCCAACCATTCTTCGATATATGGCGCAAGCACCAGCGCCGCACCTCCCGTAAGGCGATTCTCGAATTCGTCCACTGGCGGACCGGCCAGTCCCCCGATTAGTAAACCGACCAACAGTCTTTTATCTGCTGCAGTAGCTGGAGCTAGGGCTGCCAGTCCTGCTTTAGCAGCTGCTGGACTTGTACCGCAGAGTATTGGGAATGTTAGTGAAGCAGAACTCATGAGGCGAAGGAGGTTGGAAGCGGTCTTTGGAATGGGTGAAACGGATGACGATGATCAGAATTCGGACGTAGAGGAGGATGAGGATGATTGGGGGAATAGGGTCTAGGCTCGGGATGCCGTTGTAGGAAGTATGTTGAGTTGTATGCTACGATAATGATGCTTTTCACGTATCGCATTCGGAGGGCGAGAAACAAAATATACTACTGAATGTCCGATAATTATACCACAACCAGTCAATGTCCCCCAAGTTCAGCTCACAATGCTCTAGCGACTCCATCTGCCGGATCAAACTTTACGCTCTTCCTTCCCTGCCCCTGCGCCTGACTCTGCCTCCAACCGGATCCTTCCAAATTCCCATGATCAGTTGGAATCCGGGGTAAAGGTCCCGACTGCCTGTCCCAGACCCAGGGTTGCTCATACCAATCAGCCGTTTGTCTGATTGTATCCCTCACTCCCTCTCCGCCTACGGATACAGGTCCAGCAGTACTTTCCCTCGTGTAATCCGCATACTCGAATACAGAAGAGATATTGGGTGCTGGTTTCCTATCGCTTGGTCGTCTTTGTGGCACAAGAGATCGATTCGCAGGTTTGGGAGGTGCTGGTGGCGGGACAGATACCATGGTTGGAGTTCTGGTAGATGAATCAGGGGGTAATGGGAAATCGAATCTGAGTCCACCTTCTGGAAGAGCTGGCATGGAATGATCAGACACTCCACTATGCATTGACCGGTTTCCTAGTGATGCTGCGGAGGCTGATGCTCTTGATAAGATGACAGATCGTAGGTCTGGATTGGAGGTTCGGCTGGGCTTGCGATTGATATTCGATTGGCCTGATTGTCGTTTACGATTCACATGGAACGATTGCCTTGATTGTCTCGATTGTCTCGATTTGCGTCCTGAATGCTGCGAGTCCCGCCTTGAATAAACGGATTCTTCACTTGGTGAAGGAGGAATGATTGGGCCAGGGACGAATGGTCTGTTCTGAGCTGACGTCGGAGGTAGAGGAGGCATGACGGAGTATCTCGGATTTGGGTTTACAGTTGAAGCGGCATACGAATGACCCCATTTCAAATTGGGTCTGGATTCCGTACCAGATGCCCCACCCACTGACGGCCGTGGTAGACCCCACGACACGTGTCCTTGAGCCGGCTGGTAAACCAACTTAGGTGGTCCTACGACTCCATCAAATCCAGGTGGGCGGGTCATGATACTCCTCGGTGGATTCACATCTCGATTCCGATTAGAATCGCCAATGGGTTCATTTGTATACTGTTCCCAAGGCGACTCGGGGGCTTTCCGGGGGGACCAAAGAGCCGGGAATATCTTGTTTGATTTCATACCTGCGAACATGTCTGGCATTGTAAGGGGTTTTGTATCTTGGGCGGAGATATCTTGATCGTCTTGATCGAGGTCGTCTCGGTTGTTTCTCGAGTATGGAAAGAAATTGGGGACGTAGTGGACGCTGAAACCTGGGAATCGCCTCGGTTGCCGTTTCGGGTCACTACCCCCGTCACCTGTTCCACCTGCGATTGCATTTTTGCCATTCATCGAGAAGAATGAGTATTGGGATAAATCTTGGTCTTTCTAATCCATTAGTATCTGTTTTTGAATCCTCCAAGGGCACTGACCTCGATAGGATCGGGAAGCATGTGATCAGGACCATCGTATCCAGCAGGATACCAACTCTGCCTCATCAAGATTGTCTTTCGATTATTACCCCTCTTCCACCTCATATAATACCTAACACCCATCAGGATCAAGGCGATAAGCCCAAAAAGACCAATAATTCCACCGATGGTAGCACCGACCGAAACAGCTTTGTCGCGACCGGTATCAACCGCCATAGCACCTTGGGTGGCAGCTCCAGATCCAGCAGATGAAGTATCGGACATCATTGGTCTTTTGCTCGCCGACGATGACGAGGTAGGGGTGATGGCAATAGGGACAATCGGTACTTCAGAGGTGGTGGTAATTGATTGCCTTGTCTCAGTTGTAGGCGCCAGGGTGCTTGCGTCTGAGGTCAGAGTCGCTGAGAGTGTTGTCGAAAGTGTACCTTTCGATGCAAGGACGGAAGCCACTGCTGTCATTAGTGTATACCCCAAGTATACGTGTAATGACTCACTACTGTTTAATTTGGAAGTCTCATCAATCCATTGCTTGGTCGGTGATGCCGAGCTCGACTCCAAAGATGACGACGGTGAGATTGATACCTCTGCAGATGTACTACTTGACTCGTCCGATAATGACGGGACCGTCTCGGCAGAAGAGGAAGAGTCGGATTTAGGTGCAGGCGAAGGTGATTCCGATCCAGGCGAAGAAGTCTCGACAGGAATAGAAGAAGAGCCTTCCATGGATCTTGGTGAAGTCGAGCTCTCACATCCACCCCAAACCGTCTCGCCTGGGATCCAGACCGTAGTGATGGTAGTGGATACAATTGTACTAGTTGCTAAATTCGTACTAGGCGTCCCAGTCATAGTGGACAAAACAGGTTTTATAGTCCAGGAGATACAGTCGGATGGAAGGCCCGTTGGGACTTGAACCTGTCTCTGTCTCTGATGATGTCGTTCCTTTGTTGTACTCGTATCAAGTACCAGATTCTCCTTGGTGTCTTTCACAGCAGAGTCGGAGGATGAGTCGGAGGATGATTCCCTCTTAGTCTTCTTGGTTGATAGTTGTAATGCCCCGAACGAAAGGGCGCGACGGGTGGAGAGGCAAGAAGTCAGTAAGGAAGTAGAGGTTTGTGGTTTGGGAGTAATGATCGATGTGTGAACGACTGAATTGGTAGCTGGAACGTTTGATCTGATACATCAGCTTACTACACATACAATGGAGGAGTAGACGAACGTGGTAGTCGTCCATCTTGTCGATATCGGGGTAGATTGACACGACATCTTCCCTGCTTCTTATAGTATATCCTTGGCAATCCACCACTGTCGTCCCGCGGTTCTGTTCGAAAAGGGCGTCGTTGGTCAGGAGGCGTAATGAGCGTGAAGGTGATAAGTGGTGGCGAGCGCGGAAATGAGAGTAAGAGTAGGAGCGCTAATGAGAGTGGGTAAAGGGCTCCCCAATGACTCCGCCAACTCCCCGATACCAGCCCAGAGGTGAGAAGGCCATTTCCCCTTAATCAGTACAAAGGAAGGCAATCGACTTTCAAGCTATGGGGGCTAATATCATCCTGATCGACCCAATCTCTTGGATCCTTTAGTTTTTCTAGGGAGTAATGATCCTACCTTTGAGTGTCGTTATTGATCAATCACAATATGATTAGGAGTATGAACACAGCATTTCACTATACTCGAAGGATGATCTCCTATTCTTGAAATGAGACCGGCCGTAGTATGGTATCCATGATTGACTACGATTTACTCGATGCGTTCTTATAAGTCATCAATCCAGCTAGAGCTAATGCGTATCCTGCCCATCAGCTTTATTCTAATGGACGACATACCAAGGATCTGTATAGGTGTAATCACGCTTCCGAAGAATAAACAGCTCGATGTGATTAACAAGATATCCTAACCATCAGCCCTCTCCTCATTGTGGACATACCTTGAAAACACCAGCCAGAGTCAAGACAAGGCCGCCAGCAGCACCTATCAGAAATACCGCCGCTACATTCAATCCGAAGGCCACTCCAGCGTTTGAGAGTAGGATCAAAGGACCTATCCTTGATAATTCGCGGAAAGGAGCTAGACCTTCTGTAAAAGGGATGAAACAGGCGTTGATCATTGCGCATACCTGCCATCAGCTTGGCCAAGATTGACAAGAGATGATATAGCATACTGGGGCGTAGTAATGGAGTGAAACAAGGGGATCCATCTAATTTGTCAGATTGATTCATTTGGGGCACATACCTTTAACCCTTGAAGCAGAATTTGGATCATCACCAGTCGACTAGAATGTCAGAATTATCCTAAACAAAGGGATAGCATATAGCTTACGAAGCCTCAAACTACTCATCAGCGTACCATTCCACTGAAAGAGATAGGGATGGACTTACAGCGACAGCGCTAGCCTGACAAAGGAATCCAAACATCTCGAAATGTAATTCTCCATAAGCAGCCATAGCGCATCCGATCGAGATCATCTGCTGATCAGCCTGACTTCTTTGAAAAAATGACGGAAGAACGGAAAGAATCAAAGACATACCAGGACGATCAAGATCAATCTCTGATTCAGTTGTTGGATTTTGAAAAGAGCGGAGATCAGGAGGATTGCGACTGGGGTGAAAGCTTTCAGCATCTGGATGAAAGAAACGCTCAGTCTAGCCATCAGCTTGAGTTGATCCAGAGAAGGGACTAACGTGAGATAGGCGGTATTACTCAAGATGAGCGAGCCGGAGAATAGGATACCAATAGGAACAATCGATTTCAGGTACAAATGGCGCTAGATATATGAATACAGACCTCAGCAGGGATAATGGACGCACAGTCATGTCGACACTGTCCAGACCATTCATGAGTGTCGTGGTTGCTCGCAGTATACGTGTTCCGATTGCCTTCTATCAGATCCGGCTCAAGGAGGGACGGAGGCGAGCGGGGACATACCGCGCATCCAAGATGGTACGATGTTCTGTTCGTTAATTACTTTGCCGCGGACAGCTTCAACCGAATACCTACATGAAGACCGGCTGCTCTGTCAGCTGAGCTCAGAGGCGCGATTACTGGGTGGAAAAACTCACATATGGAAAGTCCAGATTTATGTATAAGTACTCTGTCTGCATCAGCTGACCGCAGGTGCGCTTCAACGGACTTACTATTATATAGAATGACAGTAGAAGACAACGCGATCCAGATAGGAACTACCATCAGCCTGTATTCAGGCGCTGCCAATCATGCAACATACTGATCGCAGCTGCTCCCATCCTTGACTTTTCCACCACGTCGTCCTACTCGTCAGCAAATTCATCTCCTCATTTCTCCGATTTGCTCCGGAGATGCATGACATACAGGCTTGTCCTCTTCCTTCTCCGCTGCTCCTAATCCTAATCCGAGCCCCACCAACCCCTCTTGCACTCCTGTATTGTCATATGTCGTTGGTGAGGATCTTCGAGCGGTTGGAGATTGGGGTTGATGGGGTTTCGAAGCGTATGGGCGGGTAGGAGATGCTGGGGGATACGCTGATCCTGGCGCCATGTTTGATGAATCAGATCCTCGAAGAGTGCAGCTCGACTACTAGTGTTTGGAACACGAGGATCACAAAGTACGGACATATCATTTTAGTCAGGACGCGTCTTCAGGGTCGACCACGAGCGATGATTACATATTAGTGATTTCCACCTTATCCCTCCTTACAAAGATTTTGAGCGTAGCTTATGCATGAATAGCCATCTGTATACTAATGTATCGTACGAGTACATATGATTATGATTCCCTGTCTCTCTGCTGCCGTCCACACTGGCTCGGCTCAGGCAGTCTGATCCCCGAATGCCATCTCGTTGATCATTGCGATCTCGGCCTTGTGGGCGTTCTTGGATCCAGTTGCAACTGATGAGCTTGGTTTTCGACCGGCGTAAATTGGGACCTTCTCTTTATGGTTCTTAGTCTCTTTTAGAGCAGTGATCAATCGAGGTTGGACATAGGTCCATGCTCCGTTGTTCAATGGCTATTTATCAGTATTAGCATTTTCAAAAGAGGTTAAAGACTCACCTCTTCCTGTGCCCAGACGAGGTCGGCATTGGGGTAGGTATCGAGATGAGGGGTTAGGAGATCGTAGGGTAATGGTGACAATTGTTCAATCCTTGAAATGGCAACATCGTCAATCTTTCGGTCTTCACGTTCCTTGAGGAGCTGGAAGTAGACTTGTCCAGAACATAGGATATGTCGTCGGACCTTCTCGGGGGCGACCAAAGATTCGGGGTGGGGCTCGGGAATGTATCGCTCGAAATGGGTCTCTCCGACAAAGTCCTCAAGAGGAGATTTGGCGAGTGGGTGTCGTAGCAACGATTTCGAGAAGAAGATGATGAGCTATACGTCAGTCGTGATATAGGCGTACAAAAGAGGGACATACAGGTTTTCGGAACTCTCTCAAGTTTTGTCGTCGAAGAACATGGAAGTAGTTGGCGGGTGTGGTAGCATAGACAATCTGCATGTTGCAGTCCTGGTGTTGACGGTCGAGCTTCTCTGGCGATGGGTAGATTCGAGGCTCGTCATCACATAGCTGCAAGAATCGCTCAATTCGACCAGACGAGTGTTCAGGTCCCTGACCATCGTATCCGTGTGGCAAGCTGAGTACTAAACCGGTTCGCTGTAACCATTTACGTTCACCAGCAGCGATGAACTGATCAATGATACATTGTGCGTTGTTTCTAACCGTCAGCTGTTGAAGGCAAGTCAGCTGTAGAATCGACTTACGCGAAATCACCGAATTGAGCTTCCCACATAGTCAAACTGTTTGGCGAGACGAGCGAGTAACCGAGTTCGAACCCAAGGGTACCGAACTCGGAAAGATGCGAGTTGGTAACAGTGAATGAACCCTGTTCTGAACCAAGGTGCTTGAGAGGGGTATATGTGCTCTCGTTCTCCTGATCGTGGACAACAGCATGTCGTTGAGAGAAAGTACCTCGCTCGACATCTTGACCGGAAACTCGGACGTGGGTTCCCTCTAGACATAGGGTACCGAAAGCAAGAGCTTCGGCAGTCGACCAATCAATACCTTTACCCTCGTTTACGGCTTTTCCTCGGTTCGAGATGATTCGAGCGAGATTCTTGTGTGGTGTGAATCCCTCCGGGAAGGATGAAATGACGTTTCCGACCTGCTTCAAGACGTGCTCGTCGGCTCCGGTTGGGTGGTGAGGTAGGACATTCTCTGCCAATTCCTTGGGAGTTGGGAATCCTTCCCAAGATGACGAAAGCCATTCACGGGCAGAAGGCTTGTAGTCTTTCGAGGCGTCTTGTGCCTTTTCCAACATACCCCAAACCCATTGTCGGTGCTCGTCAATCTCTTTCTCGGTGAATGTACCCTCCTTGATAAGTTTGTCGGTGTAGATGGAAAGAACGGTAGGCTGGTTCTGGATAGCCTTGTACATCTTTGGCTGGGTGAAAGAGGGCTGATCAGTCTCGTTATGACCGTATCGTCGGTAACAGACGATATCGATGACGACATCCTTCTTGAACTTGGCTCGCCAGTCGGCAGCAAGACAACAAACGTAGTTGACAGCCTCGACATCGTCACCGTTGACGTGGAAGATGGGAGCATCGATGGACTTGGCGATATCGGAGGGGTAAGGGGTGGATCGGGCGAATCGTGGATCGGTAGTGAAACCAATTTGATTGTTGACGATCAAATGGATAGTTCCACCAGTACCGTATTGAGGAAGGTTCTGCATTCCCATGGTCTCGTAAACGACACCCTGACCAGCGAAAGCGGCATCTCCGTGCAAAAGTACACCCATGGCGGAAGTGTGTGTGTCTTCATCACCTTCGAAATGCTGGATCGCTCGGGTTTTACCGAGGACAACGGGGTCTTCGGCCTCGAGATGGGAAGGGTTGGCGACGAGGGATAGCGAGACCTTTTTACCGGAAGGAGTAGGTCGGACGTAGTTGGCTCCCAAGTGGTACTTCACATCACCACCTCCAGAATCATCGGCATCCTTGGGTCCAGCGAATTCGTTCAAGATAGCCTCGATGGGTTTACGGATAACATTACCGAGAACGTTCAATCGTCCACGATGGGGCATACCCATGACGATCGACTTGACACCAGCATCGACGGATCGATCAATCAAGGCCTTCATACCGGGAACGAGGGATTCACAACCTTCGAGACCGAATCGCTTTTCGTTAGGGTATTTGGATGCGATGAATTTCTCGAAAAGCTCAGACCACATGGTTCGGTCCAAGATCATCCTCTTTTCCTCAGTTGTATATTTCCACTGCGATGGGATCTCGACTCGTTCACGGATCCAATCACACTGTTCTCGGTCGGCGATGTGGACGTATTGTACACCAACGTGGTGGCCTGTCAGTCAGCTTAGCTTAAAGGGATCAGCCAGTGTAGCTTACAGTACATGGTCTTGAGCTCATGGATGATCTCTCCGAGAGTCATCTTGTCTCCGGGAACGGTTCCCTGGAACCTGGGTAGGATAGCAGTGCTGAGCTTGAACTCTTTGTTCAAGTCCGCCTCGGTCCATCCGTAGTAGTCCAACTTTAACTCTGGTGGGACTTTGGAGTCTAGGTCGGCGCTAAGGATACGTAGAGGGTCGAGGTTGGCGATATGGTGACCACGGACTTGGTATGCTCGGACGAGGAGTTGGACCTACACGTCAGCTAT
>Ga0308160_10005163_pt1 | contig 13729 bp, 13 predicted proteins | sample PhyFR1_FD_201036 | JGI IMG/M metagenome (GOLD analysis project Ga0308160, IMG submission 201036) | Phyllosphere microbial communities from UC Gill Tract Community Farm, Albany, California, United States - DLSLF.R1 | ecosystem: Host-associated > Plants > Phyllosphere > Unclassified | place: USA...
GCTCACCGGTGCATTCATCGATTGCTCGCCCATCACGAATCGAACCTAGTAAAATGGGAATATACCCTGGGGGGGTATATGGTTGGGTCCGGTGATGGCCATGCAAATGGCATGGTGGTAGGCCGCGAGTGCCCATCTGTGGGCACGCAGGGAGGCACGCTCATGGCGCAGTCCAAACACCAGCACACTCACGGCACTCTCGAGGCCAACGATGCAGGTTCCGAGGAGTCGGGGCACACCTCCGGTCATGACCACGGCTCAGGTCATGGTGGGCACGGCGACCATGTGGCGCAGTTCCGCCGACTGTTCTGGATCATGCTCGTCATCGCAGTCCCAGTCGTGGGGTTCTCGAGCATGTTCTCGATGCTCTTGGGCTATGGCCTCCCCGACGCAGGTTGGGTTCCCTGGGTCTCGCCGCTCCTGGGAGCCGTGATGTACGTGTGGGGCGGGAAGCCGTTCCTCGTCGGGGCAGTGTCGGAGCTGCGGGCACGGAAACCGGGGATGATGCTCCTCATCGGGTTGGCGATCACGGTGGCGTTCATCGCATCCCTTGGGGCAAGCCTGTCGCTTCTGGATGCGGCGCTCGATTTCTGGTGGGAGCTGGCGCTCCTGATCGTGATCATGCTCCTGGGTCACTGGGTCGAGATGCGCTCCCTTGCCCAGACCACGTCAGCCCTTGACTCTCTCGCCGCCCTCCTCCCCGACGAAGCCGAACGTGTCACTGGGGACACCACCGAAACCGTGCCGCCGGAATCTCTTGTCGTAGGGGATGTGATCGTCGTCCGTCCTGGGGGCCGAGTGCCCGCTGACGGGGTCATCACGGACGGATCGGCGAGCATGGATGAGTCGATGATCACCGGGGAATCTCGCCCCGTTCGCCGGGCGGCTGGCGACCAGGTCATCGCGGGAACCGTGGCCACCGATTCCGGTATCCGAGTCACCGTCGCCGCAGTCGGGCACGACACCGCCCTGGCCGGCATTCAACGCCTCGTCACAGACGCACAGAACTCTTCCTCCCGCGCGCAGAGGATCGCCGACACCGCGGCGGGCTGGTTGTTCTGGTTAGCCCTGGGTGCGGGAATCATCACCGCGATCGTGTGGAGCTTGGTGGGACAACCCGACGAGGCCGTCATTCGGACGATCACCGTGCTGGTGATCGCGTGCCCTCACGCGTTGGGATTGGCGATTCCCCTGGTCGTGTCGATCGCGACCGAGCGCGCCGCCCGGGGCGGGGTACTCGTCAAGGACCGCCTGGCGTTGGAGAGCATGCGGACCGTCAGCGTTGTCCTGTTCGACAAGACCGGCACCCTGACCCGAGGCACCCCGGCCGTGACCGCCATCGAACCTGTTGGCACGATGTCCGCGGACGAACTCCTCGCCCTCGCGGCGTCCGCGGAGAACGATTCCGAGCATCCCCTCGCGAAAGCGATCGTGACTGCCGCCCGCGAACGACACCTGGCCCTGGCGCCGGCAACTGACTTCACCTCCTCCCCCGCGGTCGGTGTCAGCGCCACGGTGACCGGCCGGCACGTGCAGGTGGGTGGCCCTGCCCTGCTGACCCAGGAACACGGGACCGAACTTGAGATCGCGAACACGTGGCGGGAGGACGGTTCGATCATTCTGCACATCGTGATCGACGGGCATGTGGCGGGCGCGCTTGCGCTGGCTGATGAGGTGCGCCCGGAGTCCCGCGACGCGATCGACGCGCTAAAAGCGCTCGGTGTGGAGCCGGTGATGATCACCGGCGACGCCGACGCTGTCGCCTCGACCGTTGCCCGGGAGCTGGGCATCAGCCGGTACTTCGCCGGCGTCCGCCCCGAGGACAAATCCTCCAAGGTCAAACAGCTCCAGACGGAGGGTCACAAAGTGGCGATGGTGGGTGACGGGGTGAACGATGCCCCGGCCCTCGCGCAGGCCGACGTCGGGATTGCGATCGGTGCGGGAACAGACGTCGCCATTGCCTCCGCAGGGGTGATCCTGGCCTCGGATGACCCACGGTCGGTGCTGTCCGTCATCGAACTGTCCCGCAGCAGCTATCGGAAGATGACCCAGAACCTCTGGTGGGCTGCTGGCTACAACTTGCTCTCCGTGCCTCTCGCTGCCGGGGTGCTCGCCCCTGTCGGGTTCATCCTCCCCATGTCGATCGGCGCGCTCCTGATGTCGGTGTCCACGATCGTTGTCGCCCTCAATGCTCAACTGCTTCGACGCTTGGATCTCAGCCCCAAAGCGAGCGTCGAGACGGTCCTGCACCGCCACCGCTGACCGGCGTCTCACCTCAGCTCGCGACGCCCGGAACCCACTGGGTGCACTCGTCTTCGACTTGTACACTCTGACCGACTACACCAAAGGAGAGTCATGACCGGCCACCCGACGCGCATCCCTACGGGGTTGGGGCGTCTGGCGACCGCGGTGGTGCTGATTCTTCTTCTGGTCGGTAGTGCCCTGTTAATGCACACGCTCGCCGGTCACACCGGAACCCACACGGCCACCACAACCGCCAGTCACGAACACGACGCCGCAACAGCCCACGACACCACCGCGACCACCACGGCGTTCTCGGCTGCGCCTGCGGGCACAGGCGACGTCACCGTGGCGGGCGCTGATGATTGCGGCGGGCTCTGCGCGATGCTCTGCGCGATCATGGGCATGGCCTGCCTGATGGTGTTGATCGTGTCCACCTGGGCGCTCCTGCGACGCCGGGGAGCCCGCGCCTTGTTCATCCTGTCTAAGACCCTGGGCGCGATGCCGGCACTGCCGACAATCACCGTCCTGCGCCCTGCTCCGAATCTGGCGCAGCTCAGCATTCTCCGCGTCTAAACCTGCCCCTTGGGGACCAGCTCCCCGATACGAGACCCGCGGCCGTTCAGCGTGCCGCACACTTTCTCACCCCAAGGGACACACACCATGAACCGCACCAAAACTTTCTTCGTTGGCGCCACCGCCGTCATCGCCGCGCTGGCCCTCGCTGGCTGCGCCGACACTTCCACCTCCGACACGTCCTCGGGATCGTCCGCTGCCTCTGAGGCGGCGGTGTTCAACGACCAGGACGTCATGTTCGCCCAGATGATGCTGCCCCACCACGAGCAGGCCGTCGAGATGAGCGACACCCTCATCAGCAAGGGCGACACCGTCGACTCCGACGTCCTCGCGCTGGCAGAAACCATCAAGGACGAGCAGGGGCCTGAGATCGATCAGCTCACCACGTGGCTGGGTGACTGGGGTCAGGACACGTCTGCGTCGATGGATCACTCCATGGACGGCATGATGAGCGAATCCGACATGACCTCCCTCGAGGATGCCTCGGGCACGGAGGCGTCACGCCTGTTCTTGGAGCAGATGACCGAGCACCACAAGGGCGCCGTGGACATGGCGCAGCAGGAAGTCGACGGCGGGGAAAACCCCGACGCAGTCGAGATGGCGAAGAACATCGTCGAATCTCAGACGGCACAGATCGACCAGATGGACAGCCTTCTCAGCTCCCTCTGACCCTTCCACGGGGCGAGGCACCCAGCCGGTGCCTTGCCCCTGGGCGGTGCCCTGTGCCCGCGCACCCGTCGTACTTCTCACACCATCGAAAGCTTCCTGGTGCCCCAAAATCTTTCTGCCCCCGTGCCTCCTGCCGCCCTCACTCGCCGGGAAGCGCTCGCCCGCGAACGCACCGCCGGCCCCTCCTCCTCACCGTCGGCCCCCCGCCGACGCACCTACCAAGCAGCAGAACCGCTCCCATCCACCGCCCGAACCAAGCTTCGAGCAACACTTCCCGGAGCAGCACCTCGAGCCCGGCCGTGGGCTGTGGAGCAGCTCCCCGAGAGCGCCTGGTCGGTACCGGCTCGTCCCCGCAAGCTCCGCACCCTGGGTCCTGTTATCGGGGCGCTGGCGGTGGCGATGTTCTTCACCGCAAACACGACCCCGGCTACTGCCTCTGATCTGGCGGGCGGGGCCACCCCGACGAGTGTTGTTGCCCCGATCAGTGGACAATCCCTTGCCGCCTCCGTGGTGGCATTGTCCGTTGACGGTCGAGACGGCTACGCCGTGACCGAGCAAGCACTCGCCACCACACAAAGTGCTACCTCGGGAGGTGCCGGAGCAGCAGCCCAGGTCAATACCGGGACCGGGGACATTCGGTGGCCCTTCCCTGGGGTAACCCCCCTCAGCTCGGACTTCGGGCCCCGGGCGCGGCCGTGCGGTGCGTGTTCGGCCATGCACGAGGGAATCGACATGGTCCCGGGCAAGAACACCCCCATCGGGGCGATCGCTGCCGGCACCGTTCGTGTGTCGGGGATGGGCGGGGCGTACGGGCAGTACGCCATCATCGACCACCAGATCGATGGCCAGACCGTCAGCAGCCTCTACGCCCACATGGTCCTCGGTTCCAGCCCCCTGCGGGTCGGAGACCGTGTCAATGTCGGGGACCTGGTGGGCCGGGTAGGCAACAGCGGGGTCAGCACCGGTGCGCACCTGCACCTGAGCATCTTGCTTGGCGGCACACTTCAGATCGACCCGCAGCTGTGGCTCGAAACCAACGCCGGCCGGGTGCTCTGACATGACGCCCGCACAACAGCCACCCGGTCGTGGCCACATCATCCGTCCCTTCCGGGTGAGGCTCGTTCTGGGGAGCATCACGGTGGTGGCGATGGTTGTTGCCGTCCTCACCCCGGTGGGGCAGGCGTCCGCAGTTGAGTACCCGACGTGGGCCGAGGTCGAAGCAGCTCGTGCCTCCGAAACGGAAGGCCAGGCCCTCGTGGCGCAGATCACGACGCAGATCGCAGAACTCGACTCCGCGGCCACTGCCAGCGCTGAGCTCGCTCTGACCCGTGGCGCCGAGTACGAGGAAGCAGACGCTCAGTTCCTCGACGCGGCGTACCAAGCAGACACACTCCAGGAGCAGGCCCGCACAGCCGAGGCCACCGCCACCCAGTCTCGAGACCGGGCAGCTCAGATCATCGCGTCGCAAGCACGCAGCGGCGGCCAGGACTTGACCAGCACCCTGCTCACCGGCGCCCAGGACCCGGACGATTTTCTCTCTCAGCTGGGGTTTGCCGACAAGCTCGCTGAAACAAGCCAAGGCATCTACGTCGACGCAAGCCAGGATCAGAACATCGCTCAGGGCCTCGGCGATCAGGCGGCCCTCGCCCGGGACGCCCGCGACGCTCTCCGCCAGGAAGCCGATGACGCCCGCCGGGACGCCGAGGCTGCCTCCGCGGCAGCCGATGAGGCACTGGCAGTGCAAGTCGACAAGCAAGCTGAGCTGCAAGCGCAGCTTGCCGTGCTCACGGATCAGCGTGCCGCGACCGAGCAGGACTTCGCCGCCGGCGAAGCTGCCCGCGCCGCAGAACGGGCACGCATCCAGGCGGAAGCAGCCGCCCGGGCTGCCGCTGCGGCCGCGGCTGCAACGTCTGCCGGTCAAGTAGCCGGGAGCGGATGGGCCAACCCCACCACCGGTCGAATGGTCAGCGCCTACGGGTACCGAATTCACCCCATTCAACGGGTCTGGAAGTTGCACTCCGGGATCGACATCGCTGGGGGATGCGGGGTACCGATCTACGCCGCTTCGGCCGGCACCGTGGCCTACTCAGGGGTCTACGGCAGCTACGGCAACTGGATCCTCCTCGAACACGCTAACGGCATTCAGACCGGCTACGCCCACATCGAAAACGGTGGGCTGCTCGTCAGCCGCGGCCAGCGGGTCGAAGCCGGGCAACTGATCGCTCGTGCCGGTTCGACAGGCGGGTCCACCGGCTGCCATCTGCACTACGAAGTGCGACCAGGAGGTACCTCCACGGACCCCGCGCCCTTCATGTCCGCCCGCGGCATTCGACTCGGCTGACCGCCCGCCCGACAGGAAATCACCATCACCACGTCACACATGCGCCCCACGAAAGCCCTCGCCGGACTCGCCGCTACGACTGCAGTGATCCTCGGCATGGCCGCGTGCACGAACGCCACCACCGCCCCTCCGACGGCTGACGCATCCCTGGAACACGTCCACGCGTTTGCTCACGTGGACAACTCCCCCGTTGTCCTCGTGGGCACACACACCGGCCTGTGGAAGTTCGCCCTGACCGCGGTCGACCCTGATCGCCCCCGAGAGGCACCGTTGATCCCGGTCGGTGACGACCGGTTCGACGTCATGGGGCTCACGACCACGCCGCAAGACGTACTCATCGCCTCAGGCCACCCCGCAGTCACCGCTCCGACGACAGCGCCGTCCAACCGGGGGCTGCTTCGCAGTGAGGACTCGGGGACAACGTGGCAGACCATCAGCCTGGAGGGCAAAGCCGACTTTCACGACCTGACGACGGCCGCCGATAGCGTCCTTGGGCTGAACTCGACCACCCAGGCCATCCTTCGGAGCGACGATGACGGTGCGACCTGGACAACGGAAGCAACAACAACGGCCCTGTCACTGGCCGTCGACTCGGCCAACCCCGAGATCCTTTGGGCCGCAGGTCCCGATGGTCTGGAACGCAGCACCGACCGCGGCGCCACCCTGACCCCTAGCCCCGAGGCGCCGCCACTTGTGCACGTCGCCTCATCTGCATATTCGATCGCTGGCGCAACCATTGACGGCACCGTATGGTCTCTCGATCCAGGGAGCGCAACCTGGTCACAGGTCGGACAGCTCGAAGGCCAACCGCAAGCCTTCGACATCATCGACATAGGCGACAAGACCGTTCAATTCGCCGTCGATGATCGAGCCATTGTCGTCAGTCACGACAACGGCCGCACCTGGACCCCCGTGCCTTTGACGCTCAAGCAGAACGAGTAGAGAAGCGGCTTAGCGATCGTCAACCGGACGATCGCCAACCTCGACCATTTCCTCAGAGCTGCACTGATCCGACTGTCGCAGATAGGTGGTCCGAAACAGATTCCGGTGACGGGCCCCTATGTGACACTGCCGAAATGACCTCGTCGCCCCTCCTCGAATGCGCCTGTTCGCCGATCGTCGCTCCCTACCTCACAGCCCCGCATGACGCCCAGGCAGGTCTTGGAGGGTCGGCCCAGCCGATGCAGAAAAGCGAGGGCGGGCCAGGAAGAAACCTGGCCACCCGGTCGGCTCCTGGGCACCTATCGCCAGTCAAGCCGTTGACGGTCACCCCGTTAGCATCGGTGCCCGCCTCCCTCGGAGCTGATGCATGATCGAGCGCCCCTCTCCCGAACACCGTGCCCGAGTACGCGCCACCAGCCTCGATCGAGAGCACCTGGTCGCGATGGGCGAGGTCGCGTACTGGTCTGCTCGATTGGAGCGCACGCTGGCGTTCACAGTCATGGCCCTCGTCAGCGACGATGACCGCGAGACAAACGAAATAGGAATTGTGGTGACTCGGGGAGCCTCCTTCAGCGGCCTGCTCGAGTTGGGCGCAAAGCTCGTGAAGCTGCACCGCTTCGAGGGGCAGGTCCGCGACATGTTCACGCGATTGTCCGCCGACTCGAGGGTTGCGATGGAGAGCCGGAACCACCTGCTGCACGGGGCGTGGACCACACCGGGTAAAGGACCAGCTTCGGCGAGCCGGGTCAGGGCCAAAGGGACGGTGGACCGCCCATTGACCGTGGCACAGGTGGAAGACGTCGCCTATGACCTGGCAGTGCTCGCAGAACAGCTATTCATGCTGTTTCTCGTCATCGAAGGCGCAGTCGACTACGAGGAGTGATCACCTTGGGCCGATGCTCTGCGAAGGGTTCTGGGCTCACCGCGCCACCCCCCGAGTGGCAATCAATCGGGATGCCTCGGACCGATCGGCACGAGGTTCGAAGCGGCCCTCAGTGAGCCTTCTGCGACAGTTCCAGCGACGATTGCAAGCCCGATCTGCGCGTACGCGGCCATCAGCGTGCCGACACGGTGCCGAGCATCTCGCTCGAGGCGCTCACCCTCCGCCGCAAAGCTCCGATCCGTGACGAAGCACTGCAACTGGTCGTACACGTGGTCCCACCGGACAGCGACCCGAGCGCGGCGCGATCCGTCAACCGCCTCGAAGTGGAGAGACCCGAAGGGCCTCCCGTCCCTCATTCCCAGATCGACTCCAACAAGTCGCCAGCCTGGAGCCTCGCGCGAGACATCCGCCCCCCACACGACCACGCGCGGCGGGCTCGCGCCTAATCCGACAATCGCGTGTTGCCCTCCAGCCTGCTCGCCCTCGGCCACCCCGCCACCTTCTAACTTTTCGTGATCCTGGACCCTTCGCATGGATGGTGGTAATAGTAATGACCATGAATGCAAGCAAACAAGCGAAGCCGACCTCGGGGCAGCGCAAGGCCTTCGGCATCATCACCATTCAAGGGCTAGTCCTGGACCTGAGCGACTCGCTCCTAGCCCGGCCAAGCAGCAGCGTCACATGGAGAGCTCATCCTGCCGGCCCACTCTCGGGCCTCACAGCAGCCACAGATGAGCACGAGGCGTCGATCAGCTGGGCACCGACGTCGGACGTGCTCCGCGAGACGAGTACCGAAGATGCCCCCGACGAGCTCTTGGCCCATGTGCGACAGACCTATCTGACCTATCTCGAGCTGTGCCTCAGGCTCGGCGAGTTCCAACTCGAGGCAACTCCGGTCACTGACGCCGCAGAGAACATCACCGGAACGTCACTTCGAGCCCGGCTGGTAGAGCGAGGAGCAGTCTGGCTCGACGAACTTCCCACTGCCGACCAGCAACGGTTCGCACCAATCCCCAGGGCCGACGAGGTGACCATGGTGGACGTTCCCGACAGAGCCTCGCCGCAGACAGCCCCCGGGGGCGGGCAAAGGCCTGATGAATCGACATGACCGAGACCGCCACGTTGGAACGATCAGCTGTGGCGCGGCCAGAGGGATACGCCGAGCCCCCGCTCGAGCTTCGCGATCGTTTCGAGGTCCGGCCACACCTGGCCCGCAAGGACGCTCAGCAGGGTCGTATGGGTGACACCTGAAGCTTCGGCTACCGACCGGATGCTGCGACTGCCGACGGCCTGACGAAGGTTCTGCGCGAATCTGCGAGCCACTTCCCCGATCGGGTCGTTCGAGCGAACGTCTGGCCACGGGGACGGGGCCAACGCGGCTGGTTTCGCGCGCGCAGTTCTACCCATGCCGCAAGGCTAGGCGCGCCAGCTCGCACGCACGGCCGCCCCGTCGAACGTATCACAAATTGGTCATTGTAATGACCACCTTCGAGCTTGGAGATGAGCGCTGGTGAGCGATGAAGCTGACGAACGCCGCGAACGGCAGCTCGACGCGGTGAGGCGCATGGCCGAGAGGGAGCCTGAGGTGCCGGCTGCGGCTCATTACCAGTACACGCCGAAGATGCCTGCTGATCAGTGGGCCGCCATCCGCCCCTACGTGCAGCGCGTCGTCCGAGACACAGCCCACAGAACGCCGTACTCCGAGAAGGAGCTCTACCCGGCCGTTTCCCGTCTCGCTTTATTCGCCTGGGCGACAGCGAGCGTTCCCCTCGAAGATGACAACGTCTTCGACCCGCGGTTCATCAACCGCTTCGTGCAACATCACCTCGGGCAGTACAGCAGGGCCGGCAAGAACACCCTGCGCGCTCGGTTGAGACGCACGTCGGAGGCGCTCCTGGGCGACGAAGCTGCGGGTACATTCCGGGCCCTGGGCAAGGCTGAGGCGTCACGTCCGTACACCCCGAGCGAGGTGGCTTCGTTGTTGTCGTGGGCCGGTAGCCAGCACGACGAGGAACGGACGACCAGCGCCGGCGCACTCCTCGCGCTCGGACTCGGGGCAGGACTGACGGGGCGGGAGATCATCGATCTAGAACTCGTGGACATCACCTCAGATAGTCGGGGCGTCATGGTGCGCGTGTCGGGTGACGATGCGAGAGACGTCCCGGTTCTTGCCCAGTGGGCCCCCCTCCTGCAGTGCCGAACGGCGTCCAAGGCAGCCTCCCGGTGGGCATTCCGGAGCGGTCAGCGAGGCGGGAACATCAATCTCGTCACTGACTTCGTCAGTCGGAATCCGCGCCCCACGGTCGAGCTGCAGTCCCGACGCATGCGAGCGACCTGGATCGTGGAACACCTCCGGCGGGGGACGCCCCTCGACCTATTGCTGGAGGTCGCCGGCTTGCAGTCAGCCGAAGCGCTCGACCGGCTCTTGCCCTACGTCGCCAGAGCGGACGACGACCCCCGGCGGGACTCACTTCGGTGATAGCTACCACCCCGGCGCGAGCCGAGGCTGCGGCCATGACGTCCGTATAGGGACAGGACGATCACTTCCCGCGTCGGCCAGGTTCCCTCAGACGCCCAAATGGCGACGGGCATTTGCCACGTCTTCCAGACGCATCACGACCTCACCCCTGAGCAGACGCCCCAGCCGCTCAGGACTCTGCCCAGAGGCAGCCGCGTACGTCCCGACCGAGCGGAACCGTCTCGCTATCTCGACTCGGATGCTGCACGCCAGCCGATGCTGAATGCGTGCAGCACCCCACTGGTCGAGCTGGCCTGACGAGAACGACACCGCCGAGACCCACTGAGCTTCGGGGTCGCGACCGAAGCGGCCTGGCTCACGTAGGTAGGAGCGCGGCTCGAAACGTGGATCAGGCACCTCCGCAGTCTAGATGTGCGCTGAAAGCGCACCAGACCGCGTGATGGCCTTGTCTTGTCGCATGTCCATCTCTCGTGACCACCCCTGACGAGACACAACCTCCGACCTCCCCCTCTTCCCAACTCGAGCGTGCCGTAGCACACTTTGGTCAATCTAATGACCACGCCACGCTGGAGCTTCAGGAGGCGATCTTGCGCTACCACCCGCGCCGTATCGCCCCGACCAAGTGGTTGCCTGTGCGGGACTTCACGCTCGCGTGCATCCTCGACGCCAAACCCCACGACATGCTCTACACGAGGATCCTCCTGACCTTCGCGAGTCGGTACGTCGTGTGGGCGTTCCACGACGCCGGTGCGGAGCTGCGCCGCGATGACCTCTTCTACCCGTCCATGATCTACCGCTTCGCCCGCACCTAACCCAGTGCCAAGACGCAGCAGCTTGCCGAGACCAGACTCCTGAACCTCGCTGAAGCGCTCGGTTACGAACCGTCTCCTCACCGCCTCAACAAGCAGAGCCGGGAGATACGACCCTTCTCGCACGCCGAGCTTCCCGCTTTCGAGAGCTGGGCCGCGTCGAGGTCCACCGACCGAGCCCGCCGGGATTCTTACGGGCTTCTCGCGCTTGCCGGTGGTGCAGGCCTCGGCGCAACCGAGATCGCCGCGGTCCGTGGCCGCGACTTGACGCGCACTCCGGCTGGCTGGGTCGTCCGTGTGACCGGAAAGGCGCCGCGAAGCATCCCCATCCGTGTCGGGTGGGATTCGTACGCAGACATCGCCTTCGAGGGACTCGGCGACGATGACTACGCGGTCATCCCCCACCGCAAGGAGTCCTCCCGGGAGATCGCGCTCATGCACTACGGCGCCCGATACGACGGTCCTGCTATTCGCCGCCTCCGCATCACCTGGATCGTGGACCAGATCAACGTTTTGCCCCTGGCGAGCATCGTCTACGCGGCTGGCTTCAAGAACGTCTCGTCCCTCCTTCGCTACGCGCCCTTGGCCAAGGTCATGCCCGAGGTTGAGCTTCACGCGCTTCTCCGCTCAACGGGAGCGACTCAGTGACCGGCAAGCCCTCGTTCCACGACGAGGAGTTCTTCAACGGCATCTACACAGCCGACCGGATCGTCAGCGGGTCGACCAAGACCACCAGGTTCCGCGGCGCCGACGCCCGTGAGTGGATGACCTTCCTCCGTTCATCGGGCGTCATCGAGCTCCTCGCGACCTGGCGCGCGGAGGACCGCGAGAAGAAAGCCCCGGGCGGTGTCAAACCGAAGATCGACGACCTGGCCATCCTGACCGTGGTGATGATGCTCCTATCGGAGCAGTCCATGATCTTCGTGCGCGAGATGGGCCGCGTCTTCGAACACCGTCTCGACGATGAAGCCCGTCGCGAGCTCGGCATCGCTCACCTGTACGACAACGACAAGCCCAACGACTGGTACTTCCTGGCATGGCGGGCGATGCACCGCATCATCGACCTCTGGGATGCCTGGCCGGCGCCCCGCCGCCTGCTCACCCGCGACGAGCGGAGCAGCCTTGACGCGCTCCGGGACAAGAACATCGAACGCCGGGCACACGAGCGCAGCATGACCTTCACGAACACGCTGCTGGAAGCCACGGCCCAGAACCTGCCTCGAGCCGTGCGACGTCAGCGTCTCGCGCTCTCCGTCGACCAGACAGTGCTGCGTGCACCGAGCCAGAAGAACCGTTGGCCGCGGGAGAACGGCGTCGAGCAGCCCATGTTCATCGCGGGCACGGACAAGGAACAGCCGAAGTACGCGATGGAGCTTGAAGCTGACCTCTACCCGATCGACAAGGGAGAGAAGGAACGCGTCTTCAGCAAGCACACCAAGGAGAACGGCAAGGCGAGCGTCAAGCAGGCACGGAGCCGGTGGCTGCTCGCCTACACGGCTAACCTCATCATCGACGTCAACGAGGACCCGACAGGTGACCCCACCGAAGCACCGCAGCTGATCCGCGGGGCGAGCCTGACGACGCCCAACAAGGGCATCGGCTTCCACACCGTCGAGCTCGTGAAGAACATCCAGGAACGCGGCTACGACATCGCGCGCCTGTCGTCCGACCTTGGGTACTCCGCGGGTCTCACGATGGAGGACTTCCACCGTCCGATGAGAGAGCTCGGCGTCGGCCTCGTCTTCGACTACAACCGCGCGAACCAGACCGGTGTGCGGGGCCAGGTCGGCGGAGCCAAGCTCGTCGAAGGCGGTCAGTTCTGCCCCGGTACACCGAAGCGGCTCCTCGATGCAACGGTGCGGCGCAACAACAAGGAGATCGACAACGTCGAGTGGTCCCAGCAGATCGACGAGCGTGACGCATACCGACTTCACAAGAAGGAGGGTCCCGACGCCAACGGCAACGTGAAGATGCGCTGCCCAGCCCTCGGCCCGAGTGCGACGGTCGAGTGCCCGCTCCGCAAGCTCGACAAGCGTGCATCGCCTGACAAGGAACGCCGGCAGGTGCTGCGCGCCAACGTCCCCAAGCAGACAGACAAGGTCTGCTGCCAGACCTCGATCACGGTGCGCCCGGAGGACGGCGAGAAGATGAACCAGATGCTGCCTTATGGCAGCAAGGAGTGGTCCAAGACCTACCGCCGCGACCGCAACAGCATCGAGAGCTTCAACGCCTTCATCAAGACCGGTCCCGAGCGCATCGCCGACTCCAGTGCACGGCGCCTGCGCGGTCTCGCCGCTCAGCAGTTCCTTCTCGCCATGCTCGCGACGGCCGCCAACATCCGCAAGATCGTCACCTTCCTCGCCGCCAAGCACCGAGCGCCGAAGGACCGCGACCGCCGCGTCGCGAAGGGCCTGACGCCGGTGCCTGCACGGCGCACCCGCCGTCGTGATGCCGAGGGCATGAGCAACTACCGCGCCGACTACGTCCGACCCGAACTGTCCCCGTTCCCGACGAGTGGACCCACCGTCGATCCGCCTCCGCGAACGTAGGCCCAGGCCCGTTCCAAGGCACCACACCCGAGCCTTCCGCTATCCCCCACCGCTCACGAGTCAATCCGGCGCGCCCAGAAGGGCGCGTCGCTTCGTCGTTTAAGCCGCCCGCACGCCTGGTGGCCGAGAGGGAGAGGCCAAGAGGTCCCGAACCCCTCGCCGGGAAGCGCTTCTTGGCCCAGAAACGGAAGAAAGCCCCCGAGCTACTCGGGGGCTTTCTTCTCGGGCTGAGTTCCGCAC
>Ga0308160_10005164_pt1 | contig 13728 bp, 18 predicted proteins | sample PhyFR1_FD_201036 | JGI IMG/M metagenome (GOLD analysis project Ga0308160, IMG submission 201036) | Phyllosphere microbial communities from UC Gill Tract Community Farm, Albany, California, United States - DLSLF.R1 | ecosystem: Host-associated > Plants > Phyllosphere > Unclassified | place: USA...
CCACAACAACCTTCGACCTCGAACCCAGGCACGTTCAATACCTGTGAGTATACATTTCATCTTGATCGGGGTCATCGGGTTTGGTCTGTGTTTGCTCGTTCGTGGTCGTTGGGGTTCGAAGGGATCATGGTCTACCCCAATCTACAATACAACCCCTCTTTCGCTCGGCCTCGTTCGTCTTCGTTCGTCGCCGCTCTCTTTCGTGATCGGGATGATCAAATCGCCACCTCTCAATCAAGCAACCAACAAGATGGAACAACAAACCCATCTGGGGGCTAAGGGTGATCGAGGATCCACCCGATAAGGGCGTTCTACAATCACCCCCCCCTTCAAGTTCAAAAGGTGGAAGCCGAGGATATGTAGGCCCGGGGGCGAGGGTCTTTTCTCGGGTCAGAGGGTTCCGGGCGATGATGATCATGAGAAGAGGAGAGGTAGATTGGGATTGATACCCCTCTATCTATCTCTTGCCCGTTACCGGACTTCTTGGAACTTCGCCTGGTCCTGGTCGGTCAATATCGGTAGAACGGGAGGATGGGTCGCGCAAGGAGGGCAAATCGGTGACGTGACACGTACCACGCGTGCGTGCGTGCGTGTTCAAACTCGCTCGGTACGAGTCAACCTGCAAACCCTACAAACCTCCGACCTCCGACCTCCAACCTCCGATCTACCTAAACTAGCCCACCTAGACTAGCCTAAGAAGCAGTATTACACTACAAGGCGTAGACTACTACTATCGCTCCGACTTGGATCGGATGAGTCGGGGAGTCGGGAGGGTGGAGGTGGAGGTGACGGGTTACGGGTTATGGGTTCTCGCGAAGGGTTCGTGTAGTGAGCGAGCGCGTTGGACGACGGATGAGGATGGTTGGCACACCACAACGCAACACGACACGACACAGCATAGCACAGCATTTATCGGACTGGACCGAGATTGAACGGGGTGAACGGCGAGAGGGGTGGAGGTTTGAGGCGAAGGAGGCGAAAGAGGTGGAGGACGTCCAAGAAGGGCATGGGATCAAACTATCCTCCCGACAGAGTGACCGAATGGAGATCGCGTGCATGTGAAGCGGGGAATTCGGTTTCGGTTCAGGTTCGGTTTTGGTTTGGGTTCGGACGAGAGAGACGTGTTTTGGGTGGCGAATGCTTCGACGTTGGGTTAGGGAAAGAGGGTTGGCTTGGTATTCGTGTGGTTTGTGCCGGGAGAGGTGGAGGGAGTGTGATTGTTCCTTGGCTATGGACCGAGAGGGGTTGATGGGCGAGCACAAGCACAGCTTTTTGCCACCACCACCAACACGACGACAACAAACGAGGGATGGTGAACCGGATTCGCCACTCTTCTGTTCGTTCGTGTGGACACAGACGAGGTGGTCAATCAATTCACACTACCATCTCTCACAAGGAGGTGGCTCATCCGTGATGACCGATGAGTCACGGCAAAGGCGGCTCGTCTTTAGCGCGCAAAATATCTATCCTGGCTTCGGGCAGCGAGAGTGGGTGGGAAAACCCCCGAAGGTTAGGCTCGGCAACCTTTTGGAAACGAGGGCTTGGGCGCGGCCAGCCAGCCAAGCGATGGGTGGGAATAGCTTCCGTCCTCGGGGCTTGATGGGGGGGTTCGGCTTGATCTCCCCCTGGCCCCTGGGTGTGTCGCCCATCGGGTTCGCTGCCGCGCCGTGTTACCCGATCGTCGTGTCGCCCATTTCTCCGCCGTTTCGCCCGCCGATCTTCAGACGCGCTCGGCAATCGAGAGAGAGAAGGGGTTGTTCGATCTGTTTCCCTTGTGTCATGGTCATTTGCTCCCGCAATCGTAATCTCCCCGTCTGTATTTGGTCATCAATGCTGACATCAGCTTCCTTTTTTGCTTCCTTCCCCCCTCTGCCCTTACGCCCCTGCGCGCGCGCCAACTTTGGTCTTATAGATAGATTTTTTTTACCGGGCCGACTGAACGCAAGGACAAACACGGGGGATCCCTCAAGTTTTAATCTATCACGTCACGACGACGACAAACAACGCAGAGAGTTTGGGTCGTTCGCCTTTTGGTTTCAACAGCTCGTCCCGGCCTCTGTGTGTGTGTGCAGTACACACACCGGGTGTTTATATCACTTGGCGGTGCCGATCTCTTGTCTTGCCGCAACGCAACTTCGGCGACTGAATTATTCGTACGCGAGTTTGGATTGTGGAGCCGAGGAGGGAAGAAAAACCATCTTCGTTCAAGGTTATATAACAACCACAAGCTCGACCGACACCAACAAGTAGTCCTCTGGATCGCCGCTACGTACAAGGGAGTTACTTTCAACGTTTGAACCCCCCCTCTTGCTTGTGTTCATACACGAGGACACCTCCGAGGGTTCAAACACAACGGTATTCGTCATCTTTGTGTGACCTCGTTGGATTTTTTTGGATCCGCCGCGCGCAGTAGCAGTGGACGATCAATCGGTCATCTCATCTCATCTCGCAACAAAATAAGATCTGAACGACTATTATCGACTCACACACACACCACCACTTCATCATCACACGTATGACAACCGCCTCTCCTCTCGTACCCATGTTGTCTGAAAAGTTGGACACCGTCATCACACATCAACCTCATCATCCATTACAACATCGAGCTCCGCCTCCGCCCTTGACGTTGAATCATTTGAATCATCAGTCGTCGACGGGTTCGAGTGCTCAAGCTCAAGGATCGTCATCGCAAGGAGGAGAAGCACGTCATCCGGGTCAACAACAACAACAACACGGCTCTCAGTCTCAGCCTCCGTCAACTGCGGGAAGTTCGGTCTCTTCGTCGTCTGCCGATTCGTTGCAACATCAACAACAGCAGCAACACCAGCAACAACAACAACTCCACCAACATCATCCAGCATCGACGACTTCGGCGTTGAACGGGTTTTATCAGGCTATTCAGCAGAGACATTCTAGTGGAGATTTATCGGGGAAGAGTTTGGGCGAGGGCGAGGTGAGTGGCGTTATTTCTCTTTTGGGTTTTGGGTTCGGGTTGGGGCTGGAGGCGCGCAGGGGTTAAGCGCACGGGTCCGAGTCGGGGCTGGGGGTTTTGGGTGTCGATCATATTCATCAGGCGGGGAAGTTGACTTTTTTTTGGGGTTTTTTTTTTTGTAGACTACGAACCCTACGGCCGTCTCTCTTTTCTCACCCTGGTCCAATTTCACCGGAGCAGGTACTTCAAACTATCCCTTTCCTTCCCCCTCGCTTGGGTTTACGCTAGGTGATACTTTTGTCCCTTGGACGGACGCCATGTTGCCTTCTGGACTTACACCCACGTTGAATGGGACGATGATGGATCAACATATCCCGCACCATCAACTCGGCCACCATCAGAACAATGCGGGAGGACCGGGCACGGGGTTCAGGGGGGATGAGCATCCTGGGTTCTTCAAGCATGATTATATGGTCGGTGGGAATCATAATGGGATGATGGGGTTCAGCGTGACCCCCATGGACGATCGGAGACAAGGGTCCGGGTCCGGGTCCGGGTCGTCGGGTGACATTCATCGCAAGGAATCGAATTCGGCGGCAGGGGTGCCTGGGTCAGTCTCGAGAGGTGATTCGTCGTCTTCCGGCGCGTCGATGGCCTCGGCTCAGATGGATGGGAATGTGAGGACGCCTACGCCGTTGTTCAAGGCTGGTGGGAACAATGAGCCGGCGGGTTTACCCCAGAGTCACTCGTTTGAGCCTTCGGCGAGCTACTTTACTTACCCTCGACCGGGTGGAGGGGATCCTAATCTCTTGTCCTCGAGCTACCAGTCGAGCTCTAGTAACGCGGGGGAAGGGTCGTCCAGGGCTCCTCCGATGCAACCGCAACATCTCTTCCACTTGAATCAACCTTATCAACCGGCTTTTGCTCAGCATAATCAGTACATGAGCGTACCTCCGGCTCTCACGCAACATCCTTCTCAACATCATCAACAACAGCAACATCAACAGCATCAGTTTCCTCCTCACCACGCAGGATTCTTGTCGACCGATCGTCAGAACTCTCGAGCGTCGACCTCGTCGGAATTCTCTAGCATCTCACCGGCCATGTTGAACTCTCGAGCACCTCGAGCTAGCTCCCCCGTATCCATGTTCAGTGACGACGCGCTTCATCCGATCTCGGCACAGACGAGTCCTCATTCTCAGCCTCAGAGTCTACCCATTCATCCGGGAATGCAACATGCCAACTTGAAACGAGGATCGGCGAGCTCGATGATGACCGATGCGGATGATCTGGATGGAGATGATTTGGATGGGGATGAAGCGGATGGGGTGGAGAAGAATGGAATGATGTGGGGGATGCCTACGGCGGCTTATCGATCGTTGAGCGCGAGGGAGAGGAAGCGCGTGAGGAATAGGATCAGCGCGAGGACGTTTAGGGCTAGACGGAAAGGTGAGTCTGGGGCGGTTTTAGAGTGGCATCAGAGGGACATGTTCTGATTCCTTGTGTTCGTTACGCTCGTTGTAGAACACTTGAGCGTGCTCGAACAGGATCTTTCCGATCGAAACGCCTTGTTGAAAGCGTCGCAAGACGAGATCAAGCAATTGCGAAACGAAAACGCGGAACGTGAGTTCGGTGGTCGCAATGTCTAAACGTCGTGCTCGCGGACAGGATGCTGATCGAGATTCCGTCCCGCAGTCCGACGACGACTGATGCTATGTGAGAATGACCATCAATGAGGAACGTGCCGGTGACACGAGAATTTTGGGATCTGAATCCTATCATCAAGAAATGCATCTACTCATCCGTTGTACAAAGGAACAATCAAACGGTATCCGCGAAATCGACACAAAAGGCAAAAAAAGACAACAGGCAAGACTCAAGACAAAAGAATCCAGGAGAGAAAACTATCATCGGGCTAAAGTTCTGTTGGAATCCGCACGGTGGAGCAATCGCTTGCTTCACCCCAAATCGCCTTGTTCCCGTTTCTTGTGTAATCTCTTGCTCCTGTAAATCACACGATCGGTGTACCTCGGTGTGTATCTATATAGCATGGCAGTGTAATGCCGATTCGCGTTGTTCAGACGCGTGAATGATTCCAGCGGACAGGATTCTATCAGCCGTTACCTCACGCTCAGCTGTTCTGCAAATATTGATGGTGTACGTCAACGCGCTAATCTAGGTACAAATGGCCGCATTATAATTCTCAAAAGTTTATCCATCTACAACTAGGCGTTACTGCGCTCTTGTACCAATCTCTGATAAGTGAGCTGCTGGAATAAACTCAATTTCTCCAGGAAAATGATTCCGATCTTTGGCCGGGGAAAGACGACGTCAGCATGTAGGTTCCGGACCGGTCTGTGCCTGGTTCCCGACGGAGACGTACGGGGTATTGTTGCATGCGATCGATGAGATCGACAGTGGCGTTACGTATGTCAGCGGATGGATGAAACAAGCCGAGAGCGATTGGCGTCAGTCCACCCGTGTGATGGGGTAGTTGAGAAATCACCTGGGTGGTGGCGAGGACGTGTCAGACGCCAAATCATTTCAGTCGGTACGAAACCACGGTGCTGACCTCGATGATTTGGGGATAAGTCGTCACGCTCTCCGCCAAGCTATTGTATATGGTAGCCGCTTCGCCTTCTGACATGGTCTTGGCGTTACGGAGGCGCAAGATCTGGTGTTGGATATCCATATTGGGAATAGCGAAGGGCGACTCTATCCAGGCGTTGAAGTCCTGAGCACGAGAAGGCAAATTCAGCAAAGCTTGGGCGTGTGGTTGCCTGACGGGCCGCGAAAACCCCGCCCACCTCTCGCCAATACCGATAACTTCGAGTTCGCCTCCACCCTTCGATCCGACTAGAGTTGATGGCCCATTCCTTGACTTTGGTCTGCTCGTCGGGGAACATGAAACCACTGCCGAGTTGAAGGTCACGATATGATTGGGAAGGATATCCTATGCTCGTCTGTCCGTAGAATTCCTCTTCATACCGACCTGTCATTCGTACGAATCGACTGACATATTCGGCGAAACGAGCTCGTATAACGGGCTCCCCGTAATGCGCGTTGATGGATGCGATGACCTGTGAGTCGAGAGGCACAATCGTACAGTCGAGAAAAGTCAGTTGAGTAACCATGTGGCAGACGAGGACCTCTCCAACATACCTCCTCCATGAAAATGTTATCGGAAGAATCCGGATTGTACGACCTCCACTCCTTGTTCGCCTGTCCTCCCGGCCCCGAGATACTCTCCGTATCGTTCCCTATCCCATCAGCACCTCCCAACCCTTTCCCCGCGACGTCCCTCTCACTCCCATCCAAGCTCAACCCCTTTGACACGGTAATCTTGCCCGTCTCGAGGTTACACAACAAATCCCACGTATGAGGAAGATCCTCGAACCGGGGATTCGTTACGCCCGCGACATACCCTGGGATCTCTTCGAGCATATCCAACCCAGCCAAGTTGGAGTATGGGAACGCTCGTTCTGCGAATCCTCGGAGAACGGGGGCGGTGAGCGCACAAGCGGCGAGGACAAAGTTGGCCACGTGGCCTGCGGGTTGACCGTGTCCGAGAAAGATGATACGTTTTTGAGTCAGTAGGGCGTTGAGGAGGAGGATGATGGGGTGGGTAAAGGGGCCGGCGGTGTGGAGTTGTGGATGAAAGGGGGGTGCGAAGGGTGTAGGCGAGGATGGCGTGAAAGTTTGAATCAATTGGATGATCGAGTACTAGGTGGAGGACGAACGAACGACGAGATCAGCCAAGGGACAACCTTTCCGCATTCTCCCCAAACCCGGCGTCGACTCACATCCCCAACCTCTTCGGGGAATATCGAAAGAGGGATCCGAATGGGTATACTCAACCCACTATACTCGGCCACCGTATCAAAGAAATGAGTATCCTTTGGTATCCCGCCGCCCATCTTCCTCCCCACCCCCGATCCAGACCCAACCGTCTCAAGCTCAGGTCTCCCCCACCCCAACCCACGCTGCTGCATCTGACTCTGATTCTTCAGGGTCGACGGACTACCTGGTTGTCCTCCATTCCCCATCCGACCACCCGCGGCGGTACTGGCAGCGGTGGACGAATCCGACCCAACCTCGCCCTTATCCTTGTCCCCTAGGAGAGACGATCGAGAAGTCTTTCTCATCCGTCTTCCACTCCCATCTGATAACCTCGTCAGGGTACTCTTGAACGACCTCCTCATGCTCAACCCAGAAGGTCCACCGGCGGAAGAAGACGAAGAAGAAGGGATGATCGTCGCTCCTCCCCCAGGACCGACTGTTTGGTTAGACGCCATCATTCCGGGCATCATATCCGAACCCCCCCAATCCCCCTCAAACACATCCAGATCCTCCATGCCTTCCCCCGCACCACCCGTACTCGACTCATCAACCTCCACCCCCGAAGCACCAGCGGACGAAAACTTGTCCAAGAATAAATCCTTTCTCTGGGAATTCCGGAGGATGATCTTTTCCCCTCGTGTGAGGAGGGGACAGGAGGAGAGGGGGATGTTGTTGAGCGAGTCGAATAGTTTGGAGAGGATTTGGGGGGAGGGGGAGAGGTAGTATTCTTCCAGGGCTAGGAGGAGGAGTGGCTGGGAGGTTGGGCGGGTGTGTGTTTTGGTGGATGAGTGAAGGGATGATATCAGGACCTGAATTACCCGGAGGGGGACAATGACCGAAGCAGACTAACCTTGTATATCTGAATATAAGGTTTCGTCGTACAAACCGCTAGAGCTTTGACCATTGCTCCTCTATGATCCACAAGACAAGACGAGGCAAAGGAGCGTGGGCCGACATCAGTATCCCGTAGGTCATAGTCGGAGGGTTGTCTGAGGGGCTTGGTGACTCACCGCCTGACAGACTTGTCCTCCTTCATCCTCACGCAATTCAAGACGAATAACAATTCCCCCAATTCTTCCCCTGTCTCCCTCTTGGTCGGCCGTTCTACGTTGTGAGTAGGGTCATGGTGGTCGTTCTTGAGAGCACCAGGAGTGGAGGTGGCAGCGTTGGTGGTCTTGGCGGTGGTCGAAGGAGATTCAGAGGAGAGGACGGGAGCAACAGCGTTCCGTGGAGTTTGGTTCAAGTAAAAGATGGTCCAATCTTCTGATCGAAGGTGTGCTCCATCAGGGAGCATGAGTTCGGCTAGAGTGCTATAGAGATCAAGTAGTTAGATTGCAAGGCGAGGGTCGGTCGGGGTTGTGACGACGACTGACTGTTCATCCGTCCCCGTAGGGAACGGGTATTGGTGGGTCAAGGTCGCTCCTTGGTCGATATCGAACTCTGCGAGGAGGATGAATTTGATGGGTTCTTCTTCTTCGACAGGCGGAGGTGGGGGGTACAATGTGGGTTCATCGTGGTTTGTATGAGAATGAGAAGGTGGGTGAGGTTGGGTGGAAGGAATAGCTGGGAGAGGGGAATCGGGGCCCTTCAACGTTTCAAAGGGTATGGTTGACATGATCGCTAGAGTGGTCGATTGGACCGTCAAAACCGCACCGACGGCCACCAACGGGTGTTAGGGCAGGCGGGCGGTGGGGTGTGAGGTTCTTGTCTGAGATTGAATGTGTGTTGGAGGAGGGGAGGGAGGGAGTATAGCATGATCTCATGAGTATAGAGGTGTCAACTCATCGTCGACTCTTTCCTTTCAACAACTTCTACGCGAAAGTTCAACAAAACGTCGGCAAGTGAAATTTCGATTCTCCGCCTCTGAAAGAAACGACATTTGGTGGTGGTGGTGATGGTGTGATTTAGGTTCAAATCACTGTCCAAGGGAGTGTCTGCTATGGTCTATCAAGTCCGCTGAGGGGGAAGTGACCTTCTTCAAATTTAGTCCGGGGTCGAGAGAGAGAGAGATAAACCACCACCACCGACAACGCTCGTCTGACCTAGAATCTCCAACAACCCCAACCTCGATCGTCGAAGTCTTCAGCAGAGGAAACCAGTTAAAATACACACACATCGACCTCTTCTTCAGACACCCCACCAGCCTAGTCGAAACAGCTAGCCAATCACCCGAACGATCTGAACCGAATGCCTGCCCTCATCCACCCCAAATCGACCATGTCAACCTCAAACACACCCTGGGCAAACTCATTAGGCATCTTACCTGATCATCAGCTTCAGTATAACCAGCAGCACCAGTACAATCAGCACCAGTACAATCAATTCCAAGGCGTAGGACTTGAGGTCCCACAGAGTTCGTTAGGGAAACGACAACGAGACGTTGGGGATGATGGGAGGTTAGGGTTTGGTCAAGGTCAGGGTCAGGGTTCAGGCATGGGTTTCGATGGTGGTGGTGCGATGATGATGGGACAAGAAAATATAGGATTATTCAATACGGGTGGACCTGTAGCCGGAGGGTCTTATCAAGGAGCATCATATGCAACGGAACATGGACGAGGACGAAATCAAGATGAAACTTCCGTTTGGGACTCTAGGATGGGGATGAAGAGGCTTAAGAGTAATCCGTCGACCTTGACCTCGAACTCGACTTCGACGTCGACCTCGACTTTGATTCCGACTTCGAATCATTTGGGGACTCATGGTACTACGACGAGCTTGGGGGGTGGGCCGTTTGGAGGGGTTTTGGGGGGTCCGGATGGGCAGGGTTTGGGGGTTTGGGAGAGTCAGAGTCGGGCTCAAAGTCTGGCTCAGAGTCAAGCTCAAGCTCAGGCTCGGGCGACAACCCAAACTCAAGTTGAAGCTTCATCATCATCATCAACAACGACCGCCCTCGAACAAGGTCTAGGACAACAAACAAACGATATATCCACCAACCAAAACCAAAACGACAACCACAACCACAACGAGGTCGATCCGATAAAGAACACGATCAAGGTCGGATGGGGTTCGGATACTACGACGATGGGTACCAAGGGGCATGCTGGGGCCTCGTCGTCGTCGGCATCGTCGGTATTCTACCCAGGTGGGAATGGTTCAGCCTGGGGTGGGGGGTCTGATTACGTGAGTGTTCTGTATGGGGTATGGCGAGTTCCAGATTTGGGTCTGGTAGGCTAGATTGGCTGATCCGGTTGGTTTGATAATTTCGGGTATAGACGCAGGATGATCGAGGTTCAGGTATGGAGATGGATGTTGGGATGACTATGGTAGCAGACCAGGGCGACGTGCGGGTGGACGTCGATTTCCCTGTAGCTCCACCACCATCCATGTTCTCCGTCTCCGGGGTATCAGCGTTTCAACCACCCGAAGCTGGGCCTTCTACGTATTATCATCATCATCCCACGACGTATACTTCCAATCAAACCCAAACTACCCCACCTCGACGATCGGGAGACCCCGCTAGTGTACATCCTTACTCGGACTCGACACACCCATCGCACGTGTCGCATTCGCATGCAACGTCAGTCTCGCCAAACGAGGGGAATGTGATGGCTGAACCTTATTGGCAAGACGGTTTGAGAGGGATCGTGAGACCTGGAGGTGGAGTGGATGGGAGTCCTTTAGGGGGTCAAGGGTGGGGCGAGCGAGGTGGACAGGGGTTGATGAATGAGCCGGAGGGGACAGGGTCGAGGGAGATGGGCGGGAGGAAACGGGTTGAGGAAGGGATGGATTTGGGGAGGAGTGTGGCTATGGCTATGGGGATGGGGGTGGATTCCACCATGGCCCACGGGGATGTCGAGATGGTGAGTGAATGACGTAGAACTCCTGAGGACGCCGCTAGGTCAAGGTGGAACGTCGAATTCGACGAGGATGACCGAGCGGAATAAGCTCCTTATTGTGGAAGGAGCGCCTGACTGATTCCCACGCCTACCGCTTGCCTACCCCGAACCAACCCCTCTCACAGGACGAATCCCCCATCTTCACCTCACTCCGACTACCCGCACCTAGCCCCGTCCCGCCAACCTTTAGTCCAGACTTTACCGACCCTCGACCCTTACCTTCCCACACCGGGATGATGGTCCACATGGAACCCTCTCCCGCTGCACCCGTCAACACCCCGGCGACCACGCCGACGCGACAACACGCCATGCCAAACCTCGCCATGACGGGGTGTCATGGGAACAAGTCGAGGTATACGATGGGACCGAGGGCGGATTGTGAAAAGTGTGTGAACCGGGTGGAAGGGCATGTGGCGCATTGGAGGTGATGCTGGAGGTTTGGGCGGGCGAGTCGGGGCGTGTTTTGGGAATTTTACGGACGATCGGATACGAGTCGGTGTAACGAAGTTTGGGAACGTAACGAGTGTTTGTCGCACCTTAGTGTGTGTTGTCGCCTCCATGGAGAGGCAATCAATGATGTACTTTTTCACGATCATACGATCGCATCGAATAGCATGGGGTCAGGGAGCAAGTAGATTGAACACATCCTGTTGTCCCTGTCGATGACGACGGTGAAAGGCGACTTCTTCTTGTTAGGCTTCCTGCTGATGGCCATGGACATGATCTGCTACTCCCCGAAAGAGGGTTACTCTGCAAACTGTGGCTTGTGATCGCTATACGGTATCCATAGAAGATACTACTTTTGGGTACAAAGAGGGAACACCGCCAACCTCGCAAGAACAAAGATGGTATCCTGCGATATATATCGTCTGCTCCTAGCGGTAACAAGCCTCCTTTTCTCACTGCTGTAGAAAGACAGGATCACACTGCTGCCCTAGTCATGCCTCGCCCAGCTATTTCTGAGGTGGTTCGACGTGTCACGATTGATGTCTATGAGATTGAGATTGAATTCAACACAGGTGACGAGAGGTCCCGGCTCGACAGAGGAAGCGCGAGTTGATCGGGGATACATTTATTGAATTGCTCTATGGCTCGAGTGACTTATTATCAAACACAGCTTTATGCCAGGGTCTTGAATATGTGGGAGTCTCAGGGTATTTTGAAACGCCCCCTCTTTGGCCCATATCGTCCTCTGATAAAGGACATTGGCGACGCGGCAGAGGCTGCTTTCGGTCATGTTCTTGAACATGACGACTGGTGCAAATCGTGCTTGGCTAGGCGGTATTACGGGGCCAAATGTAAGACCGAGCATACTCGTGAGGATACCATGCGACCTAGTAGCCTTACGACCTGGGCCGTCTACACTTGTCGCCCAAAGTCTAGCTCTATCTGCCTCTTCCTTACGTGGATATCGGTCCTCCTCGTACCTCGTCCCGCTCATCGTCTCAATCCAACACTTTCAACATATCCTCCACCGAAACAAACTTCTCCCTGACTTTCCCCCTCTTCTCTCCGATCTCCCTCTCGGCCTTGTCGATCCTCTCCCAATCTTTCAACTCGACGATCCTCGTGCTCGACCGCCTGATAAATTCGGGAACAACACCCATCTCCGGATTGACAGCGAGGAGGGAGGATGAGGCTGGAGGTAAAGGGGATTGGAAGTGGTCCATCATGATGGTGGATGCTACGGCGTAGGCTCGCTGCATGGTTGACGCGATGACTCCAACAGGACCGCTGGCTATCCATCCTGCCGTGTACATTCCCGGTATCTGTAGATCCCACAAAATCACAAGTTCCGAGCAAAGGTCAGGGGTACTCACTCGACCAGTGTGAATGAGAGGTCAACGAGACTTTGGGCTTACCATCACCCCACTCCCATCCGTCACTCTACCCTCGACATTCATAACCCTCGATCTGGCCTTATCAAACGGGACATCCTCCTCCCCTGCTCCCTCACGCTCGTCCTCACCCCCGACAATCGACTCTCCTCTATACCCAACACTCTCGATCACCATCCCTGTAGGGGTGACCACCTCCTCCCCCGTTGGTCTAGCCAACACGCTTTGGGCCGCCACCGATGCTGCTGCTGCTGTGCCCTCGTTGGAGCTGGCGGGATCGGCAGGTGGACCCGGTGGGGAATCGGCTGGGGTCGAAGGTGGGGCTAAGAGGGTGTTTTTCGTCCATCGGATAGAGGTGATCTTTTTGTCCGAGGGGTTTTGAGGGGATGACAGGAAGGCCGAGGGGGAGAGGAGGAAGGAGAGTTTGAATCGTTTTTCTTCGGCTTGCGTCGGGGTCGTTGATGTCGAGGCCGAGGTTGGTTCGTCTGAGGGGATCGCGGAGGATGAAGGTTTCTTGTTCTTCTTCTTTGCCTTGACTCCCTCGCTCATGAGATCCAACAACCTAGACCTCGCTCTATCCCCTTTACTAGCCACTTTAGCCTTATCCATCTCTTCCCCTTGGACCCAATCAAACCTAACCCTCGCTTCATCATTATCAAGACTGATCATCTCCCTGAATTCCTTGGTCGTGAACGCTACCTGACCAGGCCCACGACGACCCACCAACTCAACCTCCTTGACCTTGGACTTCCGAAGATGATCGATCACGGAGGAAGGCATATCTGTCCCTTCAAACTCGTGAGGAGGTTTAAGGAGAACCCGAGCGCAATCCATAGCGACGTTTCCTTGTCCGATGATGGTGACTTTTCCCCCGCTTAGATCGGGGGACAAGTGGGTGTACGCTGGATGACCGTTGTACCAGTTGACAAAGGCCAAGGCGGGGAAGACGTTTTCTAATCGATCTTCCCTTGAGCTTGAGCCGGGGGTATGAGGGAGTGGGGTAGAGAGGGATGAACCGTATGCGAAGAGTAAGGTGGTGTAATGAGCGTAGAGGGTGGATAGGGGGATATGGAGGGATGAGGGGTAGGTGTAGGGTGACGAGGGGTGGCGAGGGAGTGGGGAGGTGGTTTGCCCGATAGAGATGTTGCCGAAGAATCGGAATCGAGGATCGGGGGCGAGTTCGTCGAATTTATGTTGACAGTTCTGTGGTGTGAGAGGACGAGATAAGGGATGTTTTAGGTAAGAATCAGTAAGAGGATAGTGACAGGTAGAATAGGAGCTT
>Ga0308160_10005166_pt1 | contig 13723 bp, 16 predicted proteins | sample PhyFR1_FD_201036 | JGI IMG/M metagenome (GOLD analysis project Ga0308160, IMG submission 201036) | Phyllosphere microbial communities from UC Gill Tract Community Farm, Albany, California, United States - DLSLF.R1 | ecosystem: Host-associated > Plants > Phyllosphere > Unclassified | place: USA...
ATGTAGTAAGGCCGCTATGCGTACGAAGGCGAGGAGTGATTCTTGCGTGTACCCCTCTTTTGCCTTTATGGACTCGCCCATATGGATGTATGTTTCCCATACCCCTGTCCTCTCCGATTTGGCTTGTAATATACTTTCCAACGCTTTGAGTGAGGCGATAGTGGAGTTCCGGTCGACGATATCGAATGCTTGCTCGATCCGTACTAGCATTGTCGAGAATACCTTATCGAACGTCTTCAAGTCTGCCAGTCGATCCGAGAAGCGATTGAATATCGATCCAGTCGAAGTCAGAGCAAGGACCAGTGATTCGCCTTTCGAAGTCTCCAATAATGGAAAGACGACTTTCCACCATACCTCCTCCCACAAGTCTGTCGATAGAGTACCGCCATAAAGCTCGATACACTTGTACAGCGTCTGCATAGCTGTACTTGTCACTTCCACTCTTGGATCCCGTCCCAGATCCAGGAGCTGAAGTAGGAGTTCCAACCACAGATCCTTCGAATCCGCTTGTACAGCGTCCGACACGTTCCACATTAACCCAATCGCCGACAAGGTGATATTGACATCTTCTCTTTGACGACCGAAATGTCCTAAACATGTGATGCACTGTCGCATCGCGTCGTGGTCTAGTGAAGAGAGGAAATCGGTACAAATTAGGTTGAGGGATGGAAAAGCGATTCGAACGAGATTCGCGTCTCCTCTTGTCGATGCGGATGGTCGGTTGGGTGGATCGAGTTGTGATCGAGTATGGCAGACGGCATTGAGCATACCGAATATCGTTGTCCAGCCAACTTGGAGTGAATGGCCGGACGATTCAAGGATCTGGTTGAGAGTATGGTATCCTGCTGAACGGACGTCAAAATCTGTCGAAATGAGATTACTGATTGGATGAACATCCACCTGTTTACCCAAAACAGCAAAGACAAGGGGTTGTATACGATCATCTTTCGCCCTCAATGATCCTAGTAGAATATCACCAAGCGTCTCTGATGCTTGCACCCTTACAGTCGAAGGAGCATTCCCATCTCTCGCTATACTAAGCAGATGCCTAGTGAGGATATCCCATCCGACCTCTGGATCTTTATTGACAAGTCGATTCAGATTGAGCATACCGACAATACGGAGTTTACCGAGACTGAATGATTTCTCGCCAGATTTAGCACTGGATGATATGGTGATACCACTTGTCCGACGTCGATTATCGGGACTGGGCGACATTGGGAATGTTAACGATTTGGGTGTTTCTGGAGCTTCCATCTGACCGACGTAACTTGTATTTGACCCGATCATTTCCGAGCTCAATTGACATAAAGCAGATAGGAAGGTGGTGAATGCTTTATCGTCCATTTGGGTAGTCGAGTCAAATAGGACATTGATGGCGATACTGATTTCTTCGTTATCGATTCCCTCAAACACCTCCGACCGAGGTTCATCTATCGAATCCCGTGTGCGGAGTGGACTAGATCCGATTCGGGGCGATGCACTGACGGCCGTTCCTCTTCTCGTGACACTTGGCCTTTTCGCCCCCAGCATAAAGACGGCATTTTGCAATACCTCCAAAACGTCATGCCAGGCCGTATCAAGATCGCCAGCGAGGTACCTCGCAGTAGTGACCGTACTCTTCAGACAAGCGAGATTCCTTTCAGACAAAGAAGGGACAGATCGACCACCTAGCGCAGCTGCTAATCCGTCCGAGCTGATGACGCTATCCTTCCTTCCAGCTCCAGTCTCGAGGTAGGTCTGCATTGCCGATACCACCGGCGGCGGGACCGCATATCGGCCAAGCGTGTTTAAGAATGCATTTCGAGGCATGTAGAGCGAGAGGGCGTTGCATGCAACCGTAAAATCCTGAAGGGCGGATAAAACTTCGGCGAAAAGAGTATCGGATAGATTGGTAGCCATTGTGAATGATAATGCGGCAAGTAAGGCGGGCCATGCAGATTCAGCCATTCCTGATAATGTTTCCGAAGGCGTCCTGGCGGCCGAATGGATACCGCTAGCGACGGCATTTAACGATTGTAGGGCGAGAAGGTAGATGTAGGTCTCGGGTATGATAGGTGCTTCCGCTTTATCGTGTTGCTCAATCCTATCTGTCAGCCTAATCACAATGAATACCTACAATTTCAACTTCAACCCCGACTGAGGTCCCAGACCACCTCCTTGAGATCCCATCATTGAGCTGACGGTATTCACCCCAACATTTGCTGCGCTCGCTACCATCCCGAAACCTATATCGAGGTACCCAGCATTCGGACCGGTTCCTTCCCCCGTAGGTACTCCTAGACCGTGCATCTGATCGCTTACGCCAAGTAAGTTCGGCTTCTCACTCATCAACCTGCTGAGGGATGTGACCAATTTAGCAAACAGCTTAGGCTCGCCTTGTCGATCATACTGCTCAAACAAGTTTTGTAGAAGCTTGTTATCTCCGCAAATCCTGACTATCAGCTAGATCATACATCGACTTACCCTCTGATAATCTCGAGAGCCAGGACTCGGAACCATGGTTGTACAACTTCCTTCTTACCATCATCCTCACCTTCTCCCATTCCCAGCTTGATGAGGGTGTTGAGATAAACTTCGACTTGGCCTGGTAATTGTGCCGAGAATGATCGGATGAGGAGGAAGATGAGTCGACATACTCGTAATGCGATTGGGAATGTTGGTTTCTCAGCTAGTAATTTGAGCAGGAGAGCATCGAGGGAGTTGCTCAGTAGGTGGACTAGTTCCGGTCGCTATCATCAGTAGTCACTCTACGTTACAAGGGATCTACGGACCTGTTTGACGGGTTCCTCGTACCCGCTCAAGATACTCTCGATCAATTCCAGCCCAAAAGTCCTTTGTAGGTTGCTCAGAGTCAACAACTTTGGTTTCTCCTTATCCCCTCCTCCCCAGCTCAAAAGTCCGGATCCACCAGACCTGGCGGTCAAAAGGCATAAATCCGATAAAACGCAGTAAGCGTCCATCACAGCTGGCGAGACCGTTACTTCCGTAGGCGGTTGCGTTGACAGTTGCAGCAATTTCCCTTCTTCGTCGGGAGATTTATCGGTTGAGAGTCTATCGAATATGAGCATAACTGCTTGACGCAGTGTTGCTGCTGCAGTGGAAGATACCACCGATACTCGCACATCTTGTAGTTTGAAGCAGAGCAGGAGCGCCTGTTTGTCAGCGTCTACACACTAGAGGACGTACATTGCCAAGTATCTCGCCATGGGCATCCGGGTTGTATGTCAGAACAGACAGTAAGGCTTGTAGGATCTTGAGTTGAATATCGACGCCTTGATTCGAGACGCTGTTCAGGGTCTGCAGGACTGACGGAAGAGTGGGCTGATGCATCAGCCTTCCATCTTGAGTAGGGGACGTACAGTAGGTACACCACCAGCAGCTACTAGCCTCTGTAGTACTGTGATAGCTATACCGATGATCTTGGGTGTTTTAGTCTTGCATCCCAAAGTAACGGGGGAGAGCATGGTATCGGCATTATCTGAGCGTCAACAGCGAGTGTGTCGAGTACTTACGAAGTAGAGCATCACGGGACACTTGGCCTCCTCTGAGTATTTCCAGTGCTTTCTCTCCAGCCTGACTATCAGCATACATGCACCCCGTTATGGATTATACTCACATCCTTGACGTCCGGATGCCGTCTTTTAGCTTCGACGACTAGAGCTTGAAGCTCGGAGACTAGCAGGTGATGGTCCTTTCAATCAGCCCCTATACCATTCTATGTACATACCATCACTTCTGTCCTATCTTTCAGCCATTGAGCCCGTACCCAGTCCCAGTACTCGTCTATCGATAATGGTCAAAGAGATAGCATAGGATTTAAGCTTGAATGACGCGACTACTTTCCCACGGTCAAAGCCCCCAATTGTCCGTAATGCTCGGTCCTTTGAATCACTCTTATCCTCATCAACTAAGCCAACATGGCCTCATTCCAAGATACTCTCCGTTTCTGCTTCCCACAACCAGTCCCGCCAGCTAGGCAGAATGGAATCAATGGTCGAGATCGCGCGACAGATACTGCTTCGGGGCGACAGGAACCTGAGGATTTAGGAAAGGGGACGAAGAAGTTGAGTTTGGGAGCTATTGTTAGGTCCTATGCCCTTGATTGGGTGTTGGTTGTTGCTATGTGGTGAGCTTCCAATAATGATCTCCAGTATCAGCTGATGATAGGGGATTGCTGGCCGTGTTGAACAGGTCGCCTGGGCATAAAAGGGAGTTTTCCTTGAACGATATTTCGATCCAACATACCTTCGCGGTGCATGAGCGTGTGCCCCCAAAGTGAGTAGCTACCGGGACAGATCGAAGGAGAAGCTGATGGTAGTCTCCTCGCCTTCATATCCGTTGGTATTCCCCTACTAGTCCTTCTCCCAATGAGCTCTTTCATCAGCAAGACCCGATGGGATATCCATAATGCCATGATTGGTATGTCCACACTGCCCAGTCACGATCAAGCTGATATCAGGCCTTTTCATGTCATACACCATGACCGGAGTTGTCACTCAGATAGTCAAGGTATGCACAACCTTCTTCACATGCGTCAGACTGAAGATCTAGATGATGGTTGGACGACCTAGGCCTGATCTCATTGATAGATGTCGACCTCCAATCGGGTCTACGGACCATGCCCTATTTGGTCTATCTACCGTTGATATCTGTACCAACACCAACAAAGCTCTGTTGGACGATGGATTCAAGGTAAGTAGTATCCCGACGTTTCAAACCTAGCTGATAACGTAGAGCTTCCCAAGTGGACATAGTTCTCGTAAGCTAAGCTTCGCCCGGCAGAGCTGATGATAGTATCGTTCGCAGGTCTCGGATTCCTAGCGCTCTACATGGCGGGCAAGATGCACTTGTACGATAAAAGAGGACATCGAGTACGTCCTATGTAGTCATGTGTTCTGACGATTAGACTCGAGCATGGTATGCTTTGACCCCTCTTTTGGGCGGGGCTATGGTAGCTATCAGCCGAACTGAGGATAATAGGCGTAAGCTGCCTCAATCAGTATTCTACCAGAAGCTGATATCGCAGATCACTGGCAAGATGTCTTAGTTGGATCTTTGCTCGGTCTCTCCATCGCTCTTGTCTCCTACAGGACTTACTACCGTCAGTGCCCCACCGAGGATCTCTCCCTGCGTGAAGTAGCTGATGTCCAGCACCACTCCACCATCGACAATGTCACCTTCCCCTCGCGCCTCTAGAACCGGAGTCTGACGATGAGGAGAACCTCCATTCAGTCAGGTTGTTGGAGGAGGAAGATGGAGTACCAAGGCCCAGCGCAGAAGAGTTGGCGTGGCGATCAGACCGATCGTAGATAGACATAGTCTGAACAAGCATATAGCATGAGCGGTGGTTATCGTAGTCATCTCAGAAGCATACATGCATGAACTAAATCATAACCGCAGCAAAAGGGTGCTCTACTCTACTCTACGCCTTGTGCCTGAACGTTCTCAGGAAACACCTTCACGTAACTCCCGTTGTTCTTGTTCTCGACTTATTCTGTAATTCTTTCGTGTAGATCTCTCGGTCTTTGGTCAGATATACACGCACTCAATCTCGACAGCAACAGCGATAGCGACAGGCACCAGACATCGGGGATTACAATACACGCTGAGCGTCGACCCGGCTGTGCGGGCCCGGATTCTTTCGAGAGGACGTGAGAGATAAAAACAAAAGTGAGTCCTTCAAGTCCCAATCTTCTCGGTGACTGTGGCTCGCCATTCGCTGAATAGGACATTCTGCCTAATTTTATCTCTTCCTGTTGTCTCAAAACACTGATAACTAGACCATCACCGTGACAGGTGTCAATCGCCATGCCCAACTCACCTCACCCCGACCTTCGGCTTGATGTCCCAACCCCCTCAACCCCTCCATCCCGTAGAGCGCGCTCAACATCACCGACACGAGGAACACCCATCCGTGGTCCTTCGAGACCAATTTCTCCTAATCCAGGCTACACGGCATCACCACGTTTAAACCAGAGCCCCAACCCAAATCGTGATTCGGGATTTGAACCTATTGGAGGAGGAAGTGGGATTAGTGGGATTGGAAGAGCTTTTGCGCAGAGGACATTGAGAGCTGTTAGGAGAGGAAATCTCCCTTTCATGCTGGTCTTTGTTTCGTACGTCTGCACTGAGTCGGAGCTGGAACTGATGGACAGATGCGTTATCGTATTCTTCACTTCCCTGGCTGGAATTGGATATGTCGCGCCTGATGAAATTGAAACTACTGTAGCTTTCCTTCCTGGAACGCCAGTATTCGACTTGGCAGGTCGTCAAGCCCTAGAAAGGCGTATGGAGGAACAGAGGGAGTTAGAGAAATCATGGGCGAAAAAGAAGAGACCCAAGGATGTACGTTCCCCTCTTCTTGTGATGGTATATCGCTGATGAATAGGGAGCATGGATGCAGCGGGCTAGAGACGATAAAGCTTTTAGGAGGAACAAATCAGCTGTTGCTGAACCTAGTGCGACTATCGCCCCACTCGAGGAACTAGTCAGTTCAGAGGGTGAAGTGGTTCAGGAAGTTGTTCCTGTATGATTGTATATCGGAATCTAGACTTATTGTTCTCCCTTGGGATATCTGCTATTACTATTACTATCGCTATCGATCCATGCATATATCATACATTATAAACCCAAAGAATATCACCACCTACATACAGATTCGGTAGGTGATATACCTTCCTGCCGTTTCACTAGCTCTCTCAATCTTCATGACCTGACCACGCTTGACTCCGTAGTACCGAGCAACTGGATCTCCAATCATGATACGTGGTAGTTGAGTCTCTTTTAGTCGGCTACTACGTTAGCTGCGTTTCTAGCAACGCCTGAAAGTGTGGACATACTACTTCTTTATCAAAGCAATCTTTTCTTCGGTCGACATGATCGAGTGTTTGGGCACTAGGAAATGTTTGGTGATGTTGACCAATAGATCCGATTCCGAGAACTCTTCTAGTCCGTATTCAGTCGACATCTCTTGCAATGTCTGCACATTAGCTTGGTCCTGTCTTGGTGCGGATCAGGCTCACCTTCCTCGCTGCCGAACCAAGCTTGTCGGGGTGTACAATGATACCCCTCCTCGCTGCTGATTTATCGATAAGACCGATGAATCTGATCATCAGCTATTGTCATCGACAAGTTATATGATACTCACGTCTTCATAGCTGCTTTACTAACATTCCTCTCGGCGCAGAAGTAAACGTAAACACGATCCCTATCTCCTTTATGTTCCGGTAGATCCGAAGTAAAGCACATCGACGGACGACTAGATTGATCAGTCCATCGTACACTTCACTGACACGAGCTGGCTTACTCTAGAACACCACTAGCACCGAATTGAGCTTTAAAATCATCAAACGACATGCGCTCATATTCAGCTACCATGTACCCCTATTACATTAGCTGCGGTCACTAGTACGTGATATAGTACATACTCGATCAGAGATCATCTCCTGGATCGTACGGTGAACACGCCATAATCTCGCCAACTCCCTATCGAACTCTTGTGCCATTTTGTCGGTCCAAGTCTACTTCCTGGGCGCAGTCCTCTTTTCTGTCCTTTCCAAATTCGCTCGAGGAATATTCTGGTGATGGGTAGCGCGTGCGGTGGTGCAAGTGATGGTCTTGTAGCGGTATGAAGGGAATGTATGTATATTAATTGAATATGTCTGAGTCAGAGTCTTGTGCTTGACAGTAGTTCCGGATATTTTGCTGGCGTGCCTAATCTACGGGGATTCCCCGGAATAGGCTCATCGGGCAAGCCCGAGCGCACGCGCGTTCGAGTGTATATTTCGGGTCCATATCACAAGATAGCTGAGCTGCGACAAGTACCCCTTGATAACCATATTGCTAATACACACTACTTTAGATAGTACAAAGGGGACCTAGACGGACTTCATAACACAGCCTCAGAGTTTACAAGACTCGACGACATCGATCAAACCGAGGCTCGTTGTCTTTCTGCTTGTCTCGTGTTTCGACTATCTAGATGGACGTTCCAGTAACACGACCTGTCATGAGCTCCTCTCAAGATGTAAGCATATCCCACAACACGACTTCTGACAACATAGGAACCGATCCCCCTTATCGTTCTCAATAGTGTGCAAGTCCTCGCATCCCTCGTTGTGATAGTCACACCGATCCTATTCTCGATACCACCCCTCAATTACCTTAAAAAGAGGATCCTTTCCTCCTTCTCCGACCTCGTACCATATAAATCTCTAATCTCGGAGGAGAAGATCACCAAGAAAGATGTGTTGGAATCTAGGAAATATCAGATTGCAGCTTGGGGACAGATTGTTCTTGTGGCTGCTGGATTCAGTGGGGTAGCAATATGGAGTGCTATCTTTGGGATGAACCTGCTTGCGGCTGTAGGGCATGACAAGTCGGTTGTGGAAGTGCTGTTATCGGCGGGCATGGTATTTGTCTGGGTAAGCCTCCCTGACTGTGTACGAACAAGCTCACGCGATAGCTATACCTCCTTGCTGTCCCTATTCATCGAGCTCCATTGACACCTCCTTGGTCGCTTGTCATCATATATGCTCTTTCTACCATCCTCGGTATCTCCCAAATAGCAATGAGATTCTACGTCAAGAGGGTCACTGGACACTATCCCGCATGGTCCACCGGTCTCTGGCTCGGACTTCAGCTCTTCCAGATCATCGCCTCGATTTCGACATTATCCATAATCGCTGGACTTCATATGGCTCCTCCAGTCGTCCTGGCTCGTATGGTACGTCTTTTATCATCAGAGCAGACTAACAATCAGCCAGTCGTGGCTCCAGATGATCTAGTGACCCTATCATCGTGGATCACATTCACATGGATGAACAAATTTATCGCTTTTGGAAACTCGAAAGAAATGCAGCCGGAGGATTTACCTCCTTTATCCTTGACTATGCAGACCTCGGTAGTCTTCCACCGATTTAGAGATCTATCCAGCTCGACACTCCTCAGGCGGATCTTGTCGGCAAACGCCATTGATCTGGCTTTGGACGGGCTTTTGACACTTTGCAGTGTGGTGTTCAATTATGCTGGACCGTTCTTTTTGAAGCGTATTTTGTGAGTCATCATGTGTACATAGGGGCAAGACTGATGGCAGGGACGGTTTGACTCTAGGTACCAAGGAGGCGATGTCGCGAGCATATGTTTATGCCTTCCTCGCGTTCTTAGCCTCTGTCGCAAAGGTATGTTCCTGATCATCTAGCATAGCTGAGACCAGGCGTGCACAGATCTCCTTCACCTCTGGCATGGTCGTAGAGCCACGGTCAGGATCAAGTCGGAACTCACCGTCAGTCTACCTGACGCCCCATTGGCTTAGCTGATGAAGTAGGCTGCAATCTACGACAAGGCTCTGCGTCGCAAGGATGCATCGGGTGTTATTGCAAGCAAGGAAAAGATCGAGGACAAGAAAGATGGCGATAAAGAGGAAAAGAAGGTCAATGCGGATTCTGGCAAAATTGTCAATCTCATGGCTAGTAGGTCTCAAGATGTTCTTGATCGAATTTTGGCTGATAACAGGTGATACGCAACGGTACGGTGAAGCGAGTGTGTCGTCGGCTGACCGATAGAATCAGTAACACAGCAGCAGCCGCGTACTACATATACGGTGCGCCGTTCGAGATCGTCGTAGCTTCCATTTTCCTCTACAAGTAAGTCGCTCAAGGGCTTCAGAATATAGCTGACAAGTAGTATCCTAGGGTGGTCTGCGTTTGCTGGTATGGTCGTCCTTCTAGTCGCCACACCTGTGAACTCGTTCATTTCAAAGCGATATATCAAGGTGAGCCCATCATCCGGGAGTTTGAGCTGATTTCAGATCACTCAAACATTGATGAAAGCTCGAGATAGGCGTATCACCGTCATGACGGAATTGATTGGTGCTATACAGGTGAGTAACGCCTCATTGATTAATCAAGCTAACAAGATAGTTTATCAAGGTACCTACCTACCTTCCCTCTGTACTGTTCGCAATCGCTAATATCAGTTCTTTGCCTGGACTAGTCAATGGAAAAAGAGGGCTGAAGATGCCAGAAAGGAGGAGATGAAGCATCTCATCAGATGTAAGTCTTTCCTCTATAGACCACCTTGGCTGATTGGCAGCTATGATCAACAGCGTCTTCTTCTCTTTACTCTGGAACGTCGCCCCTCTTTTGGTCACTTTGGTTGCCTTCTATAGGTAAGTCCCCTGATCTTTCACAATTAAAGACACCATTCTGACTCTCAGCTTCATCTTTATCGCTCAGCGAGAATTGACTGTCTCTGTAGCGTTTACCGCTATTTCTCTGTTCTCCATGGTCAGACAGCCTTTGAACGTGATTCCTACTTTCGTGAGTGGCTCGTCGCACCCCAGCCGATCAAGACTGATACAAGGCCGTCTTTATCCTTCAAGCACATGTGTCTGTGAAGCGAATCGAGGACTATCTTGAGGAAGACGAAGGTATGTTTGACCCATCGGATCCAGCTAATTCCAGTGCCCGACTGGGTCTCTTCACTCAAGCGCAGACCCGAGACCGAGAGTGAATCTAGGAAGATTGGATTCACCAAAGCCACTCTACAGTGGAATACCGGTAAACAAGCTGAAACCAAACCAGCCGACAAGCCCAAGGATAAGCCATTGTCAAAGATCAAACGAGCCTTTTTTGGTCGACCTCCACCTGATGCTTCTGCTGAGGGTAGCGAGACTACCGCTGTCGAGTCTACTCCCGAGCCAGTATTTCAACTTGCCGATTTAAACGTCGATTTTCCAACTGGTAAACTCAGTGTCGTCTCTGGTCCTACTGGATCCGGAAAGACTGCTATTCTCACCGGTTTACTTGGGGAGATGGAATTGATCGAAGGTCATTCTTACCTACCTAAACAACCTACCCAAGTCGATTCCGAGACGGGTCTGAGGAATAGTGTCGCATACGCTGCTCAAACTCCTTGGTTACAGCAGAAGAGTATTAAGGATAATATCTTGTTTGGCGAGGAATTCGATGAGAAGCGATATGAGGATACTCTTGATGCCTGTGCTCTTATTCCCGATTTGGATATATTGGAAGATGGTGATCAGACCGAGATCGGCGCCAAGGGTGTGAGTGTTTCCAGTACTCTGATAGAAATTGTCACTAATGACAGGTCTCGCTGAGTGGTGGTCAAAAAGCTCGAGTTGCTCTTGCTCGTGCTGTGTATTCTTACACGCAGCATGTCCTTCTTGACGATCCTCTCGCTGCTGTCGATTCTCATACCGCCAAACATCTCGTCGACAAGTGTCTTCGAGGTTCACTCATGAAGGGCCGTACCATCGTATGCCATTCCGTTCTACGGTATTGTCCAGCTGACACTCAGATCCTGGTCTCGCACCATGTGGAATTACTACTGCCTATCACCGATTATATCGTCCGGATACTTGACGGTCGGATCGATTCTCAGGGAACTCCTACTGAATTGAGGGAATCTGGAGCCTTAGATGGGTTGATTGCAATTGAAGGAGCAGAGATGGCAGCTGAAGAACCTGTCGTAGCTAGTAGCTCCCAGGATAAGGAAGTTGCCGTTGTTGATGAGGCTGAAACCACCAAGAAGGATAAAAAGAAGGGACCGGGAAAGAAACTCGTCCAAGGTACGTTCAACGGGATTTGCGTATGCTGACTTGCAGACGAAGAAAGACCCATTGGAAATGTCAAGTGGCAGACTTATAAGCTTTATATCGTTGCTGCTACTTATTTGACATGGGCTTTGACACTGCTTATGATGAGTGAGTCTATGTCCCGGTGATTGCTGACGATAGTCTTTGGACAGCTGTTTACTGTCGGAGAACGATATTGGCTCAAAGTCTGGGGAGAAGGTATGGTCATATGTGTTGTGTGGAGGAATTAGCTGACAAAGTAGCATACACTACTTCATTCACGCCTTCTGTGTCTAGCGTCCATCCACTCAACTGGGTCCACCCTCAGCATTATAGCCACTCGGAATTCTCGACAAATCAGCACGTCTTCCACAGCCTCCATTTCCCTATGTCTGCCAATACCACCGAGCCAGCGATCAGCGCTTCCGGTATACTATCCGACCTACCTTCTGCGACTGTCCACCCTGGATTCTACTTGGCCGTGTACGCTTTAATTGTCCTTGGCGACGCTATCCTTGGATCTCTTGCTAGTGCTGTCGGATCATGGGGATCCTATCGTGCCGCCGTCACTATTCACGATCGATTACTCGGTACCGTCCTCAAGTCGACTGTACGATTCTTTGACGTGACACCACTCGGACGAATCATTAATCGGTTCTCGAAAGATATCGAAACGATCGACGGAAGTCTCAATAGTTCACTCATGACGGTCATTGTCTATGTCGCCAATCTATTTGTCGCAGTTGCTGTGGTTGCTGCTATCGTCCCCTGGTTCCTCTTGCCCGCAGCGATCATTTCGTTCCTCTACTACCAATACACCCTCCTTTACCTACGAGCAGGCCGAAGTGTTCGTCGACTAGAAGCCACCCTTCGATCACCCATCTTTTCCGGTTTCTCTGAGGTCTTAGATGGTGTTGTATCCGTCCGAGCTTTCGGTGTGGAAGAACGGTTCTTTAAAACCCTCTGCGAACAGGTCGACAAGACTCAGGCCGCATCCTACTATTATTGGATGATGAATCGATGGCTCTTGATTCGGTTCGATTCCCTCGGCGCTCTCTCTGTATTCTTAACTACTCTATTCGCACTTTCTGGCGCAGTCAAACCCGGATCAGCAGGAATGGCCATCATCTCCGCTCAATCATTCGTCATGGCTTGTTATTGGGTATCGAGATTCTGGGGACAACTCGAAATGGATTTCAACGCAGTGGAACGAGTAGAAGAATACCTCCATCTACCACAGGAACCACCTTCAACCACTTCAAATGCTCCACCAGCTTATTGGCCTTCTACCAGTAGTGGACCTGATTTCTTGCGGGTAGAGGAATTGGAGATTAAATATGCGCCTGATTTACCTTCTGTTTTCAAGGGGTCTTTTAGTATTGCCGCTGGAGAGAAGATTGGGTTGATTGGAAGAACTGGAAGTGGGAAAAGTACGCTTGCTATGAGTATGCTGAGGTTCTCGGAACCTGCTGGTGGGAGGATTGTGCTGGATGGTATCGATATTACGTCCATTGGGGTCGATGATTTGGTATGTCCGTCGTTCGTTCGCGTACTGAAAGCTGATGTGTAGCGGTCTAGGATCACATATATCCCACAAGGTGAGCTGACTGCTTTGGCGCAAGGGCAAGCTGACGACCAGATGCGGTCCTGTTCTCTGGAACTGTCAGGGAGAACCTCGACCCATTCAACGAGCATTCCGACGACGAGCTCCTAGATGCTCTTTCAAGAGTCAATCTCGGTCCACGAGAAGCACCCTCAGCTGTCACTTCGCGAGCTCCGTCTCGTGTCCCTTCCAAAACGCGTCTCTCGCAATTGGCGAAAGAAGACGCAGAGGAAAGTCGGGACGGAGCCGCATCTCCTGCGCCTAGTAGTACGAATACTGGTGGGAAGATGACGGTAACCCTCACAACGGAGGTTTCTTCGGGAGGAGCCAACTTCTCCCAGGGTCAGAGACAGTTGGTCGCTATGGCCAGGGCTCTCTTGAGGAGGTCTAATCTGATCGTGAGTTTCCACTCGCAAAAGGAGGGTGACTGATGATAGATCATGGATGAAGCTACTGCTTCGGTTGATTTCGCAACGGATGAAGCTATTCAGTCGGCTATTCGATCCGAGTTCAAGTCGTCC
>Ga0308160_10005167_pt1 | contig 13722 bp, 17 predicted proteins | sample PhyFR1_FD_201036 | JGI IMG/M metagenome (GOLD analysis project Ga0308160, IMG submission 201036) | Phyllosphere microbial communities from UC Gill Tract Community Farm, Albany, California, United States - DLSLF.R1 | ecosystem: Host-associated > Plants > Phyllosphere > Unclassified | place: USA...
TCAAAGCGTAGACGACATCGAGGGAGGTAACAGTCTTCCTCTTGGCGTGTTCGGTGTAGGTGACAGAGTCTCGGATGACGTTCTCGAGGAAGATCTTCAGGACACCTCGGGTCTCTGGCACGTTAGCTGGTGGCAATAGTTGAAGAAGTTTGAAACGTACCCTCGTAGATGAGACCAGAGATTCGCTTGACACCACCTCGTCGAGCAAGTCGTCGGATTGCGGGCTTAGTGATACCCCTGGATGTCAGCTGTGAAGTATTGAAAGTAGTAGAAGAGGGGAACGTACTGGATGTTGTCTCGCAAGACCTTCCTGTGTCGCTTGGCACCACCCTTTCCTAGACCTTTTCCACCTTTTCCTCGACCGGACATTGTATTTGATTTGTTGTTTGGGGGGTAAGGGTAAGAGGGAGAAAAGTGAAGTTGTTGTTGTAATGTGTTGGATGATGAACGGTAAGAGTGTAGGATATGAGTTGGTTATATAGGTGACTGAATGACTGGAGAAGTAAACAACTTACGGCGTAATCAGGGATTAGCGGAATCAATTATTAGATTATTAGATCAACCTAATAACGCCGCGGGTATTGACGGTATTAGGGGGTTTAGATCACGTGACTTGTTTTGGGTTAATTGGTACAAGCTGGGGTCCTCATTCCGGTGTTATAGGAGGGGGCGGGTGTAGCGAGAGGGTAGAGAGCAGAGGGGCATGCATGGCCAGTAATGATAAGGCCAGAAGGATGGATAGCGAGGGGCGTCTAAGACTATCACTCCACATGTATAGTATCGTGAATAATCCGGGACAAGGTTGTCGACGGTGTTTCACCTGAACGAGCGCGTCGCGCTCTCTGCCCTTGAAGTGTACTTCACTATGCACCGATGACAACAACCACACAACTGCAGCCGCCAAAGCCGCAGATAGCACGGAGGGCGAGCAAAGATCCGGCGCATCTTCCACTCCATAGGCGACTCCTGTTCCCGTATCACGGACTAGAAACTTCTCTACCAAAGCTTGTACAAGGGGATGGGGAGGATATCGACCAAATCAATGAAAGGTCAGCTTCGGATCTCACACGACCTGTGACAAGCTGATCTATAGACTATACCATATCATTGCTCTAGCACTTAGGGCGTATGTCTTATCATGGTATACTCGAATATCACCTCGGGACCGTGCACTTCTACCTTCAATCAACAACACGATCATCACCCCACTCCTCCAGCCAATCCTCACATCCATATACGATGACTCGACCCCACTTCTCGACCTTCTCTTACTAGATCTACCGACAATCATCGACCTTCATATCAAGACATACAGGGAGGCAGTGCATAATACCGCTCTCGGCTACGGACCACTCGGAGACGCATATCATGCTCGACTCCCCCTCGCGTCGGTCATAAAGGCTGGAGAAAAGTGGGAGCTCAGTTCACTGTACTACACGTCTCTAGCGGATGGGTTGCTAAAAAATGGATTGTCGGTCGAAGAGTACGGATCGACGGTGGAGAGGTTAATGGCGAGGGAATTAGTTGGACGGATGGTGTTGGGCGGGGTTGGAAAGAGATTGAGCGAGGATTGGTTCTGGTATAGTCTGCTATTGAAGCTGCTGGGCGAACCTGGAGAGACGGGTCAGAACGAGAAGGAATGTTCGGCGGCTAGGTCAAAGCCTGTGGTAGAAACGGCGCACAGGTGGATCACCCGAATATGGAGTACGATGATGATCATCTGGACCGGCATCTTTACATTCTTCGCATTCTACTCGGCCTCTCCGCCAGCTGAACAGCGATACGATGGATGTCTTCGACCGTGGCTTTCACTTCTACAATCGTTCATTGGGTATAACGAGGCTTGTAATGGAAAACCAATTCTAGCTAGACTGGTATTGGGAACGACGGACGGAATCGCTCTGCTAGCATCGCCATTGGCTGATCGGTATGTCTCCCATTGATTTCCTGGCGGGATATGTCGCTGACATGTAGCACCCTACCACACTATATCCAATCCCGGGTTCTCACTTCACAAACCTCCCTCAAGGTGATTGATCTGATCGAACGAATCCTCTTTCCCCTAGACGGCTACCCCGCTCCTACTCCACCTGATCCAACACCAGAAGAGGTCGTTGTCATGCGCAAGAAGCTAGAGGAAAGGATAGACGAGATGATTCCAGGCAAGATTCTACCACGTACGGTCAGACACTCACTGACAAGCAGGGATCATTCGCGGGACCCTTTTCCCAGAGGGAGCAGCTTCGATGCTCGACTGCTTATCGTCGACGGAATGTAATGCTCATCTGGTGGCTATGGTACTGGACACTGTTGTGGCTGCCATTCTGCCGGAATTGGTCATAGAGAATAGGTAGGTATACTGTACTTGGCATGTAAGTTGTATGACTACCACCTTCGCAAACATCGTTCGCGTCCGGCCGTCGAGCTCGCCGTTGATACAAGCTATGACAGATAGCAGTCAGGCTGACTAGTGATGGTTCTTGGAAAAAACTCTCGACCAGCCATGGTGGTAAATCGGACACATTAGGACAGTCGCTTTTCCACCTGCAGTCGAGTCAGGACACCAAGTTCCACACCATGGGACGCCCCTACCTGCCACTTCATTCTCACATCGCTTCGTCTACATACACCGACCGCAACTAATCTCCACAAATACGCATACTACTGACTATCGCCTGATCCTCAAATACGCAGACTTGGCCCTGAACGCTCATCATCACTATACATGTTGGGGCCCGAACCCCTCTCGATATTTCACCACTTGATAGGAACGTTTTGATTTCGCCGACTTCAAAGAACCCCCAACCCAGGAATTGAGGACGCCCTGTCTTCCTCCGGTGCTCGGTCCGAGACCCCAAACGTTGTCCGCTGAGAGTTCGCCGAGTCGTGCCCCATGTGCAGGCTCTGCACCATGCTCCGAATATCCGCTCCTCATGCTCTTGGCGTCGTCGACTGGAGAATCTCGGGAGACTGGCACGAGTCCACGCTGTAGAGCGGAGGGCTTCTTTTGCTGGGAAATGTCCGATCGCTCGGTCGAGCGGTTCGTGGTAGGTGCTCGTTGAGAGGGAGACCTGGATCGGGGTCTTGGGGTCGTAGTAAAATATGACTGTTTGACGTTCGGGACCTTTGTCGTGGTCGTCGCTCGTGAACCGCGAGTATCAGGCCTGGAACGGCCTGTCGACGGCGAGAAACGCTGGCCGGAGTACGCGATGCTATATCGCACTTCGCCTGCAGGGAGCCTCGCGTCTAAAGAGTGTATCTGTGACATCGTGACTTTGAGCGATCTGAGTGGCGAAAAGAAGGGTGAGTCAAGACGGGATAATACTCCAAAACTTTCGCAACTACTTCTAATATGCCCTTCGACCATGCACGTCCTTTCATATGCGATGGGAAAAGCTGTGCTGCATATGTCAAAGGTGGGTCGTTGCTGATGTTTAGGATCAAGCGTCATTCCTTTGTGGCTCCACCTCGACTTACAATGCTTGCAGTAAACATACGTACATCGCCCGGAATAACATCATCGGGTTTCCCATGGTACAAGTATAGGCTTGGTGATGATTCATCGCTGAGGAGGAACAGGCTTCAAGGTCGAGACACCGCAAATCGTCCTCTTGGCGACGCTATTTTTTCCCGGATGGTGGCGGGGCTGATGCTGATCGCGGCTTTTTGCATCCACTAACGATTTCCGAGCGTCCTTCGACTGCTTAGCCGCGATGCCAGCCACATTAGGAGAAGTCACGGGGCCGTATGTTTGCATACGTTCCGCAGCTGGGGATGGTGCTGGGAAGCCTTAATGCTGTTATAACAGTCTGGGCTGCGACCACTGCCTCAACATCCACCACGCCCACATGACAGCTCCTGTCCCTGGCCTCCACTCTACGAGAGGTAACCAGAGTGTTGGTGTTGATTGTTGATCCTTAAGATCCGTCTGGCAAACGCTCCCTATAACCTTGTGTCCAGCAGTAATTTACATGTGGGCATCTCAAAATTTGTACAACAGCTACTTGACGGTCACATTTGTTGAGTTCAAAGACACAGGTAACACAGCCATCGCAAACGGTCCGGAGTACCTAATACCTACTCCTCGAGTAAATTGTGTCGCCTCCTCGACTCGTCCCATGCCTACTACCACCCGGAACCTTTCCCACATTGGTGCCGCTGAGGCTGAGCTTGGAAGGTGTTTTCACTTTGGAGACCCATCCGGCGGTTCTAGCAGTACTCGCCGATTTCACCGAAGACGCCGGCCCGCTGTAGCCTTGAGTGTGGCTTCGCTCAGATGAGGCTGGGGGTGGTGGTTCTCGGTGGGATCTCTGAGGATACTTCCCCTTGCTGGGAGTGGTAGTGGGGTCTCAGTACGTCTCGGTTCGTCTGACTGTCTGGGTGGTTGTGGTGGTCACCTTTATCAGGCTTCCTGAGGTAGAGGCAGGGTCTGGACGACAGACCTGAGAGGTCCGAGAAGGTTGAGACATATTTGGAATGAGTGGCAAAAGGGAATTTGTTAGGAGATCAACTCAGCCAGGTCCTCGGGATACAACCCTTATATACTATCAAATGGTCCATTTATGCTATACGCGAAGGGGAGTAAGCCGGTGGAGCGAGTTATATTCCTTCCTCTGGCGGATGGATCTGGCTCCCCTTGCTCCAGGCGATTGAACCTTGTATCCTTGTGGGTGAACACCTCCACCAGACCGAGCTAAGTGGAGACAGCTCCACATGGTCCTTTGATGTCTAGCACCACCGTTTCGTGATTGTTGTCGACCTCCTTCCGGGCTCTGGATCTTCCCATTGGATCACTTGATCAATATGCCAGGCGCGTGATGATTGTGCCGGATGGGCGAGCGTGTCAGGCTCAATGTCACTGTCGAGTGACAGAGGTCGATCCACCCTGAGTACCCCTCCCCAAGTGCCTTGGCCTTCATCTGTAATGGAGGTGTGAGAAGTGCTGTAAGAGTCTGTAAATTGTGCACGGATCGATATGCGTACAGATAGCGGGTGCCGAACTCCACAGTGAGCATTTCATGCTAATGTGACGCCGATCCTGTGGCCTCTTTTGGCGCCGACCAGAAGCACTGATCCCGCGCGTTAGTTTTAAAGACATCCTGTATGAGAGGTACAGCTTGCACAGCCAGAAGCCATGTGATCAACATAGCACATTGGTGTAACAAGGTTATCACAGGTAAGCCTCAGGTTACTACCCTTAAATCAGCCCATATGGTGTTTACCGGCTGGTAACCTTGATAGTGATAGAATCAAATAATACATAGGTAGATAGTCTTATAGCGAGTGCATGTATATCTTCCGGTATACAGGTAACAAATCTGCGCAGCACTGCTCTATGGTGTTAAAGTACGCTCAAAAGAGGGAGACACCAGACAATCCAGCTATGTTGTGAGCCCAAGAGACCTATACACCAGTCCGAGAAGAGCAACCAGCACCGCAGTCCATGTGCCGGCAGATTGCCCACATCGATGATGGCGGATGGCTCAAGAGCATGCGGTACAGTACACAACGATCGTACAAACAAAGCTGTGTATGCTAAGTACGGGGCCTAAAAATGTTTGGGCCCACAATACACCGCAACATCACGTGCGTATAACCTTGCGCCCCTCCCCCTCACCTCCTCTCTCATCCTCCCCCTCTTCTCAATCTAGACACTGAGATACCCGTACATCAGAGTCCATCCCTTAGGTCGTGACCTCTGTATACGCCTAATCCTCCACGGCGTTTGATTCGAGCTCGGGGAGGGGGATCTGCTGTCTGGGTTGTGTCGTTCGTTTGTTGTGTTTCTGCTGTCTTTTGCGTCCTCTCTGTCCTGGCTGTCTTGGTTCTGGCTGCCAGTGTCGACCTTTCTGTTTGGGAGGGCTCGGACTGTGCTTTCTTACGCGCGCTGATAGGTGGCTCTCGAGGGCCATTCACCATCGAGGGAGATGTCTTATAAAACTGTTCCCACGTCTTTGGGTATTTACTCCTCCGAGAATGACCAGTCAGTGGCAAAGGCTGAGGGGCCTCTGTAGACACCACGCTGCCCTTGAGTGCTTCACTAGGCTGCTGGTTTGAGAGCTGGGTAGTGTCGGTACTTTTAGGGAGAGGCTCAACCGGGGGCCAGTCTGAGTGCTGGGTCTTGGTCGCCGTCTTCGAGGCCCTTGCCGAATGCCCTGTTTTTGATGGCTGGGTAGCCGTATTCCCACGGTGATGCGGTGAGGATCGGCGCTCGGCATTATATGCGTGTGTTACCGGACGCTTGTGCCCAGATAGATCGCGCGTGTGCCTCGTCGTAGGGGGCGGTGCTTTGGTGAACTCAGAGCCTGCTGGAGTGGGCAGCATCTTCACAATATCGTTGGGGCGCGTGGGAGCGTTGATCACGGTAGGCGGCTCGCTGATCGATGCAGGCTGGATCACTGATAGGGAGGGCTCGCCAGCAGGTGGGGCAGGTTCGGCCGCACGGCTGCGTCGCCGGGTCCGCTCGTCATGAGGCTTTGAGGTTTGCTGACTGGGAGACCAGGGGTTGGGTGGTGCTTTGGAGCCGGTCGAGGGATATCCACGAGGAAGACTGCGTGCCTCTTTGTAAGTCGGACTTCGACCGGCACGGGAAGGCTGCACTGTCTCGGGATAAAACGCTTGCTTGGGTCTCTGGCCGTAGTAGGCTTGTTGAGCGGTGTTGGTATACGAAGAGGCATGTGGTCGTTGAAAGCCAGAACCCGGATCGCGAAAGGGAATATATGAATCAGTGCGTCTAGTGGGATTGCTTGGACGGGAAGCGTAGCCCCAAGATTTACGGCTGGTTTGGTTGTTCACCGTGATCACCTCGATTCCATTGTCGAAAACCCTGGTCATGACTCGGTGGCTGGTATGAGTGCGAGTGCCTTGGGTTGTTGGTAGGTGATGTTGGGCACTAGATACTCTGGCCTGTCGCGACTCCTTGTCCTCAGCTAGCCTCACGAGACGTACCAGTCGGGTCAATTTTTGGTACCGTCGCTCGTCTGCCGGTGACCAGTACTCGGACATGATTGTCAATTGAAGGTGTTTGTTGTGTATATCAGAGAAACTAATTGATAGAGCGCGGGGCGATGAGAAGTGGATGGTGGTGAAAGTGTACCTGGGTAGCAGGAGCGGAGTTGTATCTTGATGATGGTGCTTAGGGGGGTCTCTCTATAAGTCTACTAAGTATCGATCACATACGATGAATACGGTGGCAACGCCAGTGAAAGGATCCTTCGAGGAAATAGTTTGAGCCCCTGCGTCTGTGAGCCCCAACAGATATACAGTATCGGCTCCCTTATACATGTCATCAGGGTTCAGGACCTACGCAGAGGAACCAGGCAAACGTCAACGATATATCTCCTTTCGCTGCTTCGGACGTGGAGCATAGATGAAAGGATGTCAAACGCCATTTAAGATAAGGCCTGGATTTCATCCGTAGAGCGGTGCCACGCCCTTTGTTCACGCCCGTCATTTTATCAGGAGTGGTCAACAATGCCGTTTTAGCTCTCTTTTCCTATTGCATTGGTTCGAGCCTACATCCGGCGATGATTGTACAAGGCAACATCCTTTGACGTCTAAACGAAACTTGATGGAGTGGAGCGAACTGCGGCCGAGAGCTTCCGAATGCAGATATAGGATTGGCGGAAACGATCCTGCCTTTATCGAGCTTTTACCGGAAGGAATACATGTAGGTGCTACAAGAATAGCAACCTGTGCATTATTCGATTTCACTATTCCCAAGACAGCACTCCAAATTGGTAACAGGGTACTCGAAGTTATCATACCACTGTCTCGTATCGCTCACATGGGTCCCGGGTCTGAACAGTGCTCCCCCAGTATTCTTGGAGCGAGTCTTTTCGCACCATACCCAAATATGTAAGAGCATTAAACGTGACGAGTTTGACATAGCATCAACACAGCCGTCTTGTGTACAGATTATGCAAGCTGTTTGCGCAATCGTGTATCACGATGACCACGATATGCATACCTGCAGTAGGATATAGTAATCACTATGTACATTGTGCAAATTGAGGGGACGATGAAGAAAAACATGAAAAAAGATCCACTGTATGTAATTGTTCATGACGCGAGAGAGCATGATGACGCATTGTATGGCCGTTCAGTTGCCACCTTGAGCGGATTCAGTGTCGATGGAGTCCAGCCAAGCAAGAAGCATGACCGGATGTTTGGGTTGGGGCTCCTCGTAAGGCTCTTCGATCACTGGTTCGGGGTTGATCGACTCTCGATACCCCGTATGTTGATATGGATAGTCATTGGAACGGTAAGGCTGCTCATCCTGTGAAAAGTACCTGTGGGACTGTTCTTGGTATTGTGTATGGGGATCATACATTGTTCGTTTGGCGGATGATCTTCTCGCTGGAAGTCGCAAGACGCTCAGCGCCTGGTCAATGCTGACATCGAGTCGGTCGTTCTCTTCCCTTGAGAACTGGGAGTCCGATGTGAATCGAGACTTTGCGGGCTGTGCTTTCCGGCCAGGGTGGTCGTCCCGAGAGTACACCCTGTCGGGCACCAAATCACCTTCGAAGTAACGAAGACGAGGCTGGCCAGTGTATGGATCTCGGGGTGCATGTGAGTAATTGGAAAATCTTGGGCAGCATGGGCCGCACTTAGCGATGTCTTTCGACGATGGCCGGATATTCGAGAGGGATAGTAATCGGAGCTGTAGGTGGGTTTTTGCATTCTGAATCCGGTTGCGACCTGATGGGAATGTGATTGGGAGTGTGGAATGAGAGAGAGAATACGCTAGAATCGCTTCTTTATACCACTTTCCGACCTTTCATTTATCAGTATAATGGATGTCCACCTGACACATTTCCCCTGCGCTATTGTCTTCCTTTGACCATCAAGATCATGGGCTATGTCTTGAGGAAGCAAAAGCAAGGTCATCGGCTGATAATGGCGTATGGTCCTCACAAGGGGAAACTATCTCTGTCGTACGCACTCGGCCATCTTCGTGGTCACAGGGATGTTCAGATCGACATGGAGGAACTCTTTACTGCCTGGCCCTACGAGGTTCACCTTGATCCTGTGATCGAACCACCTGATAACGGTTGATGGTGAGCTGAGTGCTGATCACGGAGCTCGGGCAGCGATTCGCTCGTCTGACAGCACCACCAGCCCCACAAAATGGCCACCTTGTACCCTCCAGGGCGAGGTCCAGTATGGGATTGTTCAGGTCTGAGATTGACGTCTAGACTTGGCGTGGGCGGATACGCAGTTTGCGCAGCGACATGCTATTGTACATGTGTCTGGCTCGGGCGCCCATTCTCTGAATGTCTGTGTTCGTTTCTCATCAAAGGAGAGTTCTCGGCGATGCAGTGGGTGTTGGTGCGTACTTGGAGCATTAGACCCTTTGGACGGTATAATACGTTTGCCCTGCCTGGGATAGCTCTCACACTTTTTAGGGCCAGCATGTGTCAGTCGAAATACTCTGTACTATGATGTCTGTGCATTGCGGCGCTTTGCCTAAGAAATCGGAAACATTGCATCGTACATGTACAGAGAAGAACGATAGTATAATAGGAGACACGGACGAACGAAGAATGGGGGAGAGCGCAAGTGATGATGATAAGAGGATCTAGCTGGTTCAAGCTAATGGCCGTGGCGATTTCGTTGTCGCTGTCGACCACGGGATTTAGCAAAGCTTGGGGCTTGCGACACGGCTCGAGAGGGTAGGAAATGGGTAATGATCGGTCCGTCAGAACCAATCGATTCGCCACTGTCAGAAGCCGTTTCCTCAACTTCTGGCGCATAATCGTCATGATCACGTGATGCACTTGCTGGTCGACTGTCCAGATCCTGGGCTGCCCAATCCGGCCGGATTTCATGAGTCGTGTACTTTGGGTCCGAGGCCTGACCGGCCCCTGACTCCGAGTCCCGTGATGACTCCCTTCGCTCTTGCTGCCGAATCGGAGTACTGGGGAAGGATTGTTGATCTCGGCGAGGTGATGCATCGCGCCCAAACCAGAGCCCGTTCTCATCGCAGAGATGCGGAGGCATGCCGATTCTTTCCGCAGCAGTCGGCCCACGACGGTTGCTTCCAGAGCGGGAAGCGTCCCCGTAATATTGATTCACAGTGAAGAAGTTCTGCTGCACCACTGTCGGCCGATTGGTGCGTGCGTCGGTGTTGTTTCGAGAAAAGGAGCGCTCGAACGGGTGACGCCGGGAAGATTGCGCGGTGCCGTCGTAGATACGCATGTCATTCAGACTGGACTGACGCCCATCCAAGTATCCCGACTGTGGAGCTCGATTACTGCCAGATGACTGTGAATAGCCTTGTGTCCCATTTGGCTTTTTGAACCAGTAACCATTTCGCTTGGGCATTGTAGGATATCTTCGATGTAGACGAGGGTTCGAAAGATTGTGTGGCGTTGGCGATGAAGGGTGTCAGGGCACTTTCAAGGTGGAAGAACCCCTACTCTGTATCTAGCTGAAGATCACCCCCCTGTCTCGGTGGTGCTAGAAAGGATTGCTCGGGAGCGACGTCATGTTGGACTCGCACAAAACCTCGGAAGGTATTTCCATCCATTCACTCTTTGGCAGGGATATGGGTTTTGTGGAGCGAGAACCTGAGTATCCACCATCCTTTGTGCCTACCGATGAAAAGATCTCTCGTTGAGACGTCTGATATCCCATAAGCAAAGGATCAACTTGAGTACTGCGGGATCGATCCATTCATCCCCTCGGGTGTGGAGCCAGGATGTAAGTATCCCAAACGTGGAGCGGCCTGGCCTCCCAAGGCCGACGGTGGGCCTATACCTTGTCCGAGTGGCGGTGTTCCTTCCTTTGTCACCCCTGGTCAGTATGAGACCGAGTCATCAACTACGCCGTTTTGGCTCAGCTTTCCTTTCGACTCGGTCCGAGCCTACATCCCGCGATCATCCGTACAGGCGTTACCTGCTACGCTTCGGTCAAAAGTGGCCGGAGAGGAGCGATCTGCGGCCGAGAGCTTCGAGTGCGCTGGCGATCAGCCAGCTTGTATATTGAGCATTGCGTGGCGGTAAAGCATCAAGTATGCATAAAGCACATATACAATCTATTGTAAGCTGTGTTACTAAAGTCGTGAAATAGCGCTCACTCACTATCTAGATATCTAGAAGTCATTCCATTCGTCATCGTTCCAGCCGTCATTCTTCTTCGCTGCGGGAGCTTTGCCTGAACCAGCAGCAACAGGAGCAGTTGCCGCAGCGGGAGTAGTCGTAGGCTTTCCAGCTGGCTTATCATCCCAGGACTCAAAGAAATCGTCATCCCGTCCTCCAGAACCTTCACCTCCGTCCTTGCCCACTTGTCCATAACCTTCGTATCCCGGTCGTTTTGTTGGTCCAAGTCCCATCTTTTGCAAGTGCTCATCGAGATCTAGACCTCTATCCTTGGCTGCGCCGCTCAAGCCTTCCAGCGCTTCCTTGGCATTTGAACCGATACCAGCGAGATAATTACGCCATTCGTCGTTTCCTCCTTGACCTTGTGCGATTTCTTGAGCTCGAGACATGCCGGGCTTGACGACTGTTTCGTTGATCTCTCGACTGGCGGAAGATACGGCCGATGAGAATAGGCCCCATCCCTTGGATAGAGCTCCTAAAGGATTGGATTGTAGTTCCTGGAGAGTCGGTGCGGAGTGAGACGAGAGACCGTAGCTTGGATGAGTTGATGATCCGTACGACAATTCTGGTTCTGGTGCGGATCCGAAACCGGCATATTTACCGCCCTGGGAAGGAGGCAGGTCGCCAGATCGTTGCGAGTTGGCGCTGCCCATTCTCTCGAAGAACGCTTCGTTTCCGCTTCCGCCTGCTGGAGAGGATCTTGATGGTGCTTCATTGTAGGAAGGACTACCGGTTCGAGATGGGTTGAAGGATGAGGATGAAATGGCTCCACCGGCTCGCGATTTACGGGTCGCTTGCGACGATGAAGGCCGAGCGATCTCGGATGCGGGTGGTGGAGAGGACGGTGACCAGTCTGTAGGTGGGTTCGCACAAGCTGCTGCTAGCTAGATAGTCAGCTTTCGACAGACTGCAGTGCATGGAAGCTAACCTTTTCGCGATACTGCGTTGCAGCCCAGCAGTTGTACTTTTCCTGCATATCCATTCCCTTTCTGTATCCTCCTTCTGGGCCGTAACTTTCCATGAATGATTTGAACGCTTCATTTCCTCCGAGCTACAAAGTCAGCTGTGGTCCTCTACGTGGGTCATTCAGCCGACCTTCATCTTCTTGAGTTGATCCTCGTTCCACTTGTCCATGGTGATGGACCTAACGAATGAGATGTGGACACCGAAGCCTACTTGTCAGACATGGCAGTCATCTCAGAGGGGATGCATACCTCGGTGGATCCCAGAGCACTCTAGACAGATGAAGGTACCGTAGCTGACACTTGCCCATTGAGGGGATGGCGCATTACAGTCGACACATACTGAGATGTGAGCTTTGGAATGAAACGAACGATTAAGCTCACACTTATTCCCACCTGTTCCCATAAGAGCCAATAGCTCTTTCTTCGAGTATACCTCTGACATTGCTGTATAGGGATAGGAGTCAGCAGATAGCCATCTAGAGCGCGTCAGAGTAATAGATGGCCTGTGCCTTGTTGATCAAGTGCCACACTCGCGGTTATCCGGCTATCTCCGAAAGGGGTAGTGAGTACTCCATTCCACTCCTTTCTACTACCACTGTACACACTTAATACATCTATACAATATGGAAGACGACAGAGAACAAAGAGTAGACGAGGCAATGATCGTAGAGGGAAATGGAGACAGAGAGAGACGTGAGTCATGGAACTATTTGGATGCAGATGGAGAAGGAGGAGCAGGAGGTGGAGGTGGATGGATACAGGTGTGGCGGATGATGGGCTCATAATACTGGAATTGGAATAATGGACTGATGGGGGATATAGACTCTAGAAGAGACGACCGGGATAGGGATAGAAGTCGATCGCGTGATAGGCGTCCAAGAGACGACGATAGGGAGAGAAGAGTGAGTACTTTTCGGCTTTGACATCACAAATGAGGACCTGGATGATCACGGACCGGCACGGTCATGCCTACCGTGTCAGGTCTTCCTACCATTCCTCGTCTTGTAACCATCTACATCAAAACATTCCGCTGACAATCAGCACTCACGTCGATCTCCTTCCCGATCAAGGTCTCCTAGTCGAAGACACCGACACCGTTCTTACTCTCGATCCAGGTCTCGCTCAAGGGACAGGTCACACAGAGACCGACGAGCCAAGTTCTCTCCTCCTCCTCTACACGCTCATCGACGAATGGGACACGGTAGGGAACGTGAAGGTGGTGAGAAGTCGGTTGGTGGACCTATGAATGCGCCAGCCGCAGAGGCCGAGGCACATGCCAAGGTCAGCAAGAGGGAAAACAGGTTATACGTGGGCAATCTGCCATATGATTGCAACTACAAGGACTTGGAAAAGTTCATGAGCGGAGGTGGGTTTGGATTAGATCTCACATCAGAGTCGCTGGGCAGCGGGACACCGGGGCCATGAACTTAAGAGGACCTACTTCGTACATCCGAATTTGAGAAGGATCGGTGTGTAGGATGGTACGGAGTAGGCTTGCAATGTTGCTCGCCTGGCCCGGCGGCTCTGCTGAACTAAACGGCAAGGAACAAGGTTGACGGATGGAATAGGTGGACAAGTTGTTTTCTCCGAAGTCTTGGTTACACCCCTTGGTCAATCCAAAGGTTGCGGGTGAGTCGAATTCGCTGATTATGTTT
>Ga0308160_10005168_pt1 | contig 13720 bp, 9 predicted proteins | sample PhyFR1_FD_201036 | JGI IMG/M metagenome (GOLD analysis project Ga0308160, IMG submission 201036) | Phyllosphere microbial communities from UC Gill Tract Community Farm, Albany, California, United States - DLSLF.R1 | ecosystem: Host-associated > Plants > Phyllosphere > Unclassified | place: USA...
GGACGTGTGTGTCGAGGCCGCTAACGCAGCCACCAGGAGCAAGTCATTCGACGCACAGCATCAGAGTAGCGGTCCCTGCAGCCCGTCTTATAGGTATCCCCATTCGCTCGAAACTGATCGTTTACGGTGGGCCGGGTAGTCGGCCGTTGGGGACTGACTGAAGAACAAACGGATGACCGGTTATGGTGTCGGAATGAGCAGAATCACGCCGGCTGTCGAAGTGCTGTCTTCCGTCACTGACGCCGAGGCAACGGACATCGCTCACCTGCTCGCCCAGCTATCAACGACGGCGACGTTTGACCGATCCCGTTTGGAAGCGATCGTCGCGCACGACGCAACCGAGCTGCTTGTCGTGCGAGACAGCGGACGGATCGTTGGTGCCGCAGTGCTCGTGACCTTCCCGTTGCCGACGGGGCTCCGCGGTCACGTAGACGACGTCGTCGTAGACGAGGAGATGCGAGGGAACGGCATCGCCCGAGCTCTGCTAACACGGATGACCGAGCTCGCCACAGAGCGAGGTCTTCGAACCCTCGACCTCACATCACGGCCGTCGCGCGAGTCGGCGCTGCGACTGTATGAGTCATTGGGCTTCGCGCGACGCGAGACAAACGTGCTTCGCTTCACGCCGCCAGTGCGTTCGTAGGGTACGGCTCGGCTGCCCAGCGGTTTCGCACCGCGTTTCTGGCGGTCATCTCGTGAGTAGACCGATCGAGAACCAGAAACGATCAGTTTCGGTCCGTTGCGGAAATCTACAACTGGGGTGTCGCTAAGCGGTTGGCGCGACGCACTGACCGTGTAGCGATGAGCATGGTGGCGACAGCGGACAGACCGGTGATGGCCCACGTGATGGCCTGCATGCCCCAGAACGGACCGTCAGCGAGATCGCGAGCAGAGGTTGTGAGGTTCGACTCGGCGAAGACGAGCGTGGAGTTCATCAGCGCGTGAGCCCACGCCGCCGGCCACATCGACGACGACATGATCCGCGCCGCCGAGAGAACGAAGCCGATGATGAGCAGATCGACGCTCGTCGCAACGACGTCCCGGACCGCGAGATCACCGCTGGCCGCATAGCCGAGGGTGAGCGGGAGGTGCCACAGTGCCCAGAGCACGGTGATGAGCGCGCTCGCGCGGAACGCCCCCAGCGGTTCGAGCGTGGTCTGCAACCCGCCACGCCAACCGATTTCTTCGCCTGTGACCGTGAGGAGCCCGAGGAGCGCGAACGGCAGGATGAGCGGAAGCAGAGACCATGCCTCAGGCGAGGGCCGCCATGCCACGAGGCCTATCGCGACTCCTAAAGAGGTCGATGCAGCTGGGATGACGAGAAACACTCCGAGCATGAGCGCCCAGGTGCCCGCGATGCGCCGCGATGCGAACGGGCGGATCGCAACCCACCTCACGAATGACACTCGAGGCCCGTGACGGCGGGTGAGCAGGTGGGCGACAAGCGCCGAGAGAGCGGGCGCCCAGGAAAGCAGCGGCACCCAGGCGTTGAACGAATCAGCATCGGCATCTGTCAACCAGAGCGGCGCCATCACCGCAGTCGTGATCGCGGCCAGAATGCCGAGGAACCAAGCGAACGTGCGACGTGCGGCCGGATCGAGACCACGGCCCGGAGAAGTCGCGGGTGCTGCCGGAGTGGGTCTGTTTTCGTTCATTGTGCTCTCCTCGATCGCGACGGCTCGTGCCGTCGTCGTCGAGAAAAGCCTTCCGTGCAGCGGCGCCGCACGGATCGCCCTGCCGGGGGGCTCCGTGTCACCCTCGGGGGTGAGGGACAAGCCCGTTCTCGTAGGCGAAGATCACGGCGTGCACGCGGTCTCGCAGGCCGAGTTTGAGCAGAATGGCGCGCACATGCGTCTTCACGGTGTCGTAGGCGAGGTGGAGTCGCGCGCCGATCTCGGCGTTCGAGCATCCGGCGGCGAGGAGGTCAAAAATCTGGAGCTCTCGTGGTGTCAATGATGCGAGCACCGTGCGATCGGCCGTCGGCGCCCGTCGGACGTGCTCGACTACGGCGGTGACGACGTGCGGCGCGAGAACCGAACTGCCATCAGCAACGTCGCAAATGGCCGAAATGAGCGCTGTCGGCCGTGTGTCCTTGGTGAGATAGCCACTCGCTCCGGCGCGCAGAGCGCCCACGACGAGCTCGTCGGCATCGAAAGTGGTGAGCACGAGCACGCGAGTCGCCGGAAACACACGTGCGACCGTTTCTGTGGTTCGGATGCCATCGAGTTTCGGCATTCGAATGTCCATGAGGGCGACGTCGACCCGGCGCGTACGGAGCACCTCGATGGCCTCCATCCCGTCACCCGCCTCCCCGACCACCTCAATGCGGGGATCAGCACCGAGCACCGTTGCCAGGGATGCGCGCAGCAACGCCTGATCCTCGACGAGCAACACCCGAACCGGCATGGTTACTGGGCCGCCTCTACGGTCGGGCTGATCCGTGCGGGGACCGTGGCGCTCAGCGACCAACCCCCGGGGTTCCGCTCGACGTCGAACGTGCCGCCCGCAGCGGTGACGCGTTCGGTAAGGGCGATCAAGCCTGAGCCGGCGTCGGCGCCCGGCCGCCCTCCCGCGCCGCCGTCGTCCCGCACTTCGAGTGTCGCAGCGGTAGTCGACCACGTCAGGTGGACCGCGACGACCACAGGTGGCTTTAGGTGCCGGAGCGCATTGGTGATGCCCTCCTGCGCAACGCGCACGAGCGCCAGCTCGGCATCCGAGGTGAGCACGCCGCGTGGGCCCGTCTCGACAAGCGTCACGGCATGGAGAGGCGTCGACGCGGCATCGACGAGCGAGGGTAGCGCGCTCAGGGTCGGAACGGTCCCCGTACCGGACGGAGTGGAGTCGAGAACCCGCAGCATCGCTCGGAGACTCCCCATCGCCTCGCGTCCGGTTTCTGCCACCTGACCGATCGCCTCGTGCGTAGCCTCATCAGTGACGCCGACACGGGCCGCCTCGGCTTGAGCGATCATGAGCGCAAGAGAGTGCCCGATGACATCATGAAGGTCGCGGCGGATGTTCGCGCGCTCTGCGAGTCGCGCAGCGGCTATTCGATCCCGCTCGTCCGCCTGCTTCCGCTCTCGCCCAGCACGGGTGCGCCGGGCCCCGGCCCAGGTGCCGATCACCACGGCGATCAGCGTGCCAGCCTCCAGGAACTGCACACCGTCTACTCCGGTCTCGACCAGCCGTGCGACGGCGAGACCCTCCGCAAAGACAACTCCGACGACTCCGCCAACAAGCGCCACACGGGGCCACGGCGGGTCGCCCCTGCTAGTCACCCGCCACAACACGAGCAGGAAACAACCCGCGGACGGCAACACAACCCCCGTCGACCACCCCGGCATCGGCACCATTGCCAGCGCGATCATCGCAGCCGAGGCAATCGCGAACGCACGAATTGCGCGGCCGCCGGCGATATGGAGAGCGAGGTGAAGCATCACCGCAGCGAGCACAACGATGACGACAGCCAACGTTGGGGATCCAGCCTGCACCATCGCAACAACAACGAGAGCGCTCCCCAACCCGAGAACGGGGTGGGCGACAACGGCGAACCGCATCCACGCATCCCAACGACCCGACATGGCTCAATCGTGCCAGTCTCCATGAAGCACCGAGTCGCCCCGCTAGGCACTGTCATCTCTACGGGGTTCTTGCCGCGACGATGCGTAACCAGGTAGACCGACAGCCCGAAGCCCTTGGACCGCACTAGACGGGCCGAAACTCAGCACCGAAACCGATCGTCCCGTAAGCCGGTTCCGGCACAACACACTTTTGTGGTCACGCCAATAGCGCGGCTGCGAGGAGCCTCCCGCAAACGATCGTTTCCGGGCCGACTGTCCCGTGAGTCCGCCGCCAGGTCCCGCTCAGGCGTGACACTTATTGCCGCGAACGAACGGACATCTACCGCCGTGATTCACACCCGTAGCGAAGTTCTGCGAGCGTTGGGTGCTCAGAACTCGTGCCCAGTCGTTCTCCGCTACCGTCGGATCATGCGAATATCGGTGTTGTTCGGGGGCGCGAGTGAGGAACGAGACGTCTCCATCGCTAGCGCGACGCAAGTCATAGCGGCGCTCCGTTCCCGTGGGCATGAGGTTCTCGCCGTCGACACGGCGTTCGGCGCGCTCTCCACAACGGATGAACGGCGCGTTCTCACCGAGTCGGTTGCAGTTGCCCCGCCAACCGGAACGCAGCTCAAAGCCCTGCCCTCCACGAGCGCGACGCTGCGGCTTCCGGCAGCCATCGGCGACAGTGACGTGGTGTTCCTTGCACTGCACGGTGGGTCTGGGGAAGACGGCCGTATCCAAGCGCTGCTCGAGCTTGCGGGTCTCCGATACACCGGTTCTGGCCCTCTGGGCAGCGGCCTGGCCATGGACAAGGACGTCGCGAAGACGCTCCTTCGCGCCGCTGGCGTGGACACCCCGGACTGGCTGCTGGCCCCTACAGATGCCGACCGGATCGCTCAGACTGTCGGGTTCCCGGTGGTGGTCAAGCCGACCGCTCAAGGTTCCACGGTCGGATTGTCGGTCGTCCGTGAGGCGGACGGTCTGAAGAGCGCCATTGAACACGCTTCGCAGTACGGCACTGTGATGATCGAGAAGTTCGTCCGGGGACGCGAGCTCACAGTAGGCGTCCTCGACGGCCACCCTCTCGCGATCGGTGAGATCATGCTGCCGCCGGACAGGGCCTTCTCGTACGAGGACAAGTATCAGCCGTTTGCTGTCCGCGAGCAGTTCCCCGCCGACGTCCCCGTCGACGTAGCGGAAGCCGCACGTGCCGCGGCCGTCCAGGCGCACGAAGCCCTGCGCCTGGACGGATACAGCAGATCCGACTTCCGGCTCGACGATGACGGTCGCCTCTGGATCATCGAGACCAACAGCCTGCCCGGACTGACCTCCACCAGTCTGCTGCCGCAGTCCGCTGCGGCAAGCGGGATCACTTACGAAGAGCTCTGCGAACGCATCTGCCGACTCGCGGGCCCGGGTTCGCGGGGGTCGTCGCGGAGCTAGGTGTCTCGTAAAACCGTTGATTTTCGAGACACGCACGGATGCTCCTTGCGCACTACTAAGTATTCACCCTGAATTAACTGTGAATCCTCTATCATCAAATCGGCCCCGACGACGGATGGCTACTTGGTAATCACTGTCGCCTGGAGAACAACTGTGTCTGTGTCCCGTGTAGTAATTGTGCTGCTCACGAGCGTCTCGCTCGTCTTCTCGACCTTCGTTCCGGCTCACGAGTCCGCCGTAGCTCACCCCACCACAATGGCGGTGCCACCGGACCCTGCCGTCGATCTGACCGTCAATCAGGGGCGAGAGGCACGGGGTGTAGTCGCGGCCACCGCATCGTCCGCTAGCTTGACTCAAGAGACAGCAGGTACCGAGTCGACGCCCTCAGTCACGAGCCCTCCTCCTGTCCGGCCGTCCAACATCACCGGGATCGATAACGGAATCGCCCCGCAGATGCGAGGCTTCAACATCAGCCCAGCTGACGGATCAATCAACCGAGGATTGTCAGTAGTACTCAGTGGCGGCGTTGATGGAATTACAGCGGCAAGATATACATCAAACGAGCGGGTTGTCTACAATATCTTCAACGCAAGAAATCCAGCGGACAAGATAAGTTCGCCACCTGTTCCAGGAACCTGGACTGTTTCGCCGGGGTACCTCAAACCAAACACGACGTACGTCTGGTCGGCGGCGATCCCCAACGGCATCGCGGAATTTCCCAAGGACATTTGGATCTTTTCGACTGGCGCAACTCTCACAACAGTCAATGCAACGTCAATCAAGCAAACATCCCCAGGTGTGCAGGCGTATGTCCAAACACTCACGCCGACGTTGTCCGCAGCGATCAAATACCCCGAAGCGGGGAAGAAGTATGAGTATCAGTTTGTCGTGGTTAGCACGTCTGCGTTCAAGCGGGTTGCCGTTTCCCCTTGGAGCACTAATTCAAGCTGGGTGGTGCCCTCCAATGTACTGTTCTGGAACTCGGAATACACCTGGGAGATTCATTACCGGTCCGGTCTGTTTATGGAGAGATACACCGGCATTCCTACCCGATCCTTCGGCGTGGTGCTCCCGACGCCAGCCAGCAGTACGGAAGGAGCTCCGAATGCACCGGCTGACACGGGAATTCGGCTCTTTGACCAGCAGTACGAGAACACAACCGTCGATGCTGCACTCGAGTCCCTCGGCCAACGACTTTCGATCCAGCGCAGCTACTCCAGTAGCAACACGACCGTAGGTGCGTTCGGGAAAGGGTGGTCGTCTGTCCTCGACATGAAGATCACCCCGAACAGCTACGGGTACACGGTCCGTCGTGCAGACGGTCGCTCGGTGCTGTTTGGGAGAAACCCGAACGGGAGCTATTCGCCAAGCATCGGCGCCGACGGGACAAGATTCGAAGCTTGCGGCGGTATCGGTTGCTTCACCGTCGGCACGTATACCGACGAGGCCGGCTTCAAGTACGGGCTAAGTGCGAACGGTATTGAACTCATTACCAGTCCGGACGGCTTCAAGACGACATTCAAGCGCGACAAAAATGATAATTCTATCTTCCGCATGGCTGACGAGATATCAGATCGGAACATCGAACTGGGATGGGTCGGCGGACGTGTTACGCAGATTGATATCGCCCCCTTGTTGGGTGAAGATATCGACAATAGGTGGACCTATGGGTATACCGGGGATTCTCTAACCAAGGTGTGTCGTCCCGGCAGTCGAGCCCAGTGCGAGAGCTACGCGTATAATTCTTCGGGTCGGTTGACGACGGTTCTTTCAGGCACTGGCGTTGCTATCGTGCAACTCCAGTATGTGGGGGCCAGTGCCTCGGTCAGCGGAAGCGTGATTGATGGCGTCGTCCGAACTTACACGAGAAGTAGTGCTGCAAACGGGCCGAAAACCGTGGCAGTCGCGATGGCTTCCGGTTACAAGAAGACTTTCACGTTTGACGCTCAAGCTCGAATGACGAAGACGGTTGACACTAGCGGACGTACCGCTGAATGGTCCTACAATCTCCGCGGACAACCGGTGGTATTCCGCGACGAGTCCGGCGTGTTGCGAGGGTTCTCGTACGGCTTCAATACGGGACGCTTGGAACGGACCGGGATGGACGCGGCCGGCAGAAGCGATGGTCTTGCGTACATCGCCTCGGGGCCGGCCGCAGGGAAGCTGTACTTGCAGGGTCCAGACATTCTCGCTGCAGAGTTGTTGGGGGCCAAGCCAGCAGACGCGGCCTTCGAGTATCAATACGACGCAGCTGGACGCCTCTCGGCAGTGCTCGAAGGGAAGGGTGAGGCCAGCGCGAAGCTCGCGACGCGCTACACCTACACGAACGGTACCGAGCCCATCGCGCCCGGCTATTTCCAGCCCGCCGGCCTCCTCGCCACGATCACGGACCCGGAAGGCTTTGTAACCAAGTTCTCCTACGACATCAGCGGCCTGCTGAAGACTAAGACAAGCCCACTCGGACGGGTCACCAGCTACACCTATGACCGTTGGGGTCGCCTCACCACCGAAACGGTTGCGGCGCCCAATATCGACGCGCAACAGACCAAGTACGTGTACAACGAGGACGGACTGCTGCAGAGCATCACGCGCCCCAAAACGGTGAACGCGATTGATGCTGTCCAGCAGCAACTCCGCACCACGTACACCTACGACCTCACGGGCCGAGTGCTCTCGGAAACCCACGTTGATGTCATCGCGAACCGTCGACTTTCGTCCGTCGCCTATACCCGGGATCCCTACGGAAGGGTGTTGACAACCACAACGAGCGACATCTCGAACGTCGTGGCGGTGACCGCTGCCACCTACAACGCCGAGGGGCGGCTCGCGACGAGCACCGATGCTGACGGACTGACCGCAGCATTCGACTACTCGCCAGAAGGGGACATGACCTCCGCTCGAGCGGTCGGATACGTCGACCCGATAGCCGGTGGCGCGCCTCGCGATGTCGTGTTGGAATCTCGAACCTACGACGGTGTCGGGCGAGTGCTAACCCGAACGGATCGGTCCGGCCAGTCGTATTCGTACCAGTATCAATCGCAGATGACGACGCCGTCACAGATCACCGCGAAGAACCTGACGCTCCCCGACGGGACAACGCGGGACGTCGTACTGGAGAAGCGGAGCTACACCGACGGCCGTGCGAACCGGGTCGTCTACAACGAACAACAAACAGTCGACCTCACCTACGATTCAGCCAAGCGGCCCGTCAAGATCGTGATGAGCATCCCAGTCGTCGGAGACATTCCTGCTTCACAGCGGGTCATCCGACGGAGCTATGACAAGCGAGGGCTTGTGCTGAGCGAAGCAGTGGGCGCGGACGAAACCTCCTCGTTGTACACGATCGCGTACACGCACGACGGCGAGGGGAACACCACGTCGGAAGCACGCCTGGATAGCGCCGGGGCGGAGGTATCAAAGACGGCGTACGGTTACGACGCAGCTGGGCGACTCGTGACGATCGTCGACCCGCGAGCGACAGCAACCAACGCAGCAGCATGGACGACGAAGTTCGCGTACGACACCACGAACCAGATCACGAAACGCACCGATCCCGTCATCCGAGACGGTCTCACTGGCGGCGTCACCACCTACGGATACGACGCTGCGGGCCAGAAAGTCGCCACCGTCGGGCCCGAAGGCGAACGTAGCGAGTGGAGCTACGACGCGACCGGCAACACCACTGGAATCGTCGCACCCTACAAACCAGGCGAAGCTGAAGTAGCAACCTCTCTGACATATTCACCGGGCGGGAGACTACTTCAGCTCACAAGTCCCGGAGGCCAGACGACGCAGTACACCTACGACACCTTGGGGCAGCGGGTAGCTTCAACGGAAATGAGTGCGACTGATTCCAGCGCTACTCGGACATCGACCGCGACCTACGACGACGCAGGCAACCTCACCCGGACGGTAGACCAAGCCGGCGCGGTTACAACCGCCGAATACGATCTGCGAGGAAACCCCGTCCGGCAAGCCATCTACAACCCGCTGACGGACACCTTCGACACCACGAGCTCGGTGTATGACATCGCTGGAAACGTCGTATCGGCTACCACCCCCCTTGGGGCGACCACGCAGTACTCATACAACGCTGCCGGCGAGCTCGTCACCACCACAGCCGCTGACGGCGGCAGCACCACTATGCACCGAGATGCGGCCGGTCGTGTCGTGAAAGTCACTGACCAAAGTGGCCGTGCGGTCCTGGCGAACTACGACGCGCTGGGCAACACGACACGAGCGTCTTACACCGACAGTGCAGGAACCGCAGTGCGAACGCTCGCCTGGACATACGACCGCGCCAGCAACCAAACCAGCCAAACCGACCCCCGAGGCGGCACCCGCGCTTTCGCATACGATGCACGAAACAACGCCGTCAAACTGACCTACGAAGACCAATCCACAGCCACCATCACCTACGACCGGTCCGGAAATGCCACGGGATTCACCGATCAACGCGGCAACACAACAGTCACGACTTACTCGGGTCAGGGACAGATCACATCGGTCGCTGAAGCCGCCGTCAGTACCGACGCGTCCGCTGCCCAACGCACGAACACGTGGTCCTACGATCTGAACGGCCGGGAAACACAGGCCTCGTATGGCGGCGCGCGCACCGTGACGAAGAGCTACGACGGGTTCGGTCAGCTCATCTCGGAAACCGGCACGACCCCGACACAAACCACAACCCGCTCCTTCGCCTACGACGCTGCCGGGAGACTCACCGGATTCAGCCACCCTGCTGGCACGCAGACGCTGAACTACGACCACGCCGGCCGGATCACAGCTTCATCAGGACCAGCGGGAGACTCTTCTTACAGCTACGACGCTGACGGGCGGCTCACCGAGCGCACGGACGCTTCCGGAACCATGACAGCGACCTACACGGCAGGTGGCCGCCCAGCAACCATCACGAACAACGGACAGACCGTCACCAACGGCTACGACGACCTCGGCCGACTCGACAACCAAACCTGGGGCACTTACAGCCGGACAATCACGCATGATGCGCTTGATCAAGTAACGGGCGACAGCATCAGCAACGGCCAATCCGCGGTTCTGGCGACGACCTATGCGTACGACGCATCTGGAAACCTCACCGCACAAAACGACGGCGTGACCGCCAGCAGTTACACCTACGACGCCCGGAACCGGTTGGCCCAGTGGACCAAGGGCGCTGCCGTCACACCGTACGCATGGGACAAGAGCAACAACCTGCAAGCAAATACCGGATCCCCGGCGCGCACCTATGACGCTCGGAACCGGCTGGACCTCGTCGGAGCGGTCAACGCCAAATACACCGCCGACGGATCATTCACCGGCTTCTCGCAACAGGGCGCCACAACCCTCAGCTACGACGGATTCGGACAACTGACAAACGACGGACAGAGCTCGTTCACCTACGACGCGCTCGGTCGACTGTCCTCAGCAGACAGCGACACGTTCAGCTATTCCGGCCTCTCTGCCGACCCGGCAGCGATTGGATCCGAACAGTTCCAACGCGACAACTCAAACGCGCTTTCCGGCATCAACGGCTCCCACGTCATACGGAACCAGCGCGACGACGTGATCGCCTCAATCCCCACGAACGGACCTGTATCCCGAGACAGCTATTCCCCGACCGGGATCGCTGAACTTGGAACGTTCACGCTCGGCTTCCAGTCCGACTACACCAGCGCCTCGGGTGTCATCAATATGCACTCGCGATGGTACTCACCCAGCAACGCCCAGTTCCTGAGCCGCGACCACGGTGCGGTACCGATCGATGAGCAGAACCGTTACGCCTACGCCAGCGGCAACGGCGTCACGAACAACGACCCGACCGGTCGATGCGCCCTTCCCGTCGTCGCACCAGCCTGCGCGGGCGCGGCAGCCGGCTCTCTGTTCGGCCCAGGAGGAGCCATCCTCGGCGCCGTGATCGGAGCAGCAGCAGGGATCGGCGCCGCAGTGATCGGCAACTACCTCATGCCCAAGATCACATCCGGCATCGCATCTGGACTCGCTGCGGCTATGGCAGCGGTCCTGCCCCGCACCAGCACCTCATCCTCCTCAGTCGCGCCGTACACGGCAGGTGTGCGACCAGCGACTAGCCCGTCCGTCACCAGCTACACCACGACCTACAAATCCGACTACGTGACGAACTTCACCTACAGGCCGATGAAGTTCGATTTCAACTTCAACTTCAATTTCAATTTCAACTTCAACTTCAACTTCACGAATCCTGCCTGGGCATATCCGGCAGCTGCGACGGTAGCCATTCCGACCTCGACGTCGATCAATAGTCCAGCTGCCCTGCTGTGCCGCGGCAGCGAGAAGGCAAGCGACTGCGCGCTGACCGGCGCCGGGCAATCTGCTTGTGCGGTGTTCCGAGGTGGCGGCAGCATGCCCTGCACCGCGCCATCGCCGTACATTTGGGCCAACGAACCATCCGGAGCAGCCGCGGCCCAATCAGCGTCGTCCGCAAGCAGCGCCGCCAGCGCAAGCGCAACGCCCCCTGAGTGCGGCCCTGAGGAACACCTGACGCCTGACGGCTGCGAATCGCTGATGGATGTCCTGCAACGCTACGCCGACGTCACACGAGACGAACTCTCCGACGACCGAGACCTCATGCTGAGTTACCTCTCCGAGGGTGAGCAAAGAGCCGGAGACAAGTACTGGTTCATCGATAGAATGAACAAGGGCAAAGCGATCGAACGACGACTCGCCGAAAACCCTGTGATTAAGCAACTGTTTGATCATCGTGGCGGACCGAATTCCCCCGACTTCATCAGTCGTGGCTCAGGGCTCTTCTACGAGCTGACAACGAGCAATCTGTCAACGCTTGCGCGACATTTGGCTCGGTCCTATGTCGATCCGAGTCGGATCGCGAAGTACACCATGTGGTTCTACGGGAAGTGAATATGCGACAGAAAATTCGAGGAGCGTTCCTCCGAGAGGGTCAGTCGCTCCGAGGAGCCACCTTCGGCGATCTCCTTTTGGACGACTGCTATTCGCTTCTTGCTGAGGACTTTGATGCACGTCCGGTGATCGAGGACGTGTCGGTAGCGTCGCTGCGGGTGAAAAGCTGCCTGCTCGCTGGAGTGTTGCTGCGGAACGTGACGGTGGGTGGGCTGACGGGCGACCAAGGTTCCCTGTTTGTCAGGGGATGCGAGTTCCACAACGTCACGCTGTCCGGGGTGATCGGAGATCTGACAATCTCGACGTTTGTGACTGCGAGAACCCCGGAGGAGCTCGCGATGTATGAACGGCGGGTCAGGGAAGCTGACCAAGCAGACGATGTGGGCCTGGACATCAGTGGCGTCGAGGGTGCGATCTCGATCCGCGGGTACAGCGCCCACCGGATTCGGATCGATCCGACCTTTCAGGCGGTCGTGCCGCGGGAGCGTGCAGTAGCGGAGGTCTGGGACGACATCGATTTTGGCGAGTCCACGTTCAACATCACGCTCCAAGATGTGGTGAAGCGAGGTTGGAATGACACGATTCTCTCGGCCAACAAGCGATCAAGACACTTCGAGCATGAGGTGGAGATCATCACGGAGCTTCGTCAGCGGGGAATCGCCCTGTGAAGCGCCCACATCGTTTCCTCGGCGCCCTCGGCCTCAGCGGCCTGGTGCTCGCTCTCGCGACCGGGTGCGCAGGCTCGAGCGTCGTCGAAGGAGAGGATTGCGCCGAGCTCGCCCAGGTGGCGACGTCCTACGCCACGAACGTGTCCCAGAATTTGACGACCCTGGAAACTGACCCCGCTGTCGGCGCGGCACAGCTCTCGGCAGCCGGCGAGCTCTTTCGCGCCGCGTCGAACGACATCGGTGGTGAACGCGACGTGGCAGCCAAGATCCAGGCGCTGGTCGACGGCATATCCGATGCCGCCCAAGACATCGCCGACTCCGGGCTGACCGATCAGTCTCGAGCCACCCTCGAGACCGCAGTCACCTCGTTTAGCGAGAACCTTCCGCCGCTGATCGAGTCCTGTGCTGCCACCGAGTCGCCCACCCCCGAGCCGTCGAGCACCAGGTAGCCCCACGACGCCCAACCAGCCAGTGCGCGCAAGCAAGATGGCGAGGTGACGCCCGCGTCACTGCTGGGAAACTCTCGAGAAGCGAGCAAACCGGGAGTGCTGCAAGGATGAGGGCATGGGAATGTTCAACACCTACTTCATCGCGCCGGATGACGCAGCTGCGGCCGCTGTCGTCGACGACGGGCCCACCGGGGTGCACGCTCCGGTAGTCGAGGCGGTCGGCGCGACGGTGGAGGCCGGCACATTGCTGGCGCTGCTCTCTGGTGAGACGTACGACTCGATCACCGACGATCCTTCGTGGTCGCGACTCGTCTCCTCGCCGGACCATGAGTCGGCTTGGGTGATTTCCATGCCCGATACCTTCACTGAAGCTCTTGCCGCGTCGAGCGAAGACCGCCTGGCTGAGGTGGCCACCCCGTGGTCCGAGACCGCAGAATTCTGGGGCAACGGTGATGCTGTGCAGCTGCTATCAATGCTCCAAGAGTGGCGCGTCCTCGCTCAAACCGCCCGCGATCGCGGCGAACACATGTACTGCTGGGCAGCGCTGTAACAGTCGATCACGTTCTTCTTGGCGCACGAGGTGGCTCCATAATGCGCATCTAGCTACTGTGCGCAAGCGAAGGGTCCATGACGACGTGGCGACAGTGTCATGGCTGTGAATGTTTGACGCGCAAGAGTCCAAGCAGCTTACTGACATAATCGA
>Ga0308160_10005169_pt1 | contig 13720 bp, 18 predicted proteins | sample PhyFR1_FD_201036 | JGI IMG/M metagenome (GOLD analysis project Ga0308160, IMG submission 201036) | Phyllosphere microbial communities from UC Gill Tract Community Farm, Albany, California, United States - DLSLF.R1 | ecosystem: Host-associated > Plants > Phyllosphere > Unclassified | place: USA...
ATTAGCACTGAATAGAAGGTGAAATGCAGTCAACAGGATCGTAGACTACGCTCAGGCGCGCCCAGGGTTATTACGTAATTTCAATGATGTCAGAGAGGGGACAGCCATATGAACCGCGTTCAATACTGATACATCTATAAGACTTCAGTCAGTATTCAACCGTACTGAAGTATCTTGGCGTATCTCCCTTGAACACTCGCAACTGCTATGTTCACCATCTCCACTCGACTATGAAGATCGAGTCTACTAGAGGCCCGTAACGTTCCCTTTGCAGATCAGGTTCAAACTCTCCCCACCCTTCAGATTGTATGGTTGGGCCTGCCCTCGTCCAAAATAGTCTAACCCCTCCCCTATCTTCCATACAAGGTTCCTAACGCAAGGATCCTCTTTGAAGGTCAGAGTACACTGACCTAATCAGTTCTCATGTCGCGCTGAACATGAACTGGGCTCACCTCTGTATTTGTAGCCAATGCATGGTCTCTCGGCCCTTGATTGAACCAGAATCTGGTAGAACTATCACGTATGTTGGCTCGCTCAATAGTCACCTCTCCCACTATTGGGAACCCATCTATCCCATCTTTCTCTGTGCCCCACGCGTCCCCACATTCGGTCTGATGGACGTCATTCTCCTCACCGTCCACTATGGTCTTTACGGATAATCCTTCGCATTCTTTTTTGTAGATTCGAAGTCGGAATTGCCCGCTTACGCAAAAGTCCTCAGCGGTAATCAAGTAGAGGAACGGTAGAGCCAGCGCCAGGCTGTTTATAAGAGTAGTAGTAAATCGCATGGCTGATAGTCGTCGAATCAGAAATAGAATATTGCATGCTGTATACTCTCTAATCAAATAGAAACACCTCATGTGCCGCATCCTTTGTATGATATTCCCACTGGCGATCAGGAGACAGGCCAAGATTGGTGCCACTTTGCCCGCCACATTCTGAAATCTCTTGACCGGATAGCCGGATTGGTTTCGTCGACCAAAGGCATACCTCGCCTGTTTTTAGCGTAAATGCCATATCATACATACAACAATCAGGTTGGGCGGGGTACTTTTCATTATGAAAGCCCGCCATGATCTCTCTTTTGTCGACACCATTAGATATTACCGACATGAAGCTCATCCGCTCGACTATAATTTGGCATTCCTCTTGATTTTCTTGACGGCTTTGGTATTGGTCACACCGCTTACGCCTGGTTATCGACTCTTTCGACAAGCTATAGCTGGACCTGTGATCACTATTGGATGGCTGTACACTGCCTGGGTACCATATGTACGGAATGATGCGGAACAATGGGAAGTGACTATTTTGTCTAGTAAGTCGTTTCTCCCAAACCTGTCATGGGTTGGCTAATGGATAGTGGCTCAGGCGTTCCGAGCATTAGAGACCTTCGTCTTCTTTCCGCCCGAGGAGAACGTATTTCGACTTCGAGAGATACAGAAACAGCCCCAATCGCTCGAGCCCACGTCAAAGACACAACAACCAGTACTCGTCCCCGAACCTGTTCCCCCTCCGTTCACTTTACAAAAGCTTTACTGGGGCTTAAGCCTATTCTGGTCTTATCGAGGAATTGGATGGAATTATGCTTGTCCACTACCTGAATCATCAAGGCAACGACCATACAGCCGCGACTCCTCCCGCCGGGAGTTCCTGATCACTCGACTTCGGAAAACGATATTGATCTGGTTCTGCTGGGATTTGTTTAGGACATATACGAATCTTACTCCAGCTTCGATATATTTAAGTGGTCGACCTGGCATAGCGCCTTTATATGCCGATTTGGCAATTTGGGAGAAGGCGATTCATAGTATCCTTATCCCCGCTAGGATAGTGCTGGATACGGAAAGATCGTTTCTCATGTGTAGTATCATGATGGTTGGCATTGGAGGAGTGATGGGATGGGAAGGGGAATTGTGGGAACCATATGGCTGGCCTCCGCTTTTTGGGACTTTTGGGGATTTGTGGACGTCTCCCGGATTGGCTACTATGTGGTCGAAGGTGTGTACTCTCGTATCGTGCGTTAGTTATGAAGCTGATGATCAGACTTGGCAAGGGTACTTCCGAAGATGGCTCCATGTCCTCGGCTGGATCGGTATCGGCGAGAATATCCTCGGTCTCACGCACTCTGGTGAATCGGCTCATCCGAATTCCAAACCACCTACAACTCCAAAACCAGTCTCAAGCGCCTCCCCAAGCCCAATCGGTTCCGGTAGGACCTCCCCTTCCCACCCTATTCCATCATCCAACTCCACACGCACAAAAACCATAACAACGCGACTGGCTCTGTCGAACTTCCTCAAATCGTTGATCGTCTTTACACTCTCCGGATTGGTTCACGACTGCGGGACCATGTCTCTAATCCTCCTACGTACGCCTCTAGATAAACCGTTGAATCTGGAGAGGGTACTTGCTCTTACTCCGTTCTTTGTACTACAGCCCTTTGCTCTTGTGGCCGAAGCGGTACTTAAGGCGCAGTATCGGCAATGGAAACCAAAGGCTTATCCAAATTGGAGGACGGAGGGTGTTCCGAGAAACTTGGTATTCATGGAACGGCTAGTTGGGTTTACGTTGACTTGGGTCTGGCTGGGCTGGTCGGCTGGCTGGTTCGTGGAGGGATTGACGAAACATGGGATGTTTGACCGTGCGGGGAACGTACGATTGTTCCCCAGTCTGTTGGGTGGTATTTTCTGGGGCAAATGGTTCCACTAGTATAGATCGCTTTAGATGCTAGATGTGCAGTATCAACTGTCGATAGATATCAAGATTTGAATGACATGATGAAATTGCATATTGATATGAATACAACAGTGTACTGTATGGATAAATAATGATAAACATGACTTTGATTGACCTATTCGTTCCGCGAGATCTAGTAATCATCATCCATATCATCATCTTCAATCATGATAGCGTTAGGCGCATCGAACCCAGTCGGCGGCTTTTTATCTGCAATCATTCCATTTCTCGAACTGTCCGTACTGCCGGGTAAGGAGATGACGGTATTGGTGGGTGATAAAGCAGGAGGTGAGGATGTTGCATTCTTGGGCGGTCGACCGAGTCTTGATGGACCTGGTCCGAGGGAACTTCGGAATGATGGTGTTGGTGCTGGCTATCAGCTCCCTGTTTGTAAGAGTTTAGAAGACGTACAGGAAGCAGGATAAGATTTTGTCTTTTTGAGTATATTCTTGCTGGGCGATGCTTTCTTTTTGCCATTACTGCCCATGATAGGTTCTATCATATCAGCTCGACTCTCGCTAGGATAGTTGATAACGATGACTCACTCTTGCCCTTTTTGCCCGACAAGCTTTCATTGTCCGAATCACCATTCTCGCTACCACCGGCAAAAGGCACTGGACTAGATCGATCGCTATTACTAGTCGTCATCCTAGCTTTTGCAGCTGCTGTTCGAGCTGCTCCCCTTCGTGTTGATCCACCTATCCCCAGGCATGAAGCCATATGTGGTGCGAACCGGTTGGAGGCGGTCTAGTCATCAGCATATGAGCAATTTAGGTCGAGGGGGACTTACAGAACGATGACAGACGAGACAGTCAAAGAACGCATTCCCGTTCCCATCCATCTTTCCACCTCCACTACCTACTCCTGTTGATCCACCTGTTCCTTTCTCTGGTCCGGCGGGATGTCCTCCTGATCTCCCTTCGGCGGAAGTATGTGATGCAGAGCCTGGTGAAGGGGCTCGTGAGGATGCGGAAGAAGATGCTGGAGCGGTATGGTTAATTGAAGGTATGGGAACATGTAGTCGGCATCTGGTCGTCAGCTTGATGCCACAGATGGAAGAGGTAGCCTTACTTTGTACTACAATTCAGACATGGCATCCGACTGTGCTTGATATCTAGGACAGCAGCTTGAGCAGCTGAGCCGACAAGCTCCGAGACCAGCTCGTCGAATATGGACTGAGCCTGAATCGATGTCAGTATGATTTTTAGCCTCGATGATGAGCTTGAGACGTACCACAGACTTGATCTCGTTGCTCGACATGTTGGTCCGAGCAAAGCCGGGTACTTGCGATCAACGTTTTTGGGTTGATGGTTGGGTAGACTTCTTGGCCCGTGATTGATAGAGATATGTCGCCGATCAATCTAGAAACAATACAGCGTGCCAGACTTGCTGTCGGGGTGGTCTCCGTCGTTGCCTATGTCGTGCTCGTCGTCGTCGTTGACCTATCCAGACAATACGTCAGAACTGCACAATCTCGAGGGATCGGATATATTGCCACGTGAGACCAGGGGTTTACCCGATTGCAAATTGCCTCAAGCCTATTAGGGCTATCCGAGATAGCAGTGCAGCGTCATTCAATGTGGAGAGTAGTACCATACGCATAGAGTAGTATAGCAGCACAGCAGTAATCACAGCAACTGTATACCGTAAATCACGCATCACTCAGAAGATAAGGATATAAGGAACAGAATAGTCCGTGCCCTGTTTAACAACCCCGCACACAAACCCACGACCTTCGCCACTGGAATCATATAATCATGTCGTGGAACGGAAACAACAACTATCAACAACCACAAGGTGGATACAACGCACCACCTCAACAAGGTAATTGGGGCGCACCACCTCCTCAACAGAATTACGGCGCACCCCCTCCACAGCCGCCTTATGGTCAACAACCCCCTCAAGCACCTTATGGTGCTCCACCCCAACAACAGGGTCAATGGGGACAAGGTCCTGGTCAATTCCAGCATGATCAGACTCAATATGGCTACGGAGCGCCTCCACCTGTAAACAACCAGTATGGTGCCCCTCCCCCTCAGCAACAGTATGGTGCACCCCCTCCTCAACAACAATACGGCGCACCTCCCCAGCAGCAATATGGAGCTCCCCCACCTCTACAACAACCACAGTACGGCGCACCACCCGCTCAATTCGGCGCACCCCCTGTCCAGAGTCAAGGAGGACCTCGATTCCTCGGTGTATCTATCCCGGCACCCCCACCGGCCATCCCGGTCTCGCAGTTGCAGGGATACAACCCCCAATTCGACGCTGAGCGGATTAGGAAAGCGACAAAGGGATTCGGGACCGATGAAAAGACGATCATTGATACCCTTGCTCCATTAGATCCTTTCCAGATAGACGTTTTGGCGAGGAACTACGAGCAAACGACTGGTAGAAGCTTGCAGAAGACTCTGGAGAAGGAGCTTTCGTCATGGTGAGTCCCATGTTAGTTGACGGGAATGCGACTGATTTCAGGCTCGAATACACCCTAGTGCTCAAAGCACTTGGACCACTCGGAGGTGACATCTACCTCTTGGAGCGGGCTTGTAAAGGAGCAGGAACTCATGAAGACCTTTTGAGCGAAGTTTTACTCGGCCGGTCAAATGAGGAGATCTTCCTCCTCAAAGAGGGCTTCAGGAGGGTCTACAACAAGGATCTCGTCAAGACCGTCCAGGGCGAACTTAGCATGAAGACCGAGAGGTAATCTTTCTAACTCTTTTCAATATAGACCTAGCTGACAGGTAGGATGTTCAACATGGCATTGAGTGGTCAGAGGGATGAGAACCCATATGTCGATCAGCAGAGGGTTCAGCAGGATGTTGAGGCCTTGTATCGGGCTGGTCAGGGCAAGATCGGGACTGTGAGCTATTCTAGACTCCATTGACGAGGCCGGCAGCTGACAGACAGGATGAAATTGGAGTCTGTGGTATCCTACTCTCCAGGTCTGATGCGCATCTGCATGCCATCGCCCAAGCTTTCCCACAGAGGCACAAGAAGAGTCTCTCTCAAATGTACGTCAATGTTTTCCCATGTCGATCGTTCAACGCTAATGCCCAGGGTCGAAGGCGAGTTCTCAGGACACATGAAGTCCGGTCTCCTCTACCTTGTCAAAGCATACGAAAACGATGGACAAGGAATAGCAAGAGATGTTGAATACTTGGAAGACGCAATGTCGGGAATGGGAACAAAGGATGAACGGCTGTATGTCCCATGTCACGTTTGTTAGGATATCACTGACAAGAAGGATATACCGACTATTACGATGTCACTGGAACAGACCTAAGTTCGCAAGTATCAAATCCCAGTTCCAAACTAGGTACAGGACGACATTGCGAAAGAGGGTCGAGGGTGAGACGACTGGAAAGTACGAGAAAGCTTTAGTTGCTATCATTGAGCAGTCGTAATCTCCCTTGGAAGAGGGATAGGAATATTTAGAAGAAGAATCTTGAATATGTCGAATTATAAGTTTAGGAAATGTCGGAATATGCAAACTATAGTGCCGATCCCGTGACCGTTCAAGAGTGATGCATGGTGTTGATACATCTGATTATACAGCCTATTCCTTGTCCTGCTACCTCGGTTTATCCGTTCCATCCAGTATCTATACGATCAGCTATGATTGTCCAATTCAGAACTGCAAGCTGACCTAGAAGACTGGGAACAAGGTCGAACTCCAACTGCTTCGGACAAAGATGATGCCTGCGGTGAAGATGGTGGCGGCTCGGAGTATACTAGATGGTCAATGATCGTACTCTCTCAGTGATTCGCAGCAGAAAATCGAGATAGTCTGGGATGGTAAAGCCTTGAGATAGTAGCTAGACATACCGGAGGTTATCATCCCTGTACTGAGGAGCCATGACCTGATCCTTGAGGACGGCGTAGATGCTAGGTGGCGCTTGCTGACCAGCGGGTCCGAGGTACGAAGGAGTTACTTTCTCAGGTTGGGACATTGTTGCAGTAGTTGATGGATATGAATGGCAGGTAGTGACTGACGGTACTCGTAGAAGGATGAAATCGAAAAGGGACGGAATCAAATTCAAGTAAAGTGGCAATAGGTGACTTCCTCCACTTGATTCAACCACTATACACTGAATAATGAGTTGTTCAAATGAAGCTCATGATCATGGGCATGGCCATGGTGGACATGGTGATCATGATCACGACCATCATGATCCAGTAGGGACTGGACCTCAAGATTCACTCTACTCTCAGATTGATTTACCACATGTCACAGCGTTGAACGCGGTTGGGGGACCTGAAGCCGGACAGAAGGTTATCAAGTGAGCTAGCCCTTCCGGTGCCGCGGCGCAGCTGATCAATCAGAAGCTGGGAATTGAGGAATGATGAAGACATCGTGAGTCTCATACTGCGTTGTTCGGGGCAGAGGTCTGATGGCACAGTAGTTCCTCGAATCTGACGCGGATGATACTTTGATTATCAATAGTGAGTCGCCCAGTCTTCGAAGTATGAAGTAGGAGCACACATTCTAACGATCAGTCCCATTCATATCCTCAGTATCACTACGTACAATAACGATAAAATCCGGTCCAAGTGGTCAAACACCCAGTGAATTACACCTAGTCAGTCCCCCATCGTCATCACAGGCCGAATCCTGATGATCAGTTCAAAGATGCTCCAGGAATGGATTTCTCAGACGCAGAAGCTAGAGAGCCGACTCAGAAATTGGAATGTATTGAAGAAAGAGATGGGGTCGAGTACCAAGTCAAGTAAGCTCTGACATGCTACCAGTCGGTCAAAGCTGATGAGACAGAGCGGCAAAGTTTAGCGGAATGACGAGTTTGACGATATACATCCCTGGCAATACTTCTGATGGGGACGAGGAAACGACGAAAGTGTATTATATCGGATTAAGAGGGAGTTGGAGTGCTGTAAGCTGTTTCTCGCTGTTCTGCAAGTTGGAGCTGATGAACAGATTCCCCCTCGACCCGGTGCTATCGTCTACGAATCAGCGGCAAGACCAACGGATCACAAGATGGAATCGGTGACGGAAGGTCAATCGTGGGGACCAGGGTACTAAGTTGTGGGCTACCATCTTTCATGATCTATGTATTTCATTCCTACACCTCAATCCCTGTCTGCGTCCAGCTTCCTTCACTATCCCCTCTACACTGTCCATTTCCTCTTCTAAGTCTAAGTACCTCCTTTATCCCTTCTACCCCCGACCACATATCCATACCCGTCCAGCATTTCCAATCTACCTCCTCATCCGCCTGAAGAAAGCCTTGATACTCTCAATTCGAGTTTTGGGTTTTGGTTGTCGGCCCCTCAATACCTCGGCCTGGACCGCGTGTCTCCTCCTGGCTCTCTCATTCTCCTTGGCTGATCTGCCTAAATTACGCCTGTGGTCGAGCCAAGGTGCGAGGCAAATGTCACATAGAAAGCTGGATGGGCCGCGTCGTACTGGACACATCTCTCCGCAAACAAGGCATTCTTTGGGCACTCGATGGTCAGCGACGCGTTCTGACCCTCAATTCTGAACTGGATACTTACTTGGCATAGTGGGTACTGGTATGCAGGTGTTATGATCGAAAAAAGTGTTGGTTGGTAGGTTGTGGTTGGTATTGAAATATTGGAAGTAAGTGAGATGAATGATTGAATGATTGAGCGAATGTGAGGACGTATCTATATGTATGTGCATCGAGTCGCTGTGATGTGATGTTTGCAGGAATGTTTGTCCCATTGTTAGCGTGCGACTGTCACCCTTCCCGCAAAATCATAACAACGTTGTGAGTGTAGATCTGGATCAAGATTCAAGATTAGCTTTTGAATTAGTTCTCACGGGACGAGGTTGTTTGGTGATCACATCGAGGATGTTTCGATTCCACAATCTGCAACGCTCCACCCATCGATGCTAAATTTCAGTCCTATATATCGCAAGATATTTATGAAATGCATTCCCATCTCTCTACACTAACATACAAGATGACTTATCTCCTCAACCTACCGTGTCAGTACCTCCAGTGCACTGAACCAGTCGTAGCTCGACCTGCTTTCTGTTTTGGGTGTGATTTGGTCCTATGCCGAGATCACCTCGATAGTCATGCTCATCGCGAGTGCCGCGAGATCTGCGTAAGTCGGTTAATAATATCAACGATTACACTAACATTCAGACAACTTATGAGAAATGGGATCGCACCGTACGTCCCTTTCTGTGGTTCAAAGGGATATACTGACGATACAGTTTGAGGACGCTCTAAACGATCTTGACCTCGATGCCCTGAAGATTGAGCTCGAAGTCCTCCGCCCCGGACATACTCACGAGATCACCATGCCGGACATAACAGAGATCGACGAAGAATGCCATGGAGGGTTGAACATCCATATCCCCATTTCATTCGATGATGGGGTCGAGTGGATGCTACGGTTAAGCGGATATGATCGTGATCATCCCCCTTTTGGGGTTCTTGAATATAAGAGAAGGAGCGAGGTGGCTCAGATGATGGCCTTACAGTCTGTTACTGGCCTTACCCCTCGAGTACATGGTTGGGGAGTAGGGAAGTTGTCGAAAACCAAAGGTCAGTCACTTGATGGCAACAAAACTGACAGGTAGATCCTCGATGCCTATACATTATATCCGATAAGAAATCTGGTAAAACATGCGAGCGTGTATTCGAGTTCGACCAAGATGAAGAACCTATCCCTCAAGCAACAAAATTGAAGTTCATCGAGGGATACGCCGAATTCTGTATTCAAGTATCAAATCTTTCTTACGATTCTATCGGGAGCTTGGATCTTGATGGCGATACCATCAAAGTCGGACCTATGATTGATTTATACGGCGTCAGTGAGGTTACCGCCCCTTACTTCCCAGGACCATTCAGGACTATGCGAGATCGATACGTAGCTCAGATAGATCGAGTACTCTCCGCCACGAGGAAGGGGTTGATGGGTCAACACAGACCACTTCTGATCTACCTCGCCCATCTCGTTGCTAGGGACTTGGTAATGAATGATCCGGAAATGGGGAAAGAGGAGGAGAAATTCTATATCCGACAACCGGATGCGTTACCTGGTCAATTCTTGGTGCAAGATGGGAGTATCACCGCAGTGCTTGATTGGGAATTGTATGTCCTCCGCACTTGGTGCGATATGTTGCTGATGAGATAGCGCCAATACGACTTGTAAAACCCACGCATTCTCCGCTATCGAAGCCATATTCGGTACTCAAGCCTGGTTGTGTGGCGACAATGCTCTTACCGAATGCGAAGTAATGCTCTGTGAAGCATACAAACAAAAAGGTCGGACCGATTTAGCAGATTGCGTCCGGAATGGACGCAAGTTCCAGCGACTCGAATATGTTATCGGAAATGTGGTGTTGTTCATGTACCAAGGAACAGTCTGTGATCCATACCTAACTGGAGTACTCAATGGGATGGTGAAAGCCTTTCTGGGAGATGAAGCAGGGGTATTACCAACTTCTTGCGAAGGTTGGACTGAATGGGCTTTAGGTCGACATGCCGATGATCCAGGATTGAGCGATGTCATGGAGCTGGAAGGTAGGAGTAAGCTGTACAGGCTCAGCTTGCCATCACATCCACACTCAGAGTCCGAGGCCGACGGCGTGGAGGTCGAAACGGCCGTACCCCTTGAATCCACAGATCCTGCGCCTTTAGCGGTACAGTAGCATGATGACTTTAGATTTTGGAAGTGAGAATGCATGATTGTACCTAGCATTGATAACGTTCATCCCTGGACTTGATGCCATCACAGGCGAATCAGCGCGTTGGCGCCCCCCCCTCACTCCACAACAACGTCAAGTACCGGACTGGACATCAGTCATTCTTCCCAGCATCAAACACCAAGACTGACCTCATGACAAAGTTCCAATCATCCCCTACACCGGTAATCACCAATTTCTCAACTTTATGAACACCCTCCCGTAACGCCATGAACCTAATCCTAGCCGCTAAAGAAGCACCAGGGAGGAGTGGTCCACATCGAATATCCGCTTCTAGCGGAACTAGAGCAGGAGCACTCGCTAGGTGTTTCATCAACATTTGACGCATCACTTAGTATCAGCACTAGCACGTATTTAAGAGGATGGACGTACCTGGATCATCTTGAATCATTGATTGATGTTGGGATTTACGTTTATCGACCGTTTCTCTAATCTGGGCATCGCCGTCTCGGGGTGGGATTGATAAGCGGAACCGCCGGACCTCGTCTGTTCGATTATGTATAAATACCTCGACTGAGAACGGCTCGAATGGTTTGACGCTCGATCTGTGGTTTCCATCATTTCCATTGGTGCCATTTGGAGCGGTTGGGAGTAATTTGACCGATACCAATAGCCCAGCCGATGATGTTGGATTGGAAGTCTGCCTCATTGACTGTACCCGACCATTCATTGCTTGACTAGGCATTAATGGTCGTTGTGTCAATCGTCTCGGATCCCTAGCAGATTGAGATTGATCAGGTGTAGATGCGAATGAAGCTATCGAGAATCGTTTATCGCCAGCAACAGGGTTTGGCGGTACGACCGGTCCTTTTGATACTTGATATTGCGTATTCGCAGGAATGGCGTTCGGGCTATTTGATAACGAAGCGTAGAACACTGTCAAGTCGAGTTGAGAGTTCCAGCGGGTATTGAATGATTTCGTGGGGTACTCGAATTTGCCATCGCCTAATGAAATACATGGCCGAGCGACCACGAATATTGCTGCTGGTCTCGTGTCGTCTCCTCGGCCCATCATTCGCATGACAGCTTGATCCCCACTTCCATTCCTCTCTTCCGGAGCTGCGGCGATATTGACCCCATATAGTAGGTTGTACTGCTCCACAGGTTGGAGAGTCAACGGGAATAGATTCTGACCGGGCTGATGACCAGGTTGACAAACCAATTCGGCAGTTGCTTTCCCCCCATTTCCGGCAATCTCGATATTGACAGCTTCAATCTCGAATGCCATCCCCTCATGTTCCGGGTTGACAATCTCGATACAGAGAACCATCTTTTTCTCACCTTCATTCTCGTCGTCTTCTGTCGCAGAGGTGGATAGGAGTTGAGGTAGGCAAAGGGCTCTCATTCGGACGTTGAGGCCAGAGTGCATGGCCAGAACTCGTCGGTAGGATTTGCGCAAGGTCGTAGATGATGGGGTTGGGGCGGTGCGATCGTTAACAAACCAAGCGGGTGAGGATGCCTCGGGCGTTGCGTGGGCGGTCAGAGGTGGGATAGCCCGTGATGGACTTTCTGGAATTGAGAGGTCTTCCCTCATCGTCTGACCCAGGCGGGTTGCGGGTAGGCCAGTCGGATCTACACGATCAGCATCAACGAGGGTCAAAAGGAAAGACACTCACCCTCTGTCAGACCTCCTAGGAGGTCAAATTGATCCATTCGAGCTAGTCCATCACCCCCATAATTCCCATCCTCTTCATCCTCTTCATCCCCGCCCATCCTTGTCGATATCGTATCAATACTAAAGTTCCCCCTCTTATGTCCAAGCTTGACCGGTGCATCTCGTAGAGTCACCGAAGCAGTCAAAGCAAGTACAGGATCCCTAATATTGGTTCGCATATACTCTACTCATCAGCTCCAGCTTCGAAGGTGTACTCACCAATCTTAACCTCCCCTTTCCAAACGGCTACCCACCCCACATCCCCTTTATATATCTTGTACTTATCCGTTATCTGCCCTTCCCAGACCACCTGCCCTTCAGTAGCAGCATACTGCTCATCTCCATCTTTGACAGCTGGTTGCGGCATAGGTGTAACAGGTGGGTAATCGAGGTTAACCTCGTTTTGGCGTGGAGTAGCATCTGGAGCTTGTAGGGAGTGATTACTACGGGTTGCTGTACTTGGCTGAGATCCCTCACGGGGCAAGGGAGGGAGGAATGAGGCGGTCATTGTGAGCTATACATCAGCTGGGACTGAAGCGACGGGGAGATTTCAGCTACCTGTAGACGAGATAGGAAATGCTTGAGCTCATGCGTTGGGCTCTTCCCTCCGCCATCATCAATAGATAGACCGACATAGTATTCAAGATGCTCATCTACTATCAGCATTTATCATGGTAGTGACAAGAGGGACGTACCTAAATAAGCGGTATCCCTAGTCCGAGCGTTCTGGGCGTCTGTCCACCATGATGAAGAAGATGGATCCTCTGGCTGAGCTGGGCAGGAGGAGTAGGAAGGGATAAGAAGCTCGATCTGGGAGGCATGAAAGAGCTGTGCCGGGTCCATGATTATCAGAACAGAGTATGAATGAAGGTGGGTAGATGCGGAGGTGATCATTCAGATTGCGTCACGACGCGTCGGGCTTTTTGTCATTCCACATCTACACTCCTGGTACTCTACTGTATTCGCAAGTCATGTACGATGGCAAAATATATGCATGGCCTATCTACGACCCTCATGATGTATCCTCCGACCTCTACCCTCTCTCCCAATATCACAGCTTGAATCATGGGGTAGCTCGGCCCATGTATCTGGGGTACAAGCTGCACTCTCGTACAGTGAACCTTCCAAGCATCCACGCTAGGAATCGCTGTATTGTCAGCTATTGCTCAAAGAAAACGCGAGAAGTAGCTCACCTCAACACCAAGACCGTAACCTCCGTGTTCGGTGGTACCGTACTTCCTCTGATCAGTGAACCAGTAGTATGGTTCCATAGGGATTCCTTCCCTCTTGTAACCATCAACCAATTCCTTCAAATCACTAATCCTCATACTTCCACCAACAACCTCTCCAACACCAGGAACAAGAATATCAACACTCTCGGTATAGTTGGGATCATCCTTCAAACCGGGCATGTAGAATGATTTGAGGTGTTTGGGGAAATGAACAAGCATAATGGGTCGGTTGATCTTGTCGGTCATTTTCCTCTCGGCAGCTTCGGCGATATCATCACCGTCGACGTGAGGGGTACCGTCTTCTTTGTTGATACCGTTTTCGGCGAGGTACTTGATGGCGTCTCGGTAGTCGAGTCGCATAAAGGGTCGTTGAGGAGCAACAAAGTCTGGGTTGAGAGT
>Ga0308160_10005170_pt1 | contig 13719 bp, 17 predicted proteins | sample PhyFR1_FD_201036 | JGI IMG/M metagenome (GOLD analysis project Ga0308160, IMG submission 201036) | Phyllosphere microbial communities from UC Gill Tract Community Farm, Albany, California, United States - DLSLF.R1 | ecosystem: Host-associated > Plants > Phyllosphere > Unclassified | place: USA...
GTCCCATAGCTGCTTATCAGTATTTGCCAGACTGATAGAAAGATGGACTTACCTTGAGGGTAGTATCCTTACTAGCAGAAACTAGCATTCGTGAATCAGCAGACCAAGCAACTCGGTATACAGCAGCAACATGTCCTCTCAAGTTGGCAATGAACCTGTTCATCAGCTTGATCGTCGTACCAGAAGAGGTACTCACTTTCCAGTCTTTCCCTCCCATAGCTTGACGGCATTATCGAATCCGGCACTAGCGATAAATCGTCCATCAGGTGAGAAAGCGACGTGGTTGACTTGTTTCTGATGACCCGTCAACCTGGCCAGTGGTTTCTTTGGGGTAGCACCGCCCGTCAACGAGGTAGCAGCCTGATCGGGCCATAGGAATAGTGTATGATCGTCAGATCCGGTGATTAGGGTTTCGGGCTGGTTGGCGATGGTTGCCTTGTATCGTGCTCGAGCGAGTGATTTTGCTGGATGTCAGTGCTTGCACCATCTAATAATTGAGCATGACTTACCCTCCTCATCGTCCTTGGGTTTCTTGCCGGTGTGATCGAATGGACCTGTACGTAGTACAAAGTCGGTACTGAGAGCCATAGTATTGACCCAATGCGCATGTTCCGATAAGGTACGTATCAGTTTACCCTGCTGGTCAGCTCATCTTTCGGGGTAGTAGGGAGAAAGTGAAGCTCACATCAGCAGCAGACCAGACTTTCACAGTCCTATCACTACTTCCAGTATAGATCACTCCCTCACCACCCCACCTAACAACATTGACACTAGCGGAATGACCAGTCAAGACGAAATCCAATCTCCTAGTTGCAGTGTTCCAGACTCGGACGGTACCGTCTTTGGAGGCGGTTGCGAGTCTTGGAGATGTAGCTGATGCTGATAAGAGGTGAAGGGGTTCGAATGCGAGGGAGGTGATCCATTTACTGTGCCCTAATAGTGGGGCGCCCAGGGGCTGACCAGTAGCGGGGGACCATAGGCGGACCTGCCATTAGCTCAAATCCCCATACTTCGATGATAAATGTACCTGTCCATCGTGTCCTCCTGTAGCGAGGGTCTTCTCAGTAGAGTCCCACTCTACACACAGCACCCATCCCTTGTGTCCTTTTAGAGTCCACTGATCGTCAGCGATACCCATATTTGCGAATGCTCACCTTTGGAGTCTCGGTCTCCATGTCCCATATACGGCAAGTAGCATCTCCAGACCCGGTAGCGGCGTATCGTCCAGTAGGGGAATGAGCACAGCATAGAATGGGTGATGCGTGACCTAGACATCAGCTCCGGCTCCATACCTACCCAGCTGACCTACCACTCAAAGTAGCACTACATCTCCCTACACTCCTGACTCGGAACACGGCTTGTGGTTCACACACGAGCTCGAACACGTCTTCAGGCGAAAATACCGGTGTGGTGGATGAAGAGACTTTTGGTGGAGTGAGGGCATCGGTCAAGATGGAAGTATTGATCTGTACTCGAGCAGCCTCTGATTTACGGGGTACCAAGTGGAAAGAATATGGTAATGGGTCTTCCTCCTAAATCATCAGCACAGTCGCCATTCAGTCAAACTGACATACCTCTCCCCTGAGCTTGTTGACTAGCATCTGCAAAGCATCTCGACTAGTATCGGCAGGTAAATTAATAGCTGGACCTAGATTACTTCCATCTTCGGCATTCTTGAATTGAACCACGATAGATGGGATGATAGCATCGGGAGGTGGCGTGACTCGAGGGAGGAGAGATCGAGAGTATGCCGACTTTTGTCGTTTAGGTGGGGGCAGTAGGGTTGCCATTGTGGGTGATCTGTGTTATGTATAAGGTAGTTGACAGCTACCATAGCATAAGGTGGACTTGAAATTCTCGTGCGGAAGTTTATACGCTTAAATACTATAACGGGGTTTAACAGATTCAACTGGTTCTGCGCTTCACTTCTGCTCAGCTGAAATTTCACAACGACCTATACCTGCTTAGTACCCATAGCAGATCATCCTCGTAGTCCGCCAAGAAGATGGCAGACTCACCAGGAGGAAAGAGGAAACCATCAGCTTCACCTCAAACTTCTCGAAATCCATCATCGAATGAAGTCCAGCAAGTTCAGGAGAACAACGATGGGTTCACTAAAGTCGAGACTAAAGAGGAGAGGAGAAAGAGGAAGAAGGTAGAGAAGAGACGTCCACAGTTTCAATTTGATATGTCTGCTTTTAGGAGTGGGAAGAAAGTTGGCATGGCGGTTAGTTCCCATTCCATTCAGATTTCGGACGAGGTGCTGACGTTCAGCATGTCCGTGATTTGATCTTATTTGTTACTGCAGATGGAAGAAGTCCTCAGTGGATCCTTGTCGAGGTCAGCTATCTCACGCCTATAATAGGTGACATAACTGACGAACAGAACGCATCGCAAGTAGCGCATACGGTTGTCTTGTTCGTACCTGGTCTCCTACCAGAACACCTTGGACTACCCGAAATATCACCTATAAACATATTACCTTTTTCGACCGCTCCATCGACATACACAGCCGATGAATCTTCTTCATTACCACCTTGTCAAGTCCCAGCTGTCTCCAAGATGTTTTCATATGGACTACCCACGAGGGCACCAGGGGATGCTAGACGGATGTTCTCAGCTTTGACTACCTTGACTTCTAGTCCTATGCCTGACGGTATGCGGGCTAAACGCGATCAGGAGAATAAGAGGATTGCCAGTATGTCACCTAACAGCGAGAGGTGGAGCTGATCAATAGCGGTCGCACAGACGGATGGATTCCCTCCCTTGATGTACCTCCTTGATCCAAACCGAATGCTGGATAACGATTATCGTCTACCATCATATATTGAAGCTTCTTCTACACCTATCATACCCGGCGTCGATATCGCCACGCTACCCGAGGCATTACGAGAACTCTTGACCAAACAAAGGGATGTTGCCGAGTTCACAGAGGAGGAAGCGATGAACGGGAGTGGAGGAGGATATCCCAGTAAATTCACAGCTGGGGATGATGGGTGGATCGAAACTCCTGAAGCTACTGGACCGCCACCAAGTGGGGTATATCCCGTTCTGTCTATCGATTGTGAGATGGTGAGTCCAGAACGAACTTGCGTTAGAGAGTATTGCTGATGTTAGATCGTCACGCAAACAGGTCAAGAATTGGCCCGTATATCCATTATCGACTTCACGACCGGTGAAAACATTTTTGATCACCTTGTCCAACCTACCTCCGAGGTCCTAGATTACAGGACTCAATGGTCAGGAATGACCGCGGCTAGACTCGCAGAAGCCGAACACACGCTCGCCTCGATCCAGAAAGCCTTATTCAACCCCTCCAACCCAATCATTACACCTCATACGATATTACTTGGACACTCCCTTGAATGCGATTTAGCAGCTATCAAAGTTCGTCATCCACTGTGTATCGATACTGCGCTGTTATACCGAAATCCAAAGGGATCGAATTATAAGCCTTCCTTGAAATGGCTTGCACAGAGGTGGTTGGGTACTTCTATCCAGAATGCGGCTTCTGGGCATGACTCGGAGGAGGATGCAATGACTTGTGTTCATCTCTTGAAGCTCAAGATGGCCCACGGTAGGTTATCTCAGAGGTCTCGTCACGAGTTGCTAATGGGTAGGACCTGAATTTGGAAACTTTGTCGATCACAATGAGCCCATCTTTGATCGAATTGCGCGATACAAAGGTCCAGAGAAACGAAAGAGGACATCAGTAGTATGCGATACGACAAATGCCCGTTCAGGCTACGGAGCCAAAGCGACAGAAGTCGTCAAATGCTCAAGCGACGAGGAAGTCATTGATTCAGTGATCGAACAGGTTCAGGAGCATGATCTTGTTTTCGCTCGTCTTATGGATCTTGCTACCTTGCAGGGATGTACGTCTGAACTATTCATAACTTGAGTATAGCTGATGAGTAGGGAACGGTCCATCAGGCCCCGTCGACCCACTTCCAGTTCCCGGTACCTCCGAAAATGGGGACTCGACCCCACCACCCCCCTCCCCCCTCTCATCCGCCCTTACCACCTTGAACACTCAACTAGAAAAATTAAACTCGTCACTACCCCGCAACACAGCTCTTGTCCTCGTTACAGGTCATTCGGATCCAGTGCCAATGCGTCACTTGAATGAAAAACGTTTGAAATGGGAACGATTAGTGAAGACTTTAGGGGGTACTGATGATATTCCCAAAGAAGAGAGATGGATGGCAGAAGACGATAGAGAATTAGAAGCTGTTGTTAATAAAGCTAGAGAGGGGATGGCTTTCTTTTGTGTAAAATAACTGTAGACGTTGTAGCATATGAGATTGCCCAATGGTGCAGTAATGACACGTCATGAACACTATTGGTTCATCCAGTCAGAGTTAGAAGTTGACGGGGTACATTAGATACTTACATTAATTGTTGTATACATCATGTCCGGAGTGTATAGATACCTAGTAAGTCAAATATAAGATCTGATAGATGGAAGAGAGTATGGACAAGCAGATTCTGGAGAGGAATCATGCACCAACGGGTGTTGAACTTCCATTCGGGATTCGACAAAATACCCCTTGCGCCGCGCTCTTCACACCTGGAGTCACATGCGGCACAGCGATGAAAGAGGGACTGGGACTTGAAGGAGAAGGAACAGGAACTGACATGTAGCAACGATCCGCCCATGAGAACCCAGTAATCTTCTACTCTATGGCAATCGGTTTCCTCGGTAAGTCGACGATTTCTTCCCCCATTTCATTCTCTTTCAGCTCGATACTTTCCAGGAGTATCAGTGAGGATTGGTGGGCTATAAGATATTTTACAGGATTCAAGGGGTACAAAAGAATGGCACCTGATAGTATAGGCCCAACAATGGTTCTTACCGTACCACCAATTAGGAAGTCATTCGGATGGAAGCCAGCAGAGAGGATACCGACTACTTTCCCTTGTGAGTTCAAGTCCTCCCTCACCATCGGGCATGAATCTGGCTGTATAAGTGTGGGAGCTGATCAGACAGTACCAAACCGTCCGAGGGAGGCTGTTAGTGGATATGAGGATTCATAGTCGGAGTCCGCATGCAAATATTCTAATCTATGTCGGGGGTTGGGGAATGAGGAGATCTCTAACGGGGCTTGAGATTGCTACTGATTTCACTCTGCTCTCTCGCTGGATGTCAGGGACAGAGGACTCAAGGGCCATGAACAATCAATGGAGTACCGTGTTTTCAGGCTGGTATACGGGTGAGGGAGACACTGAGGATTGACCTGTTCATGGTATCTCTCGACTGGGGACCACGACCTAGGTGGTGAATGAACTCTTCTCGGGGTCGTTGGGAGGAAGAGCTGCTCTCTGTGCTCTGGAGAAAGCTCGCCTCGTTGGTCCGAAGGACAGGCTGCCTGGATGTTACCGGCGTATCATGAGCTGGCTTCGTCTCTTTCCGGGTCTCTCCAGTTTTAACATTCCTCTAAGACAAGCCTGGTCCCTCAGTGGTGGTGCTTGACTGCCTGGTCTTCCGGAGCTTGGAGCTAGTCCCACATGAGCGGGTGTACTATACTGCATGCATGGATCCACCCCCCTTGGCTCACTTTTTACCTCCACCGCGCGTGTCCGTTCAACTTTCCTGATCACTAGCCAATTCATTTCAACCTATTCCATCATGGCAGGAGACAGAGGTACATCTACCCACACTTTTGGTTCACGTCCATCACTGACGTCTGTGCAGAATATGTAGCTTGCCCGATATGTTCACGCCAAATCCCAGAAACAGATATCAACCTCCACCTCGACCTTCAATGTCCAGGCGAAGCTACGACGTCTCGTAAGGACTCGCAGGGTAGTGCTAAATCATCTCCAAAGCAGGAGGTTATTGATATTCTCGATACACCTCCCAAGAGGGTTGTTGAAGGAGCAGGGAGTAGTAAAGGGAATGTAGCTTCTATCTTCGCCTCCAGGAAGAGGGTCAAGCTGGAGGACAAGGCCGAAGTGGAGGATGCTTCTCAGCCTACTCCCAGTCTGAATGAACGGAAGAGACCGCCTGAGAGGTTTCAAGCTGGAAAAGGGATGGGACAGGGGATGGAGAAGAAACCCCGTATCAATCCACTGACTGCGAATCAGCCGTGAGTCATGCTGTCGACGTTGCTGATGGCAGATTAGCAGAGCGTTCACGCCCATCTACGTTGGAACGATATATTGGTCAAACGGATATAGTAGGGCCTGGGAGTCTACTGAGAGCAAGAATAGAAGCAGGGGAAGGAGTGGGGAGCTGTATCCTATGGGGTCCACCTGGGTGTGGGAAGACGTCAGCCATGATCCCTCTGAGTTGGGATAAGCTGATCAAGTAGGACATTAGCTCGATTGATCGCCAAGACTGCTAATGCAGATTTCAAGGAGCTGTCTGCTACCAGGTACGCTCAGATAGAAAGACAGGGAAGCTGATTATAGTGCTGGAACCGCCGATGTCCGCCAGGTGTTCGAGCAAGCCAAGAACGGCTTGAAGCTTACCGGTCGGTATGTCATCCCTTGTGACTTGGCTAGGCTGACCAATAGGATGACCATCCTCATGATTGATGAGATCCATCGGTAAGCCTCTATTCATTCCTAGGTGCTACCAAGGCTGATGACTATTTTCAATAAACCCCAACAAGACCTATTCCTGCCATATGTTGAGAATGGCTGGGTCCAGCTTATCGGCGCTACGACCGAGAATCCATCTTTCAAAGTCAACGGAGCATTACTGAGTCGCTGTCAGTAAGTCCTTGATTCTTCAACAAGGTGAGCGTGCTGATGTCTCAGAGTATTTACGCTATCATCGCATACTCCCGAGACATTACTCCAAATCCTCCAGAACTCTCTCGAAAACGTCCCTTCACCGCGTCCTCGAATCCCTCCTGATCTCTTACCCTTCCTAGCGGATGTTGCGGACGGTGATGCGCGTCAAGCCTTGAATGGTTTGGAGCTAGCTTTGAAAGTCTGTCAGACACCGCAACAAAGTCAACTGGACGAAGCAGGTGGAATACGTGATGTGACGGACGAAGAGCAAGCAAGGCTGGATGATCAGTTGATGGATACTGTCAAGAAGGGGTTGAGGAAGGGGTACGATAGAAGTGGGGAGGAACGGTATGATATGATCTCTGCACTCCATAAGTGTCTAAGAGGGTCAGACGGGTCGGCAGCGATGTACTGGTTGGCTCGGTAGGCTTCCTGACTTTGGGGACTGACACAAGCTCACAGGATAGGATGCTGACTGGAGGAGAGGATCCACTGTATATCGCCAGACGGCTGGTGGTAGTAGCAAGCGAAGATGTGGGATTGGGTGATCCACATGGACTCCCTCTGGTATGTGACTCTGCGCTAGTAGAGGCCCGGCTGATTAATAGGCAACGGCAACGTATCAAGCATGTCAAACGATTGGAATGCCAGAATGTCGTATCAATCTTGCGGTACGTCAAACATCTCCATGATCGATGGTCACTGATGAACAGCATTGTGTCGCATATCTTGCTGAAGCGCCCAAGTCCACAAGGGCATACAACGCCTACAAACGAGTGAGTTCCTCTCCTTGATGAAGGGAACCATTTGGGCTGACGATGAGGCCGAGGCATTGGCAACATCCACCCCCCTCCCTGGCGTTCCGCTACAAATTCGTAACGCCCCGACCAAGTTGATGAAGAAGCTAGGATACGGTAAACATTACTCGTACAATCCAGACTTCGCACATCCAGTCTATAACGTACGTCATCATCTATATTTGAGAAGCGGAGACTGACGGGCAGGAATATCTCCCTCCAAACCTTGCTGCTAATTCATCATTATCGAATACACCTGATTTACATTTCTTGAAAACCCCAGAAGCTGAGGCTAGGGAGAAGAAATGGGATGATGAGAGATTGAGGGAGTGGGAGGACGAGGTCAACGGTGCTGAGAAGTGGGAAGGCAGATCACAGCGTTGAGCTAGGATCGTGCTCAATCTCGGGACTGCCGAGACCCTCTACATGTAGAGGTATCCTATATCATATGATCAAAATGCATCGTTACTCTACGCAATGACAGGCCTAGGCCCTTCCTCTACATCTTCACTGGGTCGCGTGGGGAGGGCTATGTACTCCGCCTCATCAACGATCGACTTCTCATCCCCATCAGGCCCATTCACCTGAGCATGAGCTGGATTACCTTTCGCAACATTCGGTATACTTACCGAAGCATAGATCCCACAAACGAGAATGACCACCATACCGATTGCCGCGGCAACGCTGGGGTGATTGCTGTATACGATCCACTGGATCAAAGTTCCAAAGACTACCTTGGTTGTTAGCGGAATCTTGATATGGATGTGAAGGGAACTCACGCCGGTATATTGCACTAGAGCAACTTGGGTCCCTGAAACCCGCTGTGAAGCGTAGGTCAAGGCGTATTGAGCGGTCAATCCGAGTGGCTGAATGTAAGCTACAGCCTTTGATTCTCACTTTGCACTTACGACTACTCCTAATAGCAAGATCCATCCAAGGAAGTAATCAGGGGCGACGAGGCTTGTCCCACTTGCTGCTATCACACTCAAATCAGCTCCTATCAGGAGGAAAGGGATGACTTACAAGCCTGCAGTCGCTGCTGGACATAGTGAAAGGATGGTAAGGATCTGTACTGTCGAGGCTTGATCTTTGATAAGTCGCATTATCACCACTGATTGTCAGCCTTACTCCTTGTCGGTCATGTTCCTTCGACTCACTTTCTGCGGCGGTGGTAGCTACGTCCGGGAGACAAAGCGATACACCGATGAGTTTTGAGCGGAATGTCGTGGGCAGGTGATCTTCCCTTCGAGTTTCCAAGGCGGGATGAAGGGCTCCCTCCAGATGTGGTCCTTCCGAGCGGCCGAAGGGGTCGGTGACCAGTATAATAGCCAGAAACGAGATCACTATTCATCAGTCAAATCCGAATCAACAATGAGGGGACATACAGCAACACACAGTCTGTGTCCTCGTGACAGGCTCTCCTGCAAACATCCAGCATGCCCAGGCGGTGAAAAGAGGATTTAAGCAGTAGAGCGTAAGGTATTCCGCTAAAGTCAGGTAGTGGAGACTACTATATCCAAGGAATAATCCAGCAGTGAGCATAACAGCTCGCATCCAGATTAGGTGTCGTACTTTGGCCGGTCCGAATGGAGCATCGACAGGTCGGGTATAAGCCAAGTAAGCTAGACATAATAGGCAGACAGCTCCCTACTGATTAGCTAGATTCTGGGAGGGGACTTACCGTTCTGAGGAGTATAATTTGGGTAATTGGGATGTTTAGGACATTCGTCAAGTATCCTAGAGAAGCATCTAGACAGCTGAAGGAGAAGGTTGATAGAACAGCTATCAAGATTGGAGCTATAGACATGATTGACAAGACATGAGGGAGGTTAGGGTGATAAGAAGAAGAAGTCGTGTTTGAAGATTTTTCGTCAGTAGCTTTGTGAATCAATACAGACACACACACACAAAGGTATACCACCCCTTTGTAGATGCGAGATAACGAGCATTGATAGCGCTGAATGGTTTCAAAGACATTGAGGAATAGATGACATGTGATAGATCCAGAGGAGTCATGCTACGGTAACTACTGTTAGCTGGATTCAGGGTCCAACAGAAGTCTATCATGATGTTGTCCCGACTCTTCTTCGTACTCTTCCTCCCCATCCGAGGCTGATTCTCCATTCGAGATAGAAGTAGGATCTGGGCGTCCTCGACTGAATTGATGTCTTCTTCCTGCTCGATGACTTTCGGCTCAGGCGTATCAGGACCGTGGACCTACCATCAGCTCCAGCATCCAGGTCGATTTACCGCCGCATATATCCCGCATATTACGATGATGATCATACCCACAGATGCTGTCCAGCGGGGATGATCTCCATGTATGAAGCATTGGAGTAAGGTACCGGAGACGACCCGGTGACAGACCCATCCTCACGAAGGCTCGAGACTTACGCCGAAGTAGAGGACCATGGAGATTTGCGTTCTTGACACCCGCTGACCGGCATTGGTCAAGGTATATTGTCCGATGAACCCAGTGGCTACATGCATCAGTATCATACTGACTGCTCCAGCACTTACGACTACGCCCAAGAGAATCATCCAGCCATACAACGTCATGGGGCCGACCAGAGCTGTCATTGTTCCAGACAAGTGTCTCCCCTTCAGCCAACATTGGTTCAGCTGACCTTCTACTCACCCCGCAGCAACGAATGCTGGACAGTGACCCAGGTAGACCATCGTCTGAGAGGCAGTAGCCTGATCTCCGACTTTTCGCATACTCACCACCGATGATCAGATTCCTGCAATTGTGGATGTCCGTCACTCACACTCGGCGGCTTGACCGAACATGCTTGGAATACAGAACATCACCCCGATGAACTTCGTTACCAGTGTGGTCCGGAGATGAGTATCCGTCTCGTTTATCGATGGGCCTTCGCCTACTGGCATCGTCTCGATGTGGGGTGACCTGAACGGCTCGGTAAAGAGGACGATCCCAATCATCGATATTACTACTCATCAGAACAAGTCTGATCTAGGAGTCAGTATCCACAGCAGCAGCAGATCTGAGCTCTAGTCAACCTCTCCTGAAGGAACATGCGACAAAGGAATGCAGTCGCAAGTGAATACATACACCTCAAAGTGATGTACTGCGAAACCGTAAGGTAGAACCCGCTGCCATACCCCGTCATCACACTGACAACGACACCAAGTCCAGCTATGATCATGTACTTTCGGACAGATGGTCGGCCTAGTGGTACATCTGCAGTTTGATCAACCACAACATAGCCAATAGACAGGATGAATACGAAAGACAACCACCATCTTACATCGGCATGTGTGTTCTCGGCTTACATTTCGAATAAGAATGACTTGGGCAACGGGTATCTCCAAGATATTGGTGAGTTAGCCGACTGATGCGTTGAGACCGCTGAATGCTAGTGCAGCTACGAAAGCGTAGATGATGGGGGGTATGACCACCGTGGAAGTGCTCATCTAAACTATACATCTCGTGAGGAATATAGATCGGAGAGGATTGGTTCCAAATGGGGTTCACACACATGAAATATACACAAAGACCTGGCTAGTGGAAAGGGAAGTATATCCTTTATCGATATGACGAGAGGTATGATGCAAACGATGCCATTACATGAGCTACTCCTTTCCTTCTCGGATCAATAAAGGAATCGAAGGCCCTGCTTCTGTGTCCTCCGAGTTGGTCCAACTCCTCCTCCTCCTCAGCACTATCCCCTTCAGACGCTTCGGCGGTGAGCTCTGTATCATCCTGCCCGTATACCTAAATGGGTCAGCATTCGACATTCAGGAGCGAGCAGGCGTACAGCAGCAATAATACCAGTGGTGACGATCAAGACGATACCAGCAGTTGTAATAATGTTTGGATGATTACCGTATACCAACCACTGAATGATGGTCGAGTGGACCAACTGGGTTCATGAGCACTGGAATCGATAACTAATGATATTGACCTACCCCTGTGTATGTGGTCATGACCACTGTCATGCCTGACAATCTTTGAGCAGCATATGTCGCGGTGAACTGGGCAAGCCATCCAAAGGGCTGTGGATCAGCCGATTTCAGCGTCGTCAATGGTGCCCACGATTGACGTACGACGGTGCCAACCAACAGGATCCATTCGAAAGCGGTACTCGGCCACACCAGTGGGATTTGTCCAATAGCCAGTATGCTTCCTGTCAGCCCTCCTACACGTGTTGAAGAAGAGAGGTTGTAAGCTCACCATGCGGTCATGACAGCCGGTGCGAGGGCCAAGGCTGCCAAGATCTGGACATGTCCAACTTGACACCCCATTTTCCGCATGATCACAACTGCGATGGTCAGCCGATACTCACGTAGTGGATAGGCGAGATTAGATATACCGTCCGCACCAATGATTAGGGTGCTTGGCATGGCGAACACTAAGCCCAAGAGCTTGTACATTGGCTCGGTAGGGACGTGATCCTCAATACTTCCAGGTCCAGCTATAGTATCGCCCGGACCGAGTGGATTGGTGATCAACAAGACTCCGATAATAGATAACACTGTCTACATCAGCCCACACCCCAAAGAGCCACATGTGGCTAACTCACCGCAACAGATCCCCTGTATTCTCGTGAACTTTTCCGAAAGGAAGAACCAGCATAGTATAGCGGTTGGGAAGGGTGTACAGCTGTTGACCATCCAGAATTCCGAGGTTGTGAGGTATCGTAAAGCAGTATAGACGAAAAACAGGTTGAAAGTCATCATCACCCCTCTTGACCATAGTATCGTCCGAGATCCAGGTGGGCCGATAGGTGCATGAGGTGTCTCCGTGTAAAACAGATAAGGTAGCAGGATCGAAGAAGCAAGTGTCTATTAATCAGCACTGCCGAAAGAAGAGGAAAGGCAGACTCACATTCCGACAGACCATGACCTGAAATATCGTCATCCCGACCACATTGACCATGTACGCGGCGATGGCATCCAGGCAGCTAAACCCGAAAGCTGGAAAGAAGGCGATGATAATCGGTGGTATCATGTGCTATGAATTGAGCTGTTTGGTAAGGAATGAACGTGATTGTAAACTGAAGGGATATCAGCAATAAGTTGGCTGTTAGATTTCTGGGGTCCTTTGTGAGGGCACACACAACCCATGCACACAGACTTCCCCACCCCGATTCGGTTGTGACAGGCGAACGTATGTTATTCGAGATCAGCATGGGATGGACGGTATACGGTATCAGATAGAAGTATATAAGCGGAAGACGGGAAGTCTAACCCAGCAGTTGTTCTTTGATCACGTGAACGTCTTCCATAATTGGTTAAGTTCGGCTTCCTCGTGCTTGTCGAACCAGCTTCACATCACCTATCTAGGCAATTTTGGTACTTCATTCAGTGCTTACTGAGGATCTGTTTGGCAGGAAAGCATCCGAGGTGGCCGCCCTCCCCAAGCTACTGTAGTCTCGAGAGCAGAGTCGACGAGTAAAGCGAACCCACCGCCACGGTCGAGGTCATAAGCATCTAACGCGAAGACCGCTTACTGATTAATTGATGGGGACCAGAGGATAGCTCAGCCTGGAGCGGACCCGTCTATCGGCGATACGATGCTGTGCAATCGGTGCCGTCTTCAATTGACCTGTCGAAATATAGCATGTCGCTCGAGTTTCTAAGTCCTTGGACTCATGATTCCCGAGGTCTTCGGAAAGATGTCATTTCAGACCCAGAACACTCAGAGCCACCGGCACTGGGTGAACCCTCTCGCTGTTATCAGTATCTGGACGGCGCCTACCCGCTCGCAGATCACTGTACGTCTGAGGTCTGAGATGTGGATATTTCATCGTAAGATGTGAGGTGCCTTCGAGTAGCCGCGATAGAATGAGCATCGATAATGACAATACATGATCAGATGGTATACAAACTAGGATCCTCCCCGCAATCCCTGAACTAGACTAGCGTTCCCAAGTGAAAGCTCCACTCCGCACCATGTGCCGATACGGTTATTATGAGTTGAGGAAAGCATTGGTCTGGGTAGTGATGACCATTCCGGCGATGGAGGCGGAGGTCAATGTCGCAAAGACACCAGAGACGAGTGCTGACAAGGCCAATCGCGAGATATCACCACCTCGCTTGGGTGCGAATTCTCCAAGAATACCGATCTGAATACCCAAGGAACCAATGTTTCCGAAACCACAGCATGCGTAGGTGGCGATGAGTTGAGATCGGGGGGAAAGGTTGGCGTAGGTGGCGT
>Ga0308160_10005171_pt1 | contig 13717 bp, 16 predicted proteins | sample PhyFR1_FD_201036 | JGI IMG/M metagenome (GOLD analysis project Ga0308160, IMG submission 201036) | Phyllosphere microbial communities from UC Gill Tract Community Farm, Albany, California, United States - DLSLF.R1 | ecosystem: Host-associated > Plants > Phyllosphere > Unclassified | place: USA...
AAGCGGATCGTGGGAGTTTACATGTGAAATACGGGGACGAGGTCTGGGTTTTACCGGGTCCGGATGGGACTGGATATTTGGATGAGGAGGCGATTTTAGGGGTGGCGAGGAAGGCGGGGGTTCAGGCGATCGTTCCTGGGTATGGTGAGTCTCTTCCTCCTCCCCCTACCCCCATTCGTGCCCAGGCGGAAGTTTCCCGAGAAGGCCGGGGTTTCGAGCGATACGTGCTATTCCGACATGAGTTCACTGAACCAACCGCCTCTTTCTCTTTATTCCTCCTCCCCTTTAGGCTTCTTATCCGAAAACGCAGGATTCGCGGAAAAGGTCGAAAAGGAGGGGTTTGTTTGGGTTGGGCCTTCGTCTGATGTGATCAGGTCGTTTGGGTTGAAACATACTGCTAGGGAGTTGGCTGTTGGGGCGAATGTGAGTTGGGGTTGGGAGTCGAGCGTAGGTTCAAGGGGCTTGGGGGGCTGATTCGAGGTGGGTTTCTGCTTGCGCGGTTGGGGGGGATAGGTACCGGTCTTGATGGGTTCCGAGTTGTTGACCTCGGAGGAGGAAGCGATCGTAGCCGCAGAGAAGATTGGGTATCCCGTAAGTCGGAGGCTCGTATTGGGTTTTCAACACGACGTCCCGTCGTCCGTCGTCCATCTTCAAACGGCTCACAACCCGGAATTTCGCCGCAGATCATGCTCAAAGCCACGGCAGGCGGTGGAGGGATGGGTCTTCAAATCTGTCGTTCATCTGGGGACATCACCTCGGCCTTTCGATCCGTCACCGATCGCAGTGAGACGTTGTTTGGGAACGCTGGGATGTTTGCCGAGAGGTTCATCCAGGAATCCAGGCATATCGAGGTTCAGGTGTTTGGGGATGGACAAGGTGGGGCTGTGGCTTTTGGGGAGAGGGAGTGTAGTATACAGAGGAGGCATCAGAAGGTGGTCGAGGAGTGTCCTTCGCCGTTTGTACAAAAGAGACCGGGTGAGTGGGTCGCGGCGTGGATTACGAGCTGTTTTGGTTTGAATGCTGATCAGGACGCGGTTGGGGTGGGTAGAGCTTCGTAGACGGTTGGTGGAGTGTGCGGTGGCGTTGACTTCTAGCGTCCGTTATGGGAGCGCAGGCACGATCGAGTGAGTCGGAAGATGGTGCCACGCTTTGCAAGCTCGGTCAGCTTACTTGGAGCAAGCTTTTAGGTTCCTAGTGGATGACAAGACTGAAGAGTTCTTTTTCCTCGAGATGAAGTAGGTTGGGGGATTCTCGTCCGCCACCTAAAGCTGTGCTTACCGCGATTCCAACTGCTTTAGCACTCGACTGCAGGTCGAACATGGGATCACCGAGATGTGTTACGATATCGATCTCGTCGCGTTGATGTTACAGCAAGCGGAGATGCAGGCCAGGGGACAAGGAGGGCTAGACATTTCGGACCTCGAGAGGTTGACAAAGCAGGCCCCTGTCGGATTCGCCATGGAAGCCAGGATCTACGCCGAGGTCCCTTCGCGTAACTTTGAGCCTTCGCCGGGTCTTTTGCAAAACGTCGAGTGGTATGTCGCCGAGGGGGTGAGGGTCGACACGTGGGTCGTCTCGGGGACCAATATCTCGCCGTTTTATGATCCGATGATTGCCAAGGTGATGGTCTGGAGTGGACAGTCGAGGGATGGAGCGATCGAAAAGATGCGACTAGCGTTGTCGAAGAGCCTCGTGCAAGGCTGCCCCACCAACGTCAAGTACCTCGAGGCTATTGTCAACTCGCCAAGGTTCCAGGCGGGCGACACGACGACGTCGTTCCTCTCTGCCGAGAATTTCACGTTCAAGCCGATGACGATCGATGTTATCCAGGGTGGGACTTATACCACCATCCAGGACTGGCCCGCTCGAAGGGGCGTCGCTCATGGGGTTCCCGAGTCGGGTCCAATGGACACAGTGTCTTTCAGACTGGCCAACGTGATTGTCGGGAATCCGGAAACGATGGAAGGCTTGGAGATCACCCTCATTGGCCCCGAGTTGCTGTTCAATGCGCCCGGTATCATCGCCGTCACGGGCGCGACTATCAATGTCAAAATTGATGGCAAGGCAGTCGACACGTACACGAGGCTCCACGTCCGAGCAGGTCAAAGGCTTACTTTCGGGGACGTTACTTCGGGTTGTCGCGCCTATGTCGCCATCAAAGGTGGCTTCCCCGGGATCCCACACTATCTCGGATCCAAGAGCACGACCACGACTCTGGGTCTGGGCGGATACCAAGGTCGACGGTTACTACCAAACGACACTCTAGATCTCGATCCGGATTGCGTCCAATGGGCGGCCGACTTCGTACCACTGTCCGTGCCAGATGACGTCCGACTGGATAAGCTGTGGACAAGCGACTGGACCCTGTATGTCATGCCTGGACCGCATGACGATCTCGAATTTGTCACCGAAGAGGGTAAGTCAAGTCATCTCACTGCCCGTGGCCTGTTTTCGCCAGCTGACTTTTACACCCGTCCTGTCCAGATCGAGAAATCCTGTACGGTACCAGTTGGAAGATCTCTCACAACGCGACGAGAAACGGTTATCGCCTGCGGGGACCTCGATTAAAATGGGCTCGCAAAGATGGGGGTGAAGGTGGCAGCCATCCTGCCAATCTGATCGACGAGCCCTACCCGTACGGAGGTTTGAACTGGAATGCGGATGAGCCGGTTCTTTTGCCCATCGTGAGTGCAGAAAGACTCATTCTTAAGCTTGATGGATTTGCTCTGATGCCACGCTGTAGGACGGTCCCATGGCTGGCGGCTTGGCGACTACCACGACGATCGTTCGATCGGACCTCTGGCGAATGGGCCAATGCCGACCTGGGGATCACATCCGATTCAAGCGTATTACATGGGATTCTGCCTTGCTCTTGCGGAATCGCATCGAGCATTACATCGATTCGATCGTCAAGTTCGCCACCGGCTCAATCGAGGCAGATCAACTCGACCCGCTTGACATTACGCTACCCGATGGGTGGGATGAAACGATTCTTCATGAGATTCCGGCTGACGAGCAGGATGATACCCTTCAAGTCAAGTTCAGACAGGTGATTGGAACAGGGTTCAGGGGGATCACAATGGCCCGCTAACTTACCAAAGATGCGTCGCAGGCAGGTGATTGTCATATTCAAGTGACATACGGCACCATGACGGCGAGTGCTCTCACTCGGGCTCACATCCAGCAAGTGATCAACCGGATCGAAGATATTCTGATACCGGGAGTAGTGGTCGTTACTGGAACGACAAGGGGTCAGTCCAGTTCTTTCCACAAGCTTTGCTCCATTTCGCAAAGCCGATGGAGATTCATTCTTGCAGCATACAGCGTTCAATACCACAACCACGTGATCACGCAACGTGAATTGCTGATGATACTGGTCAACGTGGAACGGTCGCTCATCAGGTCGCACGACCCCTTGCCCAGCCGAATCTTCAGATTCCCGATCTTGTTGGACGACCCGATCAGTCAAGAGGCGGTGGCGGAATATGCCCGTACGGTACGAGACTCGGCAGTATATCTGCCTGACAATATGGACTACATTGCGAAATCGAACGGCGTCTGCGATCGTCAGACCGCTGCGAGGTCTATCGTCGCTTGTCCTCAGTGAGTTCAGGCGGCAGCGTCCTTGATAAACGTGTTGAACGCTGATGCTGGTCCAATAATGTTGACAGGCTTGTGACCGAGTTGAGTTTCCTAGCGGGGACACCTCTTTTACTACCTCTGGATCCCAGGTCCGTGGCAAATCAGTGTAACGCCCGATTCGACTGAGGTTTGAATTTTGTCTGTACTGCTAGATTGAGATACGTAGCTCAAAAGTACAATCCCACTCGGATGTTTACACCAGAAGGCACTGTCGGTCTAGGTGGTCCCCTTCTCGTCAGTAAGTAATCACATCTGGCACAAGGAGTCCGTTTCGCCGCTTGATCGATTAACCAACTCTGTGCTCGCTGAAACAGTCTATCCGATGGAATCGCCCGGTGGGTATCAATTCTGGGGGCGGACTCTGTCTGCGTGGGATGTAAGCCATTCCCAGAGATTCCCGTATGAAGGCGATTCTGATTTCCCACCTTATCAAGGCGTACGCAAACAAGCCGGGCTTTATTAAACCTTGGCTATTACGACAATTCGATCAAATCCATTTCTACGAAGTAAATCAGAGCGAGTTTGATCAATGCTTCGAGGATTTCAAAACGGGACGTTTCAACTTTGACATTCGGGAAACCACGTTTGATCCCGCGGAATACAAGCGTTTCACCGAATCCATAGCAGACGAAACAGCAGAATATGTTAGGAAGAGGACCCTAGCGAATCTTGCCTCAGGAGAAGAAGAAAGTAGACTACTGGCAGACTGGCATGAACGGCAAGTCATTGTCGACTCTGACAAGGAAGAGGAGATGCACTGTAAAGGTGAGTGTCCTGCACGCGACCGTCCCAAGGGTATGTCGAAGCTGATGGATATCATCTGTGCAAGACACGTTTCACATCATCGCCCCAATGACCTCATCTGTATGGAAAATGCTCGTCAAAGTTGGGGATGTCATTGAGTCCGGTCAAACTTTGGCTATCCTAGAAGCAATGAAGATGGAAATACGTAAGTCAGCAGGGAAAGCATGCCAAAAGATCCTACTAAGTCACCAACGTAATGTCTAGCTGTACGAGCTGAAGAAGATATGATTGGAATGAAAGTGTGCTGCATCCCGGGCAAACCAGGTACTATGATGGACCCAGGACAGACATTGATTGCAGTAACGAAGAAAAATGACGACCTGAAACGACATCTCAATGACCCTTAACGACAATAATGTATGCTTTCGCCAAAGCTAAATGTACTATTACTAGATGCTCGCATATACCCATACCCTCGAGCTGGCCAGATGGCTGGCTCATTTCCGAATCGTGTCACAACCTATCATTGACGCTGGACTGATCACTCAAGATTCCGTCCAAGACCACACGGCGTTTGCGGGTCCTCTGTTGAATCATGAATCGGGGTGTCGGTGTCGTTGTGACATTACAGAGTCCCATGCCAGAACTCGAGTCATATACCTCGTACTCCCGTCTAATTACATACTCCTCGTAACGGCCGGAGCTTCGATCCATTCGTCATCGTCATTTGCTTCGTTGGTCTTTGGTGCCTCTTGCGCCTTGGCGGGCTTGATGTCACGTCTCTCATCCTTTCGTCTTCGCTTACGATCGCGCGCTTCTCCGCCGGTCGAAGCGGGATCTTCTTGTTCATCATCGTCTCCCACATCGAAACTCAACATGGTCTTGGCTTTGACGCGGTCCCGCTTCTTGTCCTTCTTCGAAGAGGCCTTTTTCGTATCGACGTCGATCTGGGCAGCTGCGCGGCTAGCACTGGAGCTGAAGACTGGTCGAGCGATATCGCTGGCAATTGGAATATTCACTGACGGCAACACCGTCAAGGGAGGCGTAGCTGCATTGCTCAAAGTGACGTCCGTCACGATAGCAGGTGTTATTGAGGTGGCTTCTACCTGTCTGTCGTCGCTCTCGTCCTCATCGTCTTCGTCTTCGTCCTCGTCATCACTGGCAAAGATCGCCTTGAAGATGTTCATCTCTGGCTTCTTGTACGTTAGCGTGTCGCGTCCCTGGTTGACATCTTCCGCCAGGCCGACCTCGACAATCGATCTTGGCTGACGCTCTTTAGGTGCCTCGCCAGGCGCCAGAGTCTCCTCTTCCTTCTCGGCAGCAGGTACTTGCACCTGATGTACAAAGTTATTCTGCCATGCGACGTCCTGGCCTGGCCCAGTGAGTAGGGGCTTCGTGCCAAGCGCTCGACCTGTTTGAGCAGCAGGTGTGGTACTTTCTGCGTCCCCCTGCGCTGGCTTCGAGCCAGGAGGACCGTCTGGCCATGGATTCGTCACGCCGAAGCGTTTGCAGAGCAAGGCGTGCGGGACCCAATCTGAAGTGATTCTGGTCATCTTCCCATATAGTCCCGCTCGAGCTGCTTCTTCCCGCGGGGTCAAGACCTCTTTGATCTCCTCTTCGAGCTTTGTCTTGTCCTTCCATTCATCGATCTTATTAGGGTCCGGAACATGTAGCCCTGGCTTTGGCTGTACCATATCTTGAGTCGAGAGTTTAGACGACGTGAATCGGTTCGCCATTGCGAAACTCAGAGGCCGGAACATCTGTGCGGATTTGGCAAAATCCGAGAGCTCCTTGTTGACGTGGTCGAGTTGTCCAGTCGGGAATAGTTTGGGATTGGGTTCTTTGGTGTTGTGGGTCTGAGACCGGAGGTACGAGGTGTATCGCTCTTGCTTTGCCAGATCGTCGCCGAATGGGATGAAACCGTTAAGTGCAGCAGAAGCTGTTCTTGGGGACAATGGAGGGACGACTACACCCTCGGCTATTGGTACCGCTTCCTCGACAGGATCTTCACCGAGATCGGCAGCGAGAGCAGGTTTCCGGTCGGCAGGGATGACCTGTGCCAGCCTCTCCTTGCTCTTTGCCGACATGTAGTCAAAGATCGACTTCGCTGGCATTTCGATTTGCGCTTCTCCCAATGCTTGCCCACGCTAGTAGATCGCGATTGTATTTAGCACTGATTGCTAATCTCAACATTTTCCTAGACTCACTTCATCCGCTGTCATCTGAGGACGATCCCTCCCGGTCAGTGTAACAACAGGTTCTGGCTTTTGTACCGGTCCCTGATCCCATTTCCGGTTTGTCTGCCAGACTCGAGCAGGTCGAGGTCGCCAACCTTCTGGAATGTCCGGGAATGGGAACCTGATGAAGATTCAACGTGGGCCAGGCGTTAGGTATGGGTCCGTGCAGACACAGCACTGCACAAATTGCCTACCATTTGCCATTCGAGACGACTTTGATGTCGACTACGAAACCGGGTATGACCGGCCTGCCGTCATGCCATTGATACCCAGCTGCTCCTCCCGCTGTTGTCGACCTGTTTGATCTCTTGTCGTCCGATCTTCGGCCTTGCGTAGCTTTGGCTAACCCCGTCTTGACGCGGCCCGAGCCCACAGCTCCTTCTCCGAGCAAGACGACCCCGTCGGCCATCTCGTCATCCTCGTCCCGATCATATGCTGTTCGACGAGCACCACTTGATCCTCGTAATGAACTGGGACCGGGACTATAGATGTCGAAATCATCCTCGTCGGCATCATGACCTCCTAGTCCGAATCCAGAGCTGATGTTCTGCTCTTCCGGAGCAGGGTTGGACCTGTTGACCCCGGTCTCGGGAAGGTTCATTCCGCCTCCCCGAGCGAAACCTAGTCCGGAGCGATCCTGTTTGTTATCGAAAATCAACAACTTGGTGTCTCTGGGCGCGAACGTATGCTTCTTGCCATCCTTGTCGTTCGAGTCATCCATCTCGTCATCTTCAGCGTTTTCCGCAGAGTAGCCAGAGGTCATGTCTCTCCCGACGTGAGCGGCTCGTCGACCGATCTTTCGTTCTTGTAGTTTCAGCTGACGAGCGGTAAGACGAGGACCGATACCTTGGCCTGGTTTCCAACCCATCTTCATGAGAAGTTTCTGACCGATAGAGGAGGTCGACGGCTGGATGAGGGAGTTGAGCGCCGAGGAGAGCGATCTGGTAGACCATGTCATTTCTTCTTAGCCGTGTTGCTTGGTACGTTCAAACGTCAGCGACTCACCCTTCTCCCGCTCTGGCTCCCAATTCCGCTGCAGTCCCGAACTCATCCCCACCCTTGAATGTATCCGTATTCTCTAGCTGCCTGCTATTCTTGAGGTCCTCGAGATCTTCATCGTCCATGAAATCCTCGACCGCTTGGCTCTTTTTCGCTCGTTGATCACGGGACGAGACAAACGTTGATGGGGTCCATCCTGAGTAAATTCAAAACGTCAGTACAGGCGGGACGCCTTCTGGTGATACACATTTGGGGTAAGGTTGACTAGATGGCATACCTTCCTTGGATCCGACCGTATTGTAATACCCTGCACTGAACCCCCCGGTGAAGGCTCCGTGAAACCTTCTGCGACCTTGTTCATCCCGAACTTCTTGTTTCCATACTGGGACAAACTCGTTCTTGTCCCGCTTACTGTCAGCCAGAGAGGGTAGAGGAGTGCCGATCTAGATAGTAAGAGTATAACCTTCAATCGTCAGTGGGGAGTGTCTGTAGATGCATTCTTCTCGACAAGACAGACGTACGAGACAAAACGATTCGTTCAGGTTATTGCCCTGTTCCTCGAGGTTGTCGAGCTTCTTCTTGAGCCTCGAGGTCATTCTTGGACTTGCAAAGCTTGATGCTCAGCCCGATGCTTTAGATGAGCTTGCTATTTACGAACACACACTTGTGTCGATGCTGAAATACTTATGGAGGTATGATAGATAAAGTGGAAGAGACATGATATCTCCCTTCAAGTCTCCTCGTCGCCGGCGTCGCTCGCCCTCTTTCCGCGTAGAAACGTCATCTCGACGATCGCGATGGCGACAAAGGTCGACCCCGATGGATGAGAACATTCCAACGATTTCCTTGTCACTACTTCCGTATACAACCACGAGTATGTACAGCTAATATAGTCCTCATAAATCTCAGTCGGTCCCACTTAAAAGTAATCCGATCGTCCTCCTCCAACTCCCTGATCTTTGCCCCAAACTGCAATCCCCCTCGTCCCGTCTTCATCTTCAGCCTCCTTACGCTGACCTTGTCCTCGCTGATCTCTAGCTCGCCTGCTCGTGCCATCTTCGTTTGAGTCGTCCGATTCGTCTCCATCCACGGGTGATGGGGTCTTTTTGACCATGTAGCCGTTCGAGCCGGGACCAAAGGCAGGTCGAGGCATGGTGAACGGTTTCGAGGCGAGTACGGGTCGACCGAGCGGGAGAAGCGTTTGAAGGGATGATGCAGGAGGTACAGGTTGGAAGTGAACCTGTCAGTGGCGGTTCGTTAGCTGTTGAGATCATATTCTCGTTGTGGTCAACCTCGACACATACCGTCTGGTTCATCTGCCTGTAAAGCTTCAAGAACGCCTCGATATCCGCCTCCTCCACGCCCAACCTCCCTCTCCTCTCGCGTCTATCCTCTCTCCCTCCAGCATCCAACTTCAACCCCTTCATCTTCTCCTTGAACCCACCCGTCTTGCCCGCACCCACCTGTCCACCGGATTGCAACTCCTTCAACCGTTTCCCCGCATCCTCCAACCAAGCCAAAGCTAATCCAGTCTTCTCCCCTCGACTCGTCTCGCCCGCTTCGACGCCCAACCATTTTCTCGCTCGAATATCAGCTAGACCGGATTCTTTCTTGAGATAGTCCAAGAGGGGTCGATCGAGGTCTGATCCGTTTGATTTGAGGAGGCTTCGGGAGCCAGTGTAGAGGGAAGCGACGTGGAGGTTGAGTTTGGCGAGAAGGCCGGGTGGGGGGTGGCCCTTGGGTAAAGGGAGTGAGGTGGGTTGGAGCGTGATGGATGGGTGGAACGGGGATAGGAGTTTGAGGATGGCGATGGCGTTGGCATCGGCTAGCGTCATCCTACGGGGAGATCGAAGATGATGTATGAGATGTCAGCTGAGTTTTCAGCGTTGGTGTCCATACAGACTAGTATTAACGACTCACATTGCCAAGCCACGTATCACCTCGATATTACACTCGAGCGGCATCTTCCCCTTGCCTCTGGCTACGCCATTGATCCCCACTCCAGCCCCAGACTTCTTCAACCCCTTCAACGGATTCATCCGTGACATCTTCCTACCCATGATCGGTAACGTATCCGGATCACCTTGTTCATCCACTTCGTCCCCAATGACGAGACCCCCGAGGTGTCCTTCCCAAGAAGGGATGAGTTGGTTCGCGATCGTCTCGAATACCCCGGACGCTCGGCAGAGATGATCCGCTGCGGAAGAGAGGTTGTCGATTTGTTTCTTTTCCATAGAGCTTGTCATAATCTGGGATGCGGAGGAGGCAGTTTTGCTGGAGCCGGAGGGGGAGGCGGCGGATTGGATGAGAGATTGGGAGAGGTTGTTGAGTGATGCGGCGAGGGAGACGAGGACGAAGATGAGTTCGTGGCTAAGAGCCCAGACGGTGGTCGAGCTTGTCGATGAAGTGAGAGGAGACTTCCAACTGATGGCTATGTGATCCGGATTGGGTCAACATCCACTGCCTGTAATGCAGACGCAGGGCTTCGCCGCCGCCGACGACTCACCCAACTCTGATTTGGTCAAGATGTCATCCTCGTCCAAACTCCCTATCAACCCAGTCAACAAGGGCAGGTACGCCTGAGCCGTCTCGACCACGGATAATAATTCTCCATCTCCCTTGGTATCGCTGTACTCCTTGAGTGCGTTCCTGAATCGACTTCGTTGTTCCGTCGTGTCGATCAGATGAACGGCGTGGGATCTCGATGGAGTTGGGTCGGTGAAGAGGGAGGAGAATGAGATGAGGGAAGTTTGCGTTGGCGGGAAGACGTAAGGTGGCATAATGCGTGCGTGTAAGGCGTGTATATATGTTGCAGGAAGGTAAGACTACCCAGCTAAGTGTACTTTGAATAGGTCTCAACTGTTGTCAATTCAACCTTCAACCACTTTGACATGGTCTTGGCGGCATCGGGGATCGTGCCAGTGACGCATCAGGGATCAGGCAAAAACGATTATTTGATATTGCAATGCATATCACACACATCCGTTTTCAGCTATTGAACCCTGTATATGAATGGAAGATTCCGTACAAGACATAGGGCAAACCTCTATAAAACTACAGATCATCAGCTGGAAAACCTGGCAATATAGGAGCTCCAGCAAGCGCAGAACCACCGTGGGCTGCCGGGCTTCCACGCCCCCCCTCACACTCGCAAAGTTGATCGTCGGAAGTTGCTAATCATCGAATGGGAACACACGCTCGATCGTCACGCAACAACATTGCGACGTCATATCTCTTAACTCTGCCACCTTTACCACCTCGTGATATCCGCCTCGGCTTCACCAAACAAACTCTCCTTCTTGACCCCGAACCCATCATCCTCTGCCACCTCGTTTTCTCCGATCAACGGTTCCCGCTCATAAATCTCTGGCAACTTGGCCTTCAACCATCTTTGAATATGCGTATTGATCGCTTCGAATTCGAGTAGGAACCCATCGTGCCCATCAGGTGACGGGATGATGACGAGCTCGGAATCTCGGATGGAACGGGCGATTTCTCGTTGTTCTCGAGTGGTGAAGAGACCGTCGGATTCGATACCCATGACCAAGGCGGGTGGGAGGAGGGACAAGGCGTGAGCGAGAGCAGAGGTTTGGTCTTCCTCCGTAGCGTCTGATGAGAGCATGGGGAGCTGGTGGGAGAGGATCGAGGGGTCTGTCGAGATGTAAGAGGGGAACGAAATGTCGTGCGTGTCCATCTTGCGTGTGATGTGGATGTAGCAATTGGCGTCGAACCGGGAAGTGAACTACCGGAGTCGCGGGTTGTTAGTCGAGGATTAGGCTTCAATCGGGCGAGTTCATCGTCCGACTCACCTTGTCACCTTGGTACCGCAAGTAGCTCTGCGCCGAGAAAACCTGCCTTGTAGCACCTGTCCCCAACTTGATTCCCCTCGACGATCCATTCTCTTGCGAAACTGGCGTCCTGCTCCGACTACCCCCCGGCATGCTCAATTCGAGGTTGGTCAACCCAGGCTGATTGACAAGGGGTTCAGACTCGCCGCCATCTTGTTGTTGATCGACGACGGTCGGAAGTGGGACTTGAAGCTGTTCCAATACTTCTCGAGTCTTTTCCAACGTCGGCGTGCCTGCCTTGGATGACCCAGTCGAATCCTTCCTCGCACGATGACCGTCGTTGTGGGCTCGCAAATTATCTTCCCTAGGCGTGACCGTTCCAGACCCTTCTTGCCCCGACCTCCGCCTCCTCCCCGCTTCGCTCGACGAAGACGCTCCACCCCGTTCTCGTTGAGCAGGCCCACCGTATTTCCTTCCGAATCGAGACTCGAAAGAATCTCGGCTACGATAAGTCAACAAGGCGGCCATCCTCGCTGCTGCTAAGCCTCGGGTAGGCTGACGTTCTTCAATCCGTCGTTTACGTTCTTCCTCCGTCTCCCCTGGGAAAGCCGTCGATGACTTGTTCACCCCTGTACCTTGTTCATCAAGCTCGTCATCCTCCTCCTCTTCATCAGAGAAACAATAATACCCATCATCATAAGCCGGATCAGAGTAGATGCTCTGACGTTGAGCTTCTCCCCATGAGATACACCAAGCGGAGTGTCGTGCGGATGTGGCGATGGGGATGATATGTCGGATGTAACCTTTTGGGGTGTTGAGAGGGTATTCTAGGGTCGTCATCCCGCCCATGGAGCCGCCTATGACCACGGCGACTTGTTTGACCCCGAGTGAATCGAGGACGAGCTTGTGGAGTCTGGGAGAAGGTGAGAACAGGAAGATTTGAAAATAAGATTGGGTATGATGGTATCGCCGCCGTCGTGCTGGGTGGTGAAATCGTCTCGACTCACCTCACATCATCCTTGACGCTGCTTCCCGTCAACTCGGGACCCCATTTCTTTCCCGTCTCCGGGTTGAGAGTGACGCTGCTGACCGTACCATACGGCGACCCGATGACATTGGCACAGAAGATGAAATACCTCGTCGGATCAAACGCCTTGCCTGGTCCAAGTAAGGGACCCCACCAGTCTTCTACATCGGCGGATCCGGTCAGGGCATGACAGATGATCATGACGTTGTCACCGGCCGAGTTGAGTTTACCCCATGTTTTGAAAGCGACGGGGACATCGGTGAGGGTCTCGCCGGATTCGAGAGTGAATTCGGGAATGAGAGCGGTGGATTGTTCGATTAGGGCGGCGTAGGTTGAAGAGGGTTCGTCGAGCGTTGATAGACTTGTTTCTATAGGAAAGAGGACGCAGGGTCGAGGTGGTCGTGGTCAGCCGAGTGTGATCGACCGACGCCCACGGCAACCTACTTGGGTATGACATGGTGGGGGATAACAGTCTTCCCCGACTTGTGTGTTCAGAGCAGATGATTGAGGTCGAGTGATGTAAGGTATACCAAGGGTATGCACAGCGATCAAGTCGAAGGTATCTAAAGTCGTTCAGGTCAACCACTTATCGCGCCCTAGTCAAGAAATAACATCGCTAAGCCGGCCCTCGACCAGATTTTCGGTGATGACGAAACCATCCAAGGGGAAGGCCATATGGTCGATCTTGTAGCTTATAGAGCATTACGAAGCTTGTAATAACCGACATAGGGGGTACTCAGTCATCATCATAGACTCCACCATCCAAACTGTATCATAGGGCTCATACGTACTTGTATCGAGACCAGGAGAATCTGTTCACTACCACGTCTTTTGGAGGTAATCACTAGCACGACTCTCGCCACGACCTCGACCGCAACGTCAACAACATCGACAAATTTCACAATGACAGCCTCCATCGAATCCATCACCTCTCAACTCCTCACCCGTCACCCACTCCCACCTCTCGAACCTGGTAAAACCATCTTCTCATCGACCGTCAAACAAGAGATAAAACAGCTGGACACGACCAAGTTGGTGAAAGCTGCGTTGAATCTGGCCAACGATGATGTTAGCGAATGTCACGATATCGTAGAGAAGTTGCAAGGGGAGAAGACGGCGGATGTTTTGCATGCGATTTTACATAGGAGGGAAGGTGAGTATACGGATGGTGGACGAAGACGGGTTCAAGGGGATTGTACTTGGACCGGAGATGGTGCTTGGAGCTGATGACGTATCTTGTTACGATCAACAGCTGATTATTGGAACTCAAAGTGGTGAGT
>Ga0308160_10005172_pt1 | contig 13716 bp, 10 predicted proteins | sample PhyFR1_FD_201036 | JGI IMG/M metagenome (GOLD analysis project Ga0308160, IMG submission 201036) | Phyllosphere microbial communities from UC Gill Tract Community Farm, Albany, California, United States - DLSLF.R1 | ecosystem: Host-associated > Plants > Phyllosphere > Unclassified | place: USA...
GGCGGGAGCGTGGGGGCGGGGCATGGCGTGTCTCCTGGGAAGCGCCGGAACCGCACGCGCGCGATCTCCGCTGGCGCCTGCGGCGTGCGCGTGGATGCGTTTCCGGGACCTGTCCATGCTGCTGCCGCCGCCGCCGCGCGGCCACCCCATTCCGGCAGAGCGGATGCTCACCCGTTCGGGGGATTCCGCTGCGAGGTCTTGGTCGGTTCGCGCGGCAACACCAGCAGGCGCCGGCCGAAACAGCGCGCGTCGAGCGAATAGGCGCCGGGCCCGAGCAGCGCCAGGGCCAGCGCCGGCAGCGCCGCCAGCAGCGCGCTGCCCGCCGCAGTGGTGCCATGCCACAGCGCCAGCGCCGGCACGGCGCAGGCCAGCGCGGCGGCGAGCGGGGTGAGCGCGCCGGCCGCCGCCAACAGCGCCAGCGCCAGCGCCGCCCAACGCCAGTGCGGCGGCAATGCCCAGGCGCCGCTGGCGCTGGACGGCCACAGGCTCAGCGCCAAGAACAGACGCAGGGCCAGCAGCCCGAGTCCGGCGCTGCCGCCGGGGAACATGGAGTAAAGTCGTTGCATGGCCTTCAGGCTAAGGCCGGCGCAACACGCCGGCCTAGCCGTATTCGGGGCAGCGCCATATCCCTCGATCGGGGCGTTGGCGAGGTCGGCGCAGCCGCCGAAAATCCGGTTTTTTCCTTTAGCGAGCGAGAGAAAGCGCAGTGCGAAGTCTGCGAAGACGGCTTTGGGCGGGCGCCGTGCTGGTGCTCGGCCTGGCCTTCGCGGCGACGCTAGCCGCGGGCACACCAACGCCGTTGCGGCCGACGCCGCTGCACAACAGCGCCTGGCGGGTGGAGCAGGGCGCGCCGGCGGACGTGTGGGCGCTGGCGCAGTCGGGCGATGGCTATCTGTGGATGGCCACCGGATTCGGCCTGTACCGTTTCGACGGCGAGCGCTTCGAGCGCCGCGAGCCGGCGCATGGCGCACACCTGCTGTCGCAGAACGTGACCGCGCTGACCATGCTGCCGGACGGGCGCATGTGGCTGGGCTATTTCGACGGCGGCGCCAGCATGCTGCAAGGCGACCGGGTGCTGAATTACGGCGCGGCCGAGGGCTTCCCGGCCGGGCCGGTGGCGCGGTTGGAACTGGACGGGCAGGGCGCGCTGTGGGCGGCGACCTGGGCCGGGTTGGCCCGCTTCGATGGCCGCCGTTGGCAGCGCATCGGCGCCGACTGGGGGTATCCGTCCGCACGCGCCGACTGGCTGCTGCGCGACCGCCGCGGCGTGCTGTGGGTGAGCAGCGGCGACAGCGTGCTGCGGCTGCGCCCGGGCGCGCGCCGCTTCGAGCCGACCGGCATCGCCACCATGCTCTACGCGGTGGTGGCCGAAAGCCCGGACGGCCGCATCTGGCTGTCGGACCGGCGTGGCGGCACCCGCGTCATCGCCGCCGCCGACGGCACCCTGCTGCCGGCGGCGGCGCAGGTCGCCGCGCCGGCGCTGCGCAGCGTGGCGGCAAGGCGCATGGGCTTCGCCCGCGACGGCAGCCTGTGGCTGTCCGACTTCCAGGCGCGCGGTGCGGTGCGGGTGGTGCTGGACGATCCGCACGCGCCGCGGCTGGAGCATTTCCGCCGCAGCGACGGACTGGCCTCCGACTATGCCGCGCCGGTGCTGGAGGACAAGGAAGGCAATGTCTGGATCGGCAGCACGCTCGGTCTCAACCGCTACCGGCAGCGCAACGTGATGGCGCTGCCCGGCCAGCCCGGCGCGCAGGCCGGCGAGGTCGAAGTGCATGCGCAGCCCGACGGCAGCGTGCTGGTCTCCGATCCGCAGGGCATGTTCCGCGCCGACCGCGCCACGGCCGAGCGGCTGCTGCGCGGCGAACCGCTGGCGCAGGAGTACGCGCGGCTGCACGACAGCGGCTGGGTGCTCGGTGCCGACGCCATCGTGCGCCTGCGCTACGGACGCCGCGAGACAGTCGCGCTGCCGGCCGGGTTCGCGCCGCGGCAGGCGCGCGCGTTCCTGTCCGATCGCGCCGGCGATGCCTGGGTCGCGTTGGCCGAACACGGCGTGTTCCGCTACCGCGACGGGCAATGGACGCGGCAGACCCGGCTGCCGCTGGCGACCTGCACCGCGATCGCCGAGGACGCGCAGGGCCGCTACTGGTTCGGCTACGCGTCCGGGGAAGTGCGGCAGTTGCAGGGCGAGCGGGTGCGCACGTTCGCGGCCGGCGACGGCGTGCAGGTCGGCCGGGTCAATACCATCCATGCCGGCGCCGGCGCGCTGCTGGTGGCCGGCGAACTGGGCATCGCGCAATGGCAGGGCGCGCGCTTCGCGACGCTGCCGCCGTCGCGCGCGCCGGGCCTGCGCGGCATCACCGGCATCGCCGAGAGCGAGGACGGCGAACTGTGGCTCAACGGCGCCGTCGGCGTGTCGCGGATCGGCCGGCGCCAACTCGCCGCGGCGCTGGGCACCGCCGCGGCGACGCTGCAACCGGCCTACTACGGTGCCGCCGACGGCTTGCCCGGCCTGGCGGTGCAGGCCAGCCGCAGCGGCACCGCGGCGCGCGACGGCGACGGCCTGGTGTGGCTGGCCACCAGCCAGGGCCTAGCCTGGATCGACACCCGGCGCCTGTGGCGCAACCCGTGGCCGCCGCAGGTGTTCGTGCGCGCGCTGTTCGCCAACGAGCGGCCGCTGCCGCTGGACGCGCCGTTGCTGTTGCCCAAGGGCACGACGCGTTTGCAGCTCGCCTACACCGCGACCAGCCTGACCTCGCCGGAGCGGATGCGTTTCCGCTTCCGCCTGGATGGCGTGGACGAAGCCTGGCGCGACGCCGGCGCGCGCCGCGAGGCGTTCTACACCAACCTGCGTCCTGGCCAGTACCGCTTCCGGGTGATCGCCGCCAACAACGACGGGGTCTGGAACACGCACGGCGCCACGCTGCGCTTCGGCATCGCGCCGCGTTTCGTGCAGACCCCGGCGTTCTGGCTGCTGTGTGCGCTGGCGCTGCTGCTGGCGTTGTCGGCGCTGTACCTGCTGCGCATGCGCCAGCTGGCCACGCGGCTACGGCTGCGGCTGGAAGAGCGCTACCAGGAGCGCGAACGCATCGCTCGCGAGCTGCACGACACCTTGCTGCAGGGCTACCAGGGACTGATCCTGCGCACCCATGCGGCGCTGGGCACGTTGCCGGCCGAGGCGCCGTTGCGGCGCGAACTGGAGAGCACGCTGGATCGCGCCGAACAGGCGCTGGAGCAGGGCCGCGACCGGGTCGAGGGCCTGCGCGCCAGCGCCGGGAACACGCCCTCGCTACCCACCGCCTTCGCCGACATGCTCGAAGAACTGGGCGCGGATTCGCAGGTGCAGCGGCGGGTGCTGGTCGAAGGCGCGCCGCTGCCGCTGCAGCCGCTGGTCGCCGACGAGCTGTACCAGCTCGGCCGCGAGGCGCTGCTCAACGCGTTCCGGCATGCGCAGGCGAGCAGCATCGAGGTCGAGATCGCCTACGGCCGCGATGCGCTGCGGCTGCGCTTCCGCGACGACGGCCGCGGCATCGAGCCGCAGGTGCTGGCCGCCGGCGGCCGCGCCGGGCACTGGGGCCTGACCGGCATGCAGGAGCGCGCGCGGCGCATCGAGGCGCGGCTGGACGTGTGGTCGCGGCCGGGCATGGGCACCGAACTCAATCTGCGCCTGCCGGCGCGCCGCGCCTACCGCGAACCGGCGCGAAACCGGCTATGGTGCCGCCTGCGCCGGTGGCTACCGGGAACCGACTGAGTGAGCGACCCGAAGTGAGCGAGCCGAAGTGAACGAGGTGCCATCCATGCCGATCCGCATCCTCGTCGTCGACGACCATCCGCTGCTGCGCGAAGGCATGGCCGCGGTGCTGGCCGCGCAGCCGGACCTGCAACTGGTCGGCGAGGCGGCCGATGGCCTGCAGGCGCTGCAGGCCTATCGCACGCTGCGTCCGGACCTGGTGCTGTTGGACCTGCAGTTGCCCGGCCTCGGCGGCATCGAGGTGATCGTCGCCTTGCGCAAGGAATTCCCGCAGGTGCGGATCGTGGTGGTCACCGCCTCGCGCGGCGACGTGCAGGCGGTGCGCGCGCTGGAAGCCGGCGCCAGCGGCTATCTGCTCAAGAGCGGGTTGCGCCGCGAACTGGTCGACACGGTGCGTGCGGTGCACCAGGGCCGGCGCCAGGTGCAGGCCGAAGTGGCCGCGGGGATCGCCGAACACCTGCTCGGCGACAGCCTGTCCGCGCGCGAGATCCAGGTGCTGCAGAGCGTGGCCGCGGGCAACTCCAACAAGGCCATCGCCGCGCTGCTGTCGATCGCCGAGGAGACGGTCAAGGCGCACATGAAGAACATCCTGTGCAAGCTCGGCGCACGCGATCGCACCCACGCGGTGGCGATTGCGGTCAAGCGCGGCATCATCGAACTGTAGAAACGTGCGCCGCGCTGCGCGGTCAGGGCACCGGCAACGGCGGCGCGGCGTCTGCCGGCAGCGGATCCAGCGGCTGCAGCGCCACCAGCAGGCCGCGCGGGTTGGCGCCACGCGCGGCGCCCGGCGTGCGCGGCAGCAGCCGCGCGCTGCGCAGCGGACGGAAGCGGTCGCGTTCGAAGAACACATGGTCGGCCTGCGCGGCCAGCGCGAACAGGTGCGGGTCCAGGCCGTTGCGCGAGGTGTCGTTGCCTGCGCCGCGCAGGCGCGCGTCGCTGTCGCCGAAGCGCGCGGCCAGCGGGGCAAGCTCCGGCGCGTCGGCGGCGGCGTAGAAACCGCCGGCCAGCAGCGAGGGCACGCCCTCGGCGGTGGCGTCGATCCACGCCATCAGGTCGTCGGCCTGTTCGCGGCGGCTGGCGCCACCGTCGCGCTCGGCATGCAGGCGGGTGAAGTACAGGTTCACCGGCTGCCCGTGCAGGTCCACGCGCACCAGGCCGGCCACGCTGTAGTCCTCGAACGGATGCAGCAGCGTCTCCGCTTCCTCCAGCACCGGCAGCCGGGTCAGCAGCGCATTGCCACGGCGTTGCGGCCGGCTCGGCGGATCGGCGCTGATGAAATGGCAGTGGTAGCCGAGCTGTGCGGCCAGCCATTGCGCCTGGTTCGGCAACTCGGAGGTTTGCAGCACTTCCTGCAGCGCGATCGCATCGGGTTGCAGGCGTTGCAGCGCATCGACCAGGCGCACGCGGCGCGCGGGCCAGTCGTTGCGGTCCTGCTCCAGATTGAGGCTGACCACGCTGAGCGTGGCCGCGGGCGCAGGCGGTGCGGGTGGCGGCATCGGCAAGCCGGCGGGCAGCGCTTGCGCGCCCGCATGCGTCACCAGGGCCAGCAGCAGCCAGCCGAGGCGATGCCGTCGTCGTGGGGTCCCGCTCGTGCGCGTCATGCGCTGGATGCTAGGACCTGCGGCTTCAGCGCCGCGTGTACATAGACACGCGCCGCTGCATTTCTTAGCGCGGCAGCACGCTTTCCTGTAGACGCAGCGGCACGCTGGCCGCGGCCTGCGTCGCCGAGCGGCCCAGCACCAGTTCGTAGTCGCCGGCGGCGATGCGCCACTGGCGCTGCGCCGGGTCGTAGTCGGCCAGGGTCTTGGGTTCGGCGACGATGCTGACGCGGCGGGTTTCGCCGGGCTTGAGGGTGAGCTTGTCCCAGCCGACCAGGCGGATCGGCGTGTGGTGGCCCTGCGGCAGGCGCAGGTACAGCTGCGGCACGTCGGCGCCTTCGCGTTCGCCGCTGTTGCGCACGTCGAAGCTGGCGATCACGCTGCTGCCGTCCACCTGCACGCTCAGGTTGGCGTAGTCGAAGCGGGTGTAGGACAGGCCGTGGCCGAATGCGTACAGCGGATCCAGCCCGCGCGCGGCGAACCAGCGGTAGCCGACGTTGGCGCCTTCGATGTCGTAGTCGACATTGCTGCCGGCCGGTTGCGCGGGCTTGAAGCCCAGCCCCGGGATCGACGGCCGCGGCAACTGCGCCACGTCGCGCAACCAGGTCACCGGCAGGCGCCCGGACGGATTGGCGTCGCCCAGCAACAGCCGCGCCAGCGCTTCGCCGCCGCGGATGCCCGGGTACCACGCTTCCAGCACCGCCGGCACCTGCTGCAGCCACGGCATCGCCACCGGGCCGTTGGTTTCCAGCACCACCACCGTGCGCGGATTGGCCTTGGCCATCGCCGCGATCAGCGCGTCCTGCTTGCCGGGCAGTCTGATGTCGGGCAGGTCCACCGATTCGGCCGACCACTGCGTGGCGAACACGATCACCGCTTCGGCGCCGCGCGCAAGCTTGGCCGCGGCGGCCACATCGTCGCCGCTGGCGTAGTCGATCTGCGCCTCCGGCATGGCCTTGCGCAATGCCTGCAGCGGCGAGGACGGATGGAACATCACCGGGCCCGGCCAGGTGGTCGGGGCCAGCCCCGGCACCGCGTTGGCACCGTTGACGGTGAAGCCGACCATCGACGAGCCGCCGCCGCCGATCACGCCCTTGTCGGCATGCCCGCCGATCACCGCGATGCGGCGCAGCGTGCGCGGCAACGGCAGCGTGTCGCGCTCGTTGCGCAGCAGCACCGTGCCTTCCTCGACTACCTTCTGCACCGCGTCGCCGCCGGCAACATCGTCGATCGGCTGGCGCTGCGGCGGATGGTCGAAGCTGCCGGTGGCGATGAACGCGCGCAGGATGCGCCGCACCATGTCGTCCAGGCGCGCCTGCGGCACCGTGCCGCCGGCCACCGCCAGGCGCAGCGGCTGGTCGAAGTACACCGCCTTGTCGAACACTTCGCCGGCCGACTGCTGGTCAAGGCCGGCCAGCGCCGCCTTGGAGCCGCTGTGCACGCCGCCCCAGTCGGACATCACGTAGCCGGGGAACTTCCATTCCTGCTTCAGCACCTTGTTGAGCAGGTAGTCGTGTTCGCAGCCGTAGATGCCGTTGATGCGGTTGTAGGAACACATCACCGAGCCGGGCTCGCCGATCTTCAGCGCCAGCTCGAACGCCAGCAGGTCCGATTCGTGCATGGCCTGCTCGCCGATGTCGGCGCTGTGGGTGTTGCGCCCGGTCTCCAGGTCGTTCATCGCGAAGTGCTTCATCGTCGACACCACGCGCTGGCTCTGCACGCCGCGGATCGACTCGCCGACCAGCACCCCGGCCAGCAGCGGATCTTCGCCGGCGTACTCGAAGTTGCGGCCGTTGCGCGGATCGCGCTGCAGGTTGACGCTGCCGGCCAGCAGCACGTTGAAGCCCTGCTGCCAGGCCTCGCGGCCCATCGTGGCGCCGCCGGCGAAGGCCAGCTCGCGGTTCCAGGTGGCGGCGGTGGCCGGGCCGGACGGCAGCGCGGTGGCATGGTCGCCGGGACGCACGTTGCCCGGGTTGGTCACGCCGACGCCGGCATCGGCCAGCTGTTGCGCGGCGATGCCCAGGCGTTCGATCGCCGGCACGAAGCCGGCCGAGCCGAGCGCGCCGGGCGGCAGCGGACCGCCGTCCTTGCCCAGGCCGAAGTAGCTGTGCAGCATCTGGAACTTCTCGTCCGGGGTCATCGCCTGCACCAGCAACGCGGCGCGGCGGTCCGGCGCCAGCGCGCGATCGGTCCACGGGCGCTGCGCGTCGGCGCTGGCGCTGGGCGCCAGGCGCAAGGTGCTGACCAGGCCGAAGTGATCCGAGGCCCACACGCCGTTGGCGTCGGGTTTCTGGAACAGGATGCGGCTGCTGACCGGCTCGAAGCGCTCGCGCTGGAAGAACACGTGGTCGATGCGTTTGGGCGGGTTGAACTTCGGGTTCAAGGTGCTGTCGCCGCGGCGGTCCTTGGCGCCGTGCAGGCTACCGTAGCTGTCGCCGAAGCCGCTGCGCAGCGCGGCCAGTTCCGGCGCGTCGGCGCTGGCGTTGAAGTCGCCGGCGAGCAGCGACGGCGCGCCGTCGGCGGTCCTGTCGACCCAGGCCAGCAGGTCCTGCAACTGGCGTTCGCGCAGCGCGCCGCCGGCCTCGGTCCAGTGCAGGTGGGTGACGTAGAGATTGACCGCGCGGCCGTCCACGTCCAGGCGCAGGCGCCCGGCGGTGCGGCTGTCGTCGAGCGGGTTCAGGCGGATCTGCTCGCGCGCCAGGATCGGGCGCCGGGTCAGCAGTGCGTTGCCGTAGCGCTGCGCGTTGCCGGGCGGATCGACGCTGGTGAAGTACCACTCGTAGCCGAGCTGCTCGGCCAGCCATTGCGCCTGGTTCGGCAGCTTGTCGTGCTGCAGCACTTCTTCCAGCGCGATCGCGTCCGGGTGCAGTTCGCGCAGGGTCTGCACGATCTGGGTGCGCCGATTCGGCCAGTCGAGCTTGTCGTGATACAGGTTCAGCGTGACCACGCTGAGCGTCGGGGTGTCCTTGTCGGTCGCGGGCGCAGGCGCGGCGAAGGCCGGCCAGGCCAGCGCGAGCGCCAGGCAAAGGAGTCCTGAAAACGTTTTCATAGCGGGGCGTGAGGCCTCTCTAGCAGCTGAAGGGATTGCGCATCGGGGGGAGTCGGGGGAGGGGAGAGCCGGTGGAGCGCTAGGACGGCGCTTCGTCGCTGCGCATCACCGGATACAACCGGTACTGCGCATCCCAGGAGGAATGGCGGCGGTGGAAGAACTCCAGCCGCGCATGCGGATCCTTGGCGAAGTCGGCATCGTGCTCGAGCTTGGCCTCGAATTCGGCCTTCAGTGCCGGGTCGCTGGCCAGCATCTGCCGCGCCACGTCCTCGGCGACGTAGTCTTCCATGTATTCGGTGCGCTCGAAGGCGCTGTTGAACTCGCCCCATTGCAGCAGCGAGTCCGGCGCCTGCGGTTCCAGCAGCGCCATCAGCAGCCGCGCCTTGGGCTGGGCGATCGGCACGAACAGGGCGCCGGCACCGATGGCGCGCGTTTCGGGTGCCCAGGCGCCCTGCACGCTGAGCCGCTGGTGGCCTTCGGACGAGCGTGCGGCGAAGCTGGCGTCGTCGGCGCGGAACGTCTGCACCGGCAGCGTGGCGCCCACGTCCACCGTGCGGAAGGCGATGCCGTGCTGGCGCAATTTGGCGGCGACCAGCGCGGCCTGCGCGGCCGGCACCAGATAGCCGGCGCGCGGCGCCACGACTTCGACGCTGGGCACGATGTGATCGCGCAGCGGTACCCGCCAGATCTGCGGGGTGCGCTCGTCGTAGCGGGTCATCAGCGCGCCGGACACCGGCGACAGCGTCCGGGTATAGGCGTAGCCGCGGAAATCCACCAGCCGCGACTGCTCGGTGGTGCGGTAGTCCAGCGTGACCGTCTTCCCGCCCAGCTGCTGCGCGCGCGCGTCGGCGGCCAGCGCGTCGGCGCGCCAGCGGCTGCCGTTGCGCGCCACCTGTTGCAGCACCGAGACGATGGTGTTGCGGGTGATGCGCACGCGCTGCGGATAGGGCTTCCACGAATGCGTTTCCACCAGCATGCCGAAGCGGTTGCGCAGCTGGAAATAGCCGTGCGAGAAGCGCGGCGTGGCCACGCCGTCCTCGAAGCCGGACGCCGGGTCGTCGTTGACCACGAACGAGGGGTAGTAGGGCAGCGGCAGCGAGCCCTGCCGCTTCAGGTCGGCGAGCACGCTGTCGCGCAGGCGCAGGCCGTCGCCGCGCAGCGCGGCGTCGCCGGCATGCAGCGGTTCCACCTGCACCGACACGTCGTGCTCGAACTGCGCGCCGTCGGTGACGTGCAGGTCCACGTACAGCAGCGGATCCCACTGTTCGACCAGGCGCAGCATCGCCTGCATCTCCGGCGCGTCGGCCTTGACGTAGTCGCGGTTGAGGTTGAGGTTCTGCGCGGTGGTGCGCCAGCCCATCTGCTCCGGGCCGCGCTGGTTGGGCCGGTTCCAGGCGCCGAAGCGCTCGTGGCCGTCGACGTTGAACACCGGCACGAACAGCCACACCTGCTTGTCCAGCGCGCCGCGCGCGGCCTGCCCGTCGAGCAGCTGGCGCAGCGCCAGGAAGCCGGCGTCCTTGCCGTCGATCTCGCCGGCGTGGATGCCGCCCTGGATCAGTACCACCGGCAACTTGCGCGCCTGCGCCGTCGCGGCATCCAGCGCGCCGGAGGTGGAGACCGCCAGCGCCTTCATCGGCCGGCCTTCGGGCGTGGTGCCGAAGTCGAAGCAACGCACCGCCTGCGGATAGCGCTGCGCGAACGCGTCGCACAGTGCGATGGTCTCCGCGTAGCGCCCGGTACGCATGAAACCGCTGCGCTCGGCCTCGGTGGACAGGCCCGCATCGCTGGCCAGCAATGGCATGCTGCAAAGCAGCATCGACAGCAGGAGGGGGACCAGCCAGGGTCGGATCATTGCGGCACCGTCGCGGGATAGGCCCCCATGATGCGTGCAGCGCGCCGATTGCGAAAGCACCTGCGTGCCGCCGCGGCCGCGGCGGGCGGTTCGATTCGCCCGGAACGATCGGGTAACCTTCTGAAAATTTTGCCTGGACCGGTGCCTGTGACGAGCGAACGAGCGACGAGGAAGTGCGGATGAGTGCGGCCAACGCACACGCCAGCGCGCGGATGCCGCGGCAGATCCCGTACATCATCGGCAACGAGGCCTGCGAGCGTTTCAGCTTCTATGGCATGCGCAACATCCTGGTGCAGTTCCTGATCACCTCGCTGCTGCTGCAGGAAGTCACCGCGCCCGGCCGCGAGGCCGAAGCCAAGCACATCATGCACAGCTTCATGGTCGGCGTGTATTTCTTCCCGCTGCTCGGCGGCTGGCTGGCCGATCGCTTCTTCGGCAAGTACAGCACCATCCTGTGGTTCAGCCTGATCTATTGCGCGGGCCATGCCTGCCTGGCGCTGTTCGAGGGCAGCCGCGAAGGGTTCTTCGTCGGCCTGGGGCTGATCGCGCTGGGCGCCGGCGGCATCAAGCCGCTAGTGGCATCGTTCATGGGCGACCAGTTCGACCAGTCCAACAAGCATCTGGCCAAGGTGGTGTTCGACGCCTTCTACTGGATCATCAACTTCGGCTCGCTGTTCGCCTCGCTGCTGATCCCGCTGGCGCTGAAGAACTTGGGTCCGGCCTGGGCGTTCGGCATTCCCGGCATCCTGATGTTCGTGGCCACGCTGGTGTTCTGGGCCGGGCGCCATCGCTACGTGCGCATGCCGCTGCCGCCGAAGGATCCGCACGGCTTCGCCCAGGTGGTGCGCAGCGCGCTGCTGTCGCGCGCACCGGGGCAGGGGCGTCCCGGCCTGGCCCTGGCCGCCATCGCGGTGGTGCTGGCGCTGGCCAGCTTCGCGCTGCTGCCGACGCTGGGCATCGTGATCTGCCTGTGCCTGGCGCTGGTGCTGTTGCTGGCCGGAATCGGCGGCGGCACCTGGTGGCAGCTGGAGCGCGCCCGCGCAATGCATCCGGACGCGGCGGTGGACGGCGTGCGCGCGGTGCTGCGGGTGCTGGTGGTGTTCGCGCTGGCGACGCCGTTCTTCTCGCTGTTCGACCAGAAGGCCTCGACCTGGGTGCTGCAGGGCCAGCAGATGCAGATGCCCGACTGGTTCAGCGCCTCGCAGATGCAGGCGCTGAATCCGGCGCTGGTGATGCTGCTGATCCCGTTCAACAACCTGGTGCTGTACCCGCTGCTGCGCCGCGGCGGCTACGAGCCGACCGCGCTGCGGCGGATGACCGCCGGCATCGCCTTCAGCGGCCTGGCCTGGATCGTGGTCGGCACGCTGCAGGTAGCGATGGACGGTGGCGACGCGCTGTCCATCGCCTGGCAGATCCTGCCGTACGCGCTGCTGACCTTCGGCGAGGTGCTGGTGTCGGCGACCGGCCTGGAGTTCGCCTACAGCCAGGCGCCGCAATCGATGAAGGGCGTGGTGATGAGCTTCTGGAACCTGACCACCACGGTCGGCAACCTGTGGGTGCTGCTGTCCAACGCGGCGGTGCGCAACGACACCGTCACCGCGCACATCGGCAGTACCGGGCTCAGCGAAACCGCCTTCCTGATGTTCTTCTTCGCCGCCTTCGCCTGCGTCGCCGCGCTGTTGTTCGGGCTGTACGCGCGCCGTTACCGCATGGTCGATCATTACCGTACCGCCTGAGGCCCCCACATGCCGTCCGTCACCCCCGTCAACCTGATCCTGATCGTCCTTACCGTGCTGGTGTCGTGGGCGGCGTTCAACAACCGCAAGTTGCTCGACCGGCTGATCCTGTGGCCGCCGGCGATCGACCGGCACAAGCAGTACGACCGGCTGCTGACGCACGGCTTCATCCATGCCGATTTCCCGCATCTGCTGTTCAACATGGTCACGCTGTATTTCTTCGGCGGCCCGATCGAACGGCTGATGGAGCGGCTGACCGGCAGCCTGCTGACCTATCCGCTGTTCTACCTGGCGGCGCTGGTGGTGGCGATCCTGCCCAGCTACCTGAAGAACCAGAAGAACCCGAACTACTTCAGCCTGGGCGCGTCCGGCGCGGTGTCGGCGGTGCTGTTCGCCTACATCCTGCTGGCGCCGTGGACCGGGATCTACTTCTTCTTCATCCCGATCCCGATCCCGGCGATCCTGTACGCGCTGTTCTACGTGGGCTACAGCATCTGGATGGACCGCCGCGGCGGCGACAACATCAACCACAGCGCGCACCTGGCCGGCGCCGCGTTCGGGGTGATGTTCCTGCTGATCATGGAGCCGTCGGTGCTGCAGCACTTCCTAGACCAGCTGGCGCAGCCGCGCTTCGGCCGCGACTAGCGGCTGCGCGAACGCTGGCGGCGATGCCGCCGTTCCAAGTGGGTGTGAGGCGAGGGTGCCGCCGAAACGGAATCGGGCCGCAAGCGCGGAGTGCGCGCTGCAGCCGTTCGCTCGAAACCATCACGCAGCGGCCCGCCTCGCGGCCCGCTGCGTGAGGCTCGGCTCAGGCGGCCTCTTGGCCGCGCAATTGCACGTTGGCGCTGCCGATGGCGGCGTGTGCGTAGGTTTCCTTCAGCCGGTCGTAGACCTCGCTGTTGAGCTGGTCGAATTCCCAGCCCTGGGTGTGGCCGCTGACCACCAGCTGGTACAGCCCTTCCAGCAGCGACGCATCGTGGTCGCCATGGATCTGTTCGTTGTCGCTCATGCGCATCGCCCCTGTTCGATTACACCGTGATGGATTTCGCAAGTCCCATGCCAGATTTCCACGGTGGTACGCGGTTGGTAGCGGCCGCACGCGGCAGGACTTTAGGGCGCGTCACCGATTGCCGGGCGGGCTGCAGGGATCCTCGCGCGTTCCTGAGCCGCGTCGTGATCTGCCGCCGGCCCGGCCCAGGCCGGAAGTGACGCAGCGCGTCGGCTGCGGGTGACGCGGCGCGGCGTGTGGCTTCACATCGTCGCGGCGCGCGCGCGACCAGACTGTGTGCTCCGTCGCATGAGCCAGGCCATGAGTGCAGCGTCCCTCCCACCGATCGAACACGATCCGCAGCGACAGCGCTTTACGCTGCAGCTGGACGGCCACGAGGCCGAGTTGGACTATCTGCTGCAGGACGGCCGCCTGGTCATCACCCATACCGGCGTGCCGACCGCGATCGGCGGCCGCGGCCTGGCGGCACGGCTGGTGGCCGCCGCGTTGGACCATGCGCGGGCGCAGGGATTGAAAGTGGTTCCGGCCTGTTCGTACGCGGCGGTGTTCGTGCAGCGACATCCGGAATACGCCGATTTGCTCGGCTGAGTGCGCACGACGCGACGACGGCGCGATAATTCGTCATCACACAGACGCAAGACACAGGGGAATGGACGTGAGGCACAGGGTACAGACGGGGCAGAACATTCCATGGCGGTGGACGGCGCTGGCGTTGGCGGCGACG
>Ga0308160_10005173_pt1 | contig 13716 bp, 14 predicted proteins | sample PhyFR1_FD_201036 | JGI IMG/M metagenome (GOLD analysis project Ga0308160, IMG submission 201036) | Phyllosphere microbial communities from UC Gill Tract Community Farm, Albany, California, United States - DLSLF.R1 | ecosystem: Host-associated > Plants > Phyllosphere > Unclassified | place: USA...
ACATCTTTACCACCCCAGCCACGATTCCCTACCTGGCCCTTGATGGCACCGTGCGCAGCGGCGACACCGTCACCGACCTGACGGGCGTGATCGACTACGGCGCCCAGGGCGGCGGCGGCGCGGCCTTCAAGCTGCAGCCGAGCGTGACCCCGATTTTCTCGCGCACCAACGAGCGCACCCCGGCGCCGGTCGTGGCGGCAGGTAACGTGAAAGTGGCCAGCGCCAACGTGCTGAACTTCTTCACCACCTTCACCAACGGTGCCGATGCCTGGGGCCGTACCGGCCAGGGCTGCACGCTGGGCGGCACCACGCGCGCCTCGAACTGCCGCGGCGCCGACAACCTGGCCGAGTTCGTGCGCCAGCGCGACAAGATCGTCGACTCGCTCAGCGCCATCAATGCCGACGTGGTCGGTCTGATGGAAATCGAGAACAATGGCGATACGTCCGTCACCTACCTGGTCGAGCAGCTGAACGCGAAGATGGGTGCGAATACCTACGCCGTCGTGCAGAAGCCGGCCACCACCGGCACCGACGCGATCCGCGTGGCGATGATCTACAAGCCAAGCGCGGTCAGCCTGGTCGGCGGCGCCCTGTCGGATGGCGACGCCATCAACAACCGTCCGCCGATGGCGCAAACCTTCAAGGCCTTGAGTGGCGGCGGCAAGTTCTCGCTGGTCGTGAACCACTTGAAGTCGAAGGGCAGCTGCGGCGGCGGGACCGGCAACACCGACAGCGGCGACGGCCAGGGCTGCTGGAACGCCACCCGCGTCGAACAGGCCGCGCGCCTGCGCGACTACTTCCTGCCGCTGGTGGCGAACGCCGCCAACGACAGCGACATCCTGGTGGTGGGCGACATGAATGCCTACGGTCACGAAGACCCGATCCGCCTGCTGAACGCGGCCGGCTACGTGAACGAAATCGAACGCTTCGTGCGTCCGCAAGGCATTCCTTACTCGTACGTGTTCGGCGCCGAAAGCGGTTACCTGGACCACGCCCTGGCCAGCACGAGTCTGTCGAGCCAGGTCGCCGGCGTGACCGAATGGCATAACAATGCCGACGAACCGGATGCGATCGACTACAACCTCGAGTCGACCGGCACCGACCCCTACGTGCGCAATGCCTACCGCGCGTCGGACCACGACCCGGTGGTGGTGAGCCTGAACCTGGCCGCCACCAGCGTCGATGTGACCGCGTCGGTGAGCGTCACCAAGTCGGGCATCGCACTGAACCGCATCAGCGGCAAGTACGTCGGCACCGTGACGGTCAAGAACACGGGCGGCGCGGCAATCAACGGTCCGCTGCACCTGTTGCTGCAAGGCTTGCCGAGCGGCGTGACGCTGGACGGCAAGAGCGGCGAGCAGGGCGGTGCGCCTTACCTGACGCTGCCGGGCGGTTCGCTGGCGCCAGGCGCTTCGGTCACCGTCACCACCACCTTTACCAACCCATCGAAAGTCAGCATCGGCTACAGCGCCAAGCTGGTTTCGGGCACTTTCTAAGCTCAAGGAACTGAACCATGTTTAACCTGAAAAACCTGTTCGCCCGCGCCCTGCTGGCTCTGATGCTCGTCACCGGCGCCGGCGCCGCCTCGGCCGGCCCGACCTACCAGGTCACCATCGACACCGCCGGCCTGAGCGGCACCGGCATGCTCGACTTCGCCTTCCTGGGTCTGGGATCGGCCGGCCCCGCCACCGCCTACCTGAGCAACTTCAGCGGCAACTACGGCGAATTCTGGCTCGAGGGCGACGCCAGCGGCGACCGCGAGACCGGCATCACCCTGGGCAATTCGGAGTTCTTCAACGACTACCTGCAAACGGTGACCCTGGGCAGCATCTTTCGCTTCAACGTCATGTTCGACGTCGCGGCAGAAGGCGACGGCATGACCCTGGGCATTGCGCTGTACGACGAGTTCTTCACGACCTATCTGGGTGCCGAAGGCAACCTGGTCCAGTTCGAGCTGACGCCGGGCAGCGGCGTGACGGTGGCGGCGGCCGACGGCGTGACCCGCGTGGCCGAAGTGCCGGAACCGGCATCGATGGCCCTGATGCTGGCCGGCCTGATGCTGCTGGGCTTCAGTGCCCGCCAGCGCCGCATGCGCTAATCTGCACACACTGCGCTGTTGAAGCGCAGGCGTAAAAAAAGGCACACCGGGTCCAGGCCGGGTGTGCCTTTTTTTTTGATGCCGGTTCCAGGACTCAGGCCTTGCCGTCCTGGGCGGCGCGGCGCATGGCATCGATGCGGAAAGCTTCGGCATTGCCGTCGATGATGCGCAGGCCGGCGCAATTGTCCGAAGCGCAGTCGGGAGCCGGGGTCTGGCCGACGGCGGCCGGATCGACCGACAGATCGACGGCCTGAGTGGCGGGAGCGGTCTGGACCACGGCGGCGGTCTGCAGCGATGCGCTACCCGCGTCGAGGTTGCCGGCGCCACAGGCGCTGAGGGCGGCGGCGATCAGGGACATGCTGAGGGTGGTGCGAAGGCGTTGGGGGATCATGGTGGATTGAGGCAGGCTCGTCAGTGATGAAATCATTGTAGCGTCAGATTTTTCCTCAAATCAATTTATATTCGTAAAAATGAGCGACGATAAAAGATATTGAACGCAAGATGGCATCACGATGGGTGTAGATGAATGGTGATTGTGGGAAATATCCTACAAGGAATATCAGATGATCCAGAGAAAATCGATGCAGGCTGCGTCGCATTCGTGCGACATCCTGGCCGGGGGCGGTCACACGGCGGCAGCTCAGCTGCCTGCGTCTTGTCGGACCGTCTTGCACACTTGACCTCGAACACGGCAAGCGTATGATGAGCCGATGCGAAAACTTGTCCTTCTTTCACTGCTGGCCTGCGCGGCCTGCACCACCCGGGCCGATGGTCCGGCCACGCCAGCGGCAGGCCAGCCAGCCGCTCCGGTCTCCGCATCGGCGCCGGCTGCCGGTGGCACCCTCGGGCAAATCAATGGGCTCATCGGCAAGGCCGAGTGCGGCAGCAACGACCAATGTCAGGTCTTGCCGGTCGGCGCCCGTCCTTGCGGCGGCCCGGCCAGCTACCTGGCCTGGTCGAATGCCAGGACCTCGGGCAAGGAGCTGCAAGCCCTGGCCGATCGCTACCGCAGCGAGCAGCAGGCGAATAACACCCGCTCGGGCATGGTGTCCGACTGCCGCGCCATCGCGCCGCCTGCCGCGGTATGCCGGGCAGGGACTTGCCAGTTGACGGATGCCGTATCGGTGCACTAAGAGCCTATCCCAGTAGGCCCGAGTCGCTGCTGGCGCGCCTGACAAGCGGGGGCGGCGTTGCTCGTCGTTGCATGGCTCGCCATGCGGCCTCCTCGCGCCTTGCCCGCGCTTGCCATGCTAACGCCATCCGCTTCCCCGTGCCTACTGGGATAGGCTCTAAGCCGGCATTCCGGTGCGTTTCCGGGGCACCGTACGGCCGCGACCAACGCCTGCCTGGCGCTTGATCCATGCTGAAACTGCTCCGCAACCTGTTCAAGGCGCCGTCTTCCACTACGCCGGCCAGGCCGTACATCCTGCGCGATGAGACTGCCACGCCATCCGAGGTCCTTGCCGGCGCCGCGCTGCCATTTCGCCTCGCCAGCCATCTGCAGCGGCAAGAGGGATTTCCCATCCTCGATTGGGCAGCGGCCCGGCAGTGGCTGGATGCGCTCGACCCCGCCGTTGCCCGCGCGCCCGCCTGGACCGCCATCGAACGCGCCTGGCTGCTGCATGTGCGCGATGCGCTCGGCGCCGGTTTCTGGTTGATGGAATCCGAGCACTGCCTGTTGCTGTCCGCGCTGGAAGACCATGTGGCAAACGCCACCCTGGGCTTCATGGAGCGCACGCGCAAGCGCGTGGTCCTGACCCTCGACGGCATTGCCAAGGCGGCGCCCGAGAACAAGGGCATCCTGATCGTCTTCGACGACGAGGACAGTTACTACCGCTATGTATCGCACGCCTATCCCGATGGCGGGGAGTTCGCCGGCAGCGGCGGCATGTACATCGATGGCGGCTGCGGCCATTTCGTTACCGTCAGGCGCGACCTGAGTGCGATCGAACCCGTCATCGCGCACGAAATGACGCACAGTTGCCTCGCGCATTTGCCGATTCCGCTCTGGCTGAACGAAGGGCTGGCGGTGAATACCGAACAGCGTTTGACCGGGGTGCAGGCGTCGGTCTTCACGGCGCAGGAAATGCGCGACAAGCACCTGGCTTTCTGGGGCGCGGCCGAGATCCAGGCCTTCTGGTCCGGGCTGTCGTTCCAGCGTGTGGACGACGGCAACCTGCTGTCCTACGACCTGGCGCGCATCCTGGTGGCCTATGCAGCCAAGGATTGGGCAGCGTTCCGGCGCTTTGTGCTGGCGGCCAACTTTGCCGACGGCGGGGCGCAGGCGGCGCACGATCATCTGGGCGCCGACCTGGGCGCGCTGGCCTGCGCTTTGCTGGGGCAGCCGTATTCGGCCGCCTGGCGTCCTGCACCCATACCGGATAAAAGTGACGCCGGAATGACAACCGATTGAACTGTCGCGCGGGCGCCGCTCTCCGTGCTTTTGCGTTGCCACCCAGACATTGCCATGATAGTCTGCTCGAATGCGGCCGCCTGGTCGAATCAGGAGTGTTCTGGATGTCTGAAGCAATGTTCGTCCGATCCCGTGGCAAGCGCGCACAGGGTTTCACCTTGCTGGAATTGCTGGTGGTCATCGTGATCATTGGCCTGCTTGCCGCCTATGTCGGCCCCAAGTATTTCAGCCAGCTGGGCAAGTCGGAAGTGACGATTGCCAAGGCCCAGATCGACGCCTTCGAAAAGTCGCTCGACACCTACCGCCTCGACGTCGGCCGCTACCCGACCGGCGAAGAAGGCCTGGCCGCGCTGATGACCGCCCCGGCCAGCGCCGGCGCCAAGTGGAACGGTCCCTACCTGAAAAAGGGCGTGCCGCCCGACCCGTGGGGCCACGCATATCAATACCGTTCGCCGGGCAGCAAGGGAGAATACGAAATTCTGTCGTTCGGCAAGGACGGCCAGCCAGGCGGCAGCGGCGACAACGCCGACATCTCCTCGCTCTGATCCTTCTCCCAATCCTATTTATCCGGGCACGTCTTCATGCAGTTTGCAGTACGCACCCTCGCGCCCGACATGTCGATCGCCAGCGTCGTCATCGACGCGCTCGATGAAGCCGACGCGCGCCGCCAGGTCGAATCGCGCGGCCTGTACGTCAGCGCGGTCGAACCGGCCGGCGGCACCGTGGCTTGGCAGCGCGGACGCGGCGGCAAGCTCTCCGTCGTCCTGTTCAGCCAGGAGCTGCTGGCGCTGCTGAACGCGGGCCTCGGCATCGTCGAAGGCCTGGAGGCGCTGCTGGAAAAAGAAGCCAACCCGGCTTCGCGCGTGGTGCTCGAACGCCTGCTCGCCGGCCTGCGCGAAGGCAAGCGCTTTTCCAGCGTGCTGGCCGCGCAACCCGGGCTGTTCCCGCCGCTGTACGTCGGCATCGTGCGCGCCGCCGAAGGCACCAGCGACTTGCCTCGCGCGCTGTCGCGCTACATCGATTACCAGCAGCGCATCGACACCGTGCGCGCGAAAATCGTCAGCGCCTCGATCTATCCGGTGATCCTGCTGTGCGTGGGCGGCGGCGTCAGCGCCTTTTTAATCGGCTACGTGGTGCCGCGCTTCGCCGAGGTGTACCAGGGGGCAGGGCGCAACTTGCCGTGGATGTCCCAGCTGATGCTCGAATGGGGCCAGTTCGCGTCGAACAACGGCACGGCGATTCTGCTGTGCGCGGCGGCCCTGCTGGCGCTGGCGGTGGCCGGCGTGCGCCGCCTGCTGCACAGCGGCGGCGTTACGCGTTTGCTGGCGCGCCTTCCCGGCATCGGCGAACGTGCGCGCATCTACGAACTCTCGCGTTTGTACCTCACGCTCGGCATGCTGAGCGAAGGCGGCATCACCATCGTGACTGCCATCGAAACCGTGCAGGCGATGGTTTCGCCGACGCTGCGCCAGGCGCTGGCGAACGCGCGCGCCGCCATCGAATCCGGGCGGCCGCTGTCGGACGCCTTCGAAGCCCATCGGCTCACCACGCCGATCTCGCTGCGCATGCTGCGCGTCGGCGAACGCACCGGCGACATGGGTCCGATGCTCACGCAATCGGCCGCCTTCTACGACGGCGAAATCAGCCGCTGGATCGACCGCTTCACCCGCACCTTCGAGCCGCTCCTGATGGCCGCCATCGGCCTGGTGGTGGGCGCGATCGTGGTGCTGCTCTACATGCCGATCTTCGACCTGGCAGGGGACATGTCATGAGCGCGTCCGCTACGGCTGTCCCGCTCGATGCGGCGATGCTGGCGCGTGCGCGCGTCCAGAGCCGCCAGTCGCAGCGTTCGCTGGTGGCCGAACTCGAAGCCATCAGCGGCCTCGAGGCGCGTCAGCTGGTGGTCGCGCTGGCCGAGCCCTTCGGCTTGACGGTGATGGAGACGGCCGAGATGCTGAGCCAGGCGCCGGCCTTCGATCTGCTGCCGCTGGCGCAGGCGATGGCGCGCCACTGCGTGCTGCTGCGCGGCGCCGGTGGCCAGGTGACCGGCGTGATCGCCGACCCGTTCGACCTCGATCAGCAAACCTGGTTGTCCGCGCAGGCCGGCGCCACGCCGCGCGCGCCGCTGCACCTGCGCCTGGCGCTGCAATCCGACATCCAGGCCTATCTGTCGCGCCAGGAAGCCTCGGCGCGCGCGGTCGATACCATCGCCCCCGGCAGCAACGACGCCCGCCGCGACGGCAAGACCGCCGCCGTGCTGTCGTTCGCTTCGGTGTCGGAAGCGGGCAGCCCAGCCGTCAAGCTGGTCAACTCCACGCTGTACGACGCGCTGAAGGCGGGGGCTTCCGACATCCACCTGGAAAGCACCGCCACCGGCATCGCCGTGAAATACCGGGTCGACGGCGTGCTCGATCATGCGGCCTCGGTGGGCGGCATCGAACTGGCCGAGCACATCATCTCGCGTCTGAAGGTGCTGGCGGAGCTCGACATCGCCGAGCGCCGCATTCCGCAGGACGGCAGCTTCCGGGTCGAAGCGAACGGGCGCGAGATCGACTTGCGCGTGTCGATCATGCCGAGCATTCATGGCGAGGATGCCGTCATCCGTATCCTGGACAAGCGCGCCATGATCGAAGCCTACGGCGCGCTGACGCTGGAAGCCCTCGGTTTCGACGCGCCCTCGCTGGCGACCCTGCGCATGCTGGCTCAGGAAGCCTATGGCATGCTGCTGGTGACCGGCCCCACCGGTTCGGGCAAGACCACGACCCTGTACGCGGCGCTCACCGAAATCCACAACGGGCGCGAAAAGATCATCACCATCGAAGACCCGGTCGAGTACCAGCTGCCCGGCATCCTGCAGATCCCGGTGAACGAGAAGAAGGGTCTCACTTTCGCCAAGGGCCTGCGCTCGATCCTGCGCCACGACCCGGACAAGATCATGGTCGGCGAAATCCGCGACCGCGAGACCGCCGAGATCGCGGTGCAGTCGGCGCTCACCGGCCACCTGGTGCTGACCACGGTTCATGCCAACAACGTGTTCGACGTGTTCGGCCGCTTTACCCACATGGGCATCGATCCTTATGCTTTTGTCTCGGCCCTGAACGGCATCTGGGCCCAGCGCCTGGTGCGCATGAATTGCCCGCACTGCGCGACGCAGTACACGCCGCTAGATGCGGAGCTGATATCGGCGCGGCTCGAGCGCGACGCCGTCGAGGATTACGTGTTCATGCGCGGCAAAGGCTGTGGCGATTGCCGCGGCACCGGTTACAAGGGGCGCCGTTCGATTGCCGAGATCCTGACCCTGAACGACGAGATCCGCGAACTGATCGTCGACAAGCAGCCGATCCGCCGCATCAAGGCCGCGGCCCACGCCAACGGCACGCGCAGCCTGCGCCTGGCCGCGCTCGACCTGGTGCGGCGCGGCGCCACCACGCTCGACGAAATCAAACGGGTGACCCAGCATGCTTAGGTGGCCTGGACAATCGCTGCGCCTGGGGCTGGGCCACGACAGCCTGGCGCTGGTACGCATCGGCGGCGGCTTGAAACGCCGCACGACGGTCGTGGCGGAGATGCGGCTCGACGACGCGCGCGACCCACTGGCTTTGGCACAGGCGCTGCGCGCCTTGCTGTCCGGGTTGGCGGTAAAGGGCTGGCCGCTGCGCGTGGTGCTGGCCGACGAACTGGTGCGCATGTGGCAGGTGGCGCCGCCACCCGGCGCGGCGCGCCCGGCCGACCTGGAAGCGGCGGCGGCCATGCGTTACCAGGCCTTGTTCGGTGCGCTGCCGGCCGGCTGGACGGTCGCCGCCGACTGGCGGGCCACGCGTCCCTTCCTGGCCGCCGCGCTGCCCGTCGCGCTGCGCGACGTGCTGGAGCAGGCCGCACGCGAGGCGCGCTGCCACCTGGTCGAGGTCGTGCCGCAGTTCGTCGCCGCCATGAACGGCTGGCGCAAGCTGCACCGCCGCGGCGCCTGGTTCGGCCTGATGCACGGCCAGGTGCTGACCCTGGCCGCCTACGACGGCGGCACCCTGGCGGCGCTGCGCACGGCCGTGGTGCCGCCCGGCGCCGACCGCGACTGGCTGGAAAGCCATGTGGCGCGCGAGGCACTGCGCGTGGGCGTGGGGCGGCCCGAGCGGGTGCAGGTGTGCGGACCGGCGCCGCGCAGCTGGGCCAGCCACGAGGGCCGCCTGAAGTTCGGCTGCACCTTGCTGGAAGACGAGAGCGCCAGCGGTCAGTCGGCCGCCGTGCGCCTGGCCTGCACCGGGAGCCCGGCATGAAACGCGTGCGCCTGGATTTCGCGCGGCCCGGCCTGCGCCGCACCTTGTTCAACGCACCGCGCCTGGCCTGGGGCCTGGTGCTGGGCGCACTGCCGCTGTGTTGTGCGGTGCTGGTGCAGACGCTCGATTACCGCGAAGCGCGCGAAGAAGTCGATGCGCTGCAGGCGGCCCTGCGCGCCCGCGCCGGCGTGCAGATCGTGCAACCGGTAGCGCAGCGCGCCGTGCCGGTAAGCGAGCAGCAGGCCGGGGCCGTGAATGCCGCCGTCATGCAGCTGAATCTGCCCTGGCGCGCATTGCACGACGCCGTGCGCGCGGCCACGCCGGCAACGGTGGCGCTGCTGGCGCTGGAGCCCGATGCGCGCAAACGCGTGCTGCGCATCACGGCCGAGGCGCGCAGCAGCGACGACATGATCGCTTACGTGGAAACGCTGCAGACGCAAAAATGGTTCGGCGGCGTGACGCTGGTGCGCCACGAGATCGGCGAGCAAGACCCGAACCGGCCGATCCGCTTCCAGATCGATGCCGAGTGGAGCGCGCCATGAAGCGTGCCGCCTTGACGACGTATTCCTTGCGTCTGCGCCTGGCGCTGCGCACGCTCAGCCCCTTGCTGCTGGTGGCGCTGGCGCTGTATGCGGGTGCCTTTGGCGCATTGGCCTGGCTGGTGCCGGCGCGCGCGGCGCTGGAAGAGGAACGCACACTGGCGCGCCGCGCCGCATCGTTACCGCCGCCGGCCCCGCGCGCCGCGCCGCTGGAAACCGCCGATGCCAATCTGGCGCTGTTCTACGCGTCGCTGGGCGAGCGGCGCGGCGCCGAGCAGCAGGTCAGGACGCTGTTCAATATCGCCGCCAAGACTGGTTTAACCCTGCGCCAGGGCGAATACAAGAGCGGCTACGACCGCAACGGCAAGCTGCACACTTACCAGATCAATTTGCCGGTGCAGGGCAGCTATGGCCAGGTGTGGCAGTTCGCGCTGGGCGCCTTGCGCGCGATTCCGTTTGCCTCGCTGGACGACATCAGCTTCAAGCGCGACAGCATCGGCCAGGCGAACGTGGAAGCGCGCCTGCGCCTGACCTTGTATTTTGCCGATCCTTTGGGTGATCCGGCGGCCGATCCCCTGGCCAGTGCACCGGGAGCGCCGCGATGAAGCCGCGCCACCTGCTGATGGGCGCCGCGCTGGCGCTGGCCGCCGGCCTGGCCGCATTCGGCGACAAGACGCCGAACGAAGCGGTGGCCGAAGCCGTCGAGCGTCCGGGTGCCCAGCCGGCGCGCGCCGCCACGCCGCAGCGCGCATCCTCGACCTCCGCCACGCCGCAGCGTGCATCGGCGTCTGCCGCCGCGCCGGCGATCCTGCGCCTGCAGCCGCGCGCAGAGCTGATCGGCGACATCGGCAGCGCGGAAGGTGAGCTGTTCGGCAGCCAGGACTGGACCCCGCCGCCACCGCCGCCCACGCAGCAGCAGTCGGGCCCGCCGCCACAGCCGGTGGCGCCGCCACTGCCGTTTACCTTCATCGGCAAGTCGCTGGAAGAGGGCAAATGGGAAGTCTTCCTGGCCAGCGGCGAACGCACCCACATCGCAACCGAGGGCGGCGTGATCGACGGCGCCTGGCGCGTCGAGCGCATCGCCCCGCCAATGATGACCCTGACCTACCTGCCGCTGAACCAGGTTCAGCAGCTTAATATTGGAGCATTCGACTAATGGTTCGTTCCCGCATACGTAAGGCTGCCGCGGTGGGCCTGGCATGCACGCTGCTCGCGGGCTGCGCGGCCCAGCGCGCCTACCAGGAAGGCAATGCGCTGGTGGCACGGGAAGAGGTCGGCGCCGGCCTGGCCAAGTACCGCGAAGCGGTGGCCGCCGATCCCGGCAACCCGCTGTACCGCGCCGCCTACCTGCGCGCACGCGACGGCGCCACCATCCGCCTGATCGATGCGGCCGAGCGCGACCTGGCCGCCGGCCGCGCCGACGAAGCGCGCACCGGGTTTGCGCGCGTGCTCGAGATCGACCCCGGCAACGAACGCGGCCGCGCCGGCATGCGCCAGCTGGAAGCCGATGCGCGCCACAGCGCCATGCTCGATGGCGCCGGCGCCGACGTCGCGAAAAAAGACTATGAAGCCGCGCGCCAGAAGCTGTCGGCCATCCTGACGGAACGCCCGCTGCACGAACGCGCGCGCGTGATGCTGAACGAAGTGAACGAACTGGCGGTCGTGCCGACCGCCGACAACGCCCTGGCCGCCGCTTTCCGCAAACCGATCAGCCTGGAGTTCCGCGACGCCCCGCTGCGCCAGGTGTTCGAGATCATCGCGCGCCATTCGGGCCTGAACTTCGTGTTCGACAAGGACGTGCGTTCCGACCAGCGCACCTCGATCTTCCTGAAGAACAGCACCGTGGAAGCGGCCGTGCACTTCCTGCTGGTGACCAACCAGCTCGAGCGCCAGGTCATGGACGGGAACACCATCCTGGTGTACCCGAACGTGGCGGTGAAGCTGAAGGAATACCAGGAGATGACGGTAAAGACCTTCTACCTGGCGAACGCCGAGGCCAAGACCATCGCGAATACCTTCAAGACCATCCTCAAGTCGCGCGACGTGGTGGTGGATGAAAAGCTGAACCTGGTGATCCTGCGCGACAGCCCGGAAGCGATCAAGCTGGCCACGCAACTGGTGGCGCTGCAGGACGTGCCCGAACCCGAAGTCATGCTCGACGTCGAGGTCCTGGAAATCAAGCGCAGCCGTCTGATGGACCTGGGCCTGGCCTGGCCGCAAAGCCTCGGCTTCACGCCGCTGATCGCGGCGCAAGGCGCCCCGATCACCATCAACGAATTGCGTGGCCTGAACAGCGACACCATCGGTGTGACCGGCATCGGCGCCACCCTGAACGCGAACAAGACCGACACCGACTCGAACACCCTGGCGAATCCGCGCATCCGCGTGCGCAACAAGGAAAAGGCGAAGGTCGTCATCGGCGACCGGGTGCCGAACATCACCACCACCGTCTCCACCGGCGTCGGCGGCTTCGCCTCGCAGTCGATCACCTATGTCGACGTGGGCCTGACCCTGAACGTCGAGCCGACGATTTACCTGAACAACGAAGTCGGCATCCGCATCTCGCTCGAAGTGAGCAACCTGATCGACTCGATGACGACCAACGACGGTTCCGTCGCCTACCGCATCGGCACGCGCTCGGCCCAGACCATGCTGCAACTGAAGGATGGCGAGAACCAGGTGCTGGCGGGCCTGATCAGCAGCGAAGACCGCACCAGCGGCAGCAAGGTGCCGGGCGTCGGCAGCCTGCCGGTGCTGGGCCGCCTGTTCGGCAGCACGCGCGACTCGAACGACAAGACCGAGATCGTGCTGTCGATCACGCCGCACCTGGTGCGCACCATCCAGCGTCCGCCGGCCGGCGCGTCCGAATTCGGCGCCGGTACCGAGGCCAGCTTCCGCCGCCGTCCGGATACGGCCGTGCGCCTGCCGGCCGTGGCGCCGGCAGCCCCGGGTACGCGCGCCTTGCCGCCGCCAGCAGCGCCCGCAGCGCCGCCAGCCAACGCCATCCCCACCGCGCCGCCGCTCGGCCAGCCCGCCACCGCGCCCGGCGTCCCGCCACCCGTCACCGGCATCCCGCTGTCGCAGCCGATCGGCACCACGCCGGCGCCGTATACCGCGCCCGCTGTAACGCCGATCCCGACGCCGATCCCGGCGCCGGTCACGACGCCGATCACCACCCAATGAACGTGCCCCGTAGGGTGGACGCGTTCCCCGTCCACGCGTCCACCCCACGCTCGCACCGTCGCGACGGGGGCAAACAACGCGCCTGGCGCGGCTTCACCCTGATCGAACTCCTGGTGACCCTCGCCATCCTGGCCCTGCTGGCCACGCTGGTGATTCCGGTCGGCCAGACCGTCGTCCAGCGCAGCAACGAGGGTCAGCTGCGCCAGTCCCTGCGCGAGATCCGCGCCGCCATCGATGCCTACAAGCGCGCCAGCGACGAAGGCCGCGTCAAGAAGAACGCCGGCGCCACCGGTTATCCGGCCAGGCTGGAACTGCTGGTCGAAGGCGTGACCGACCTGCGCAGCCCTAAGCAGGCCAGGATCTACTTCCTGCGCCGCCTGCCGCGCGACCCCTTCAACCCGGACCCGGAACTGGCGGACGCGCAAACCTGGGGCAAGCGCAGCTACGCCAGCGAAGCCGAGGAGCCGAAAGAGGGCGACGACGTCTACGACGTCTACTCGACGTCGAACAGGGTTGGCCTGAACGGCATTCCCTACAGGCGATGGTGACAGATGAGGAAAATCGTGAGGACCTTCATGCGTGCGCCGCGCGGTTTCACCCTGATCGAACTGCTGGTGGTGCTCGGCATCGTCGCCTTGCTGCTGACGCTTGCCGTGCCGCGCTTCTTCCCGAGCGTCGACAAGACGAAGGAAACCATCCTGCTCGACAACCTGCGCAACACGCGCGCCGTGATCGACCAGTACCACGCCGACACCGGACGCTACCCGGATTCGCTGGAACAGCTGGTCGAGAAAAAATACCTGGCGCGCGTGCCGGTCGATCCGGTCACCGAGAGCGAAACGACCTGGGTCATCGTTCCGCCCGAGGAGGGCAGCGCGCCGGGCGCCGTCTACGACATCCGCAGCGGCGCGCCGGGGAATGGTCGCGACGGCCGCCCCTACGCCGAATGGTAGCGCGGCGCGCCCGGCAGGCCGAGGCCGGCTTTACCTATGTCGGCCTGGTGATCTTCGTGGCCATCCTGGGGCTGGTGGGGGCGGCAACGCTGAAGGTCGATTCCCTGCTGCGCCGCGCCGCCGCCGAGCAGGAGCTGCTCGAGATCGGGGCCGAGTACAGCGAAGCCCTGCGCAGCTATGCGTCCGCCACCCCGCGCGGCTATCCGACCGCGCCGCCGACGCTGCAGGACCTGCTGAAGGACCCGCGCTTTCCCGGCAC
>Ga0308160_10005174_pt1 | contig 13710 bp, 11 predicted proteins | sample PhyFR1_FD_201036 | JGI IMG/M metagenome (GOLD analysis project Ga0308160, IMG submission 201036) | Phyllosphere microbial communities from UC Gill Tract Community Farm, Albany, California, United States - DLSLF.R1 | ecosystem: Host-associated > Plants > Phyllosphere > Unclassified | place: USA...
TCTTCTTACCATGTTGTCTAAGATGATGACCCTCTACTAAGAGCATGAACAGCGCGTATACTTCTTCATGCCGATTGACTAGTCGGAGCAGATACCTGGGATGTCGCTGAGCAAAGAACTACTAGACCGTTTTTGATCCGTCAACATCACGTCTCATGAAGGATGGCCGCCAATTTTATCATCCATCGATATCACAAGCCACTCACTGCCAGGACGTATCGAAACGCAGGCTGGACGAGATCGCGAAGCTCATCCGTGGCCAGAAGTTCGTAGATTGATGGTCTATCCGCCGCTGATGGCTCATTGGCCTCGTGCTCATGAAGGTGTTGTAGAAGGGACGACATGCTATATTCGGGATTCAGACATGCTACGTCACTATCCTTGCGATGTATACTGGATTATGATCATCATCTGCTTCTGCCAGGCGTATGAAAGATATCTCGGCTCATGAATCAACCCTTCCTGTCCACTCAGACAAGCTCGGCCTCGTCCCAGTCGGCGGTTGAGTAACCGGTCGGATGCATAGTTCCGGAAGCTAATCATGGGGGCGTCGTCGGAACTCCATCGATGAGCGCGTCGCAGCGTGTGTTCCTTCTCTTTGGGTAGCTGTGAAGCGTTCGAGTTGGCTGCCAGATAGGTAAGGAAACCACTTTCGATAAGTAGATCTCCTGAACTAACACAAGAGTGAGGGTTTTAATCCTCGCAGCGTTCTGATCGAGCCAAGTCGGGTGTCTCCGATCCTCACTTCCGAGCGCTTGAAGAGCAGCAAAGAATGCTTTCGAGCGATGCCAACAGTCTACTAGTACATCCAGTCCTTCCTGTTTGTTAACAAATGCCCTAATCAGGACGGAAACCGTGGCAGGCGGGTGATACTGCTGCTGGCGGAAAGTTCCCTCTACGGTCGGCAGCAAAGGGGCACCGTATTCGGTAGGACTGTTCTAGAAGACTACCCTATCATGAAATAGCAATGGATACCACTAACATGGACTGGGCGAGAATCAGATGAACTGTACCAAGACAATTTGGCAACCGGGTTTGCTTCCAGTAGGGACTCTGTAGTCAGCAGAGAAGGTTGACGTACATATTGATAATTCAATGATCTAGTCACTGATGAGCGACACGGGAGATCATCTATTTCTCAATGTTGTGTTCGACGTTTCATATACACTCTCGACCGAAGATTTATGCTCCTATTGGACAACGGTTTCCTGGGAAGCAGAACTAGGAGAATATAGTCTTTGTCAGTGGGCGCTCTCGCCTTGCCAGGACCGACATCGTATTGTGACGCAACCCAGCAATATGCGCTGAAAGCGCCTTTTAAAAAGCACAATGGTCCAATAACGCATCTCATGTCTCGTCCAGTACATTTGAGATCTGAGGGCAAGTCGATCAGGGGTTAAAAGTGTACGATATCAGTCAGCCCTCTTGGCACTCGATGATATGATGCCAAGATATGCGATTCGGGAATGCTTGTCTTCGAACGTTCACAGCCCTCTATCCTGAAACCCTTGAACCGCTCGTCTCCGCCTGATACTTAATTGCGCGTCGCCCTCCCGCTCACGCGCGCGTCCGTTGTTGATGGTGGTTCGATCTTTTGGGTATCTTTTGTTTTGTTTTCGTCGTCCGAGGGGCGAAAGCCAGGCAAGAGTGGAACGAGTCGAACCTCATTGGCGAGTGATCGAGGTCGATAGTTCAGACAGTTCATCAAGTAAAGTCCGTTCTTATATCTCACAGTTCACAGGTACCCTTGGATTCTCGTAACTCCATCAGACCCTAATCGACCAACGATGAGGTTCGTCACTACCCTCGCTGCCGTGGTCACCACGTTGGCCGTCCCTGCAGCCCTCGCCCTCCGAGGAGCAGGTCATCAACACCCCGTCTCGGTCTACCTCCACCCTACTCCTGGACATCATCATGGCTCCGTCCCTACCTTGACGGGCGAACAGGCTGAAGTCGTCTTCGCTCATCACTTCGGGATCGGCTTGAACGAGGAAGAATACCAAAAGTACTTGTCCGGCGGGATTGCCGTCAATGACCCTATCGAGGGAGGACACGGTTCTGCCCCACTCGCAAACACCGAACAACCCAAGGTGATCGTCATCCAAGGCGATGTCCGAATTTCCGACATCCTCCCCTCGTCTATCCCTCATCGACCGGCTTTCAAACTCCCTGCGTTCCCGGATGTCGAGACGATGAGGTTTGTCCAGCCTTATTTGATGCAGGGTCAAGTGACGGTCGCTAGGTTTTTGGAGACGGTCAAGGATAACCTCGAGGAAGGGTTCGATCAGATTTGGAGTACGGTACAAGGGAGCAAGGCTGGGAAATGGGTCGGTGATGCGTTTGATATCAATACTTCTCGTGAGTCGGGACCGGGCTACACCTTGCCGTCTTCCGTCACCCTTGCAGAAACTCATTCGAAAGTCTTAAAATTCACTTCTCCAGGCTCAGCCCAGGTTCTACACGCAGAGCTCTCGGCTCTCTCCGAGTTTGTCGACAACCTTCGAAAGACTTCGTCGTCATCCGGATCGAGTAACAAGATGGTCGAACCCGAGAGTACCGTCGTTACAGCTTTGGGTGAGGAGGAGGACGAGGGCGTGGATGGGGAGATGAGGAAGATGGGCTTGGAGGTCGTCAAGGCCAGTCTGCAGGCTGTGAGTCGGCGCGGAATGTGAAGGAGCTTTTGAATGTGAAAGAAGATGGCTCATGATGGTACCTCTTACCCACTTTTTCAGATGACCAGCGCTCAGACCCCCTTCGTCCTCATCGTCATGCCCTCCACTTCCACCCCCATCTCCCACGCCGAGTCCTACAAGACCCATGCTAAGAGGATCTATGGTGATATCATCACCACCGCTGGTCAGAGCAAGATCATTAGCGCTCTCCCTCTCGGAGTCGTCTTGGAACACGTCGAGAGGATCGGGTGGAAGGTCGTGATCGGGTTGTTGGTCGTCTTGCTTCCCGTCTTGGCCGTCGCTGGGAATGTGTTTAGGCAGGTCGTGAGTTTCCAAGTTGGAGAGATGGCGAAACGTAGTCCGATCGCTGAATATTCGAGCATGATCACTGGACCTCCAGGCTCTTCCTCGTGACCCTACTCTCCCGCCTTTGGTCTTCCATTACATTCCTTGGTTTGGTAGTGCCGCTACCTATGGTATGGACCCTTACAAGTTCTTGTTCGAGTGCCGAGACAAGGTGGGTCGCAGACGACATTTCGTCTCATCCAGGGCAACTTGACTGATGGCTTGTCGGCGATTTTTTTTAGCACGGCGATCTTTTCACTTTTATCCTGCTTGGACGAAAGATGACGGTCGCTCTTGGCCCCAAGGGAAACAACTTGATCTTGGGAGGAAAATCTACCCAGGTCTCGGCTGAAGAAGCTTACACTGCAAGTCACAATAATTCTCGAGCTCAAGACATGCTCTCTGGCTGACTTTTCCGCTCCTTCTTTGCAGCACTTGACCACTCCCGTCTTTGGAAAGGGCGTCGTTTACGATTGCCCCAACGAGATGTTGATGCAGCAAAAACGAATGGTCAAGTTCGGTCTTTCCACGGAAAACTTCCGAGCCTACGTCCCTCTCATCAAGCAGGAAGCCACCGATTTCATGAACAATGAATTGAAACCCGTCGCTGGGGAATGGAAGCATGTTCATGCGCTCGAGAGCATGGCCGAATTGACCATCTTGACGGCTTCGGCGACTCTTCAGGGTAAAGAGGTTCGAGGGAAATTGGACAAGACGTTTGCTAGGCGATACGAGGCGCTCGATGGTGGATTCACTCCGATCAATTTCATGTTCCCCAACTTGCCCTTGCCCAGCTACAAGAAGAGGGACAAGGCGCAACGGGAGATGAGCGAGTTTTACCAAGCTATCATTCGGGGTCGACGAGAGGGTGCTTCCGATGTGAGTAGGCTGTTGGAGGATGTACGAACGGGAGTCGCATCAAGCTGATCGTTACATCTCAATCGCTACAGCACGACCATGATATGATCGCCGCTCTAATGAACTCGACTTACCGTGATGGTACCACCTTGTCGGACTCGGATATCGCTCACATGATGATTGCCCTGTTGATGGCCGGTCAACATACGTCGTCGGCTACCAGTTCTTGGACTTTGCTTCATTTGGCTGACCGACCTGATGTTTAGTGAGTGACTTTGTCGGTATCGCAGGAAGTTCGTCGATTGACTTTGGAACATCCACAGCGAGGAACTTTACCAGGAGCAGAAGCGAAACTTTGGTAACGCTGATGGGACCTTTAGGGATTTGACGTACGAGGACCTCAAGGACCTTCCCTTGTTGGACGCCGTTATCAGGGAGACTTTGAGAATGGTGAGCCGTCGTATGATTCAGTGTAGTTGGATATCAATCTCACACGAGCGAACAATCCCCGTCACGCCCTTCTTTAGCACGCTCCTATTCAGTGAGTAACGCTGTCATCTGGGCGCCTCACGAGATCGGACGCTGATAAAAATGTTCTTCCACAGCTCTATCATGCGCAAAGTCATGTCAGATATGCCCGTTCCTACCTCTGTTGCCGCTCCAGCTATTCCCGAAAAGAACGTTTCATACATCGTACCCAAGGGCCACTTCGTCCTCGCTTCTCCTGGTGTTGCCCAGATGGACCCTACCGTCTGGCAAGACGCGTCGATCTGGAACCCCCATCGATGGGTCGACGAGAAGGGTGTGGCTAACAAGGCATTGGAGGATTACAACGGCGGAGACAAGGTCGACTACGGATATGGGTCTGTTAGTAAGGGTACCGAGTCGCCGTACCAGCCCTTCGGTGCAGGACGACACAGATGTATCGGCGAGAGCGTGCGTTGAATCGAACACTATCTCCGAGACTTCCGCACATGTGCTGACTCTGTTTTTTTTGTTGGCTTCAGTTTGCCTATGTCCAGCTTCAAACGATTCTTGCGACCTTCATTCGCAACATGGAAATGAAGCTGGAGGGACCTTTCCCCAAGACCAACTACCAGGTAAGCATAGTCTCAGCTGGGCATGAACGAGAAGGCGCTGACTCGACTTTGTCCCTGTAGACCATGGTCGTTCTTCCTTTGCCCGCCAAAATCTCATACAGATTGAGAAAGTAAGATCGCGCACAAGCTTGTAATGGTTTCATTCAGGGCTTTTGTCGGTCTGCGATCGAACAATAGATGCATGTCGGACATTCGGTTCAGACGCAAATGCGCTACATTTCGCTTTCGCCTAACGACACAGAAGGCCACAATCAAGCTTGGTTCTCTCATTCAGCTTTCGTCTCTAAGAGAATTACATGTCTCGCGACCTAGTTCCACGTCGTTATATTCGTAATGGTCGTGTCAAAAAACGTGAAATGTTGCGATCCTCAGGTCTGCAATCTGGCTACTCGCTCATTCAGCTGCTGCAATCTTTCGCTCAAGCTGCCCCAGTTGGCCTTCATCACTTCGGCCTGTTTAGTGATCCCTTTGTCCAATCGATCCAACACCTCTTTGACCTCTACATCAGTCTCCTTCATATTGGCAGCGTCTGTCTCCAAGGTAGACAAGGTCGACTGGAATGCAGATGCACCGGAGTGCAGCATTGCCAGACTCCTGAGCCTGGTCAAAAGTGGCGGGACGAGTGGCATCAAAGGCTCTATTCGCGGAAGACAGGCGTAGAGGGCGTCGACCTTCTGCGCATCGGTGGGATTCAGCTTGAGCGAAGAGTCTTCCTTGGACATTGCCCGCGCTCCCGCCAGTCCAGCAGTCTTGGACGATGGCGTGGTCGCTTTATCGAGATCCGCCAGCACAACTTTTACACGCCGGGAAGCCGATTCGAGCTCGTCTGGCTGTGAGAGCATGTTCAGAATCGCTTCCATGCGAGAGAGCGAAGACAGGATCGGTACAGGCTGTGTGGCAGAGGTACAGTCATCAGCTCGTGTGCACTAAGTATCTTCGGTAGATGAAAGACCTACAGTCGATGCATGGTCGATCCCGGCTCCGATCCGCTTCTCCAAGGCGTCTAACCTTTTGTCCATCTCCGACACTGATTCCAAGTCGTCATGGTCAACCTTGGTATCAGGCTGCAGACCCTGTCCGCTGCTGTTTGACAGTGCAGGCGCTTCCCGTTTCCCGCCCAGCTCGAACAATAAAGTCTTGCTGTGAGCTTCTCGGTCCTTGATTTTCTTTTGATCGATGATTGGCCCAGTTCTTTGCAGAGCTGTCGACTGTTCCGTGGTCTCCAATCCAGTGCGCATCTCTAGCAGCTGAACCAACATTGCCTGGGTGTCTGGCTTGGCCTTTGGGCGGCGCTTGCCTCCACCTGATTCGATTTTGCCTTGTCCGACAACCTCATCTGCTGGCTCGCTGACTTGCCCCTCATCAACTTTGGTCTCAAGCTGTCTTTGCAATTCGAGGCACTCAAGTTTAAGCCTCCTGAGCTTGTTAACGGGATCTTCTTGATAGCGACCGCCTCGGCGTTGAGCCGCCCCATCGCTGGAGGTGGTCCCTTCGGAATCTGAAGATGAGGTGGTATCGAGACCGTTGCGAATACGATTGCGTCTAGGATGGAAAGTGTAAAGCGAATCTATTTCGAAGGAAGTAAAGTATATCGTTAGCTCGGATACACTCAACAATGCTCATCATAAATCGTTTACTTTTATCTACCAGACTCTTGCCGCGCTTGCCAAAGACCTTTCCTACTACTTTTCGCGGTGGTAGAGAAGAATCGTCAATGTTGTCGCCAGCTTTGCGTTCGGGAAGTCCACGCTTCCCACTGCCACTAGCTGCAGATAGAAGATTCAACTTGGTGAGCGAATCATCCGAGTCGTAGACGTCTTGCTGTTGTGGCAGTTCGTGCATTCAACCATGTCAGTTAGTGCTCCGATCGTATGCATGACGTCGCTCACATTGGCGCCTGCTGTGTAAGGCACATCCTCGGTCTCGAAGATGTCAGCAGCAGCAGTGTCCTAAAGTCCCCCATCAACACGACCAAGCAAGCGACATTGTCAACAATTGAGCTGTGGGGCTAGGCCAGCCATGCAGTCCAGGCTTACCACGTCAGGAAGGTTAGCATACTTGCTTGTGGCCATGGTGAGAGTGAGCTGGCTGAGTGTAATGCAGGTCGAGCAGGAATTTAGCCTTGAATATGGAAGGTCGATTAGAGCATGAAGTACATTCCATCAATATCATTCCGGCAGCTTGCGTTGAGTTGGGCATGCCGGCGTAACAGCTCGCGGTGCTGGATTACGTAAGCAAAGCCGCACACTACGGCGTTGATAGTCTGCCTCCACCAGAGGAACAGAGTCGAAGGTCAATGAATACTTTTAGTTCGTCCTGTCCATCATCTTACTTTCATCGTCCCTATATCTCTCACGATATTTCGCGCTCCAACTCAGAACGAGAAGAGCTATGCACTTGACAGTCGCTATCCGGTCTACGCTATCTGTAGCGGTATAGACGAAGTGCCGCGGCTTAGCCAGGTACTTAGTCAACTCGGTCGACCGGTCCGCTTGCCCAACTTTGCAAAACCCAGGATCTCGCCTTGAAACTTGAGCGAGCTATGGACACCAATGCGAAAGACTTTGGTATCGACGTGGATGATGACGACGTTATCGAAATCATCGACAGCCCAATCAAGACGACTCCGTCTGGAGCCTCAAACCAGGGCGGGTCTAAGAACAGCACTATAGCTCCAGTGTTCAACATTTTCAATAAGCCAGACAGTCACAGCAAGCAGAAGAAGGCATCGGGACCGAGTGCTACATGGGAAACGTCTCAGAGGGACATACGCGTCCCCGATGCATCTCCTTCCATGTCTAAAGGCAAACGGCGAGCAGACGAAGATGAGGAGGATCGCACTACTGCTAAGAAGCCAAAGATCGATGCCGTCAAGATGGCTCAGCCACTGGCGGAACGACTTCGCCCCACTTCGCTCTCTAGCTTTGTTGGTCAATCGGATCTAGTAGGCGAAGGCAGCCTACTGCGATCAATGCTCGAGACAGAGTCTGGCTTAAATACAGCTACATTCGGCAGCATCATTTTATGGGGACCTCCTGGATGTGGAAAGACTACCATGGCGAGACTGATCGCTGCGCGCGCTGATGCGGACTTTCGTGAGTTGAGCGCTACCAGCGCCGGAACACAGGATGTACGCAAGGTCTTCGAACAAGCGAGAAATCAGTTGAAGCTCTTAGGTCGTCGGACAGTCTTGTTCATCGGTAAGCATGCTTGATCTGGGACAACAGGTTATTTGATAGGCGAACCTTCATTGACGGAACATTTCTCCATCTCTGATAGACGAGATCCACCGCTTTACCAAGCCTCAGCAGGATCTCTTTTTGCCTTTCGTCGAGACTGGTTCCGTAACCTTGATCGGGGCAACTACCGAGAACCCAAGTTTCAAAGGTAAGAAATGCAGTATAACGCGCGCGCCTTCAAGAATTATCACTTACTTTTTGTCGTCCACGCTAGTCAATGGAGCGCTGCTTAGTCGATGTCGGTCGGTCTATTCCGCTGGACTGAAAGCAGTACACGTGTTGATGAGATCGTTTCGCACAGGGTTTTTGTGCTGAGCAAGCTGTCTCCTGTTGAGCTGGAGCAAATCCTGAAGAACGCATTAGAATCATATCCCGCGCCACTACCACGGATCCCGAGCAAGCTCCTGCCCTTCTTGGCCGACGTGTCTGATGGTGACGCTCGTCAAGCTCTAAATAGTCTCGAACTCTCAATGAGCGTATGTCAGGCAAGGCCGGTTGAGTCTGTCGACCCAAACGCGGCGGTCGCAGAGGACGAAGAGCTCATGAACGCCATCAAGCGCGGATTGAGAAAAGGATACGATAGGACAGGCGAGGAGCGATACGATATGATCAGTGCGATGCACAAGAGTATCCGAGGCTCAGATGGTTCTGCTGCCATGTATTGGCTCGCCAGGATGCTCGAAGGCGGAGAGGACCCTCTTTATGTGGCGAGGAGACTGATAGTCGTAGCAAGCGAAGATGTTGGACTGGCCGACCCTCATGGACTACCGCTAGTAAGATGACATAGAGTGATGCAGAATCAAATAAGCCTGCTAATCCGGCACACTTTAGGCGATGGCAACATTCCAAGCATGTCAAGTCATTGGGATGCCTGAATGCAGGCTGAATCTGGCAGTGAGCACTGGTCTAGCGGTGATCCCAGTGGTACTTGAAAATTGACCCATAATTCTCGCCATTATAGCACTGCATTGCATACCTGAGCGAAGCGGAGAAATCTACTCGCGCCTATCAAGCTTACGGCAAGGTGAGACGAGTGGAACGTCGTCGCATAAGCAACGATTGCTGATCGCATCGCTTCTTTCGGAAAGGCTGCCGCGCTCGCAAACGAGGCACCTCTGCCTGGCGTACCGTTACAAATACGTAACAAACCCACGGCACTGATGAAGAGCTTAGGATATGGGAAAGGCTACAGCTATAATCCGGACTACAAGCACCCTGTTCACAACGTGAGCAATCCATTGATGGGAAGGCATGTGTGAATACAGCTACTGAAGCGGTTCCACTTGACACAGGAATATCTCCCTCCAGAATTGCAAGAGCATTCCTCATTTGGAACAGAGAGCTTGTTACAAACGGCTGATGAGTGGCGCTCAGGGAAAGGCAAGTCATGGGACGAATCAAAGCTACGAGATTGGGAATGGAAGCAGAATAGGGGCGACGATTGGTCAGGACGCACACGGTTTTCGGACAGCGAGAACGCGCTCTGATTCCCTCGTTGCTGAATCACGGAACGATACTAATTAGAATCACGCGTTTAAAGATTATCATGCAGGAGGGAATGCCATGTCAAATCCATGGATACCTCTTTCGCTCTCAACATCTGTCTTCCAGCCTCTTCCGCTATATCCATTGTCCCGCCGATCAGTCTCGTCATCGCTTCTGTAAATCTCCAACGGTTCGGTTGCTGGCGCTGAGCCAGTCTGAATCAAGTCGCGACCAGATCATCGTCGGTGGCTCAAAGAAAGGTCAATTGGGGAGGACTAGCGCAACGAGCAAGGCTGAGATGGCGCTCCCGGCTACCCCTCCTTTCTGTTTCCCATGGGTACGGTTGGTACTTGATCTGTTGACCAGCTTGCTCCACTTTTCAGGCACCGGAGCTCTCGGAGCTTCCAACCTGAGACGCCGGAGTTCAAGGAATTACCAAGCGGATTCGTCATCATTCTGCGGTGCCGATCGCGCGATCGTTGCATCGATGTGTACATATGAATCCACGGTCACAACGATCGATGACCCATTCACGATTCCTTTTGAATACCTGACTCTATCTCATCAATAAGGGTCAAGAATACTCTATGCGATTGCCATTCAAGATGTCGCCCCGAATCATCCTTTACAGCGCTGATCAGTGAGCAAAGAGAGACCAAAGCTGAGCTCACACTCGAATCGGAAAGCTCAAATTAGCCCCTATGATTTGATCATCTTCTTGCCTCCCGTCCCAACCTGTGTAGCTGTCCTTTCGCACAGAGAGCAAGGCTTGGCTTGACAGCTGCAGGAGTGGACTTCGAGATCGTCGAGATTGATTTGAAGAACAAGCCGGAGTGGTACCCTAGGGTGAACCCAGCTAGCAAGGTTAGCAGATATCGCTGTAAGTATTCTCGCCGTCGTGGACTCAAAAGCATATACCCTCGACAGGTCCCCGCTATCTGGTTCGATGCGCCCAAGGATGCAGAGCCGTCAAATGTTCCCGAGGGTACCTTCATTTTGCCCGAATCCAGTCTCATTGTGGAGTTCTTGGCCGATGTCTACCCGCAAATAGCAGGTACGTTCGATCAACATCCTAACCATAGACCTTGGGCAGCCGAACTTCCGCTCACCTGTTTGCTCAATCCCAATTCGGCTCTCCCTAGACAAGAACCCACTTGATCGTGCCAGAGCGGCTTACATCGCCACCCTTTATGACCCCGTCTTTTCGGCCTGGTTCGGTTATGCCAAGTCCTCAGGCGGCAAGGATGTCAAGGAATTCGATGCTTTGCTTTCTGCCTTGAGAACCTTCGCCAAAAGCCTACCAAAGGAATACGCAAGCCGAAAAGAGTACACCACTGCCGACATCCTCCTTGGGCCCATGATCGTGAGTCGAACCTGGAGTTCAGCTATCATCGGGCTTGCCGTACTGATTGCCGCGGTGACTTCAAACGCAGAGCCAACTGTCTTTCTGGCCGGAGCACAACGTACCCGCTTGGCCCAACCAAAACGCTGGAAAAGACTTACACGAGGCTTTGGAAGCGCCTGAGTTTGAGACGCTTAACACATACATCAAGAAACTGGCAAATTGGCCGGCTGTCAATGCGACCCGTAACAACGGTCAGTTTATTTCCAGGTAGTCTGGAGATATGTGTGCACAGACTGATCGACCTTGCCTCCGACCGACAGATAATCTTCCAAAGATCACGAAAATGATCGAATCGATGCGATCCAATTAATAAGGCATCGCATTGCACCTTTGTAAGGAGCCTTAAACTGTAGAATCACACTTTTAATTGTCGCGTCGTGTTGTCACATGCGTAGGCATCACATTGCTACTCATCATAACCTGATTTTCACCGACCACCAAACTTGCTCTCACCTCACTCACCGCATAACAACATGGCTCCGTCCAAAAAGAGACGTTGGAGCAACAAGAGAACGCTGCCGGTACCGCCTCCGGCAATACCATAGGCTGTCGGAAGAGGAAGAAGGGCACAAAAGTCGACTAATCAGGCTGTACCGCCCTGGAACTCTCGTCGTCACCCCTTCAGATCTCCTTCCTTCTTCCGTTTTCTTCCCTACGATCTCCGTAACTCCAAACAAATTGTTCTAGACAATGGAGGTCACAGCTGGAGGAAGACGTTATGAATATCCCGTCAAGTGGTTTCCACGGGAGGAATCTTCCGCCGAAAACGGGGCTTCAATCATAACCCTTGTCAATACAACTGAGCCGAAAAATTGCTCATCAAGCTATACAAGAACCGATTTTCCTTTCAACGCGCAAAAATATGACTTTGATACAGTTTTCATTCAGATGACGGAACTGTACCCCGATCCTCTCTTCGTCTCCAGGCGAAGGTCATACTCGACGATGCTACTCTCAGTCCCCGTGTAGAGATAGTCGCCCCGTTCGTCGAAGCATAGACCTGCGATACCTACTCGACCTCGGTCCGATGCTGTCCGGACGTGAGACGGGTCATCTCCCCAGATCGTTTGTCCCCCGGGCGCTTTAAGCGGCACTCGTAATGTAATCTGCGCATCAAAGGTACGCGCGTCGGCGATGTGGATGTGATCGGTCTCCTACAACGGGGTGACATGAGTACGGGAAGCAGCCGACATGACGAATCCGAGCTCGTCTACTCACCTCGCTGAAAACAAGCAGTTCGCGTCCACTCCCAGCTGGGCTGAATTTCACGACTCGGGCGGGGTCCCGTCTACCTACTCCGCCCCGAGGCGGACTAGGAGGAGCTCCTGGCCGGGTTGGAGTGATCGTTGTGGGTGAAACGTATGGAGTTGGCGAATCAGGCTCACTCCCTTCGCCCCAATACAAATTGTCCATCCCGTAAGTCGATGATCTGGTCGGTGATCGGCTTGTGTACAGCTTAGCGAGGGGTTTCGAAGACCTGCGATATCTCAGACGTCAGTGACGTCAAGATAGGATAGAGTCGACGTTTCCCTACCGGTGATCCCAGACAGTGACCTGTCCGTCCTGACTCGCTACCGCAAATTTGCGCCCATCTGCACTCCAAGATGTCGAGAATCCAGCATCACGCGAGCCTTCATACCGAGCAATCTTGTTGAATTCTCTTCCTCCAGATCGGACCTCGTAGAGAAAGACATCATTGGTGTCACCTACGACCAACATGGTCGTACCATCGGGAGAAACCGAGGCTACCAGTCATCACGGCATATGAACATTTAGAACGTGAGCCAAGTGTTCTCGTGACAAGTTGAACTTACCATGATTGACAGCGGTCTGAAACTTGGTACCTCCGATGTTGGCCAGCTTCTTTCCCGGCCCCTTGTTCTGGATTTCGCCCCATCTCAGTGGCGGGTTGGAAGTTGTTGTCTTTGCGTTCCTGATAGCGAAAAGCTTGACAGACATGTCGTTGTTGGAGACCAATAATCGTGGTTCGTCTTCCCCGATAGGATACCTGGTCGATTCGTATTCGATCGTCGAACGTGTTTGAGGTCTATTCCGGACGGGTCTCCTGGCCCGCTCTGGGTTATAGGTAGTGATCACAGGCGGAACGAGCAAATCTCGGCCAGCATTCGTTGCCGAAGCTGCCACAACCCGCCAAGGATGAGTATCTGTTGATGTCCAATCGGGCCAATGTTCAGTGGTTGATCCTCCTCTCGGAATGCTCGGATTTCGCGCCGTAGAAGGTCCAGCGAAGACTTGCCACTGATACACACCTTGCGCCGTCTGCCCGGGCCTGATTCCTGCGGGGATAGCGACTGCATGGTCTGCTCTTCGCCCGTACCGCACAGGCGGTGGCGAGAATCCACTTCGATTTGTCGCAACGGGTGGGAAAATCGTCTGATAGCCTTCCCAATCCTCTCCATCATCCTCATCTCGATGACCTCGAGTGATTGATTCAGGCAAGACCGTCGTCCACCCTGTATCGCCTCCGTTGTTCCCATTATTCCCCACACCAGCGACGTGAATCCTACCGGCTCCGCCTTCCTCACCATACATCTCTGCGTACAAATCACTCGAAGCGGTCCGAGACTCTCTTCGACGCCGTCGCA
>Ga0308160_10005175_pt1 | contig 13708 bp, 14 predicted proteins | sample PhyFR1_FD_201036 | JGI IMG/M metagenome (GOLD analysis project Ga0308160, IMG submission 201036) | Phyllosphere microbial communities from UC Gill Tract Community Farm, Albany, California, United States - DLSLF.R1 | ecosystem: Host-associated > Plants > Phyllosphere > Unclassified | place: USA...
CTGATCGGCCTGGCCCAGTTCGCGCCTTTCCTGGTGCTGATCCTGTGGGCAGGCCACGTCGCCGACACCCACAACCGCCGCACCATCATCCTGCTGTGCATGGGCACCCAGCTGCTGTGCAGCCTGCTGCTGCAGATCTTCACCTGGTCCGGCAGCACGGTCGTGTGGCCGGTGTTCGCGATCCTGGTCCTGTACGGCAGCGCGCGCGCCTTCAGCCAGCCGGCGTCGCAGGCGGTGCTGCGTAACCTGGTGCCGACCGAATCCTTCTCGCAGGCGGTGGCGCTGAGTTCCTCGAGCTTCCAGGTGGCGGTGATCGCCGGCCCGGTAATCGGCGGCCTGCTGTACGTGTATGGCGCCAACGTGGTCTACCTGGTGTCGAGCATCCTGCTGGCGCTGTCGCTGGCGATGATGGCCTGCACTCGCAGCGCGCCGCAGGCGATGAACAAGGCGCCGGTCAGCTGGAGCACGCTGCTCGAAGGCCTGCGCTTCGTGTGGAGCCGGCCGATCGTGCTGGGCGCCATCTCGCTCGATTTGTTTGCCGTGCTGTTCGGCGGCGCCACCGCCCTGCTGCCGGCCTACGCCCACGACGTGCTGCATGCCGGGCCCACCGCCCTCGGCATCCTGCGCACCGCGCCCGGCGCCGGCGCCGCGCTGTGCTCGATCGCGCTGGCGCTCTGGCCGATCCAGCGCCGCGTCGGCCCCTGGATGTTCGGCGGCGTCGGCCTGTTCGGCCTGGGCACCATCGTGATGGGCCTGACCGACCTGTTCCCGATCGCGCTGCTCGCCCTGTTCCTGATGGGGGCCGGCGACATGATCAGCGTCTACATCCGCCACCTGCTGGTGCAGTACGAGACGCCGGACGAGATCCGCGGCCGCGTCAGCGCCGTGAATGCGGTGTTCATCGGCGCCTCGAACGAGCTGGGCGAGTTCGAATCCGGCCTCACCGCCAGCTGGTTCCGGCTGGTGCCGGCGATCCTGTTCGGCGGGGCTGCCACGCTGGTGGTGACGGGTACCTGGATGAAGCTGTTCCCGGTGCTGTCGCGCATGGACCGCTTTCCGCACCACGAAGCCGAGGAAGCCGCCCGGGCTGCCAAGAGCGCCTCGTAAGCCGCTGAGCCGATCATGAGCTCGATGAAGGAAACCCTGGGCGATATCGGGTTGCTGCGGCGCCTGGTGCGCAGCCGGCCGCACCTGGCGCTGGCGATCGGGCTCGGGCTCGCGGTGGCCCTGCTGTGGCCGGAACACGCGACCTGGATGCGGCGCGCGCTGGTCGGCTGGAACGCCGGCGTTTGGAGCTACCTGCTCGGCATGACCTGGCTGATCGCGCGCGCCGACCATGGCCGGGTGCGCGAGATCGCCGGCCGCCAGGACGAAAGCGCGGGCCTGGTGCTGGCCACGCTGCTGGCCGGGACCGGCCTCAGCCTGTATGCGATCGTCTCCGAACTGACGCGCATGGACCACATGCCGGCGCACCAGATCGCGATGCACTACGCCTTCACGGCACTGACCGTGATCGGTTCCTGGCTGCTGGTCGGCGTGCTGTTCTGCTTCCATTACGCCCACCTCTACTACCGCGCCGGCAACAGCGAGCCGCCGCTGCGCTTTCCGGAAAACGGCCTGGAGCCGGATTACTGGGATTTCCTGTATTTCTCGTTCACGATCGCGGTGGCGGTCCAGACCTCGGACGTGGCGGTGGCGTCGCGCACCATGCGCAAGCTGGTTCTGGGGCAATCGGTGCTGGCCTTCTTCTTCAACCTGCTGATCCTCGGGCTGTCGATCAACATTGCCGCCGGCTTAATCGACTCCTGACGCGCGATTCCTGATATGCGGCACGAATGCGCGCTCATGGTGCACTAGCGTACGAAGAACGCGCATGGAAGCAGGTAAGATCGTTTCAACAATTTTCACTTGTGGAGCGATTTATGGAAATCAATATCAACACCGACAACACCATCGACCGCCACCAGGGCCTGGACGAGCGCGTCCGTGAAGCCGTCGAATCCAGCGTCAGCCGCTTCGAGCAGGTCCGCCGCGTGGATGTCCACCTGAGCAACCAGAATGGCCAGAAACATGCAGACGGCGACAATTACTGCATGATGGAAGCGCGTGTCGCCGGCTACGAGCCGGTGGTCGTGCATGCCCATGCCGAAAATCTGCACCTGTCGATCTCGGGCGCCGCAGGCAAGCTCAAGCGCGCACTGGACAGCGCCCTGGGCCGCTTGAACGACAAGAACAAGCGCGATCCGCTGCCGATGGGCGCGGACGTGGATCCCGAGTCGTACAAGGGACTGACGGATAACCAGTAAGAAGGTTTCGATCCGACCTGAAGCCGGCATGCATGCCGGCTTTTTTACGCTATACGATACGCATACCGAGCCTGCCATGTCCGCTTCTCCTCCCGACGCCCGCCCTTTCCGCGCTGTGCCGTTCGACCTCGACGGCACCCAGGCGGATCACCTGCACGACGACTGCCCGGCGCGTGCCGGGGCCGACCCCTCGGCGACAGAATGGCTAGGCATCGCCCAGCGGCTGCAGGCGCTGGCCCAGGCCGGACTGGCCTACGATCCGCACGTCTACGATGCCGAGCGCTACCAGGAAATCCTGGCGCTCAGCCAGCGCATGCTGGGCCACCTGACCGGCTTGCCGATCCCCTTCTTCGAGCAGGCCGTCGCGGCCGAGCGCGGTTATCCGACACCGAAGGTCGACGTGCGCGCGGTGATGTTCCGCGGCGGGGACGAGATCCTGATGGTGCGCGAAAAGAGCGACGGCGGCCGCTGGTCGCTGCCGGGCGGCTGGGCCGACGTCGGCTGCACGCCCTTCGAGGTGGCGGTCAAGGAGGTGCGCGAAGAAACCGGGCTGACGGTGCAGGCGCAGCGCCTGCTGGCCTTGTGGGACATGCGCCGCCATCCGCATCCGCCCCAGGCGTTCAGCATCTACAAGGCCGTGATCCTGTGCCGGGTGCTGGACGGCGAGCTGCAGGCCGAGACCTCGGAGACCACCGAAGCGCGCTGGGTGGCGCGCGGCGAGCTGGCTGGGCTGGACCTGTCGACGGGGCGCATCACGGTGCCCCAGCTGGAGCGGCTGTTTGCCTATGCACTCCAGCCGGACCTGCCGGCCGAGTGCGACTAAGCCCCTTCCAGCAGCGTGCGCAGCCGGCGCAGGTAGCCCAGCCCGGCCAGCGCACGGCTGCCGTACCACGACATCATCTCGCCGTCGACCAGCAGCACCGGTATCCCGATCTGCTTTTCCAGCGCATCCGCATGCGCCTCGGTGAAGCGGTAGGGCTCGGTCGACAGCAGCACCGCGTCGAGGCCACGCACCAGTTCTTCCGACCAACTGAAACGCGGATAGCGCACGCCGGCTTCCAGCACCGGCACGCGCCAGCCCAGCTCGGCCAGCATGCTCGCAATATAGGTATCCTGCGACACGCTCATCCACGGATCCTGCCAGATACAGTACAGCACGGTCCGTTCCGGTCCGGGGGCCGAAGCGCGCAGCGCGGCGTATTCCTGTTCGAAGGCGGCGCACCAGCGTTCGGCCGCCGCCTCGGCGCCAAAGATGCCGCCCATCAGGCGCGCCAGCGCCAGGTTGTCGCGCGGGACGTTCGGATGGGTGACCACGACGTGCGGCACGAATCCGGCCAGCCGCTCGACCGTCGGCTTTTCGTTCTCGTCGATGTTGACCACCACGTGGGTCGGCGCCAGCCGCCGGATCTTGTCGACGTTGACGTCCTTGGTGCCGCCCACCTTGGGAATGCCGGCGACGACGTCGTGCGGGTGGATGCAGAAGCCGGTGCGCCCGACCAGCCGCGACGCCAGGCCCAGCTCGCACAGCAGTTCGGTGATCGAAGGCACCAGGCAGACGATGCGGGCGCCGGGCGCCGGTGCGTGGCGCTGTCCGGTTGCGTCGATGAGATCGGTAGAAATGTTCATACCGCTATTGGAACACTTATCGAAATCCAATGCCGAATCCAATGCGGTATGATGTGGCATTGTCAACACGCATTCATCCCGGGAAACACCAACGCACATGGACCTCATCGACAGCTTCGGCGCTTCGCGCTACGACATCCATGACCTGGAACTGTTCCGCGATGCCGTGACCCCCGCCGTCACGCAGGCGCTCGCGCCCTGCAAGGTGGTGCGCCTGGCCAAGGGCGAGCAACTGCAGGACAGCGTCCGCGCCCACCTCTACATCGTGCTGTCGGGTGCGCTCGGCGTGGCCGCCGAAACCGCGATGGGCGAAGCCACCATCGAACGCATCGCGCCCGGCGAAAGCGTGGGCGAGCAATCGGTGCTGGACGATGCCGCCAACCTCGACACCATGACCGCGCTCGAGGACACGGAATTGCTGGTGATCGGCGCCGATCTGCTGTGGCAATTGATCGACGAACACAACGGCATCGCCCGCAACCTGCTGCGCCTGTTGTCCTTCGGTATCCGCAAGGCCAACGCCATGCTGCGCCGGCGCCAGAAGCTGGGCGAGTTCTACCGCCAGCTGTCGCTCAACGATGGCCTGACCGGCCTGTACAACCGCGCCTGGCTGGCCGACATGCTGCCCAAGCTGGTGACGCGCGCGCGCAAGGACACCACGCCGCTGTCGCTGGTCATGATCGACCTCGACCATTTCAAGCGTTTCAACGACACCCACGGCCACATCCTCGGCGACCACGCGCTGGTCACGGCTGCCGGCGTGATCAAGGACGCGCTGCGTCCATCCGACTTTGCGGTTCGCTATGGTGGCGAAGAAATGATGGCGCTCCTGCCGAACACCGGCGCCCAGGCCGCCATGCTGGTGGCCGAGCGCCTGTGCAAGCGCCTGCGCGACGCCACCGTGTTCACCGACATGCGCCTGCCGCTGCCGCACGTCACCGGTTCCTTCGGCCTGGCGACCTTGACGCCGGAGCAGGACGAGCTGGCACTGATCGCGGCTGCCGATGCGGCGCTGTACCGCGCCAAGCAGGCTGGCCGCAACCGCATCTGTACCTGATCCCGCACTGATACGACAGTCGAGGCCCGTTCCGGTTCCCGGGATGGGCTTGATTGCCTGCTAGGGCCGAGCCGGGTGGCACGTTAGAATGTCGCTTCACAAGACATTCCATGCAACTCACCAAAGCTTCCGGTTCATGAGCACCCACACCTTCCTCTGGCACGATTACGAAACCTTCGGCGCGGAACCGCGCCGCGACCGCCCGGCCCAGTTCGCGGCAATCCGCACCGATGCCGAGCTCAACGAAATCGGCGAGCCGATCATGCTGTACTGCCAGCCGGCGCCCGACTTCCTGCCCGATCCGCAGTCCTGCCTGATCACCGGGATCACGCCCCAGCATTGCCTGGAACACGGCGTGCCCGAGCACGAATTCGCCGCCACCGTCTGCGCCGCCTTCAGCGAGCCGGGCACGGTCGGGGTCGGCTACAACACCATCCGCTTCGACGACGAAGTCACCCGCTTCCTGTTCTGGCGCAACCTGATCGACCCGTATGCGCGCGAATGGCAGAACGGCTGCGGCCGCTGGGACTTGCTCGACGTGGTGCGCATGACCTACGCGCTGCGCCCGGACGGCATCGTCTGGCCCAAGCGCGAGGATGGCAAGCCCAGCTTCCGCCTGGAAGACCTCAGCAAGGCCAACGGCCTTCTGCACGAAGCCGCGCACGACGCGCTGTCCGACGTGCGCGCCACCATCGCGCTGGCGCGCCTGATCCGCAGCAAGCAGCCCAAATTGTTCGACTTTTGCCTGGAACTGCGGCGCAAGGACAAGGTGGCGTCGGAAATGGGGCTGCACCTGGAACGCGGGCAGCGCCAGCCTTTCCTGCACGTGTCCGGCATGTTCCCGGCCGAGCGCGGCTGCCTGGCCGTGGTCTGGCCGATCGCCTCGCACCCGACCAACAAGAACGAGGTGCTGGTGTGGGATTGCCGCCATGACCCGTCGGAACTGTTTGCGCTGGGCGTGGACGCGATCCGCCAGCGCATGTTTACCCGCACCGCCGACATGCCGGAGGGGATGACGCGGCTGCCGATCAAGAGCGTACACCTGAACAAGTCGCCGATGCTGGTCGGTAACCTGAAGACCCTGAACGCGACCATGGCGGCGCAGTGGGACCTCGATCTCGAACGCTGCCTGGCGCATGCACGCATCGCCGCCGGCGGGCCGGACCTGGCGGCAGTGTGGGCCAAGGTGTTCCAGAAAGATGCCGCGCCGGTCGCGCCGGACGTCGACGAAGACCTGTATGGCGGCTTCGTCTCCAGCGGCGACCGCCGGCGCCTGGAATCGCTGCGCGCGGAATCGCCGGCACGCCTGGGCAGCACGCGGCCCTCGTTCGAGGACCCGCGGCTGGAAGAGCTGTTCTTCCGCTATCGGGCACGCAATTTCCCGGATACCTTGAATGCCGAGGAAGTGCAGACCTGGGAAGCACACCGCGCGGCGCGCCTGTTCGAAGGCGATGGCGGCGCACGCACGATCGATCAATTGTTTGGCGAGATCGATGCGCTGTCGGAGACGGCGGACGAGCGGGCCGAGGAAATTCTCGGCGCGCTCTACGATTACGCGGAGGCGATTGCGCCGGAGCCTAATTGAACAGCGACGTGATTAGCGGCGGTGCTGGTTGATCGCATCCCGCGTCTCCAGCGCCACCCTGCGCGCCGCCGCCGCGAAATCCTCGCCCTCCTGCACCGGCGCATACAGAATCGCCCGCGAGGAATTGATCATCATCCCGGTACCGGCCGCGGTGCGTCCCGCGTTCACGGTCGCGGCGATGTCGCCGCCCTGGGCGCCGATGCCCGGCACCAGCAGCGGCATGTCGCCGATGATCTTGCGCACCTGCGCCAGCTCTTCCGGGAAGGTCGCACCGACCACCAGTGCGCACTGGCCGTTGCGGTTCCACTTCTCGGCCACCAGGCGCGCCACGTGCTGGTACAGCGGCCGGCCGCCGACGTCGAGGAACTGCAGGTCGGAACCGCCCGCGTTCGAGGTGCGGCACAGCACGATCACGCCGCGGTCTTCCCATGCCATGTAGGGCTCGACCGAATCGAAACCCATGTAGGGGTTGACGGTGACGGCATCGGCGCCGTAGCGCTCGTAGGCTTCGCGCGCGTACTGGTGGGCGGTGGCGCCGATGTCGCCGCGCTTGGCGTCCAGGATCAGCGGGATGTGCGGGTATTTGGCGCGCAGGTAGCTGCAGATCGCTTCCAGCTGGCGCTCGGCGCCGAGCGCGGCGAAATAGGCGATCTGCGGCTTGAAGGCGCAGGCCAGGTCGGCGGTGGCGTCGATGATGGCCTTGCAGAACTCGACGATGCCGTCCGGGCGCTCGCGCAGGTGCGCGGGCAGGCGCGCCAGGTCAGGGTCCAGGCCCACGCACAGCAGGGAATCGTTGCTGGTCCAGGCGGCATTCAGCTTGTTGATGAAGTTCATGGCAGGCCTCGTATCTTGTTGCAAACCCCGTATTGTAGCCTGCGCGGGGGCCAAGCCGGGCGTCGTGGCCGACGAGGCAGCCGATGGAACCGACCGTCAGTACGCCGCCATTCGGCCGTTTCGGGTATATTTTTAACCATTCGACAACTTGCTACGGATTTACCATGAAGCCATCCCTTTTCACGCGCTGGTCCGGCCTGCTGCTGGCCGCCATCATGACCAGCGTCCTGCTCACGGGCTGCGGCTACAACCAGTTCCAGACCAAGGACGAAGCCACCAAGGCGGCCTGGGGCGAAGTCGTCAACCAGTACCAGCGGCGCGCCGACCTGATCCCGAACCTGGTCAACACGGTCAAGGGTTACGCCTCCCACGAGCGCGAGACGCTGGAAGCCGTGACCAAGGCACGCAGCGCCGCCACCAGTTTCCAGATCACGCCCGAGGTGCTGAACAATCCGGAAGCCTTCCAGAAGTTCCAGCAGGTGCAGGGCGAACTGTCGGGTGCGCTGTCGCGCCTGATGGCCGTGTCCGAGAATTATCCGCAGCTGAAAGCCGATGCCGGCTTCCGCGACCTGCAATCCCAGCTGGAAGGCACCGAGAACCGCATCACGGTGGCGCGCCAGCGCTATATCGCGGCGGTGCAGGACTATAACGTCACGGTGCGCAGCTTCCCGACCAACCTGACGGCGATGGCCTTCGGCTACCAGGCCAAGCCGTCGTTCACGGTGGCGAACGAGGCGGCGATCTCGACGGCACCGACGGTCAATTTCGGCAAGTAAGTAACTGAGTGCCGCCGATGCCCGCCCTGCTGCGCCTGATCTGGACCGGACTGCTGGCCCTGCTGCTTGCCGGCACGGGGCCGGCGCTGGCGCAGGGCGAAGGCTTCAAGCCGGTGCCGCCGTACGCGGCGCGCGTCACGGATCAGGTCGGCATGCTGACGCCCGACCAGCGCCGGCGCCTGGAAGCCGTACTGGCCGACTACGAACGGCAGACCGGCAGCCAGATCGCGGTGCTGCTGGTCGCGTCCACCGAGCCGGAAGCCATCGAGCAGTACAGCATCCGCGTGACCGATGCCTGGAAGCTCGGGCGCAAGGGCGTCGACGACGGCGTGCTGCTGCTGGTCGCGCGCGACAACCCGAGTTCGCTGCGGCGCCTGCGCATCGAGGCCGGGCGCGGCGTGCAGGGTGTGCTGACCGATGCCCAGTCCAGCCGCATCCTGCGCGACACCATTGCCCCGCACTTTCGCCAGAACGACTGGTACGGCGGCCTGGTCGCAGGCGTGGGCGCGATCTCGACCCTGCTGAACCAGGAAAAGTTCCCTGCCCCGCAGGCGCAACACGGCGCCGCTGCACAGGGTGAAGACGACCTTGGCGGCCCGGGCATCCTGACGAGCATTTTCTTCATCGTCATCGGCGTGATGGTCCTGCGCTCGATGTTCCGCCCGCGCCGCGCGCGCCTGGCGCAGCCGGGCAGCAACTGGAACAGCGGCGCGACCGGCTTCATCCTCGGCAGCATACTGAGCAACATGAGCAACGACCGCTACCGGGGCGGCGGCTTTTCCGGCGGCGGCGGTTTTTCGGATGGCGGCGGCTTCTCGGGCGGCGGTGGCGGCAGCTTCGACGGCGGCGGCGCCTCGGGGGACTGGTAATGGACTTCAAGCGCGCCCTGCGCCACTGGCGCAGCACCCGGAGCGCGGCCGCACGGGCGTTTCCGGAAGCGACCCTGACGGCGATCGCCGCCGCCATCGCCGCCGGCGAACGCACGCACCGCGGCGAAGTGCGGCTGGTGGTGGAAAAGGCGCTGCCCGTGTCGGCGGCCTGGTCCGGCGTGAGCAACCGCCAGCGCGCCATCGCCCTGTTCGCCGACTACGGCATCTGGGATACCGAAGACAACTGCGGTGTGCTGATCTACGTGAACCTGGCCGACCGCAAGGTCGACATCGTGGCCGACCGCGGCATCGACCGCAAGATCGGCGCCGCCACCTGGCAAGCCGTCTGCAACACGATGACCCAGGGCTTCGCCCATGGCGACTACCATGGTGCGACGCTGGCCGCGGTCGAGCAGGTCAACGAACTGCTGCGGCTTCACTTTCCGTCGAACGGCGGTGCGCGTCCCAACGAGCTGCCGGACCATCCCCTGATGTTATAAAGATAGAATGGCGGCTTTCAGAAGCTTACAAGGAAATCCCGCCATGAAACTTGCCCACAAAGTCGCCATCGTCACCGGAGCCAGCCAGGGCATCGGCCATGCCTGCGCCCAGCGCCTGGTGCGCGAAGGCGCGCGCGTGATGCTGGTCGACGTCCGCCCCGAAGGCGCGGCCGCGGCCGAGGCGCTGGGCGACGCCGCCCGCTTCGTCGTAGCCGACGTCAGCCAGAAGTCCGATGTCGACGCCATGCTCGCGGCGACCCTGCAAGCCTTCGGCCAGGTCGACATCCTGGTCAACAATGCCGGTGTCACCCACGCCGCCGACTTCCTCGACCTGACCGAAGAAGACTTCGACCGCGTCCTGCGCATCAACCTGAAATCGATGTTCCTGTGCAGCCAGGCGGTGGCGCGCGAGATGGTCAAGCGCACCGACACCGATCATCGCGGCTGCATCATCAACATGTCGAGCGTGAATGCGGAGCTGACCATTCCGAACCAGGTGCCGTACGTGGTCTCGAAAGGCGGCGTCAACCAGCTGACGCGGGTGGCGGCGATCGGCCTGGCCCGGCACGGCATCCGCGTGAATGCGATCGGCCCCGGCACCATCCTGACCGAACTGGCGAAGCAGGCGGTGATGGGCAGCCCGGAGGCGCGCCATACGATCCTGTCGCGCACCCCGCTCGGCCGCTGCGGCGAACCCGAAGAGATTGCGGCGATTGCCGCCTTCCTGGCCAGCGACGACGCGTCCTACATGACCGGCCAGACCCTGTACGCCGACGGCGGCCGCATGGCGCTGAATTACACGGTGCCGGTACAGGAATAAGGAGACAAGCCATCCATTATCAGCTGCACTAATGTCTGGTATCCGGAAACAAAATTAGACAGCTATCTGGCAGTGCAACATAATGCACCTGTCTCCACTATTCTCCTCCAAGAAAATAGTTTGAAGCCCGCTCAAGCAAGCGGGCTTTTTTTTTGGCTATTTTTATTTGACCGAACCCGACTACACTCGTTCGCATGTCAACTGGGCTTCACTTGAGATGTGTCATGTCCAAGTCACATTCTCTCCCTATACTGGCTTCACCTGCATACACGCAACCGATATGCGTGATCGCAGTAAGGTGTAGCGCATTCCGATGCGGTGCACCGCACCGATTTCCGCGTCTCTTGGCCCGATCTTGGGTTGTGCCCGTCCTCCGTTGACGGGCACTTTTTTTTGTTCCGTGCGTGTTCCGTATCCTTGTTACAGCGCCCACTAGGAAAGATCGGATTCTTCCCCGACGGGCTTGAACGATCTCGGGATTCCGCTATGATGAATTTCGCGCCTCGCGTTTTCAAACATGGAGTTCGTTCAATGACTTTACGTGAAACGATGTCGCCACCCCAACAGCACGCCACACCCGCCCCGCGTCAGCGTCGCAACGAACCGGACGATTATCTGGTCCTCAGCGAGCTCAACCCGCGCATGGTGGTCGACCATGTCGACGATGAAGGCCAGCCCCTTCACGTACTGACTTTCGGCAGTGTCCGGGAGTTCTGCCCAAAATGCCAGACCGGCCACCTGAAGCTGGTGCTGCGCCAGTCTTCGGTACGCGTCGCCCATCTGTTTTGCGCCGACTGCACCAGTTGTTTCGACGCTCACTACCCGAACGGCACACCCGCGCTCACGATCTGACGAGGCATTGTCCCTTGGGCGCCCTCGGCCGACGTCCGCACAAGGGCACGCCCGGCGCGCAGGGCGAACACACCACTCCCCGCGGACCTGCACGCCGCCATGCCTCATGGTAAGGTAAGCCTTTTCTCACCCGGCTTGCCAATGTCCGACCTCTCCACCCTGCTGCAAAATCCCAAGTTGCGCCTGCTTCTCATCGCCTGCGCCGTCCTCATGTATCTCGCCATCGTGGTCATCGGCAACCTGCCGGGTGCCCGCGCCGACATCGGCCACTATGCCCCCGGTGCGGTCCTGCATTCGATCGCCTATGCCGTGCTGGCCACCCTGTGGTTCTTCGGCAGCACCGGCAGTCCCGCCGCGCGCGCCGCCAAGGGCGTGCTGGCGGTGGCGGCGATGGGTGCCGGCGACGAATTCATCCAGAGCTTCTTCCCCTACCGCGGCGCCAAGGTCCACGACTGGGCGGTCGATTGCAGCGCCGCCATCATCGTCACCGGCCTGCTGTGCCTGCTGGTACCGAAAATCGTGCCGGTAACGAAACGCTGAGCCGAGTGTTGCCGGAAAATCCCTGAAGTGGGCTGCGTCTTTGACGTGGCTCATGTTCAACCCGAGTCAGCTGGAACGCGGATTCCAAACATGCCTCTTACTCGAGTGGCACGCGGCATCGTCACGTACTTACCCTGATACCGTTTCCATAAAGGAGTTAGACATGAAGCGAAAACACCAGAGTGTGTTACTGACGGGCTTGCTGGCAATGGCATTCAGCCTGTCCGCGTGCAGTTCCATGCGCGGCGGCAGCGACAGCGGCACTTCCGGCACATCGGGCACCGAAGGCAGCAGTGCCAGCGGCGGCAGCAGCAGCGCCGGCAGCACCGGCCAGGGCGGAACGGCCGGCGGCATGTCCGGCACCGGCGCCGGCACCGGCACCAGCGGCTCGTCCGGCTGGGGCGGCGGCACCAGCAGCTCGGGCAGTTCGGGTTCGGGCAGCACCAGCGGCGGTGCCGGCAGCTCCGGCTACGACCAGTCGGGCTCGGGCAGCTCGGGGACTTCCGGCAGCTCGGGCACCACAGGTTCGGGCAGTTCGGGAAGCTCCGGCACCTCAGGTACCTCGGGCACCTCCGGTTCCGGCACCGCCACCGAGCAGGGCGCCACCACCGGGAGCGGCATGACCGGCGCCGCCGGCACCACCGGCGGCAGCGCCGCGATCGCGCCCACTGCCAGCCCGAACGCCACCGTTGCCGCAATCGAGGTCGTGCCCGGCCAGGGCAGCGCCGGCGCCACCGAGGGCACGTCGGGCGGTTCGGCGGCGCTGGGCAGCAGTTCGGGCGGCAGCACTGCCAGCTCGTCCGGCAGCGACCGTACCTATCGCGTGACCCTGCGCATGGATGACGGCAGCACGCAAGTGGTCAGCCAGTCGTCCACGCCGGATTTCCGCAGCGGCGACCGGGTGTCGCTGACCGGCGGCGTCATCCAGCACTGAAGGCGTGCCGGCATTGCCACACCAAGCCGAACACAGCCGGACATAGCCCCAGCAAACCTTACGTCAAGTGAACGGTAGTAAATAGCATTAAATAGCAATAAGCAGCAGAGAACAGCGAGGCGGGACAGAAGTCCCGCTTCGCTTGCATGCCCTTATGCGCGCCGCGGGCTCGCCTTGGCCGCCGCTGCGGCCTTGCCTGTGGCACTTGCCGCGCTCGCGACACCGGCGGCGCCGGCAACACCCGCCACCGGCGCCGACGCCGGGATCGCAACCCGCACCACGCCGGCGGCCGGCGCAATGTTCGTTGCCGCATCCAGCGCCGCATCCTCGTCGGCGGCAGTGCGCGCCGGCGTCGATTCCAGCAGCTCGGCCATGCGTTTGGCGGTGTTGTCCCACGAGGTGGCGGCAACCACGGCCAGCATGGCCTCGACCATGTGGCGGCGCTGTTCGGGCGTTTGCGCCAGCGCGGCTTCGCAGGCAGCGATGAATTCCTGGGCCGAGGACGCAATGGCGACCACGTGGCCGTAGGGGTTGGCGACGTCGGCGATCGGCGTGCTCACGATCGGCAGCTGGGCCGCCATGTATTCCAGCACCTTGGTCGGGCTGATGAATTTGGTCGCTTCGTTAATGGCGAACGGCATCAGGCACACGTCCCAGCCGGCCAGCAGGTCGGGCAGCGCCGTGTACGGCTGCTGGCCCAGGTAATGGATGTTGCCGCGTTTCGGCAGGCGCTCGGGATCGATCTTGACCACCGGGCCGGCCAGCACGATCTGCCATTCCGGATGGGCATCGGCGACTTCGCCGACCAGTTCCGGGTCGAAGCGTTCGTCCAGCACGCCATAGAAACCCAGGCGCGGATGCGGAATCGCCGCCTGTTGCGGATGCACGCGCTCGCGGTCGAGCGCCTGCTGGAAATGGACCACGTCGACGCTGCTCGGGAAGCAGTGCACGCTCGGGTGGCGGTTCTTCTTGGCTTCGTACAGGCTGGGGCCGCCGGCGAACACCAGGT
>Ga0308160_10005176_pt1 | contig 13704 bp, 7 predicted proteins | sample PhyFR1_FD_201036 | JGI IMG/M metagenome (GOLD analysis project Ga0308160, IMG submission 201036) | Phyllosphere microbial communities from UC Gill Tract Community Farm, Albany, California, United States - DLSLF.R1 | ecosystem: Host-associated > Plants > Phyllosphere > Unclassified | place: USA...
GACGACTCGTCGTGGATGGCCTGCGAGCAGGAGAGAGCGGGTCAGCGCGCTCGAGGGCAGCGCGTTGGCGTTTGGCGAAGGGAAAGGGCAAGCGCACCGTGAGGTTGTCCTTCATGGCGGCGAGCATGCTGCGCAAGAGGTTCATGACGGTCCCACGAGGTATGGCGGGGCGTGCGGCGGGGCGGTGGAGGAGCTGGGTCGTCGAGAGCGGAGCCGAGCCGTGCTGGCCGGCGGTCGAGGCGAGGACGAGTCGAGCGGCGTTGCGGAAGAGGACTGCGCGCGCGCGCAAGGATGCCAAGTCAGCTACATGAGAGCGCGTAGAGATGAAGGGAGGCTCGGGACGCACTCGTGAGGACCTCGAGGCGCTTGTCGAGGAGGTCGAGCTGCTCGACCTGGACTCGGCCCGTCTCGGTCGAGCGCACGAAGGGCAGGCCGTCTAGCAGAGGCGAGACGGTGCTGACGTGCTCGTGTTGGTCGGCGTTGAGGAGCTGCTCGAGCAGGACGTGCTGCGACGTGAGGCGCCGGGCGACGATCGACTCGAACAAGATCTCGACGACGTCGTCGGCGAAAGCCTGCGTGCGAGGGACCAGCGTCAGTCTCCCTCTCCGGTGGAAGATGAGACGACGAGGACGCACTGTGTAGACGGCGGGGTCGTGCTTGAGGATCTGGATGATGAGAAAGAGGCCGATGTCGCGTCGGCCGACCGGGTCGCTCAACCGCTTCCAGCTCTGGTCGCCGTACTGCAGGTAAGGGCGCCAGTCCTGCGCGCACGTCATCACCATCAGCATCGCTTCGAGGAGGTGTGCGCCGACAGGGAGGAGAGCGAGAGGGAGGACGCACTGCGACCCGGTTTTCGACGGCGACGGCGAGGCACCTCGTCCAGCACTCGACGACCGTCTGGGCGTAGCTGACGCGGTCGACGACCGTCGGGCCACTCGCCTGCTGGTCGACGAAGATGTTCGAGACGAGGCGGAAGAAGGCGGGCGCGATCGTCGAGCGCAGGAGCTGCGGCGAGGACGAACAGCTGCGGGTCAGTTCTCGCTCGAGCGGACGTCGACGTCGGCGAAAGACATGGACGCACCTCAGCGAACGCCTTGTCCTTGGCCTTGAGCTCGTTGTCGCGCTGCTGCTGGCCGTCGGCGACGCCTGCGCCGCCATCGATGCCGAGCATGGCGTTGAGCGCTGGGTCGTCAAAGTCGAGGTCGTCGAGCATGCCAAAGTCGTCCTGGCTCTCGCCGTGAGCGGCTGCGCCGGCTTGAGGAGCCAAGGGCCGAGGGAGGGCGGCGCGGCGCACGTCGAGGAAGCACTCGATCGTGCGGATGGCCTCGCGCCCGATCATGGGGTCGAGCGCGAGCGGCGAGTCGAGGAGCTGCGACGTCCAGCCTGCGTGCGCAGGGAGCGTCAGCAAGGCTCGATACTGACTATGGCGAGGAGGAAGGGTCAGGAAGGAGCGAGAGAGGGACGCACCGGGATGCAAGAGCGCCAAGTCGGGGAAGTCGACCGCCGCCTGCTCGTCGCCCGGGCGCCTCGACCGCGTGACGACTTGCACAGAGCGCAGAACCATCGTGATCATGAGCGCGCGCGTCCACAGCGGGTCACCGCTCGCGCCGTTGCGCGTCCTCGTCCCGCCGGCGCCCGATCCTGCGCCGGGTCCTGCGCCGCCGCCGCCGCCGCCGCCGCCGCCGCCGCCGCGCCGCTGCAGCCGCTCGTCCTTGCGCCGCTCGCGCTCGACGGCGCCGTACTCGCTCTTGAGCGTGCCCATGATCGCCGCGAGCCACTCGACGACGGGTCCGAGCGCGAGCTGGTGCCGCCTCGCGACGAGCGCAAAGTACAGGACGGCGCGGATGCACGTCTTGCGCGCCTCGTCGTCGACGTTGCCGAACGCGATGAGGCGTGCGGCTTGCTCGATGCGCTGCGGAGCGGCCGAGGGGAGGAGGGCGGCGAAGGCGAGGTGGAGCGAGTAGTGGTTGACGAGGACCGACGGGCCGCGCGACGAGAGCTCGGCCGACTGCTTGGACCATGCCGAAGAGACCATGGGCGACAGGCGCAGGAACAGGCGCGTGAGCTGGGCCCCTCGGCGGCGCTTCTCGGCGTCGGTCGACGACGGGAGGGCGGCGGCGGCGGCGAGGACGAGCTTGAGGAAGACGACGAACGCCGTGTCGCGCTTCGGGTCGAGCTCGACCTTCTTGTCGAACAGGCTGAGGTCCTGGAGGAACGGCGGAAAGTCGCCGGCCGTCTCGGTCGTGAGGTCGGCGAGCCGGCGCGCGTTGAGAAGGTCGAAGAGCCGCGGGAGGAGCTCGTCGCGGATGTCGACCGACCAGGCCCATCGCTCGACGAAGACGAGGCACCGTGCGAACAGAGTCCACAGGTACCGGTCCCGGCGGGCGACGGCCGTGCTCGACAGCGTGTGGTCCGGCTGCGCGAGCGCGGCGGGCTGGATCGCCTCGAGCGTCGCGAGGAGGGCCGGCCAGTGCGCCGCTAGTCGAGGCTTGGACCTCGAGATGCCCGACGGCGAGAACTGCGAGACGGCGCACAGGGCCATGGCCGTGTACGACAGGACCTCGCCGCCGGCCGGACCGCGCTCGGCCCTCGTCCCGGCGAGCGTCGCCCTCGTCTCGTCGAGGACGATCGTCCACAGCTCGGTCTCGCTCAGGCCGCCGCCGCCGTCGTCGCTGAGCGCGAGGCTGACGAGGCCGAGCCACGCCTCGACCGTGACGTCGGCGACGAGCGCGTCGGGCAAGCGCGCCGCCTTGAGCGTGCGGGTCGTGCGGTCGACGCCATGCTGGAGGAGGCGCCGAACGAGGACGGCGACGAGGCGGTGCAGGCGCGCCGAGTCGACGACCGAGTCGCCGCACTCCTTGCGCAGCCGAGCGGCGAGGTCGACGACGTGCCACGACATCACGATGCGGCGCAGGCGAAAGGCTCTCGCTGCAGCGTCGTCGGGGACGGGCAGTGAGTCGAGGCGCGTCTCGAGCCGCTCGAGGTGGACGAGGATGGCGGTGCCGAGCCGGGCGAGCGCGTCGTCCTCGGCGGGGCGGGCGACCTGCGTCGACGTCCAGTGCCCGAGGAACCGCAGCGCCGAGCCGACCTCGACGAGCGGGCTCGCTGCGTCGTCTGCGGCGGCGAGCGAGGCGGCGAGGGCGTCGTGCGCGCCGTCGCACAAGGTCGGGACGAGCGGGTCGAGCTCGTCGGCCGCCATGCTCGATGAAAGGCGGCACCCGAACGCGTCGGCGGCGAACGGGCCCTGCGGCAGCGCCGAAACGTCGACGAGCGAGAACAGGTACCCGTTGCGGACGAACGAGTCGGGCCCGGCGAAGCGCACGCCGGCGGCGAGGCGGTGCAGGTCGAAGTCGTGCGAGAAGCGGCCGAAAGACGCCCAGACCTCGCCGTCGGGCTCAACGGCGGCGGCACCGAGAGCTCGAGGGACGGCGGGGATGCCGAAGTCGGCGGGACGGGCGCCTGCAGGTCGAGGTGCGGCGGGATGACGAGGCGCGTCGACGACGACGCCCGTGTCTGTTGGCTCGTCCCGAGCGGCGCCGTCGCGCAGCCCGACGAAGGCGAAGACGGCCTCGTCCGTGTCGAGGGCGACCTGCTTCGGCCGGCGCTGCCAGGCCGGCGCGGCGGGCCCGTCGAGCGGGCGGTACCCGGCGACGTAGTTGCCGCTGTCGCGCAGGACGCCTCGCTGCTGCTTGTCGGCGCGTCCTGCACCGACGCCGGCCGCCCGTGCGCGAGCCGGCGCATCCTTGCCCTCGCCGTGACCCGCACGTCCCGCGCCGCCCTTCTTCCTCGACGGCTGACGCTGCGCTGGCCCGCGCGGCGGTCGCCTCGCACGCCGCAGGAAGCGGTCGACGATGTCCTCGTCGGCGGCGCCGCCCGTTGCCGTACCGCCGGCGCGACCCTTGCGCGAGCGCGGCGCGAACGAGTCGAGCCACGAGGCGACAGCGTCGGCCTCGTCGTCGTGCGCATCGTCGACGTCGTCGTCGCTGCGCTCGGGCGCCGAGCCGCTCTCGTCGGTGAAGACGTCGGCGCCGAGCAGCGACGGGCGCGCGTCCTGGCCGTCGTCGTCGAGCGGGCGCACCTTGACCCTCGCCCGCGCGCGGCGCTTCCGCTCCCGCTCGCGCTCGAGCGCCTCCTCGTCGCCCGAGTTGAGCTCGTCCGTCTCGTCGCCGCCGTCGAGCTCGGCATCCGAGTCGGACCCGAGCGCGCCGCCGGCTCGGCGCGCGCGCCGCTCGCGCTTCATGAGCTCGAGGTCGGCGACGGCCTTCTTGAGGAAGACGGCGGGCATCATGGCGCCGAGGGCGCGGCGACGCTTGCCGCGGACCTCGAGGCGTGGTGCGGGACGAGCCGACGCCGAGACGTCCGAGGAGGGCTCGTCGACGTCGCCGTTGCGGTCGAGCGCCGGCGCCGACGATGAGCGAGAGGCGCTCTGCGAGTCGTCCGAGTCGCCGCCGTACCGCCTGCGCCGCCCGCCCCGCTCGGACCCGCTCCCACTCGCGCCGTCGCTCCCGCTGTCGAGCGCGCGCAGCTCGCCCTCCCAGTCCTCCTCCCGCGCCCGCTCGCCGACGCCGCCGCGCCCGGCTCGCCCATGCAGCGACCCCGCAGGCATCGCCATGCCGTCGGGCCGCCGCCTAACGGCGAGCCCGTCCCGCACAGGCTCGCTCCCTGCGCGGTCGCGCCGGCTCTTGCGCCCGCCCGCGCCGTCTCGCCGCGCTTGGCCGTGCCCGGGCCCGAGTCCTTTGCCGCTCGAGCGCTTGCGCGACGTACGTGCGGGCGAGGAGGACGGCGGGGCCGACTCGGCGCGGCCGCTGCCGGTGCGAGGGCGGCGGGCGGCGTCGGCGGGAGCGAGCGTGCTGCGGCGCGACTCGGGGGCGCTCGTGCGCTTGCGCTTGTGCTTGCGCCGAGCAGGGCGCGTCGTGCCGAGCTCGTGCGGCGCGGGGAGCGTGTCGGACTCGGAGCCCGAGGCGGCGCTCGAGCCGGACCCGGCGCTTGAGCCCGAGTCGTCGACGTGGTCGTGGTCGTGGTCGTCGGTGAAAGGTCGGCTCGATCGAGAGCGCTTTGCGGCTGCGCCGGTGCTGCCGCTGCGGCGACGGCCAGCCGTTGTGCCGGCCTTGGCGAGGTAGCGCGGGTCGTCGAGGCGGGATGGGCCGTGGCGGTGCGGCGAGTGCTCTGCAAACGGCCTTCGTCAGTACGTGTAGAACAACGAGGCGAGCAATTGAAGAGGGCAAAGACAGAGAGAGAGGACGCACTGCGCTTGCGAGCTCGAGAAGCGCCATCGTCGCCCATCGCAGCGTCGACCGCCCGCCGCATGCGGTCCCTGCGGCGCGCCTCGCGCTCGAGGAGGTCGTCGCCGTCGAGCTCGAGGTCCTCGTCCTCGCCCTCGGTCTCGCCCGACGGCGCCGTCGAGACCCAGGCCCCGTCGCGCTCGTACCGCCCGCCCGTCGTCGCCGGCCTGCGGCGCGTGGCGCTCCCACCCGCCCTCGGCGTGCTGCCGCCCTCCTCGCCGTCCGCTCCTTTCTCCTCCTCCTCGACGAGCCACCCGCCGAGCCGCTCCCGCCTCGCCTTCTCCGCCTTGTCGGCCGCCTCCTTGCGGCGCCGCACCTCGTCCTCGCCGTCCTCCTCGTGCCCGCGCGGCAGGCCCCGCACGACGGCGCCCGCCCACCCGTTGCGCAGCAGCGACACGGCGTAGCGCTGGTGCTCGGTACTGTACGGCGCGAGCTGCGCGGCGGTGCGCTGCCGGAAGGAGCGGCCGGCGGGGACGGGCGGGTCGAGGTCGGGAGGGATGATGGGCGGCGGCGACGAGGCGTGTGATGACGACGGCGCGGCGGTAGGACCGACGAGAGAGGTCGACGTCGGTGCGCGAGCGCGCGGGGTGGGAGAGCGCGAGCGCGAGCGCGAGGGGGACGAGGTGCTCGTGGAGGCTTGGGGCTGGCGCGCCCGGTCGAGCGCCGGCTGCGACGGTGCCGAGCTGATGGGCGAGACGAGGCGAACCTGGACGGGCACGGCGGGTCTGCGCAGCGCCGGGAGCGAGGACGGGGTCGAGTCGGCGTCGGAACCGTCGGCGAGTGGGGAGGAGGGGGAGGGTCGGCGCCGAGGTGCGGCGAACGAAGGTGAAAGGGGCCTTGTACCGTGTGCTGTACTGGAGGAGGCTGGTCGACGAGAAGGCGAAGGTGCAGACTGTGCGAGGAAGGGAGTCAGCGGGGAGCCAACGAGACGGACGAGGAGGAGGAGGGAGCGCACCTCGTCGTCGCTGTCGAGCTGCATGGCCTGATCGGTGTGCGCCTCGAGAGATGCATGGTGTGCGGCCCAGTAGCGCTCGCCGAGCAGGGCGGCCCGTGTCTCCTCGAGGTCGCCCGGGTCGCTGGGAGGAACGGCGCCGAGCGGGGACGCGACTAGCTGAGGCTGCCGCTTGCGGAGCGCGCCGTCCATCTGAGTGCGGGCTTGGGAGCTGCTGATGAGCTGCACTGGTCGGTCGAGCGTGGTGTGGTGCAGGAGGAGCGAGGCGCGACGACGACGCGACCGCCCCGACGGCCCACTCGCAGCGGCCTTTCTTCGCTGGTCGGAGGACCCAGGTAATTCAGCGATAGTGTACTAGCCATAATGCACGACCCGCCGCTAGCTCTGGTCGAGGTGGCCGCCTCGAGCCGGTTCTCATCGCTCGCCTCCTCTTGCTCGTCGTCTCGTCCATCCAGCGCAGCACCAGCCGGCACAGCAGCACCACACACATGCTCGCTCGGATCGTCATCACCCTCGCGAGCGCCGTCCTCCTCCACTCGGCCTACTCGGCCTGGCTGGGTCCGTCTCGTCCCCCTCGTCGTCCCTCGCACTTGCGACAGCCCGCTGACGCAGCTCTCCCACGCAGCGCGCACGTCTGCTAAAGCACTCGGCGTCCATCTCGAGCCGACCCTCCTCGGCTCGCACCTCCCCGTCGCGGTGCGTCCCCCTCCCCCTCACCTCCCCCTCGGACTCGGCTGACCTCCTCTACTGCTCGCAGGTCACTCTCGAAGCCATCGTCTCGTTCGTCCTCCTCACCGTCGGCATCCTCCTGTCGGCACCGCCACCCAAAGGTGTCTCGTTCGCGAGCGAGATGGCCTCGAGGTGCGTCTCTCGCCCTCTCCGACCCTCATCTGTCTTCGCTCGGCTGCTGCGAGGCGTGACAGGGTTGTTAACGGCGACACGCACACACAGGAGCATCGACTCGACCGACTCGGGCGTCGCGTTCGCCAACCTGCGGCACCGCGGGCGCATCCTCTTTGGCCCCGCAGGCTCGGAGGGAGCAGCAGGTGGAGCAGTCTCGAAGCGGTAGAGCCTCTGTCGACAGCGCGATGTACTCGTGTCGATTCCCTTGCTGTACGACGTGCGATCGAGAGAGAGAGAAAGAGCAGTCGCTTCTCGTGGTCGTGTCAAAGTGGCTCGAGCGAGTAAGAGACCGAGTGCGAGTTATCGTGAGAGGGGAATGCTACGAGGGAGTGGGTATGAGCTAGTAGAGAGGGTGACGACAAGAGGAAGAGTGCAGGGGTGGTGGTACAAGGGCGACCGGACGAAGCGAGAGCGAGCCCCTCGCGCGCTCACGGCTCCAACCTCCTCGACAGCTCCCTCGCAACGCCGACGTCGAGGCACCGGATCTTGAGGCACCGCCAGTACGCGCCCCTGCTCGGCTCGTGCGCGTACCTCGCCGCGAGGCGCTGGAACGTGACGACGCGCCCGACGATGCCGGCGAGCAGGCGGAACTTGTGCACGTTGACGAGCGGCGCGAGCGGGGTCGAGGAAGGGAGGGCGGGGAGGTGCGCGAAGGACGAGGGCGACGAGAGCGAGGTGAGGAGGCCGGCGGGAGAGACGAGTGCGGGCGAGGAGGGCGAGGACGGGTCGAGGTAGGTCGGGAGCTCGGTCGTGAGGGCGAGGTCGCGCAGGAATAAGCCTGTGCGCGCGTACGTGAACGCCAAGGTCAGCAATGGAAGTAGAGGGGCGCTTCCAGACCGACCGTGCGTCGTGAGGGACGCACCGAGGAAGGGGATGCAGCCTTTGCCGTGCGAGGTGCTTGCCGAGGCCGGCGCCGACGACGACGACGACGAGGCCTCGCCATCGTCCACCGCCGAGCCGCCGTACTCGTCGACCATCGCGCTCATGAGGGCGCGCAGGTGCTTGAACTGCGGGCGAGCGGTCGAGAGGCGGTGTCAGCGAGCTCGTCGCTCGGACCCCTCGGGCGTGCGAGAGGGCGAGGGACGAGGGAGAGCGGGGACGCACGTTGCGCAGGTGCGACGCAAAGGCCTGCATGCCCCTGAACTTGCGCATCTCCCACGCCGGGACGCGCGCCCACGTCTTGTGCAAGCGCTCGACGTCGTCGAGCTGCAGGCCGTGGATGATCTGCGTGAGGGTCTGCAGGTTCCCTTGGCAGTAGCACTTCTGCGAGCGAGGACGATGCACGTGTCAGTGAGAGGATAGCGAGGCGCAGGTGAGCAAGGAGAAGGGACGCACAAAGGCGAGGCGGATGAACTTGGCGATGAGCATGGCTCGCTCGTGGACGTCGGCCGTGAGCAGGATCTGCGGGCGCGCAATCAGTCTCGGCACAGCTCGAAAAGAGACGCAGGGGAGGAGACGCACCTCGGAGCAGACCCAGTTGGCCGTCAGGTTGAAGCGCGCGATGACATCCTGCACCGCGCTCGTCCTCGCCGCCGACCGGCCGTCGCGCGCCGCCTCGAAATCGCGCCGACGGCGCTCCTTGACGTACGCCTCCCAATCCCGCACGTCCGTCTCGCCCGCTCCCGGCTCGACCGCCGCCGCGCCGATGCGCTCGCGCCAGCTCCCGCTCACGAGCTCCTGGTAGCTCAGCATGCGGAGCAGGTCGCGCTCGATGAGCGTGAACTGCGCCGCGAGGACGTCGGTGCGGCACGAGAGGACGAACGACCGGTGCGACGGCGGTGCCGGGCCGCGGTGAGGGTGGAGCGGGAGGGTGAACGAGGTCGGGAGGCCCGGGCGCGCCGAGAGCGGGCGCAGCGGGATGCCGAAGATGTGGCTGACGGAGGGCTTGCGGAGCGTGTCGACGGTGGCGGCGGTCGAGGGAAGAGGGGAGGCGGTGAGGTGGTGCGGGCGCGCGGGCGGCGGGTCGACCTTGGTCGGCGGCGACGAGGAGAGGACGGCTGCCTGCCCGTCGCCGGCGCCGTCGAAAGGAACAGGCTCGACGTGCGTCGGGTCGAGGTCGACAACGGCCGCCTCGCGCTGCGGCGGCGCGGGTGCTACAGCGGCCGAGTCGGGCGCCGAGGTCGAGGAGAGCGACATGCGGCGCATGTCGGCGTACTCGGCGTCGAGCCGCTGCGCCTCCTTCTCGAGCCGGTCGATCTCGCCCCGCCGCTCCTCGTCCAGCTTGCCGCTCTTCTCCATCTGACGCTCGACCCGCTTCTTCTTCTCGTCCTCCCTCGACTCGTCGACGAGGCCCTCGAGCCGCCGCAGCGCCGCCTCGACGTCGCCCGGCTCGTCGTCGTCGTCCGAGTCGAACAGGCCGTCGAGGACGAAGTTGGGGATGACGGCCGCGGCCGACAAGGTCGCGCCGGCCTCCTCGTCGAGGAACGAGATCGACTCGCGTGACGCGCCGTCGTCCTCGCCGCCGCCGACGCCGCCGACGCCGCCGACGCCGCCGACGCCGCCGAGCGACCAATCGAAGGCGCCGTGCGCATGAGGCGCCGCGAAGCCGTACGACGACGTCTCGGACGCGGCGCTCGGGCTGCGCCGCTGCCGGACGCCCGCCGCCGCGAGCCGCAGGTTGGTCGCCGCCGGCAGGCGCTTGAGCGTGCGCTTGGCCTCGATGACGTCGTCGTCCATGTCGTCGTCCGAGTCGTCGAGGTCGTCGAGCTCGATGCGGACCGACTCGGGCCGGTGCGAGCTCGGGGAGGAGGGGAAGGGAGGGGGAGATGCGGCGAGCGAGGTGAAGGCGCCTGGGGCGAGGGAAAAGGTGTAGGGCTCGGTCGTGACAGGTGGAGCGGGCGCGTCGAACGGTGCGACGAGCGGCGCTTTGGGCGAGGGGAGGTAGGCGTGGTCGAGAACGGCGACGTCCGGCGGCGGGTCGTCGACGACGCCTGCGACGATGCCGAGCCCGACGCCCTCGTCGGCGACGCCGGGCGGAACGGGCTCGTCGAGGCCGACGTAGGGCGCCGCGTCGGCCGCTGCGTCGGCGGGAGCGCCTCGGCGCTCTCGTCCCCCGTGCTCGGCGTGCCCTCCTCCCCAGCGTGCTCCATGTCCGGCGTGCGCTCGCCGACCCCCTCGTCCTGCGCCGCTGCAACGTCCTCCTGCGGTACGTCGACGCCCCAGTACCGCAGGTCGGCGTCGACGCCGCCCCGGACCCACAACAGGTCCGTCTCGCCCCGCTGCTCGAACTCGAGCTCCTCCCGCTCGCCGCCTCGTGCGCCGCTCGTACCGCCCGTCGACGCATCGTGCGCATGAGCCGTCGTCGTCGCGCGCTCCTTAAGCTTGCGCCGGAAGCGGCCGAGCGTCCCGAGCGCCGTCGAGACGCCGCGGGCGAGTGCGCCGCCCGGGCCTGCGCCGGCGGGACCGTGCGCGTCGTGCTCGGTCGACGCTGCGGCGGCCGAGTCGAGCGCGGCGGACGCAGCGGCCGAGGACGAGACCGAGGCGTCCTGGTGGCTGTGCAGCGCCGCCGAGAGGCCCGCGCGCGAGCGCAGGCTCGCGAAGCCGTTCGACGGCGACGTGGCGTGCGGCGCTGCTGGTGCGGTCGGCGCTGCTGGTGCGGTCGGCGCATGACAAGCGCCGCCGGCGCCGCCGAGCTCGAGGTCGACCTCGTCCTCGGCGGGTCCGTGCGCGTGCGAGTGCGCGACTGCGGGCGCAGGCGCGCTCGAAGCAGCAGCCGTCGCGCCGAGGATGAAGCGCTCCTTGCACCGCCTCGCCGTCTTCTTGAGGCCCTTGACGAGGCGCAGGTCGCGCGGGCTCTGGCGGAAGCGCTCGTCGCGCGCCGAGTCGTTGAGCCACGTCGTGAGCGCCGTGCGCAGCGCGCGCGAGGGGTAGAAGTCGTCCATGAAGTGGTTGAGGAGCCAGTACCGCAGGACGACGAACGTGCGCACGCGCACGACGCGGCGCAGGGCGTCGTCCTCGGGCGAGAGCGGGGCGGGCGGCGCCGACGAGAGGGACGAGGTCGAGGTCGACGATGGCGGCATGGACCACTCGAAGCGCGCGATGAGGAGGTGCAGGAGCGACAGCGGGGCGAGGTAGTGGCGGTACGTGAGGAAGAAGTCGGCGAGGAGCTCTGGCGCGATCTGGCTCGTGAGCTCGGCGACGAGCCGTTCGACGGTCGCCGCCATGAGGACGCGCTGCGCCGAGCCGTGCGACGACGCCGACGCGACCGAGTTGCGCAGGCTCGTTGCCGGGGAGGACGCCGCGCTCGCGCCTGCGCTCGCCGTCGACGCCGTGCCCGAGCCGGACCGCGCCCCGATGCTCCACCTCGTGCGCGCCGAGCCCGGGCTCGAGGCCTGCGCCTGGGGGCTGCCCTGCTCGCCCGCTCCTGGAGCCGCCCTCGGCGTACCCGGCGCGAACGACGGCCGCCTGCCGCCCTTGCCGGCGCCGACGCCTCGAGGCGAAGTCGTCGCCGCCGCGGCCGGCGCCGGCGGCTCCTTGACGCCCCAGATGACGAAGCGCGGGTCGTCGCCCGGCGCAGGGGCGACCGTGATGTCGTGTGCGGTCGCGCTCGCGTGGCTGTGGTCGGAGCGCGCCGAGTGCGACGAGGCGAGCGAGGCCGACGAGGGGAGGCGGCCGTGCGCGCCGAAGGGGATGGCGTGCGGCTGGCGCGACGGGCTCGAGTCGATCGGCGACGAGGGGAGGGAGGGGAAGGGGCGGTGGAAGACGTCGAAGATGGACGGGTCCTCGAACCGCCGTGCGAGTGCGGGCGGAGAGCGGGCGTCGTCGATGGGCGCGGGCGGGAGGAGCGGCTGCGGGTCGTCGGCGCGCGCCGTGCGGATCGAGTCGCTCGAGCTGACCTCGCGCATCGCGTGCGTGAGCGCGTGCGGCGCCGTGGCCCGGGCGAGTGCGGGCGCGGGCGTGACGAGCGCAGGGACGACGACCGGCTGCGACGGCGAGCGGTGGATGCGCACGCCGGTGCCGAACGGGCCGGTCGGACGGCGCAGGTACGATGGGCGCTGCTTGGGCGAGGCGAAGGGGTGGTCGGCCTCGACGATGGGCGAGGACGAGGGCGAGGAGGGGGACGAGGTGTCGAAGACCGAGACGGCGTCGAGCTCGTCGACTACTGCGGGAACGAGCCGTCAGTCTCACGGAGAGCAACTACATCCTCAGCCTGTGCGCGAGCGCGCTCGGCAGGGGAAGGGTCGAGCGCAGGAGGAACCGACGACTCACGGTCCTCGGGCAAGTCGCTCCTGTCCGTCCCCGCCTCGCTCACCGCGCTCCCGCTCAGCTTCTCCCCTCGACTGCCTTTGCTCCCCTTCCTCGTCCCGAGCCGGAACATGTCCGGCAGCCCAACCCTCGCCGCTCCTGCGCCCGCACCCGCGCCCGCACCCGCGCCCGCGCCCGCCGACGGGCTCTTGACCCTGCGCCTCGTGCCGCCGCTCACGCCCGCCCCTGATCTCGCCGGCGCCGCCGACGACCCGAGCAGCCCATGCACCGCAGGGACGTCGACCCTCCAGCCGAGGATGCGCCCGAGCACGTCGCCCTCGCCCGCGCGCGAACCAGCTCCCGCCGCCGCCGACCGGGTGCGCGCACGCTGCGTCGGCGCCGCGTGCGCCGGGTGCGCGACGGCGTCGTGCCCGTGCTCGTGCGCGCGCAGGCCAGCGGGTGCGGCGCCGCGGAGAGCGGGCGACGAGGGGGCTTTGCGCAGGCGCGGCGAGGTCCCGGCGGCTGAGGGGTGCAGCGCGGCGGGGTCGTGCTCGTGCGCATTCGCGTGCGGGTCGGTGTCGGTGCGAGGGGCGCGGAGGAGCGGAATCGAGCGCGACGTGCGCAGGAGGGACGAGCGGTGCAGGGCGATGGTCGGCTGCTCGTGCTGCTGCTGCTGCGGCTGCGGCTGTGGGTGGTGCGACGGGCGCGCGAAGGGGTGGTGCGCGGCGAGAGGGGAGGAAGAGGTCGATGCGGCGTCGGTGGGAGAGCTGGCGGGCGAGTCGGCGATGGGCCTGCGGGCGAGCGAGCGAGGAGGTTAGCCTGCATGTGCGAGAGCGAGAGTGGGAGCGTGAGAGAGCGACGCACCTGACACGGTACACGGTCCTGCCTCGGCTGTCGATCCTCGTCTGCACGCCGTACTGCCCTGCCCCTCGCTGTCCCGCGCCCACCGCTGTCGAGCCGTCCTCGAGCGCGTAGAACTGGGCGACGGCGCGCGCTGCGGCCTCGCTCGTCGTCTCGACGAAGCTGCCGTCGAGGGCAACGCCGAGTGCGTCCTTGCCGCTCGTGCCGGCGGGCGCTGCTGGCGCGTCGGCGAGGCGGTCGGGCGAGGAGGCGGCGGCAGTCGAAGGACGAGGCGGTGAAGGTGAGGAGTCGGCGAGGAACGAGGTCGGGAGGGCGGGGCGCGCTCTGCTGCGCGGTGGCCGATCTGACAGTGCTGACATGCTCGCCCCTGCGGTCGCCCGAGGCCCTGCCGTGGTGCTCGTCGTTGTCGTCGTCGAGGAGCGGGCACACGCACGAGTCGCGAGGTGAGTGCGCGGCTGGAGGGCTGCGGCGGGCGTGCAGAGCGTGTCGAGTGGCTCGTGCAGGCTGCTGAGCAGGCTCGCT
>Ga0308160_10005177_pt1 | contig 13701 bp, 20 predicted proteins | sample PhyFR1_FD_201036 | JGI IMG/M metagenome (GOLD analysis project Ga0308160, IMG submission 201036) | Phyllosphere microbial communities from UC Gill Tract Community Farm, Albany, California, United States - DLSLF.R1 | ecosystem: Host-associated > Plants > Phyllosphere > Unclassified | place: USA...
CATAGACATCCACCATGGACCCAACGAAAGCCCAGACACAGGCTGTATTTGCCCATCTGAAAGCACAAAAGGCAAACAAGGTATGACCAGTCCGGAGCAACTTGGGAGACGACCTCATCAACAGGTATGCTTCGACTGTGGAGCCAAGAACCCCACATGGACCAGTGTCACCTACGCCATCTATCTATGTCTAGACTGCTCCTCTGTCCACCGTAATCTGGGTGTACACATCTCTTTCGTCAGGCAAGTGACCTACCATTGGCCCGACCTCCACGTCTAATGATCTAGATCTACCAACCTCGATACCTGGTCGCTCCAACAGCTCAGAACCATCAAGTGTGGTGGTAATGCTTCAGTCACCGAATTCTTTAGCAAACACGGAGGAGGTTCGCTTCTGCCGCCCCAAAACACTGATGCGAGGGGGCGATACTCGTCTCGACAGGCTGGGTTGTACAAGGAGGAACTAGCCAGACGTATCGCCGAGGATGCCAGAAAGTGAGCTTCTGAATCCCATTTGATGAGTCAAGCTGATGAGCAGGAACCCACAAGGCATTCATATCGATGGCCTAGAGCTCACCCCCATGGGCGCATCTACCCCCACCTCCGCCCCCGCTGATGACTTCTTCTCGACCTGGGACAAGGAGAAGCCCAAGCCAGCTGCAGCTCAACCTCCCACTAAATCCGCTACTCCCCCTCCATCCATCGGCGCTAAGCCAGCTCCACGTACCGTCACCTCATCCTCTCTCCGAAGTGGAGCTACACCAGGTTCAGCCCGACCTCCCGTTCAATCCAGATTATCGACATCCACCACTGCAGGTGCTGCACCCAAATCATCCAAGCTCGGAGCCAAAAAGGCAGTTGGCGGAATCAACTTTGAGGAAGCTCAGCGAAAGGCACTCGAAGAAGAAGAGAGGGTCAAGCGACTAGGATACGACAAGATCAAAGAGGAGGAAGAGGCCAAAAAGATCAAGGAGAGGGAAGCTGAAGAGAGGAGAAAAGCCGCGGCTGCTGGCGAGCGAATCAGCAGGACTAGTACACCTGTCCACAGTAATGGATCGAGCTCGAAGAAGGAGGAGAAGGTCATGCCGGCTCGTCTTGGTTTCGGTCAAACCGCCGGTGCAGCCGTTGTTGCTCAGCCTAAAGCGTAAGCTTAACAGCCAGGAGACTAATCGAGCTGACAACCAGTCGTGCTGTACAGGAAGACAATTACCAAGTCGCCCGAGACAAGTTTGGTACTCAAAAGGGTGAGCTAACGAAATCTGTATATCCATAGTAGGCAACATAGCTGATAAGCAGCGATCTCCTCCGACATGTACTTTGGCAGAGGCACCTACGACCCACAAGCATCGTCAGAAGCTCAAAGCCGTCTCAAGGATTTCACAGGTGCAACTGCGATCTCTTCCAACGCCTACTTTGGTCGACCCGAGGAAGACGAAGAAGAAGGCGGTCCATCAGGTGGTCAAGGGGGTGATGATATGGGTATGAATGATACCCTTGCCGGGCTAGAGAGGGGCGTAAGGGATGCCGCTGGACGGTTGATGGCTAATCCCGATGTCCAGAATTTGACGGATCAGATCCGTCAAGGCGCTCTCAAGGTGGGTCCATTATTATGAATGCTGATCTATTGCTGATTGGCAGCTCTCCGACTACCTTTCTTCCTACGAGCAGCGATAGGCTCGTAGAGCTAGATTTCGGTCTCGGCTTTTCCTTTTACACGATACGATTTTGTTCTGCCATGCATCCTATACGACTGGCGATCCGTTGTGGCCTTTACTTATTCCGTCGAGATCACATCGATTCATAGCCAATAAAGCTACGGTATTCATCCAAGGCTAATTACGATACAAAGTGCACAGGAGCAAATCACGAATAGATACCATGCAAAGCTGTCCTAGAGGTACTCATCGGACGTTGTGGTTGGGTGCGGGTTTGGTCCTCTCGTAAATGGTAACTCTCCCACCTCCACCAAGTCCAACCCCAGAATCACTCAAAGGTCTAGGTCTGACCCTGATACTAACCCTAGTCCTCGAATTACCAGAAGGTGAATTGGGAATAGGTGATTGTTGAGGAACAGTCAATGTTGATGAGAATGGTTTGAATGTTGTGATGAACGAGATGAATGACGTTGGAGTTGAAGTGGAGGACGATCAGAGTGATGGTGATGATGATGGTGGTTGTTGGTAATGGAATGGGCAGTCGGTGGAGGCGATGAAATCTCTCGAGAATGTTGGATACGTTGTGGTGAGGCCTACGTTCAGCTCATATCTGAAATATTGGACTTACCTGATACTGATGTTGATGTTGAGGCTGCATGGGGGAGTTCATACCATAACCATACCCTTGGCCTTGTGCGCCATGGGGTAAGGGTGCACTAGCGGGTATACCGACTGGTACACCAACGGGCACGGGGTTGGGGATAGGTACAGGCATAGGGACGGTGGTGGCGATAGGGTATGGCATACCCATTCCCATTCCTCCCATACCCATGCCCATGCCGTGGATCATGCCTGGGCCGTACATTGGTGGATGATAGGCGATGGGGTGGGGGAGGTATCCGTATCGATATCTATATGAAGGGTAAACTCCAATCATTGGCATTGTGTTGATCGTTGGTATTGGTGTAATTGTATGTGTCGTTGGTAAAGTGTGGAGTTGGGTTGTGAGATTTAGTATGAATGATACTGAAGTAGGTGAACGAAGTGAGTGAAGGAAAAAGCGGAAGAGGGGTGGGGTGTAAGTAAGAAACCTTATCCATACCGAGGGGATGACGTCCTAAATACCTTCTGCCGAGGTTAGACAGCCTTGGCGACTCGCCCATGAATGAAAGGATGATTCGTTAGAGTTATGAAAGGATAAGAGGCATATGGAGGAGTATGAGGGAGGCCACAGGGGCTAGGAATAGGAGGTGTGGATGTAAGGTTGTCAATGAGTGTCTGTCGCATGATCAAGAAGTGGAGGATTTAGTACAGTATGTACATGATGCATTCCACTCATTTACCCCTTTTCCCGATCGTATTACCTTTTACCGACACTTCCAGTTTCATCTCACCGCTCTACATACTATCCACATCCCACGCTTGTTTCCATTCATACCCCTTTACCTACCCCTCTTAGGTGGCGCTACCCCATTCGATCGCTTCATAGTCGAACCAGATCCAGCCGGTTTCTTCGCCTGTCCCTGACTCTGCTTTGACTGAGTAGCAGGATTTACCAAAGTCTCTTCACCCTCTTCATCAATTTGATCTTGATCGACACCCATGGATTTAGCTCGAGATCGTTTCTGACTGGCTGAAGCAGAGGCCGATGCCGATGCGGAGGTCGAGGTCGACTTCGACTTTGATTGGGGTTCGACTTCGGTTTCGTGTTGACCGCCCGAAGCGTAATGGGCGGGGAGAGGGCTGAGTTCGCCATCCATCATAGTATCTTCATCATCGTGAGGAACAGTTCGTTCGCTGGAAGGGAGATCGGCGAATCTAGCCTGGGTATGTTAGTCATGCTACCTCTCCTAATTATGGAGACATACCTTCTTGGGGGAAGACGTTCCAGGCTCGTGAGGTGCTTCGGTAGCTGCTCGTTTACCCCTAGCGGAGGCTTGAAGGATATCCGGATGGGCGGATGCTTTCTGATACTCGGTAGCGATTCGATCTTGCTCACCTCGCTTGGATTCGGTGATCTTTTTAGACGATTTTGATGCGGTGGGAGCTTGCTTTTTGGGTGGGACTGGGTCCGTTGCCCCAAGGTCGTCTTCGTCTTCGGTATTTTGGTCACCAGCGGCATACATGTCTTCTCGAGACCCGCCGGCGACAGTCTCCTGCTCATCAGGTTTATCCATTGAACCCGTCTTCTCACTCACCTGCTTCTCTGATGGTGGCGGTCCAGCAGTCGACTTGGTTCGTGTGATCTGAGACTTGTCAGTATAGACGATCGCGCCAATGACAAGAAGCTTACCTGACTCCCTCCAGCTTTCTTGATAGCTTTGCCCTTGGCCGACTCTTTATCCCCGGATTTGGCATTCGAAGCAAGAGCAGCTTCCAACTTGGCGTTCTGCTTTCTGAGCTAGCAGGTCAGCTTGCCATGTTCTCTGTAGATCGAAGTCCGGGACGACTTGCCTTGCTGTTTTCGTTTTCAGACTTGGCGAATTTGTCGTTCCATTTGGCTTGCTTGATCAGCTAAGCAGCATGAGGAGTAAATTAGGTAGATGACATACCGTCAGCCACCTCTTGTGCTTTCCCAGATTTTACGATCTCGGTCTCAATGTGCTCGGCAAGAGCTAGTGAGTCAGACAGACATCTACTCGATCGCAAGAGACATACCTTTCTCAGCCGGAGTCTGATCGTCAGCTGAGCCTCAGAACATTGGAAAGCTGACTTACGCATTTACCGGTTGACCACCTCTCCAGCATTTTGGCTTGATCATGTTTCGCCTTCTCCGCCTCCAAATCCTTCTTCAACCTAACATTCTCTTCGGCGTGCGCAGCAGCAGCACTGACTCCGATACCATTGATCTTGGCCTGGTTTTGTCAACTAAGGACGACCGAAGAGTGCTTACCTGCTCAACCTTGGCGGACTCTTTGCTTTTAGCGACTTCATCAGTCAAAGCTTGGATCTTCTGATCTTGTTCCTCGGTCTTGTCCTTGCTTGCCTTTGCCTGAGATAAGTCAGTAAGGAGGGCTGGAAGATGGGGAAAGACATAAGGCAGTCTCCAGATCGGCCTGTGAAGTCAGTCATGGTAACTCAAGGGGTCAAGGGACTTACACATTTAGCTTTCAAAGCCTCGGCTTCACCCTTCGACACCTTCGCCTGAGTCTTGAGGTCCTTATAGTCAGCATACCCCCTCATCATCCCGTCAACTCACCTGGATTTCTCCCTGGTTCTGAGTCAACTGTTTCTTGTGGTTCTTCTCCCTCTCTGAACGCTCATTCATCTCTTTTTGGAGTGTCACCAACGCCTTTGCCTTTTCAGTGACTGCCTTCAATTCTTCATCGGTCTTGTTGGATGTCTCCTTTAGGGTATCACGCTCCGCTTTGACGAGTTCTAGATCACCAGCGAGTTCTTTGACTTGCTTGTTGAGGCTAGCCCATCAGCGTTATCTCTAAGAGAGAGAGGTATGACTTACTTGGACCTTTCGTCGATGGAAAGAGCAAATCTTCGAACAGCTTCTTTACCTTTCACTAATTGCGAGTCCAAGCCGGGCAGGAGAGCTTTCAGTGCTACCTCGATAAAGTTCGCAGTCGATCGAGCTGGGGGTTCGATGTTGAGAAGCTTGCATACCTCGACAGTGACGTCGCCAGCGCCATTGTATGCGGTCTTGAGTGTCTTGAGCTCGTTCTGAGTAGTAGCGAGGCTAATCATCAGTACCCTACAGATTTAAAGCAAGCGAGATGACTTACGTCTTGGCGCCTTCCGAGCGCGTGGTGTGGATCTCGTTCATCACCTTGATGACCTCCTGAACAGGCGAAGCCTTGTTCAGTCGCAGACTATCGACCCTATATCGTCAGTAGATTCGGCGGAAAGCTGGAAACACCTACTTCTCAACAGACAACTTCTCAGCAAGGGCAGTCCAGCAAGCTTCCGCATCTGCATAGGCAACCTCCTCAATTGCAAGCCTAATATCAGCCTATGTTTATTGGACCAAGATTGACTCACTTTTCCTCAGCTTTCTTGATGTTGGAATCCCTCAACTCGGTAGCTTCCCCTTTAAGCTTCTCGATCTCGGCATTGGCTGATCGTTAGCTTTTACTAGCAATACATGTCACATACCTTTCAATATTTCCTCTCCGGCTTTCAGGTATCGATCATTGGCTTCTTTTGCAATAGCTACTGCATCTTTTTGAGTATCAAACAGGAGTCGCTTATCCTCAAGCACTACTTCATTAGCTGATAGCACGACAACAAAGGCAAGAGGGACGTACATTTCTTGACGACATTCGTATCAGATTCCATGACGGTCATCTGGACCAGTAGGTCCGCATTGGCAGTCTTGAGCCTGTCGATCTGTGTGGTATACACCTCGATAAGACTTTCGTGGCAGGTCGAGACCTTTTGGAATCTGGTCATGGTCAGCTACAGAATAGTGTAGACTGGGAGGACAAGCTTACTTGGCCATTTGCAATGCTAAACTCGCTTTGAATTCTCCCCTTTCAATGGCAAGCTGCTGCTCGACCTGCGCGTACTCTTTTTTGACCCCGTCTACTTCTGATATTCGGTCACCTTCAGACCTGGAGGAGAAAGGAGATGACTCACGAAGTCGATACTCATCAATGACCTGCTCCAGATAATCTACTCGAGCGACTCTCTCCTCGTAGATAGCAGCAGACTCTTTCTACCGATCATCAGTCATATCCTTCCAAGACAAAACAACTCACCAACACGGCATTCTCCTTGCTAACAGCCGAGACGTATAAATTCACAATAGCATCTTCCAAAGCCGTTGCTGGGCCCACAGATCTCGATCGTTGAGAGGGATTGGCATCATGAGACATCTTGGGCGGGATGGCGGATCCATGTACAGGCGGTTGTCCAGCTCGAAGACCCATAGGTGCACCTTGTGGACCTCTTCGATCACCTCGTTGGCCTTGCTGATGAGCAAGAGTTGATGAATCGAGTTCTTCCCTCTGTCTGCCTCGAGTGACTTGCGAGGGGTATCGCTCAGACATGTGAGGGGGTGGTCGGACATCTTGATCCGTATGATCATGGGGGAGAGGAGCTCGAGATCGACCTCTTCGGGAAGGTGGAGGAGCACCCGTCGGTTCATCTCGGTCGGTCTCCTCGATCTGCCCCTCGGGCGCCAGTCGTTTACCATGGGGGACCGAGGGGTTTCGAACTCGAGGATCAACAGGATGTGAGCCTGTGAGAGTATGGGGTGGAGCTTCCCCTCGTCGATCTTGAGTGGGAATACTATTACCGAAACCTCCACCGTTCTGGATGACGGCACGAGATCTACCTCGGGCAGGACCGCTTGAGTTGTTGTTCGGTACGGTGGCAGATCGCCCGTCGCCCATATCCTGATCGTGGACAAAAGGATCGTTCTCGACAACTGCCGGTCGTCGACCTCGGATAGGGATAGGAGGGGAGGGATCGTCGATGATGGTTTGTGGTCGTCGTCCTCGAGTAGGAGCACTTCGGACATCTCCTTCTTGACTGTTTGTTAGAAGAGATCATACAATGGAGGAAAAACTTGGACTTACTGATTGTTCGACAATGATTGACCGGGTTCTCGACCTCTTTGGTGGGAAAAGGGAAGACTGATACCATCAGCTATAATACAGTTGTTGAGCTTAGACATACTGGTCCTTTAGTCCTCTTTGCTCTTCACCAATCATTTCGTCATCTTGAGCTTCAGACTCGTCTCCACCCTGCAACCTACTAGCCGCAGCGTGACTAGCACGCCTCCTGACTCGAGGTTGCTCTGGAGGAATACCTAGTCCTTGACCTCGGATCCCCCTGTCAATATCGCTCTCGCCTTCCTGCATCCTGTTGATCGGAGCTTGGCTAGCACTCCTTCTGCCTCGAGTAGGCATTTGACCTTGACCTTCATTCTGTCGATCGACATTGTTCTCGAAAACAGGTCGAGGAGCATATCGAAATTCAGTCCGACCTTGTCCTTCGGTCATCGAATCCTCATCCTCGGTTTCGACGGTGGCTGCAGGAGCCTTTCGAGAAGATTGCGGGACTTTACCAGTAGTTGGTATCGAGGTAGTAGGAGGAGGTTGATTTCTTCGGATCGCTTGTTTCGGGTTCGAGGGATTAGGAGGAGGATAGCTGGGAGGAGCTCTGGGCTGTTTGGACTTGACGCTATCGGCAGTGGGGTACATTGACATTGTTTCTGGGTCGTTTCGCGAGCTAGGATCCTTCCTGACGGAAGCTTGGGCGGCTGGGAATAAAGCCATGATGACTGATACTTCAGCTATGAATTCACACTTCCGAAGGAGGGAGGGGAGGAAGGCCGGAAGGAGGAGGAGGCGGCTGAGGAGGAGGGGAGATGATGGTGGGGATGTTGTAGGAGAAGGAAGGGAAGGAAGGTCGAGAAAGCAGGAAGAAGTTCGATAATCCATCTTCCCTTCCTCCTCCTCCTCGTTTGAAATATACCTTGTCGCCACAGCAGAAGCTCACTGTACTCACCTGAATGACCTTATTCGATGTAGTAGATGGCTGGATGAAGTAGCTAAGCACGAGGTGAGTGATGGGGGAGGAATGAAAAGAGTAAAAGAGAGAAGTACAATTGATAGAGTGAGGATAGAGGAAGAGAAGATTGATATTTCCACAGGGGGTCCGTGCGCATAACGTACACGTCACCTTTTCGTACTTCCTATAAGTTACCGGTTCATTCAATCAATACATCAGTGATATGATAATCAGTACAATAGCTTCTGGTCTTCATGCATAGCTTCGTCTTGATACAACTTGTTTCTAGCCCAAAGCGCTTATCGCAAAGGACTCCAAGGGCAAGGAATGAGGATGGCCGACTTCATGTTCTGAGTGAGCTTGACGGTCTACCCATCAGCTCTGCTGTCTTGATAGAAGTGAGGTCACATACCTCTGAGACGGTATCACTCCATGTACCGACGCCCCATGCTTGGTCCCTAGTTCTCTTCCTCGTCTCCATATCACTGTATATTAGCAAAAAGTGAAAGAGGTGGATCGAAAGGAAACCTACGGGTATTGCCAGATGTGGTGAACTTCATGCAGCTGGCCGACTTGGGAAAAGAAGGCTCCAACAGGTTGCTACTGAATAAGTGAAGCTTCTTGAGTAGAGGGAAGACGGAAGGGACATACCACAAATTTTCTCCTCGCTTCCAAACCACGACGCCAAGCGTGTTCCCACTGGAGCAAAGTTCCAGGCTGGAGTTGGTATGTCCTCATCTCAAATACACCACCATCCGGATAGCCAGAGTCTCTGGGAGGAGACGAAGGCCAGAAGGAGAATTCAGAGATGATCTGATGTTGTCTCGAGGTGATGTTTGGCAAGATCGCCGAGTTGAGCTTTACCATGTCCTACCTGATCAGCTAAGACTCTCGGCGTGAGATCAAGTACTTACAGAATCCTTCCTAAGCGCTCTTGAGGTCTCGTCGAATCCCTTAAATCCTTCATACTCCAAGACATGAGTAAACTCCCCTACTGCTCCCACTACAGTCTCCCAACTCGCCGTCAACTTGACTCCTCCAAGATCATCTTTACCCCTTGCCATCAACTGTTTAAAATACTTCTCCGCTGCTTCCATGTATTCTTCCCTCTTTGAAGGTATGACACTATGTGTGACTTTCTCATGAACGTATTTTCCTCGACCGACGAGCTTGGAGTGGGAGTCGTTCGACTTGGCAATCAGGCCTTCCTCCTTGGCGGCTTTCGAACCGTAGAATAGCGCCTACTGGTCAGCATATTACATACCCGTAGTTTTAGGCTTCGCAAAGCACCACTACCATGATACAGGAGATCACTTACCCCCAAGAACCCGTCTCCACCCTCTTTGGCCTCTTCAGCTTGTTCAGTCGGGACCGGTCCCTTGAGTGGGGGATCCTTGCGTGCGGGTGCAGAATTGTGTAGTGCTCGAGCGGAGGCGAATGTAGACGCCTGGCTAGGTCTACTCAGCAAGCGTGAGGCGGACCTCATAGCTGTAAATGTACTGTTGGCGGCCATGATGATGGTGATGATAGGGGTAGGGGTGTGTGCATTGACCTGGTTAGGGTAGTTAGGTGACGATCCCCCACCGGGGATATAGCCGGATACTGCCGGATACTAAAAGGGTGCCACAATGAAACTAACGCCGCAAAGGAGGCTAGAGTGGCTGTTGACGGGTGCTGGCTGCTCCTTGTAACGTTGAGCAAGCACCAGTAGTAGTGGTTAGCAAGTAGCTATATTGCACTTCAACAAAGGTACATACATACCCATCTATTGTCAGTGTCTGAATATCGCTCACCAGTATCATCTACAATTCGACATCCAATACCAATATGCTACAATCGCTTCAATCGACACACGGCGGTAATCAACGCGTTCATCCATCTTTCACTTTCTCTTGACCAACAACAGGTACTTGCTCAACAGCCAATCAGTAATAGACACAGAAATATAAGATACGGGTAAGACATACCAGGACTTGATAGCTTGCGGAAGCTAAAGCTCCGCCAGGCCACCATGGGAGACCTACCACCAAACCCAACGCATCATCCATTACCGCCTAATCCTACTTTAGGAGATACCGCCGGCCGACGCTCTCCTGCTCGCCAAATGGATCCACCTAGTAACGACAGGGCTGGAGATCCTCGAGAGGAATTCCCAAGAGGTTTCACTCGAGGTGGATTCGCCCCAATCCCGCATCGGCACCCGGATCTGCCAGCAGCTCCAGCGGATGAACACCAAAGACAGCGATCACCACCACCTCCTCCACGGATATATGAAAGGGATCATGAACGAGAGAGGGATCCTCCTAGGCGTCATGAAGGAAGAGATAGGGAGTTCCCTCGTCGTGACCTAGACCCAGAGCCGGAGCAAGGTAGAGGGGGCAGGAACTGGGATTCGTACTATGATCGTAGTGGTCGGGGTCCTCTCCCTCCACATTGGGAAGATGATTACGGTGCGTAGAAGACCTCGCTGCATTAGAGATAGCTGATCAGTAGACCGACCGAAGCGTCGCCGTTCACCATCCCCTTACGATCAAGCTTCCAGAGCGCGCTTCCGATCGCCTACACCACCCAGATATCCTCCCAACCCAACAACAACTCTCCCTGATCCTGCAGAGGTCGACTACATTCTCAATTTCCGTCAATTCTCGGAATGGTTCCGCACATCACACCCACAAACTGCAAAGGCAGATGATGAAGAGACGCGTAGAGTCAGGTCGGAACTGGAAGCTGGAGCTGGGGGCGAGACTGGAAAGGAGAAAGTTGGGATGGCCAAGCGATATGATCGATACAGAAAGGAATACACTTCTCGTCAGGTCAGTACTACCATTCAATGCTGTAAATATCTGCTGATGTGCAGTTGTACGGGCTTTATCTGGCACACGGACAGACGGCATGGTTCCAAGAGCGGTACTCGCATGAGCCTAAATATGTAGCTATGCGAAAACGGCTATGTAGACAAGGGCGAGTCCCAACGGTGGAGAAGTACCTTGCAGAAGTACGAGAGGGCAAATGGGATGATGTTGGATACGATCTGACAGGTGAGTTCAGCTGCAGGATTGTCAGGACAGTATCTGACCCACGATAGAGGACACCACAAAAGCTGGGCCATCGATACGACGTCTTGAAGACTCGCAGTCTGAAGGGCTAGACAAGGCATTAGCCGACTTTCAAACTCAGGAGAATATCCCTAGGGCTGAAGCACCCGCTCAGCGGGGACAGATCTTTGTCAAGACCGTCCCACCCTCGACCAAGCGCGTGGACTTGGAAGATGTGAGATTCCACCTACACGTAGGGGATGCAGCATTGATGTTGTCAGATGTTCTCCCAAATCAAAGGCTTTCAGCACTTGGCCATTACCGAACCCTCGCTCAAGAAGCAATTCTATCGGGTAGCTTGGGCTCAGTTTTCGGATGATACGGATCTAGAGGATGTGCTCAGGAAGCTCAACAACACCAAAGTAAGTCGTCTGTGCGCGATAGGAGATTGATGCTGACAATTCAGATCGATACGTTCACGTTCCATCTGGGTATCAATACGACGCCTGTCATTGGCCGTATAAGGATCACTACCCCGTACGCCAGCGCCATGGAGCGGGTGATGAAAGATATCGAGAAAGCCAAGGCGCTTGCTCTGAAGCTGGAGGATGAGCTGGTAGATTTTGAAGCGGAAGGGGATGAGGGCAAACCCGACATGTCGCTGGATAAACCGGTCAAAGCATTGGTCGAGCGGGGTAGCATTGTTGTCGAGGAAACGATATCTCGCTTGTTGGAGAAGCATGGATTGACTGGGGAAGATCTGGGTGAGGAGCAGGCGAATGTCAAAGTGAGTACTGGTGTATGCTGGCGAGATGGTGACTGATGGGCTGCAGGCAAAGCTGGTTCTCGATCAATGGCTATCGTACCTCCGCAACGGTCTTTCGACATGCTACTACTGCGTCGCACCTGCCGCTTTTGCCGAAGAGCTGCAAAGGAAATGCATTCTCCACCTTCGACCACCTTATTATGCCGGCTCGGAAGAGGCTCACGGAGGACGAGACGAGGATGTGAAGCCCGAAGTCGATTCAAAGCCGGATGTTGGAGACGAGGATGGGGATAATCGATACGGAGGTGGAGAACGCGAGGGCATGTCGACATATCATGGTAGATCTACCAAGACGGCTTTCCCTCAAATGACTGGTGATGAGAAATGGGAGTCTACTCTGGATACCAAGTTGAGGCCACTGCTTGAACCTGTCGATGTGGTCGAGTACGGTGGGCGGGATGTTCAAGAGTGAGTCAAAATCGTTTATGAACGTCGGTTGTGCTGACCCATGTAGGGAGAGCAAGAAGGTCGCCGCACCGCATATTCGTCAAGAGGAAGCCACCAAGTATCGGTGCAAAGAGTGCAGCAAGCTGTTCAAGGCACCCGAGTTCGTAGTCAAACACGTCATTGTCAAGCACCCCGAGTTGATTGGTGACAAGTTGGACGATGTAGGTCGAATGCTACAGTGAATGAGTATGAGCTGACGGCGGCAGATTGCAACGCTCAACAACTTTGTCCTTGACCCCCAACACGTCCAGCCTTCAGTTAACACCCCCGCCGCTATCAACGATGCCCTGCCCATTTCGATGCTCGACCCCACAAGTTCAGTCCACCTCAACCCCAACATGGCAAATGCCGACATGACTGGTGGAAACGTCATGATGCAACAGCAAATGATGATGATGCTACAAATGCAACAAGCCATGATGATGGGTCAGATGCAGTTCCCACAACAGCAAGCCGGACAGCCTGGAGTAGCGACACAAGAAGGAATGGGACAAGGAGGTCAAGATCTCTTGAATCGTGTTGGAGGATATGCGAGCCGTGATGCCAATCTTGGTCCTCTGCCTGCTGCTCCGCCTGGAGGAGAGGATCCGAGGGCAAAGAGGGGTAGGGTGAGTTATCAGGATCTGGACCAGGCTGGCGGTGGAGGAGATGGTGGTTTGCCATACTAGTCAAGTAGAGTACTTACACTATGCATAGTTACCATTCACTGTATCAAGAACCGTGCTTGATCGAAGCAAACTATGAACCTGCTTTCTGTGTTGTCCTTTGGACTGAGCTGAGCGCATCGTGACTGTAGAGAGTCAATACTTATACTGAGGGCTATGTATCTGTCCGCCTGATCGCCCTTGATGAGGATCATTACCAAGGAGTCGGTTGTGGTAAACACGGTTGAGCTACACTGGAAGGAAGAAGCGTTGTCGAGCATGGTAGAGTGACTCGGCGTTATTTCTTCACTTGTCGATATTGCCAGTCCGCAAGAACTCAATGAGTTATCTGATGTAATTCATGACTCATCTACCGCGATTCCTGACTCATGTCCCGCACTTCATGACTCATGATCTATTTCGTACTGGCTATCTTGGTCCTATCAGGCCTTGCTGGGGGGTTTGAGGTCGATACTGGGTCCTCAGCAGTCTCGACTTGCGGACGTGAGCTCCCGCAAAATGCTAAATGAGTATGGATAGCGTCGACAATCGGCAATCGACCTATCAGGATGTGACCTCGATAGCCTATTTTCGCCCGGGAAACGCGCGTCTCGCTTCAGCAGGCC